>Ga0265314_10000829_pt1 | contig 36749 bp, 35 predicted proteins | sample 4126metaG_FD_203106 | JGI IMG/M metagenome (GOLD analysis project Ga0265314, IMG submission 203106) | Rhizosphere microbial communities from Carex aquatilis grown in University of Washington, Seatle, WA, United States - 4-1-26 metaG | ecosystem: Host-associated > Plants > Roots > Rhizosphere >...
GCCTTGACCGACCGCGACGCGGTCCGAGCACAGCGTACACTTGTAGGCCTTCGGCTGGTCGGCCTGGGAGATGCGCGGAATGTTGAACGGGCAACCTTTCACGCAGTAGCCGCAGCCGATGCAGTTCTCATGCACGAAATCGACGATGCCGTTGGAGTATTGCACGATGGCGCCGGGCGCCGGGCAGGCCTTGAGGCAGCCCGGGTCCTCGCAATGCATGCAGCCGTCCTTGCGGATCAGCCATTCGAGATTTTGCGTCTCGGGATTGACCCACTCGGTGAAGCGCATCAGCGTGAACATCTGCGGCGTCAGATCCTCGGGGTTTTCGTAAACCCCGCGATTGATGCCGACCGGCTCGCGCATGTCGTTCCACTCAAGACACGCCGACTGGCACGCCTTGCAGCCGATGCATTTGGACACGTCGATGAGCTTGGCCACCGGCGTGAGCTTTCTCGCCGGCTCCGGCACCGAAGAGGCCGAGCGCCGGATCAAATCGGCCTCACCAAAAGTCACGGCCGGGTTCTTGGTGTTGGGGTTGGGAAGTTCGAATTCGAATGCCATGGTTCCCTCCCCTACGCCACTGGACCGGAGGTGATCGGCTCAATATCGACCAAGAACGCCTTGTACTCAGGCGTTTCGATATTGGCGTCGCCGACATAGGGCGTGAGCGAATTCGGGCCGAAGCCCTTCCTCGCCGCGCCCATGAAACCCCAATGCAGCGGAATGCCGACGATGTGCACGACCTTGCCGTCACAGGTGAGCGGCGCGATGCGCTTGGTGACCACCGCCTTCGCCTTGACCGAGCCGCGCTTGGACCAGACCCTGACCCAACCGCCGGACTTGATGTTTTTCTCCTTGGCGAGTTGCTCCGAGATCTCGACGAAGAACTCGGGCTGCAGCGAGGCGTTGATCTCGGCGTGCTTGGTCCAGAAGTGGAAGTGCTCGGTGAGACGATAGGAGGTCGCCGCGTAGGGGAACTCCTTGGCGTCGCCGAACTGCTCCATGTCGCCCTTGAACACGCGCGACACCGGATTGCCGCGAATCTTGGGCGCGATCACGTTCGCCACGGGGGATTCGAACGGCTCGTAATGCGCCGGGAACGGCCCATCGCGCATCATCGTGCGCGCGAACAGGCGTCCGGTGCCTTCGGGGTTCATGATGAACGGTCCGACCACGTCCGGTTTGGCGTTCGGCGCGATATCGGGAACGTCATCGCCGATCCACGCGGTGCCGTTCCATTCGAGCAGCTTGCGGGTCGGATCCCACGGTTTGCCGTTCATGTCAGCCGACGCACGGTTATAGAGAATGCGCCGGTTGACCGGCCACGACCATGACCACTTCGAGAAGGTGCCGAGATCGGCCGGATCGCTGTTGTCGCGACGGGCCATGTTGTTGCCCGCCTCGTTGTAGCAGCCTGAATAGATCCAGCAGGCGCAGGCGGTCTTGCCGTCGTCACGAAGCACGGCAAAGCTGACGACCTGCTTGCCTTTCTCCAGCACGACCTTGGTCGGGTCGTTCGGGTCGGTCACCGTTTCCAGCACCGAGCCATTGAGCTCCTTGGCGAGTTCATCGGGCGAAGGCTCGCCAGGATCCTTGTAGTTCCAGGTCAGATTGAGGATCGGCTCCGGAACCTGGCCACCCTCTTTCTGATACAGAGCCTTCAGGCGCATGTAGATCTGCGCCATGATCCAGGCGTCGTTCTTGGCTTCGCCCGGAGGCGTGCCGCCCGCCCAATGCCATTGCAGCCAGCGGCCCGAATTGGTGAGCGAGCCGGTATCCTCGGCAAAGCAGGTAGTCGGCAATTCGATCACTTCGGTCTGGATGCTGGCCGAATTGACGTCATTATATTCGCCGTGGTTCTGCCAGAAGCGCGCCGTCTCGGTCTGCAACGGATCCATGACGACGAGGAACTTCAGCTTGGAGAGCGCGGTGCCGATCTTCTTGCGGTTCGGGAACGACAGCAGAGGATTGAAGCCCTGGCAGAAGTACCCGTTCATCTTGCCCTGATGCATCATGTCGAAGGCGCGCAGAACGTCGTAGCCCGGCACATCGAGCTTCGGCAGATAGTCGTAGGCGAAGTTGTTGGCAGGCGTGGCCGCGTCGCCCCACATCGACTTCAGGAAGCTGACGAAGAACTTCTTGTAGTTCTGCCAGTAGCTCATCTGGTCGGGCCGCAACGGCTTGAAGCCGCGCGTCGACATGTAGCTGTCGAACGTGACTTCCTTTTCCGTCGGGATCGTCAGATAGCCCGGGATGAGATTCGACATCAGGCCGATGTCGGTCAGACCCTGGATGTTGGAGTGGCCGCGTAGCGCGTTCATGCCGCCGCCGCGCACGCCGATGTTGCCCAGAATAAGCTGCAACATCGCCATGGCGCGGATGTTCTGCGAGCCCTTGGAATGCTGGGTCCAGCCGAGCGCGTACATCGACGTCATCGTCTTGTTCGGCGCCGACGTCTCCGAAATCATCTGCGCCACCTTCAGGAACTTGTCCTTCGGCGTGCCGCAAATGCGTTCGACCAGTTCGGGTGTGTAGATGGAAACGTGCTGCTTGAGCAGATTCCAGACGCTGCGTGGATGGTCGATATTGGACACGACATAGCCGTCGGCCCCGAGCTCATATTCCCAGGTCGTGCGGGTGTAGTCTCGTTTGGTCTCGTCGTAGCCGGTGAAAAGACCTTCCGAATAGGTATAGCCTTCCTTGACGACGTAAGGCGCGTTGGTGAAGGCCTTGGTGTAGTCCCACTGCACTTTGTCGTTCTGGATGCAGTAGTTCATCACGCCAAGCAGGAACGCGATGTCGGTGCCCTGCCGGATTGGCGCGTAAAAATCGGCGACCGAAGCCGAGCGCGTAAAGCGCGGATCGACGACGATCAGCTTGGCGCCGCGGTTGGCTTTCGCCTCCGTGACCCATTTGAATCCGCACGGGTGCGCCTCAGCGGCGTTGCCACCCATGATGACGACGAGGTCGGCATTCTTGATATCCGTCCAAGAGTTCGTCATTGCACCGCGACCGAATGTTGGGGCCAGACTGGCCACCGTCGGTCCGTGTCAAACTCTTGCTTGGTTATCGAATGCCAGCATCCCGGTGCCGCGCACCACTTTATAGGTGCACCACGCCGTTTCGTTGGTGGTCGCGGAAGCCGCGAGGAAGCCGGTGGTCAGCCAGCGGTTGACGGTGACGCCGTCGCTGTTCTTGGCGACGAAGTTTTTATCGCGGTCGTCCTTCATCAGCCGCGCGATGCGATCGAGCGCGACTTCCCAGGACACACGCTCGAACTTGTCCGAGCCGGGTTTCCGGATCTGCGGGTATTTCGTCCGCGTCTCGGCATGCACCATGTCGAGCAGCGCGGCGCCCTTTGGGCACAGCGTGCCGCGATTGGTCGGGTGATCCACGTCGCCTTCGATATGGATGATGTCGGCCTTCTCACCCTTCGCAAGGTTGCCCTTGGAATACATGATGATGCCGCAGGCGACTGAGCAATATGTGCAGGTGTTGCGGGTTTCGGTGGTGCCAGCGAGCTTGAAGGGGCGAATGGCCGCTGCATACGCGGCCTCCACGTCGCCAAAGCCGAGGGCACCGATCGTCGTTCCGGCAAGACCCACGCCGGCGCTCTTCATAAACTGGCGCCGCGAGAGTTCCATGTTCACGTGAGGGCCTCCTTCGAGACCTAGCCCCCAACGGGGGACGTTTCGCCAAGAGCGCGCCCCACCGGCGACGCTCCGTTAAACAGACTCTAGACTCGTCAGCGTATTTTTTAATTGGTCCAGAGTCAAAGTAGCGCGGTAATCGCGGCAGAACTTTGCAACACGGCGTTGTGAAAGATAATTTAATGAATTCAACAAAGCTGCGCTTCCGCGAGATTAAAGCTCGCTATGCTGCAGTGCACACGCCTGCATTGGCCTGCGCGCTTCCCCACGCGCGACATTATCGATTGACCGACCGAGACACTCGGTCGCACTATAAAGATCGTGACGTCTTGGACGGCTCCCGCGTGGCGGGGCGAACAGTTCACCCATTCGATAGCAGCCTTTGACTGCTCGCCGTGCGTTGCGCGCGGTGAAGCGCTTTTGCTGCACACAACACCCCAATAGTTTCGGCATAACGCAAACAGGCGGAGGATTTCCCATGCATTTCGACCGACGCGACTTTCTCAAGACCAGCGCTGCTTTCACGGCTGCCGCGGCATTCCCGCCATTAGCCTCGGCGCAGGCCGCCTTTGCGCCGCAGCCGGGCACTTGGCGCAGCTTCCAAGTGGTCACCCGGCTTGAGATCGCGAAACCCGAAGGAAAGACGCAAGCCTGGGTCCCGCTGCCGTCGGTGAACGAAAAGGACTGGTTCAAGTCCGAAGGCAATCAGTGGACCACCAACGGCAAGGCGACCCTCGCGCGCGACCCACATTACGGCGCGGAAATGCTGCACGTCGAATGGGCCGACAGCGAAAAGGCGCCTGTGGTCGAGGTCACCAGTAAAGTCGCGGCACAGGACCGCAATGTCGATTTGTCGAAACCAGCCAATCCGGCGATCAAGCTGGCCGCCGCCGAGCGCAAGTTCAACACCGCGGGCAATGAACTGATCCCCGTCGACGGCATCGTCAAGGAAACCTCCGACAAGATCGTCGCCGGCAAGGCCACCGAAATCGAGAAGGTCCACGCCATCTATGAGTGGGTGGTCGAGAACACCTTCCGCGACGGCAAAGTGCGCGGCTGCGGCATCGGCGACATCAAGGCCATGTTGAAGACGGGAAACATGGGCGGCAAATGTGCCGATCTCAACGCGCTATTCGTCGGCTTGGTGCGGGCCGCCGACATTCCGGCGCGCGACGTCTATGGCGTCCGTATCGCGCCGTCGAAGTTCGGCTACAAGGCGCTCGGCGCCAATTCCGACATCATCACCAAGGCGCAACACTGCCGCGCCGAGGTGTTCCTCGACGGCTACGGCTGGGTCGCGACCGATCCGGCGGACGTCCGCAAGGTCGTGCTCGAGGAGCCGCCGACCAACCTGCCTATCAATCACGCGAAAGTCGTCGCGGCGCGCAAGACATTGTTCGGCGCCTGGGAAGGCAACTGGCTGGCCTACAACTTCGCCCATGACGTGGCGCTGCCCGGCTCGAGCGGCCCCAAACTCGGGTTCCTGATGTATCCGCAAGCCGAATGCGGGCCGTCGCGGCTCGATTGCCTCGACCCGGATACCTTCAAATACACCATCAAATCGAAGGAATTGACGGCGGCGTGAGCCGGATTGTCGACATAAACAGGCAGGCGCTGCCCCGGCGGCGCCCGCTTTGCCTAGTTTCCGCGATGGCAGGAACCTTTTCGGGCGCCAGGTTGTTTTCCTGTCGATCCCGCACAGGAGACGGCCATGCGAACTTACGTCATCGTCTCGATGCTTGCAGCTACGCTGGTGGCCGCCACGGCGACCGTGTCCTTTGGCCAGAACGCCGGCGACCAGGAGAAGGGTTCGACCGGATGGGGCGGCGGCTCCAAGGACCAGCCGACGCAGAGCAGCGGATCGGCTGGAAATCCGATGACCAATGGCAAGCCGGTCGAGGTGCACGACCAGGCCGAAGCGAAGAATCAGGCCCCTCTCGCTACCGGCGAGGACCTCAAAGGTCCGGCCGTGCAACTGGCGCCCAGCAAGACGCCCGAATAGTTCTTTCGAACGATCGCGGTCGATCGCCGCGGCAGCATTGCCCCTCGTTGGCGGCGCGATGCTGAGCGCCACGATGAACTCAGACATCAGCCACGAGACGGTGCTCGACCTGCGCGGCTTGCGGTGCCCGCAGCCGGTATTGCGCGCCAAGAAGGCGCTGCGCAACGTCGCCATCGGCGCCACGCTGGTGATGGAGTGCACCGATCCGCTGACCGTCATCGACGTGCCGCACTTCGTCCGGCAAACCGGGCATACACTCGCCGCGCAGGATCGCGACGGCGACCTCTACATTTTCAGAATCGTGAAGCGCAAATGACGCCGGTCTATCTCGACAACAATGGCACGACGCCGGTCGACGCCGGCGTGCTCAAGGCCATGTTGCCCTACCTGCAAGGTGAATTCGGCAATCCATCGTCGAATACGGCGCTGGGCCGGCGCGCGCACGATGCCATCGAGGCCGCCCGTGCTCAGGTCGCAGCCCTGATCGGTGCTCTGCCGGACGAGATCACCTTCACCAGCGGCGGCACTGAATCGAGCAACATCGCCATCCGCGGCGCGGTGCGCCTCGACCGCAACCGACGCGCCGTCGTCACCACCAATATCGAACATCCCGCGACCGAAGCCTGCGTCGCGTTCCTGCAATCGCAGGGACATTCCGTCACGCGCATACCGGCAACAACCGACGGAGTCGTGCGCGCGGCGGCGATTGCGGCCGCGATTGACGGCAACACGGCGTTAGTCACCGTCATTCACGCGCAGAACGAGATCGGCACTCTCCAGCCGGTCGCGCAGATCGCCGCCGCCGCGCGCCAACGCGGCGCGCTCACCCATATCGACGCGGCGCAGTCAGTGGGCAAAATTGCGATCGACGTCAAAGCGCTCGACGTGGATTTTCTTTCCATCGCCGGACACAAGCTCTACGCGCCGAAGGGCATCGGCGTGCTGTACGCGCGCCGCGGCGTCATGCTGCCGCCGCTGCTGCTCGGCGCCGGCCAGGAGCATGGCCGCAGGCCTGGCACCGAGAACGTTCCTTATATTGTCGGGCTCGGTGAAGCCTGCCGCATTGCGGGCGACATGATGGCGCGTGAGCAGCCGCGGCAATCAAAATTGAGAGACGATTTGCTGACGCAATTGCAACGCGACATTCCCGGCCTGATCTTGGCGGGACATCCGAGCGAGCGCTTGCCGAACACGCTCAACGTCCTGTTCCCCGGCGTATCGGGCCGCCGCCTCCTCGAAACCTGCCCGCAGGTCCTGGCCTCGAACGGCTCCGCTTGCCACGCCGACAGCGAGGAGCCATCCGCGATCCTGACGGCGCTGGGTCTTCCGCGCGATCAAGCGCTGGGCGCGGTGCGCCTTTCGCTGGGACGCCATACGACCAACGACGACATGACCAAGGCGGCGGCGGCGTTGGCGGCGGCGTGGCGGCTGTTGTCCGCCAAGCCGGCGCTGGCGAAAGCGGTATAAAGTTTGTTCGAACGGAGTGCTGCGATGAATGTCCCCATTGTGCGACTGACAAGCCTGGCGCATGGCGGCGGTTGCGGCTGCAAGCTGGCGCCGTCGGTGCTGCAAAATCTGCTCGCCGACCAGCCGCTTGTCGCGCCTTACAAACAATTGCTGGTCGGCACCGAGACCGGCGACGACGCGGCGGTGTGGCAGCTCGACGACGGCACCTGCGTGATCGCGACCACCGATTTCTTCACGCCGGTGGTCGACGATCCTTACGATTTCGGCCGCATCGCCGCGACCAACGCCATTTCAGATGTCTACGCGATGGGCGGCAAGCCGATTTTCGCGCTCGCCATTCTGGGCATCCCGGTCGACAAGATCGCGCCGGAAACGGTGCGCGAGATTCTCAAAGGCGGTTCGTCCGTATGCACCGCAGCCGGCATTCCAGTGGCGGGCGGCCACTCCATCGACGTGCCGGAACCGATCTACGGCCTCGCCGTCATCGGAATCTGCAAGACCGCGGAGGTGCGGCGCAACTGCGACGCCAAGTCCGGCGATGCCCTGATTTTGACCAAGGCGCTCGGCGTCGGCGTTTACTCGGCAGCCATCAAGAAAAACGAGCTGACGCCCGAGGGCTACACCGAGATGGTCGCCACCACGACGCTGCTCAACAAAATCGGCGCCGAACTGGCGAAAGATCCTGCGGTGCACGCCATGACCGACGTCACCGGCTTCGGCTTGCTCGGCCACGGCCTCGAACTAGCGCGCGGCTCAAAGCTGACCGCGGTCATCGACCCGGATTCCCTGCCACTGCTGACCCAAGCGGCGGCGCTGGCGCAACAAGGCTTCGTCACCGGCGCCTCGATCCGCAACTGGGCGAGCTACGGTGCCGATGTGAAACTGCCGGCCGGCCTGCCCGACTGGCGCCGCCATTTGTTGACCGATCCGCAGACCTCCGGCGGGCTGCTGGTTTCTTGCGCCCCGGAGCGCGCCGAGACGATAGTGCAGCAGATCATCGCCGCCGGGTACCCAGCCGCGCGTGTGATCGGACACGTCGAAGCGGGTCGCCCGGAAATCCGGGTGCTAGAGCCCCGGCATTGATGAAATATCGCCGCGGCGATGCAGCAGAAATTGCCGCGTTGCCGAACGACGATACGTCGTCGACGACGTACCAGCCCAGAAGCTAGACGACCGGCAATTCGATCTCGCCCGCGCGCGCGACGGTCGTGCGCTAAACCGCGGCCGCTAACGCCCGCGATCATGGGACTGGCCGCCAACACCCTCGATGCGTGTTTTTTAGAAACTTTATCCTAAGCGTTGCATTTTGGAAAAGGAGCGGGTATTTAGAACTTGAGCAAGTTTTACGTGTAGCGGCTGCGCGCTGATGGCTTCGGTCCGGTCTGCGCGCAACGGGTGAATGGGGGGATAATCGATGACGCAGCCATTCGTTGGCGAGATACGCATGTTCGGCGGCAACTTCGCGCCGCTCAACTGGATGTTTTGCAACGGCCAGACAATCCCCATCGCCGGAAACGAAACACTCTACAATCTCATCGGCACGATGTACGGCGGCGACGGCCAGACGAACTTCGCCTTGCCCGATTTACGCGGACGTTTGCCGGTGCATTTCGGCGCCGGCTTCATTCAGGCGCAAAGCGGCGGCTTCGAGGAAGTCATGCTGAATACAAACCAGATTCCACAGCACGACCATCCCGTTGTGGCGACAACGACGTCGTTGCAAACGAGCCCCAGCAACAACTTCTTCGCGACCGCCGCCGGAACAAGCGGTGTCCAGCCCCTGACTTATTCGACGGCCAATCCCGACGTCACGATGTCGCCGCGGATTGTTTCTCCGGCCGGCGGCAATCAACCGCATTCAAATCTGCAGCCTTATCTCTGTCTGAGCTTCATCATCGCGCTTTACGGAATCTACCCGCAACAGTCCTGACAATTTTCGCTCTCAGCAGCGGACCAATCCCCGATGTGAGTTCCGGAGCAATTCTATGGCCGACCCTTTTCTCGCAGAAATCCGCATCTTCCCGTTCAGCTTCGCCCCCAAATATTGGGCCTTCTGCAATGGACAGCTGATGTCACTGCAGCAGAACACGGCGCTGTTTTCGTTGCTCGGCACCACCTATGGCGGCGATGGCACACGCACCTTCGGACTGCCGAACCTGCAAGGCAGCGCCCCCATGGAGCAAGGACAGGGCCCAGGACTATCGCCGCACACCCTCGGCGAGATCGGTGGATCGCAAACGGTGGCGGTCACCTACAGCGAGATGCCGATGCACACGCATGCGTTTAACGCGGATACCAGCGTCGGGCAAAATGCTAATCCAAGCGGAGAGTATCTGGCCGAGGGCAAATGGAGCGGCAGCGGCCGCGGTACCATGCAAATGTACACGACCAACGCGCCAAACGTGACGCTGAATCCGATGGCCACCGGCCTTGTCGGTTCGAATGTCCCGCACAATAACATGATGCCCTATCTCACGCTCAACTTCTGCATCGCCCTGTCGGGCGTTTACCCAACTCGCGGCTAAAGGCTTCCGACGCAGAGTCGGAAGTCCGTTTGGACGCTTGCCTCGATACTGGATTGCAAGGAGCAGACCACCATGTCGGACCCCTTTCTCTCGGAAATTCGCATGATGTCATTTACTTACGCGCCGAAGACTTGGGCGCTTTGCAACGGTCAGCTGTTGCCGATCGCTCAAAACCAGGCGCTGTTCTCGCTGTTGGGGACGACTTATGGCGGCGATGGCATACGCACTTTCGCCTTGCCAAACTTGCAAGGGCGCACCCCAATTCACGTCGGTGCTGGGCATGTCCTCGGCGAAATAAGTGGCGAGCAAACCCACACGCTTACCATTACGGAAATTCCGTCGCACAATCATATGCTGAATGCCTATAATGGCCCCGCCGACGCAGCGCCGGTGCCGCAGCCGCCGACACCTTCGACCGTTGCCGCGCAGCCCTTTGTCAAGTCCGGGACGACCACGACGCCAGTGAGCCTCTACGGCTCGGGCACACCGAGCGCTCCTATGGGAAAATCTACGCTCGGTCCGAGCGGCGGCAGTCAGCCGCACCCGAACATGCAGCCTTACCTGGTGCTCAATTTCTCGATCGCGTTGCAGGGCATTTTCCCGTCGCAGGCTTGAAGGCGCGATTTCAGTTGAAGACGGCTTGGTAATCCTGGTGATCCGGCGCCGGCGTGTGGATCGGAATGACATAAAGCGAATAAGTCGGCCCACCGTCGATCTCGCAATCGTAGATGCCCTCCGGCAGCACTTCCTGCTCCTTGGGTCCTTGAAAAATCAGCGTGAAGGGCCGGCGCTTCACATAGTCGGGCAATCGCTTGCGATCGGACAAAACCTTCACCAACGGAAAGCTATGGCGCGTGCCTTTGAAACGGCAGTTCTTGCCGACGTGCGGTTTGAAATGTTTGACCTGCAAAAGCTCTTCCATGAAGTTTCCCCCTTGCCGGGCAATTCTAATTCGCACCTCACAGCATCGCAATGCGTGAACCCTTGACCCGCACCGCCACCGGCGATGGTCGCTCCATTGCAACGCCGCGAGGACCTCTCGTGCTCCGTTCGGAGGTGCCGCGCGATACCGATTTCCTGTTCCGCCTGTTTTGCGCCAACCGCATGGGCATTCTGAGACTGGCGCAGATTCCCGAAGCCGCCATTGACGACCTCATCTTGCTGCAACACCGCTCGCAAACCTCGACTTACCGCTCGCTGTTTCCGAATGCGGTCTATTCTATCGTCGAGCACAACGGCGAGCCTATCGGACGGCTGATCGAGAACGACGAAAAGCGCGAGGTTTATTTCGTCGACATCGCCTTGATGCCGAAGCACCAGCAGCATGGCTTCGGCCGAGCCCTGATTAAAACCTTGCGCGACGAGTGGGCGGCGCGCGGCCGCAATGCCCGCGCCAAGGTGGCGATTGAAAACGAGCCGTCGATGCGGCTGTTTCGGGGGCTGGGTTTCATACCCGACGACGCCGACGCCGACGCTTACGTCACGCTGCGCTGGAAGCGGCGTCACGCCTGCGCTTAACGGCCATCGCCCGGTTGGACGTTGCCGGCCGCACGCACGCCACGAAGCGCGGCGACCGGCCGCAAAGCCGTTGGGTTATCGGTGCTGTCGTGAGGATGGCGGTCCCGAGAGGAGTCGAACCTCCGACCTTCGGTTTAGGAAACCGCTGCTCTATCCAGCTGAGCTACGGGACCGTCGCGCCGCGATTTAGCACAAGGTTTCACCGAGCGCACCTCGGGTGTTGCGTTATTCCGCCTTGGCGCCCGATAGCGCCACGACCTCTTTCCACATCGCCCGCTCCCTGGCGGCGAAGGCGATGGCCTCCTCCGGCGTCGAGGATATGCAGCGCGCGCCGGCGACCTGAAAGCGCTTTTGCAGATCGGCATCGGCGGCGAGCGTTTTCATGGCGGCGGCCAATTTATCGATGGCGGGCCGGGGCGTGCCGGTCGGCACGACAAAAGCCCCCCACGACGTGACGACGAAATTTTTGATCCCGGCTTCGCCCATGGTCGGCACCTCGGGCAGCGTCGGCCAGCGCTGCGCCGAAGTCACGGCCAAGGCGCGCATCTTGCCGGACTGGATCTGCGGAATATACGAGGCGAGATTGTCGATGGCGAAGGTGACGTCACCCGACAGCATCGCCGGAATGGTCTGCGCGGCGCCGCGGAACGGCACGTGCACGGCGTCGAGGCCGGTGCGGTTGACGAACATCACACCGGACAGATGGGGCGAGGTCCCCACGCCCGGACTGCCGAAATTGGTTTTGCCCCTTTGCTTGGCCCACATAATGAACTCGGCCAATGTCTTGGCCGGCACGTGGTCGGCGGCGACGACGAACACGTTCGGCAATTCCCAGGTCAGCGTCGCCGGAATCATGTCGCGCTCGGGATTGTAGGGCATGTCCTTGTAGAGAAACTGGTTGATGGCGAAGTGGCCGATGGTCGCGGCGCCGATAGTGTAGCCATCCGGCGCGCTGCCGGTCACCGCGGCGATGCCGATATTGCCGCCGGCGCCGGGCCGATTTTCAACAACGATGGTCTGGTTGAACATGTCTTTCAGGCGGTCCGCCAGAATACGCGCCAGCACGTCGGTCGAACCACCGGCGGGATAAGGAACGATCAGCCGGATATTGTGGTCGGGCCAGGCCGCTTGCGCCCGCGTGCCGGTGGCTATCAAGGCGCCGGTGGCAGCGGCCGTTTGCAGGAATTGTCTGCGAGTGAACGCCGCGTTCTGCTGAGGCATTGGTCCCCTCCCCGGTGGTCATTTTGACGTTTATGATTGCGTGTATTGTAACGATATCCGGCAGCCGGCCGCCATCATGAAACGCCGAACGTTACGGACGATCCTGTTGTCGGCATGGGCATTGGCGTCGCTTGGATGCAGTGCGGGAGCGCAAAACGCAGCGGTCTGCAAACTTGCGCCGCTTGGCGTAGCGACTGTTGCGTCGGTGCCCGATGGCGGCACGCTGATACTTGACGATGGCCGCGAGCTGCGCCTGGCCGGCGTCGAAGTCGCTGCCGGCCACCGCGAGGCGCTGCAGGCGCTGGTCTCAGGCCAGAAACTGCGGCTCGAGGGGTTCGGCCCCGAACAGGACCGCTACGGCCGCCTCGTCGCTTTCGCCTTTGCCGGCGAGGGCGGGCAATCCCTGCAAGCGGCCCTTCTGGACCAGGGACGCGCCCGCGTTGGCGCGCGGGTCGGCAGCAAACCCTGCGCCATGGCGCTGTTAACCATAGAAAACGCGGCGCGCCTGGCCAAACGTGGGATGTGGGCCGATCCCAATTTTGCCCCTTTGCAGGCCGACAATTTGTCTCAATTACAGGCGCAACGGGGTCATTTCGCGCTGGTCGAAGGCAAAGTCTTGTCGGTACGCGAAAGCGGGGCCACTATATATGTCAACTTCGGGCGGCGCTGGACGCGTGATTTCACCGTCATCATTCTTAAACGGCAACAGCGGACATTTGCCAGCGCCGGCCTCGAACCGAAACAACTCGAGGGCCGCCGCGTTCGCGTCCGCGGATGGATCGAGCAACGCGGCGGGCCGGTCGTCATGACCGAGGCGCCCGAACAGATCGAATTGATTGATTAGTGCGATGACTACGACAGGGGCACAACGAGTTTCGGTTCTGCGCGGCAGTGTGGCCGCGCTAGCGCTGTTCGTCGCCGCCTGCACCAGCACACCCGACAACAAGCAAGTTTCCCTGGCGCTGCCGCAACCGCCCGCGCAGAGCGAGACGCAGACGGCGACGCAGCGCGAGCATGGACGCATCCTCGCGTCCTACGGCGGCGCTTACGAAAACGAGCGCCTCCAGGCGGAGATCGAGAGGACCGTCGATCGCCTGGTCGCCGCGTCGGAGCGCCCCGACCTCAGATACAAAGTCACCATCCTCAATTCGCCGGCGATCAACGCCTTCGCACTGCCCAATGGTCAGCTTTACATCACGCGCGGCCTCGTCGCGCTGGCCAACGACAAGGCCGAACTCGCCTCGGTGCTGGCGCATGAAATGGGCCACGTCATCGCGCGTCATGCCGCGATCCGCGAGGAGCAGGCCAAGCAGGCCGCCATGATCAGCCACGTCGTCAACGACGTGCTCAGCGATCCGCAGACCGGCGCGCTGGCGCTTGCCAAATCCAAGCTGACGCTGGCGGCGTTCTCGCGCGCCCAGGAATTCGAAGCCGACGGCATCGGCGTCGGCATGTCGGCGCGCGCCGGGTTCGATCCGTTCGGCGCCTCGCGCTTTCTCACCGATATGCAGCGCAACGCCGATGTGAAGGCCGCGGGCGGCAATTCCGATCCGCGCGCGCTCGACTTTCTCTCCAGCCATCCGGCAACGCCGGAGCGCGTGCAGAACGCATTGGCCAATGCCCGACAATTCAGCAGTCCGGGTGCCGGCGAGCGCGACCGCGCCGAGTATCTCGGCATCCTCGACGGCGTCATCTACGGCGAAGACCCGAGCGAGGGCTTTGCGCGCGGCCGCAAGTTCCAGCATCCCAAACTCGGCTTTACTTTCACGGCGCCGCCAGGCTTTTCGCTCGACAACACCGCGCAGGCGGTACTCGGGCTTAAGGATGGCGGCGGCGAAGCATTGCGACTCGATGTCGTCAGCGTGCCGGCCGAGCAATCGCTGCCGGAATATCTAAAATCCGGCTGGATGGACAATGTCGATGCGTCCAGCCTCGAGGAATTCACCATCAACGGTTTCCCGGCGGCGACAGCCACCGCGGCGGGAGAGCAATGGTCGTTCCGGTTATACGCCGTGCGCTTCGGCAGCGATGTTTACCGCTTTATTTTCGCGGCCAAGAACAAGAGCGCGGCCGTCGACCGTTCATTCCGCGAGTCGATCGGCACCTTCCGCCGCATGAGTCTCAAGGAAAGCGAGCAGGTGCATCCGCTGCGGCTGAAAATCGTCACCGTCGGCCCGCATGACACCGTGGAGAGCCTGGCGCATCGCATGGCCACCGATCATCCGGCCGAGCGCTTCCGCGTCATCAACGGTCTTGCCGCCAACGACCGCGTCAAGCCGGGCGACAAGGTCAAGATCGTCGTCGAGTAGCTCGGCCGCACGGTCCTTCGGCTAGTTCAAGCGCCGCAATATAACTTCCATGCAGACCCGATAGCGTTCGCTGATGCTATAGTGAACGGGCTCAAATCCCATATCCCTGGCCAAGGCATAAAGACGGGGGCGGCTGAAATTGTGGAAATGCTCGAGTTCGCCCCAAAACGGATTGCCATTGACGGCATCGAGCAGACGCCAGGCGGCGCAGTTATAGTTCGGCATCGAAACGAATAAGATTCCGTCCGGCCGCAACAGACGGTGCGCGGCGGCCAGGCCGTTCTGCGGAAACGGCATGTGCTCCAGCACGTCGGCCATGCTGATGACGCTCATCGGCTCGGGCCGATCGAATGCCGTGATGTCGATGCAATGGGCCTCGATGCCCAAGTGATTCATCGAGTCGACGCTTGAGCGGCGCAGATCGAGGCCGATCGGCGTGAAGCCCCATTCTTCCGCCGTGAACAGCAACGAGCCGTTGCCGAAACCGACATCGAGCCAGGGACCGTCTTTGGCATATTCGGCGACGCGTTCGACCATGCGCGCCGAAACGGGCCGCTGCTGCTCGAAGTTAGCGCCGGGCTTCTGATGATCATGCGTTTTCTCGAAGAGGATTTCGTTGACCTCGTCGGAGAAATAACCGTCGGTGAAGACATGGGCGCAATCGTCGCAACTCATCCACGTCATGATGCGGGCGATGACGGGACGATAGAGCGGATGAAACGAACAGTCGGGCTCGCGAAGCTTGCGCGTGTTGCGGCTTTTGCACAGCGGACAGCCGTCATAAAGAACGCGCGGCTTGCAAGCGGCTTCGGCTTCGGCCGGCGCAATTTTCACCGGCTCGATCGTGTCAGGCATATGGCACCGCCGATTCGTTCACGGACGAATCGACGGTACTCGAAGCACGGGCGAGTCGGAAGTATCCAGCCGGACGGTGGAAACTCAGCCTCAATGGCTCAGCTTTCGCCGACCTCACAATTGAGTGTGAATTCGCGCGGCACTTCCGGACCCCAGAGATAGAACGAGTCTTCCGGCTTGTGATCGGCAGCGGGCCAGCGGTCGTCCTTCGGGATGTAGTCGATATCGCAGGAATATTCCGAGAAGCTGCCCCAAGGATCCATGATGTAGTGGAAGTAGTTGGAGCCCAGCACGTGGCGGCCGAGGCCCCAGCCCTTCTGCCAGCCCTTGTCGTGCATGCGCATGGCGCCAAGCCCGATGTCCTGGACGCTCGCGGTATCCCAGCTGCAGTGATGGAAGCCGGGCCCGCTCGACTTCACCAGCGCCAGCAGGTGATGATCGCTGCCGTGAATTCCGTGCATGAAGGCTACAAGGTCTGAAGCACGATCCGACAGGCGCAGGCCCAGCGTGCGCTCATAGAATTTGATCGAGGCCATCACGTCGGCCGTGAAGATCAAAACGTGCGACAGCCGGCGCGGCCGCACCGGCGGCGCGGCAGCACGGGTCGTCGCGGCGGCGACACCGGGTCCGACCGTCGGCCACTGACTGTCGGCCTTCTGGTCGGGCGACACTTTGGGTGCGACCTTGATTTCCATCAACACCCCTTCGTGGTTGCGGAACCAGAAGCCGTTGCTCTCGAAGCCCGGCGGCGGGTCGATCAGCTTGACGCCCTCGCCTTCGATGCGTGCTTTCAGGCGGCCGATATCCTCGGCGTAGCAGCCGAAGGACAGATGATGCAGCGCCTTTTTCTTGCCCTCGATCACCGAACCCCAGGCGTGTTCATGACCGAAGGTCTTGAGCTGGAGCGAATTGCCGTGTCGCACCATGTTCAGGCCGAAGTTCGTATAGAAATCGTCGGCGACGTTGACGTCCGGCACCGACAGCACGAACTGGTCGAGCGAATGAATGCCGAGATCGCCTGATTTTGCTTCCGGCGCGACGTAGCCGCTAATGGCGGTCATCGATAACTCCCAAGGATTTGCATTGGAGATTGGCGCGCATTGTAGTCCTCTGCGCAACGGGAGCAACCACCGGCGTGCCCACTTTCATCGCGTCAAATGAATTGGGCAAACATCTAAGTTGGGCAAGCGGCGAGGCCCGTACTTGGCGGCGCTGGCGCGCCCGTGTCCCTTTTTTCCGTTCCCAAACGATGGATGGCGCGCCGCGCCAGGTTTAGAGCCAGACTACAGTCCTAATGTAACCGGCGGACGGCGGCTACTGCGATGATTTTTGCAGAAAAGCGACGAGGTCGGCGCGGGCGCCTGCATCCGCCAAACCGGCGTAAGGCATGCGGTTGGCCGGCACCATGGCCTGCGGGTCGGTCATGAACTTGTCGAGGGTTTCGGGCGTCCAGGTAAGTCCACTGCGCTTCATGGCCGGCGAATAGCGAAAGTCGGCTATCGCGCCGGCCTTGCGGCCGATGATGCCGTGCAAGCTCGGCCCGACATTGTTGACGGCGGCTTCAAGTGTATGACACGCCGCGCATTCCTGGAACTTGACCGCGCCGCGCGCGGCGTCACCACCGGCCCGCGCAACCCCGGAAAGCAGCGCAAGCATGAGCGCCGCCATGGCACACTTCAATATCGTCATGCCTGCACCAGCGGTCCGGGGTTTTTCACGTATTTGTTCTTGATCGCGTCCGCCGTCCAATAAGCCAGCGCGCCGACCGGCCCGGTCGGATTGTACGACGAGTTATGCGGGAACACGTTGGCGCCCACCACGAACAGATTGTGGCAGTCCCAGCTCTGCAGGTACTTATTGAGCACGCTGTCGCTCGGCTTGGTGCCCATGATCGTGCCGCCGGTGTTGTGCGTGCTTTGATAAGGCACCACGGTCCATGGATTGGTGCGCGCCACCGCCGCGTTCAGCTTGGTCGGGTTCATCGACTTGGCGATGTCGTTGATGACCTGCGCGGCATGCGTGCCCATGCGGTGTTCATTCGGTTGATAGTCGAAGGTCATGCGCATCAGCGGCTGGCCGAAGGCATTGCGATAAGTCGGATCGAGGCTGTAATAGTTGTTGCGGTTGGCCATGACGCTGCCGGACGCATTAATGACCATCGCAGTCTGGTACCACTTGGCCGTCGCCTGCTTCCACGCCTTGCCCCATTGCGGCGTGCCGGCCGGCACCGGGCGATAGCCGATCGGCAGGTTGGTGTTGAAACCGCCGCCGACATTATAAGCGCCGACGAAGTTGTGCGGGCCGCGATCAAAGCCCCAATTGATGTTGAAATCGTCGATGGTGGCGTTGGAGCCGCCCGCGTTCATGAACGGGTTGAAATATTTGCCCTCGAAGAACAGCGTGGCCGAGGCGCCGGTCTGATAGCAGTAGTTCTTGCCGACCACGCCATGGCCCGACGCAGGATCGTAAGGCTGGCCGATGCCCGACAGCAGCATCAGATGCACGTTGTTGATGGCATAGGCGCAGAGCAGCACGATGTTGGCCGGCTGTTCGAATTCCTCGCCATTGAGCACGTTGGTATACGTGACGCCGGTGACTTTTTTGCCATCGGAATCCTTGTTGACCTTGGTGACCCAGGCATTGGCGCGCAGTTCGAAATTCGGATTGCGCATGGCGATCGGGATGACCGTCATGTGAGGGCTGCCTTTCGCATTGGCCTCGCAGCCAAAGCGCTGACAGTAGCCGCAATATTGGCAGGCGCCGAACTTGGAGCCGTCCGGGTTGGTGTATGCCTGCGACGCATTGGCCGACGGCCGCGGGAACGGATGGTAGCCGGCGTTCTTCGCAGCGTTGCTGAACATTTCGCTGGCCAAAATCGGCGTCAGCGGCGGCAGCGCGTATTCCTTGGCGCGCGGCGCTTCGAAGGGATTTCCGCCTTCCTGGATTTTGCCATTGATGTTGCCGGCCTTGCCCGACACCGCCGCGGTATATTCGAACTTCTCGTAGTAAGGCTCGAGCTCGGCGTAACTGATACCCCAATCCTGGATCGTCATGTCGTCGGGGATGAATTTCTTGCCGTAGCGCTCCTCGTAATTGGAGCGGACCTTGAACTCCATGTCGGTCCAGCGCCAGGTGTGGCCGCTCCAGTGCACACCGGAGCCCCCGACCACTTCGCCCGGCAGAAACGAGCCGAGGCGGCGCATCGGCAGCGCCTCTTGGCTCGGATTGTTGCGCACGGTGAGCGTGTCACGCGCGGTATTCTGCATCAAGTCGTGACGCACCACATAGCGCAACTCGTCGCGAATATTGGGCAGCGAATAATCGTTCTCGCTCGAACGTTGCGCACCGCGCTCCAGCGCGACCACCTTCATGCCGGCCTCGGCCAGTTCCTTGGCGAGGATGCCACCGGTCCAACCCAGACCGACAACCACGACATCGACTTCCTTGAGTTTGGTTGCCATTTTGCCCTCTTATTTTTGGCGCATGTCCTGATCGGAAAAGCGGTGCCCACTTTTCCGGGACATGCGCTAACTCATATCCGCGATGCCGACCGGCTTGTTTGGAAACGGCTTGCCGCGAGATTGCGCAACGTGATCGCGGTGCACGGCGATCGCGCCGGGGAAGCCGATCATCTGCCAGCCGACCTTGTTGCGGTTGCCGCCATAGATAGGGTCGGAGAACATGCCTTCGATCACGGTCTGATAGAGCGCGGCCCAGAACACGCGCACAGGCAGGCCGCTGTCGAAATTGATCTTCGCCGTCGAGAGCCCGGCCAGCACTTCCTCGCGTTGCGCCTCGTCGAGCCGGTCGAAGGACTTGCCATAGGTCTTGCCGCAATACGCGTTGGTGGCGGCGATGCCGGCGCGAAACAGCTGCGCGGGCGTCAGCGGCAGCTGGTAGCCTTGCGACGGCGCGCCCTTCTTCCACGGGCCTTGCATGTAGAGGCGATCGCCCTTGCCCCAGCCGCCGGCTAACGCGCGGTCGATATAGATGTTGATGCCGACGTCGGTGCCCTTGGGCGTGAGATCGTCGGCCGGCACCATGTGATCGACCAGCGCTTCGATGAAGGCGGCCTCGTCGATATTGAGGAATTCATAGCCAGCCGCTTCCGGCGCCGCGGCGGCGGGAGGCTGTTGCGCTTGTTGGGCTTGTGCGCTCTCGGGCGCGAGAGCCGCGCCGCTGGCGGCGGCGGCACTGCCGATGACTGCACCCTTGAGGAAATTGCGGCGATCGAATTCCGGTCTCGATGCGGCGTGGCTGGCATCCGTGCAAGACGGATCTTCGCAGACAGACTCGTGCCTTGGCGTTTCCGGTTTTGGCATGGGCTCGCTCCCTGATCGCCTCCGGGTGCTCAAACGCCAAAGAAGGCGGCAGGCCCCGAGGACTAGCTTTGGGTGCGAGCATGATGCGTTTGCCGGAACGCGGCAAGGTGGGGTGCGGGGAAAGCCGCGCCGTCAACACGGCGAAACGCAAAACAAAAAGCCCGGCATTGCTGCCGGGCTTTCCGTTATTCGTCTTCCGAAGTGGGGCCCTTTCAGGCCGCCTCTTCCTCGGCGGCCGGTTCCGCGTCGGCTTCGTCGGCGGGCTTGGGCCCACGCCTAGGGCCCTTGGCGAGGGCACCCTCGATTTCCTTGATCGCTTCGGTCTCGGTGACCTTCTGCACCGCCGCGATTTCGCGCGACAGCCGGTCGAGGGCGGCTTCGTACAGCTGCCGCTCGGAATAAGACTGCTCGGGCTGCGAGTCGGAGCGGAACAGGTCGCGCACCACCTCGGCGATGGCGACGATGTCGCCCGAGTTGATCTTGGCTTCGTATTCCTGCGCCCGGCGCGACCACATGGTGCGCTTGATGCGCGCGCGGCCCTTGAGGGTCTCAAGGGCCCGCTTGACCAGCGGGGCTTCCGCCAGCTTGCGCATGCCGACCGAAATGATTTTCGCGGTCGGAACCCGCAGCGTCATCTTGTCCTTGACGAAATTGATGACGAAAAGCTCGAGCTTGGCGCCGGCGATCTCCTGCTCTTCGATGGCCATGATCTGGCCGACACCGTGAGCCGGGTAGACGATAAATTCGCTGGTCTTGAAGCCTTGTCGCTGGGTCGTCTTCTTGGCGGTCATTCCGGGCAAAACTCCTTCACCGGCGCCCTTGTGGGGACCGGCACTTTTGGCTGTGGGCGCCCCGGCGCGGGTGGACCCGCGGGAGGCAACATGAGAGGTCCGCCGCGTGCCGGCAGACTTTTTAGTTCCCCGGCTCATACCGGCAGAACCTTTCTTCGATTTATGACGCGCTTTATCTGCCACTGCTTGACGCGTGGAATCTCACGCCCTCTGACTGACCCTTGGGATGGACCGCGAAAAATAAGGCTCCCAACCGGGGGAGCGGCATCCGTGCGCGGCGTTTTTCATATTCATCGGATAAATAGCTATATAGCACATTTTTGGCTAAAATCAAAGCCTTATGGCATAGCAAACGCGCAATTCGGCTATTCCTTGACGCCGGTTTTGCCGATTCGGTTAACGCCAGGGGCAGTAATAACGGGCAATTACCGACGCCAAAGCGGGTTAATCGGCTTGCCGGACAGGGGGTAATACCCCCTTTTTCGCCTAGTCCCCGGTTCCCGGTTTCGCGGAAAAAAACTTCTCGAACTTGTCCGGCACACCCTCGAATTCCTTGGCGTCAGCGGGCGGCTCGCGCTTGACCGTGATGTTCGGCCAGACCTTGGCGTACTCGGTATTGATCTCCAGCCACTTCTCGAGGCCCGGTTCGGTATCCGGCTTGATCGCGTCGGCCGGGCATTCCGGCTCGCAGACGCCGCAATCGATGCATTCGTCCGGATGGATGACGAGCATGTTCTCGCCTTCGTAGAAGCAGTCCACCGGACACACTTCCACGCAGTCCATATATTTGCACTTAATGCAGCTCTCATTGACGATATAGGTCATCGACGGCTCCGGACGCAGGCCTTATCCCTTATCGTTACGCTAATTAGGCTGCAACCCGCAACGCCGCCGGGCATGCGCTCAGCGCGGTTCCCATCCTTCATTCCAGATTGCTTCATTCCCGCTTGCTCAAGTCCAGGTACAGCCGGCGCGCCGCCGGGGCGTCGCCCCGCTTGGCGCTGAAGCCCTCGACCTTGAGCACCCGGACCGAGCGGTCCAGCGCCAGCGTCACGACATCGCCGAGGCGTAAACCGTGGCCGTGGGCGGTCACTTTAGCAGCATTGACCCGGACATAACCCGCCTGCACCAGCGCCGCGGCATCGCTGCGGGTGCGCACCATGCGCGCGTGCCACAGCCATTTGTCGATACGCTGGCGATTTGGGTCCGAATCCACCCGGACTTTAGGGCTTGTTGCCCTGCTCGAGCTGCTGCTTCAGGGCGGCGAGCTTGGCGAAGGGCGAGTTCGGGTCGGGCGCCTTGTTGCGGTCGGAGCCGCCGGAACCGTGCGGCTTGGCATAATACTGCTCGCGCTCGGCGCGATCGACCTGCGAGCCTTTGTCGCGGCGCGGACGGTCGCCGCGCGGCGGCGCGGTGCCGCCATGCGTTCCTTGGCGCTCGCTGCGCTGGCCAGGACGCTGACCGGGGCTCTTGCTGTCGAAGCTTTTGGCTTGACGCTCCATGCGCTGCTGGCGCTCGTGACGGTCCTGACGCTGCTGGCGGTTCGGACCGTCCTTGCGCTCGCCTTGCGGCGCGTCGCCGGCGGCCCCGGCGCCTTCCGGCGAAACAGCCGCGGCACCTTCGAGGGCGGGCGCGGCGGCTTGTGCCGGCGCCAGCTGCGGGCGTTGGTGTTGTTGTGGGCGGCGCTGACGCGGCGGGCGCTTTTCGGCGCGACCGGCCGGCCGCCAGACATCGATCATTTCCGGCTCTTTGGCCAGCTCGTCGGGCTTCTTTTCAGCCGATTCGGCTGTGGCGGCAGCGGCTTCCGGTTCGACCACACCATCGGCGGCCATCGGCGGCATCGCCGCGGCGGCCTCGGCGATTGTCGGCGCTTCGACAGCAGGAGCGGCTTCAGCAGCCGCTTCCACGGGGGGAATGAGATCGGCGGTCGGCAGCAGGGCAGCCGAGGTTTCGGGCACGGCCTCGACCTGGGTCTCCGGCGCGGGTGCGTTGGCAACAGCGGGCGCCGGGGTTTCTGCCGCAGGCGCTTCGCCCGCCACGGTTTCCACAGGCGCGATCGCCGCGGCCGCCACTTCGACCGGCTTGGCTTCCGGCGGTTTGGGCCGGCGATCGAGACGATAGCCGAGCGAACGCAAGATCGAGGCGAAGTCCTCGCCCGAGGCGCCGGTCAGCGATGTCATGGCGCCAGTCACGGTGAAACCACGGCCGTCGAAGGCGCCGTCGGGCTTGGGCGTCTGCACGCCCTCGCGCCAGGACAGCGCTGGGCGAATCAGATCGGCGAGCCGCTCCAGGATGTCGACGCGCACGGCGCGCTCGCCGGCGATGCGGTAGCCCGCCGTGCGGTACAGCGGCTTCGGCGTATCCTTGTCGATCGGGATCGAGGTACGGCCGGAGGCGGCGAGATGCAGCAATTCGGTGACGCCCTTGGCGTCCGGCGCTTCGTGCTTGAGCGCCCAGAGCTGCGTCGCCAATGCGCGCGGCGCCGGCTTCAAGAGGATCGGCAGATAGATGTGGTAGGCGCCGAAGCGCACGCCATATTTGCGCAACGTGGCGCGCGACGGCTGGTCGAGGCCCTTGACCTCTTCGGCCACCTTCTGCCGCTCCAGAACGCCGAGCGACTCGACCAGTTGGAACGCGACGCCGCGCGCCATGCCGGTGATGTCCTCGGCGGCGGTCAGCGAAAACAGCGGCGCCAGCACTTTCTCGATGTGGTTCTTGAGCCAGAGGTCGAGCCGGTTCTGCACCAGCTCTTTCGCAGGGCCGGTCAGATGATCGTCGGCGATAATGCGCACGCGCGGCCGCAGCGTGTCGTCGCCGGCCGCCAGTTTGCCGACGGCGTCGCCGGTCCAGCGCAAGGCGCCGTCATTGGCCAGCACGATCTGATCGTTCGAGGCTTGTGACAGTTTGGTGGCGCGCGCCTCGATCTCGCCGGCGAGCGCCTTCTGCGCCGCGGCGTTGAGCGCCTTGGCTTCGGAGCCGGCGGCGGAGGCGTCGGGCGCGAACATGAATCCGTCGAGCCGGCCGATCACGTGGCCCTCGACCGTCACATCGCCAGATTTACCGATTTCAGTTTCCAACATCGTGTTCTCTCGTAGCCGCCGCATCAAGACGCTGGTGCGACGGTCCACGAAACGTTCGGCCAGACGTTCGTGCAGCGCATCGGACAATTTATCTTCGGCCGCGCGGGCGACGCCCTGCCAATGTTCGGGATCGGCAAGCCAATCCTGACGGTTGGCGACGTAGGTCCAAGTCCTGACATGCGCGATCCGGTTCGAGAGAGTGTCGATGTCGCCATCGGTTCGGTCGGCCTGCGCCAGTTGCTGGGCAAACCAATCGGTGGGGATGTTACCCTCTCGCATCAGGAATCCATAGAGGGTCACGACCATTTCCGCGTGGGTGGCCGGTGCAATTTTGCGATAATCCGGAACCTGGCAGGCATCCCATAACCGCTCGACCGCGGCCGGGTTGCGCGCGACAGTACGCACATCTTCGTCGCGCGCGGCATGTTCCAAAACGAGAATATCTTCGGCGATCGGCGCCCGCGTGAGCCCCTCTTCGCGTGGCGCCATCGCCAACGACGCCTGCAACGCGCCGATCGTGCTGAAATCGAGGGCACTGTTGCGCCATTGCAGCATGCGGACCGGTTCGAAGATGTGGCTTTCCAAGGCCTGCACCAATTCCGGCTCGAACGGATCGCAGCGCCCGGTGGTGCCGAAGGTGCCGTCGCGCGTGGCGCGGCCGGCGCGGCCGGCAATCTGCGCCAGTTCGGAGGGATTAAGTTTACGGAATTGATATCCGTCGAATTTGCGGTCCGAGGCGAAAGCGACGTGGTTGACGTCGAGATTGAGCCCCATGCCGATGGCGTCGGTCGCCACCAGGTAATCCACGTCGCCGTTTTGATACATCGCCACCTGCGCGTTTCGCGTGCGTGGGCTGAGCGCGCCCAGCACGACGGCGGCGCCGCCGCGCTGGCGGCGGATCAATTCGGCGATGGCGTAAACCACGTCGGCCGAGAAGGCGACGATGGCCGAGCGCGACGGCAGCCGGGTGAGCTTCTTTTCGCCGGCGTAAGTGAGCATCGACAGCCGCGGCCGGCTGATAATATGCGCGCCGGGCAACAGCTTTTCGACCATCGGCCGCATGGTCGCCGCGCCCAACACCATGGTTTCGTCGCGGGCACGATAATTGAGCATACGGTCGGTGAAGACATGGCCGCGCTCGAAGTCGGCGCCAAGCTGAACTTCGTCGATCGCCATGAAGGCGACATCGAGGTCGCGCGGCATGGCCTCGACGGTCGAGACCCAATAGCGCGCGTGCGGCGGCTTGATCTTCTCCTCGCCGGTGATCAGCGCGACGGAATCCTTGCCGACGCGGTCGCAGACCTTGTTGTAGACCTCGCGCGCCAAAAGCCGCAGCGGCAGCCCGATGACGCCGGAGGAATGCGCCAGCATGCGTTCGATGGCGAGAAAGGTCTTGCCGGTATTGGTCGGCCCGAGCACGGCTGTGACGCCAGCGCCGCGCGCTTTGGCGTTGCGGTTCGGTTGTGGGGAAAATGAAATAGCCATCGGGCGTCAAACTTCCGTGTCGTGACCGGCATCTAAGCGCGCGAAGGATGCTTTGCACCTTCCGCCGGGCACGATGAGGCGGGGTTCTGTATCACAATGCGACGGAAAGCACGTTCTCATCCGAGATATGGGCCCGTGCCTTAAGCATTAGAACGACTCTGGAACGAAAGGCGCCCGAATCGCTGACTCCGGCGCTGTATGCCTTCGTTCACGGCGATATCTGGGCCGGCGCGGTGCGAGTCCCACCATATCGGGTAGAACCGCCAGATTTTGCGACGCTTTAATCCCGCGCAAACGTTAACGGCGGCGGACTCGATGACCCAGAAAGAGTCAAGCAGGTTATCCGTCGCCCTGAGGTGCCCGGCCGCAAGCCCGAGCCTCGAAGAGTGAAGGCCCAATTTTCCGGGCTGTCATCCTTTGAGGCTCCCCCGGCAAAAGCCGGGCTCGCACGCCGGATGACGTTTAAACAGTTACTGCGTCTTCGTGCCGTTGACGGAGGCGCGGCTTGGCGCCCGCACCGAGACGAATTCGCTGGCTTCCAGCACGGCGCGGCCGATGGGCGTCGGCGCCTGGGCGCGGAAGGGCACCAGGACGCGGGTGCCGGCGATCGGCGCCAGCCAGACTTCGATGTCGCGTTCCTTGGTCAGATATTTGATGGCGGTGCGCGACGGGATGTAGCCCGCGATCGGCGAGAAATAGACGGCGCAGACGACGACGGGACCGGCATAGCCCTTGTCCGCCTTGACCATCTCCATGCGCTTGTAGGCCATCTTCAAGTCGTAGCGCAGCCGCCCATCGAACACCGAGGCGGTCTGCTGACAGGCTTCGGGCGTCAGCAGGTCGCCGGTGCCGGGCATGCGCACCAGCGTCGAGGTCATGGGGTCGAGGATGCCGCGCTGATGTGCCTCGGTGATCGGCACGCGCTCGGGGTCGTTGTCCTGCGGCGGATCGACGGAAACGTCCTTGACGTTGCCATTGGCCACCGTGAGGCGGATCTCGTCGGTTTTCCGGCTGGTGGCGATGGTGGCGGCATAAGTCGAATTGACTGGACGGCCGGCTTGCAGCGTGCCCTGCGCCGTGGTGCTGCCATGGCCGCCGGTGAAGGCGCGCAGCAGGCCGGTGGTGGCGCCGCTCGCCTCGGCGCTGTACTGGCTTTCGGTCAGGTCGATGGTCCAGTGGCCCTCGCCGATCGGCAATCCGGCCAGGGAGGCGGTGTATTGGGCCTTGAGCCGCCCCTGAGCGCGGGCCGGGTCCATGGCCGCACCGAGGCAGGCCAAGCCCATGCCTAAGCCCAAGACCGCATAGCCGATTTGCCGTCGTGCCAGCACTCAACTCATCCTTTTGCGCGGAACCGGTCCGCACCGCTTACGGCCTTACAGCAGTAACGCCCTCAAGCACTGGTCGGAGCGGAATACGTCGATTATGTGATGGAAAAGTCCGCCGTGGCGCTAAAATCGCGCGGAATCCTTAAGCTTGACGGCCCTCCCCCCTCACTTTATACGTCCCGCCATCCATCCAAGATGACGGATCATTAGCGGTGCGGTGACGCGCCGGCGCGATTTGAGGATTTAGCCATGTCATGGCGTTGCGAACTGACCGGTAAGAAACCCCTGGTCGGCCACAAAGTAAGCCACTCGAACACCAAGACCAAGCGCCGTTTCATGCCCAATTTGCAGAACGTGACGCTGATCTCGGATACGCTCGGCCGCAGCGTGCGCGCGCGCATCTCGACCAACGCGCTCAAGACGGTCGATCATCGCGGCGGGCTCGACGCCTTCCTGCTCAAGGCCAAGGACGCGGATCTCGCGCCGAAGATGCTGACGCTCAAGCGCCAGATCGTGAAAAAGACGGCGAAGGCCGAAGCCGCGACGGCTTAAGACCCGACCGGCACCTCGAGTTGAAGCGCCGCCGCAGGGCGGCGTTTTTTTATGGCGCGTCGCCGACCAGCGTGAATTGCAGCAGCAGATTGCGCTGGACCACGGAAAAATTGTCGTCCGACACCAGGGTGATGACGGTTTCGCCGACGGCGTTGCGATGCACGGCGATACCTTCCATGTTATCGATCTGGTAGCCGAGATCGGCTTCGATCAGCGTTTTGCCGTCGATGAGCGCGCCTTCCTTGATCGCGGCCAGCGGCACGCGGCGGATGCGCATGGCGACGCCGCGCGCCGGCGAATAGCGCCGCTCGAGCAGCAAGAGGTCGCCGGGCAGCAGGATGGTGCAGTCGCTGATGTCGAAGTCGTCGCTGCGCGTGACCGCAAAGCGCCCAACTTCGCCGGTGGCGGGCTTGAGCATGAACGAGCGATGGTTGCCGGCGGCATCCAGGCTGCGTTCGGTGACCGCGATGAGGTTGCCGGCGAGCGCGGAGTTCTGCGGCGCCGCCGCCAGGCACTCAAGACTCTTGTTGAAGGTGAAGGTCTTGAAATCCGGCGGTACGGCAATCGCTTCGCCGCGCGCGGCAAGACCGTCGCGGCGGATGTCGAAGCGCACGATCTGCTCGACGCGCTCGATGCCGATGTAGAACAGGCCGTCGAGCTCGGTGAGCGACTCGACGTCGAACCAGCCGCGCGCCGCCAGCGGCTTGCCGTCGGCGCCCAGGATCGGCGCCATCTCGGCATCGGCAATGCCGGCGGGCTTATCCTTGTCGTAGACGATGCGACCGCGCAGCCAGGAGCCGTTGTCGGTGATGGCGAGAAAATGCGCGCCATCCGGCTCGACATGGATCGCCGAAATACCGCCGAAGGCGTCGGCCTTCGAGGTCAGCACCAGTCCGCCGCGGAATTCCAAATCGCCGAAGCGCACACGCGAGGCGTCGCGGTTGTCGAACGAGGTGATCGGAACGGCGCGAACGTCGATGGCGGCCGGCGCCGCCGGATAGCGCGCCGCGATCGCGAGGGTGCCGGCCACGGCGAGCGCCGCGGCGAACAGGCCGCCGCCGATCAGCCAGCGACGGTTGCGTTTCAAGCGACGCGGCGGCGCGGACGGCGCGCCGGTCGTTCAGCGGCAGCGGTGGTTTCCTCGAACAGCTCGGCGAGCTTCTCGGTCATGGCGCCGCCCAACTCCTCGGCGTCGACGATGGTGACGGCGCGTCGGTAATAGCGCGTGACGTCATGGCCGATGCCGATGGCGATCAGTTCGACCGGCGAGCGGGTCTCGATTTCCTCGATCACCCAGCGCAGATGACGCTCGAGATAATTTCCGGGATTGACCGACAGCGTCGAGTCGTCGACCGGCGCGCCGTCTGAGATCATCATCAAAATCTTGCGCTGTTCGGACCGGCCCAGCAAACGCTTGTGCGCCCAGTCGAGCGCCTCGCCGTCGATGTTTTCCTTGAGCAGGCCCTCGCGCATCATCAGGCCGAGATTCTTGCGCGCCCGGCGCCACGGCGCGTCGGCCGACTTGTAAATGATGTGGCGCAGATCGTTGAGGCGGCCGGGATTAGCCGGCTTGCCGGCGGTAAGCCAATGCTCACGCGACTGGCCGCCTTTCCACGCGCGGGTGGTGAAGCCTAAAATCTCGACCTTGACGCCGCAGCGCTCCAAGGTGCGCGCCAGGATGTCGGCGCAGGTGGCGGCGACCGTGATCGGACGCCCCCGCATCGAGCCGGAATTATCCAGCAGCAGCGTCACCACGGTGTCGCGGAATTGGGTGTCCTTCTCCGCCTTGAACGACAGCGGATGCATCGGATCGGTGATAACGCGTGACAGCCGCGCCGGATCAAGTTGGCCTTCCTCAAGGTCGAAGTCCCAGGACCGGTTCTGCTGTGCCATCAGGCGGCGTTGCAAGCGGTTGGCGAGCCGCGCCACCACGCCCTGCAAATGCGACAACTGCTTGTCGAGATAGCTGCGCAGACGATCGAGCTCTTCCGGCTCGCAAAGATCCTCGGCGGCGATGGTCTCGTCGAATTTATTGACGAAGGCGCGATAGTCCGGCCCGCGCGGCTCGTTGGCGCCGAAGTTTTTCGGCCGCTGCGGCTCGCCGGGGGTTTCGGCATCGCCCATGTCGGTGTCGTCGGCCATATCGGCGGACGGCGCGTCGGCGGCTTCTGCCGCGGACTCGGGCATGTCCTCGGCCGAAATTTCGCTGTCTTCGGCGCTGGTCTGCTGCATGTCGTCGGAGTTTTCGGCTTCGCCGTCTTCGCCGGACTGCTGCTTGCGCTGCTCTTCCTCGCCGTCCTCGTTTTCCTCGTCGGTGTCGGTCGAGCGGTCCTCGCCCATTTCAAGCGCGTCGAGCAGATCGTGCACGGCATCGCCGAAGTGGCGCTGGTCCTCGAGCAGATCTTCCAGCGCGTCGAGATTCTTGCCGGCCCGGTCCTCGATGGTCGCGCGCCAGAGGTCGACCAGCTTCTTGGCGGCCGGCGGCGGCGCCATGCCGGTGAGGCGCTCGCGCACCATCAGCGCCAGCGCTTCCTCGATCGGGGCGTCGGCGCGGTCGGTGATGTCTTCGAACTTGGAGCGGTGGAATTTCTCTTCCAGCATCGCGGTGAGATTGAGCGCGACGCCGTCCATGCGCCGCGCGCCGATGGCCTCGACGCGGGCCTGCTCGACCGCCTCGAATACGGCGCGGCCCTGCTGGCCGGCGGGCTGCAGACGCCGGTGCAACGCCGCATCGTGGCAAGCGATGCGCAGCGCGATCGAATCGGAATTGCCGCGCACGATGGCGGCTTCGGCCTTGGTCAACTTGCGTGCCGGCTCCGGCAGCCGCGCCTTGCCGCCCATCAGGCCGGGGCGTTCGGCGGCGAAGGTCACTTCCAGATCGGGCTTGCGCGCCAGCGCGCGCATGCAGCCCGCCACCGCGCGCTTGAACGGCTCGGCCGGGGATTCCTTCGACGATGGTTTGCTTTTTATGTTGGACGCCAAGATCGACCCCTCACCCGCCGCGCAAGCCTTCCGCCGCGCGGCACCCTCTCCCGCAAGGGGAGAGGGAAGAAAGACTACGACAACGCCACGTTCACCGAACTCTCCGGAAGTTCGATGCCGAAGCAGCGCTGATAGAACTCGGCGACGATCGGACGTTCCAGTTCGTCGCACTTGTTGAGGAAGGTGAGCCGGAAGGCGAAACCGATATCGCTGAAGATTTCGGAGTTCTCCGCCCAGGTGATCACCGTGCGCGGGCTCATCACCGTCGAGATATCGCCGTTCATGAAGGCGTTGCGGGTGAGGTCGGCGACGCGCACCATCTTGCCGACGATGTCGCGGCCCTGCTCGTTGCGATAATGCTTGGCCTTGGCCAGCACGATCTCGACCTCGTTGTCATGCGGCAGATAATTCAGCGTGGTGACGATCGACCAGCGGTCCATCTGGCCTTGGTTGATCTGCTGCGTGCCGTGATAGAGGCCCGACGTATCGCCGAGACCGACGGTGTTGGCGGTGGCGAACAGGCGGAACGACGGATGCGGCTTGATGACGCGGTTCTGGTCCAAGAGCGTCAACCGGCCGGAGGTTTCCAGCACGCGCTGGATCACGAACATGACGTCGGGGCGGCCGGCGTCGTATTCGTCGAAACAGATCGCCACGTTGTTCTGCAGCGCCCACGGCAGAATGCCGTCGCGAAATTCGGTGATCTGGTTGCCGTCCTTGATGACGATGGCGTCCTTGCCGATCAGATCGATTCGGCTGATGTGGCTGTCGAGGTTGACGCGCACGCAGGGCCAGTTGAGGCGCGCCGCGACCTGCTCGATATGCGTCGACTTCCCGGTGCCGTGATAGCCGGTGACCATGACGCGGCGGTTGCGCGCAAAACCGGCGAGAATGGCCAGCGTGGTCGGACGGTCGAAGCGATAGTCGGGATCGATGTCGGGGACGTGCTCGTCGGGTTTGGAAAAAGCCGGGACTTCCATATCGCTGTCGATGCCGATGCCGAACACCTGGCGGATCGACACCTTCATGTCGGGCACGTTCTTCACTTCTTGCACTGCGGCAGTCATTGATCCTCCGTGGCCTCGGGTGCGCCCGAAGCCCCTCTGTGGTCCCGACTCATTACGGTCCGGCTGAATGGTGGCGGCAACTTAGCAGACGATCCGGCCGCGAAAAACCCGGGGGTCGTGAATAACACCATCAATTATATCAATGAGATAGGAAGAGATCGGCCCCCTGTAAAGGCGGGTCTGGGTTGAATTCCCCGCCGCCTCCGGCCTCGTGAAGCCGGCCCGGAAAGGGCCCTCAGCCGAAACCGGCCGATTTCAGATAATTGTAGGACTGGATGACCTCGACGAGGCGGTCCTCGGTGGAGCGGTCGCCGCCGTTCACGTCGGGGTGAAACTGCTTGACCAGTTCCTTGAAGCGCACTTTCACCTGCGCCGGCGTGGCGCCGACGTCGAGGCCGAGTTTGTCGAGCGCCTTGCGTTCGGCGTTGCGGATCTGGCGGCGCTCGGTTTGCTGCTTCTGCTCGGTTTTCAGGCCGGCGCCGAACAGGCCGAACGGATCGTCCCCGGCGCCGAGCGCGCCGAGATCGGGCCGAATCTTCTGCTTGCCGGTGCCCATCTTCCAGGTCGGCCGATGGCCAGTCAGCGCGTCCTTCTGGAAGGCCAGCACCGCGGCGTCGTTCATGCCGGCGAAAAAATTATACGACTGATTGTAGTCGCGGGCGTGCTTGAGGCAGTAATTCCAGTAGTCCTTGTCGCTGCCGCGGCCCTTCGGCGCCTTATTGGTCGCCTTCTGCTCACAGCCATGCCATTCGCAGACCGGGCCGCTGGTTTTCGCGCGGCGGTCCTTGTCCGGTTTGACGCGGATTTTGTCGAAAATCGAAGGCGCTTCTTTTTTGTCTTTGTCTTTCATGACCGGCCACTATGCGCTTGTCGGGGTGACAGCTTCAAGTCTTGACAGGGTTGCATTGCACGTGATTCCGCCACGATGTCACCATTGACCCGCCCGCCGCGGACACTTACCTCCCACAGCATGCGCACCGCCGATTTGATCACGGAAAAATTAACGCAAGCCCTGGCGCCCCAAAGCCTGAGGGTGGAAGACGAATCGCACCTGCACGCTGGCCATTCCGGCCATCGCGAGGGCGGGCAAACTCACTACCGCGTCTATATTGTGTCGAATGCGTTCGAAAATAAGACCCGGCTGGAGCGCCATCGCCTGATCAACGGTATTCTTTCGTCGGAACTCGCCGCTGGCGTGCACGCGCTGGCCATCCACGCCAAAGCTCCGGGCGAGAATTAGCCGCTACTGCGGCTTGATGTCGGCGGCGCGGATGATGTCGCCCCACATCTTGCGGTCGGCGACGATCTGCGCCGCGAACTCCTCCGGTGTGTTGCCGATGAGGCGTGCGCCGGATTTGGCGAAGCGCTCCCGCAGCGCCGGCTTGCGCAGCGCCGCCGCGATGTCCTTATGCAGACGCGCGACAATCGCCGGCGGCGTCCCGGCCGGCGCGACCACGCCGAACCACGACGAGGCTTCGAAATTCGGCACGCCGGCCTCGGCGGCGGTCGGCAAATCCGGCAGCAGCGTCATGCGCTGCTTGGCGGCCACCGCGAGCGCCCGCAGCTTGCCGCTCTCGATATGCGGCAGCACCGTCGGCGGATTGTCGACGACGCCATCGATCTGGCCGGCGAGCAAATCGGTGATCGCCGGCGCCGCGCCGCGATAAGGCACGTGCGTCAGCTTGATGCCGGCGGCGTGCATGAACATGGCGAGGCCGAGATGGCCGGTGGTGCCGACGCCGGGCGAACCGAAATTCAGCTTGCCGGGATTGGCGCGCGCCAGCGCCACGAATTCCGCCAACGTCTTGGCCTCGACGCGGGGCCCGACCACGACCATCATCGGCATGTCGGCGACGTTGGAGACCGTGACGAAATCTTTCGCCGGATCGAACGGCATGGTGGCGTAGAGAAACTGGTTGGCGGTGAGAATGCCGGCCGAGGTCATCATCAGCGTGTAGCCATCGGGCGTCGAGCGGGCCACGGCCTCGGCGCCGATGTTGCCGCCGGCGCCGGTGCGGTTCTCGACGATCACCGGCTGGCCGAGCGAACGCGACACTTCGTCGCCGACCGCGCGCGCCAGGACGTCGGCGAGACCGCCGGCCGGGAACGGCGCAATCAGACGAATGGGACGGTCGGGATACTCGGCCCGCGCCGCGCCGGCCACAGCCGACAACAGAATGCCCAGCGCGAGCGCGCGCCACACCTTGGATATCAAGACAGCCTCCCCTTGAGCCCGCGTCTTGTCAGCGACGCGTTGCGGCAGCCATCCTGCCTTTGCGGACGGCGGCGGCGCAAGAGCGGCTATTTCGCTTTGGCGGCTTGTTTGCCCGGCAGCGGCTGGATGCGCAGCGCGGTGATGCGGTTGCGGTTGCGGCGCAAGACTCTGAAACGAAAACCGTGGAAGGTGAAGCTCTGGCCGACCAGCGGGATCGAGCGCGCCTCGTGGATAACGAGGCCGGCGATTGTGGTGGCCTCTTCGTCCGGCAGATTCCAGTCCATGGCGCGGTTGAGGTCGCGGATCGGCACCGCGCCGTCGACATTGACCGAGCCGTCCGGCTGGCGGCGCACGCCGGGCACGGCGACGTCGTGCTCGTCGGTGATGTCGCCGACGATTTCCTCGAGGATGTCCTCGAGCGTCACCAGGCCTTCGACCTCGCCATACTCGTCGACCACCAACGCGAAGGGCGTCTTGCGGCGGCGGAACGCCTTGAGCTGCTCGGACACCGAGCGCGTATCGGGGACGAACCAGGGCGGCGCCATCAGCGCGGCGATGTCGACCTTGGCGGAGTCGCCATCGACCGCATGGAGCGCGCGTAGCAGATCCTTGACGTGCAGAATGCCGACGATGTTTTCGGGATTCTCGCGCCACAGCGGCAGGCGCGTCACCGGCGACGCAATCACCGCGTTGACCACATCTTCGGGCGGATCGTCGGCGTTGATGGTGATCATGTTGGTGCGGTGGATCATGACGTCCGACACCGCCAATTCGCGCAGGTCGAGCACGCCACCGAACATGTCGCGGTCGACTTTTTCGACATCGCCCTCGCGGTGCAACAGATCGACGGCGCCGCGCAGTTCTTCGCGCGCCGAGAGCACCTGCTGGTCCTCGCCGACCGTCATGCCGACGAATTTCAGCAGCCAGCGCACCAGCGCCTCGATGCCCATCAAGATCGGGCCGAACAGGCGGACGAACCAGTACAGCGGCCGCGCCACCGCGAGCGCGATGCGATCCGGCGCATTGAAGGCCGCCGTCTTCGGCAGAATTTCGGAGAACACCACGACGACGATGGTCATCACGACGGTGGCGTAGACCACGCCGACGTCGCCGAACCAGGTCAGCAACACACCGGTCGCCAGCGCCGAAGCCGCGATGTTGACGGCGTTGTTGCCGAACAGCAGCGCGCCGAGCAGGCGCTCGCGCTGTTGCAGCAGACGGTTAACAACGGCCGCGCGTTTGTTGCCGTGCTTTTCCAGCCGCGCCATGCTGGCGCGAGACGACGCGGTCAGCGCGGTTTCGCTGCCGGCGAAGAAAGCCGACAGCAGCAGGCAGACCAGCACGATGAGAAGCGACAGCCAGTCGTTTTCGTTCATTTTAAGTGCTTAACTTCTCGCTCAAAAACGCGCGCACTTCGGCGGGATCGACGTCGTTGGCGATGAAGGCCTTGCCGATGCCGTGCACCAGAATGAAGGTGAGCTTGCCGCGTTTCACTTTTTTGTCCTGCGCGATCAAATTCATCAACGTATCGACGTCCGGCACGCCGCCTTGCACCTGATCGACCTGGGTCGGCAGACCGACGGCAGCAAGATGACCGCGCACCCGCGCCGCATCGGCCGCGGCGACCAGGCCCTTGCGGGCGGAAAATTCAAAAGCCAGCGTGCAGCCCAGAGCGACGCCTTCGCCATGCAGCAGCCGCTGCGAGTAACCGGCGCCGGCCTCGAAAGCATGTCCGAAGGTGTGGCCGAGATTGAGCAGCGCGCGCTCGCCGGTCTCGCGCTCGTCGCGCGACACGATGCCGGCCTTGCCGCGGCAGCACACCGCGATGGCATGTTCGCGCGAAAAACTCCCCTGAGATTTGCCGCCGGCGAACACATCCTGCCAATTGGCTTCGAGCCAGGCGAAGAACGCGGCGTCGCCGAGCAAGCCGAATTTCATCACCTCGGCATAGCCGGCGCGGAATTCGCGCGTAGGCAGCGTGTCGAGCAGCGCAGTGTCGGCGACCACCAGCGCCGGCTGATGGAAAGCGCCGACCAGGTTCTTGCCGTGGCGCGAATTGATGCCGGTCTTGCCGCCGACCGAGGAGTCGACCTGCGACAGCAGCGTGGTCGGCACCTGTACGAAGTCGAGGCCCCGCCGCACGCTGGCCGCGGCATAACCCGCAAGATCGCCGATGACGCCGCCGCCGAGCGCGACGATCAGATCGTTGCGCTCGATGCGCGCGGCGATAATGGCCTCGCAGACTTTCTCGAAGGTCGCGAAATTCTTCGAGCCCTCGCCGGGCGCGACCTTGATCGCCGAATGGCCGACGCCGGCAGCGTCGAGCGACGCCTCGGCGGCAGCGAGATGCTTTTCCGCCACTGTCTCGTCGGTGACGATGGCGACCTTGGCGCCCGGCCGCAGTGCCTTGATGCGGGTGCCGAGCGAAGCGATCAGGCCGCGGCCGATGACGATGTCATAGGCGCGGGTACCGAGCGCGACCTGAACGACGATGGGTTCGCCGGAGCGCAACGGCGCGGTCATGACGTCTGCTCCCGGGCCGCGGCAACGCGCAGGTAAGTCGCCAGCGCGCCCATGATCTCGTCGACGATGGTGTCGTGCGGCTCGTCGCGCGACCGCACGACGATCTTGGATTCCGCGTAGAACGGCTCGCGCAGCGGCAGCAGGTCCTGGATCTTGTCGACCAGCGGCCGGTCGCTGCGGCGCTTGGTGCGTTTGACCAGCACGTCGATATCGGCCTGCAGCCAGACCGAGACGCCCTTGGCGGCGATCAGGTCGCGGGTATTGGCATCCATCACCGCGCCGCCACCGGTCGCCAGCACGCAAGGCGCGCCGTCGAGCAACCGGGCGATCACACGCGCCTCGCCGGAGCGGAAATAGGGTTCGCCGTGTTTTTCGAAAATCTCGGGGATGGTCATGCCGGCGGCGCTTTCGATTTCGGTGTCGGCATCGACAAAGGGGATTCCGAGCCGCGCCGCAAGCCTGCGCCCGATCGAGGACTTTCCGGCGCCCATCATCCCGACCAAAACGATGCTGCGCTTGTCCAAGGCGCGCACCAGCCGCCCGGCAAAAGCGTGTTCCAGGCCGTTTTCCGCGGTTTTTTGAGCGGCGCCGTTAACCATATTAGTCTTCCAAAATCCGCCAACCGGTTCCATATAGCAGCAAATGCGCCGCCGCGAGAACGGGCGGCGCCGGGCGGATATGGACGATCTTGTCAGCGCGGCGGCACGCGGTCGTAACGCCTTGTTGGCGAGCGCGGCGTAAAGTCTTAAACGACAGCTAGATTTGGGCGACAGCGGATGCCGAGTTTATTCAGATTTCTGGTTTTCGTCGGGCTGCTCGGCGGCCTCGGCTATGCCGCCGTGTTCTCGCTTGCGACCTAT
>Ga0265314_10000831_pt1 | contig 36624 bp, 31 predicted proteins | sample 4126metaG_FD_203106 | JGI IMG/M metagenome (GOLD analysis project Ga0265314, IMG submission 203106) | Rhizosphere microbial communities from Carex aquatilis grown in University of Washington, Seatle, WA, United States - 4-1-26 metaG | ecosystem: Host-associated > Plants > Roots > Rhizosphere >...
CTCGGTACTACAGACGGAAATCTCGGCCTTCGGCGACTCACCCATCGGGTGACACCCCCATCACGATAAATGCTGCTACCAGTCTATCGTTGCAGTGGTTTTCAACAGTCCAACTGCCGGAAGGAGGATCATTAGACTCAGCCCGAATGGACGATACTGTCCAGTGCTTTACGTCCCGCAAAAAGTTTGCAGGACAAGCTCCTCGGGGCGGGCGGGCGCCGAGTACCTCTCAAGCTCCGGCCGTTCATCATATGGCCGCGAGATAACGGCGAGCAGATCCTCGAAGGGCTGGAAATCCTGGCGCGAGTTTGCGGCGTCGATCGCCACTTCCACCAGATGGTTGCGAGGTATGAACGCCGGATTCATTCTGCGCATGGCTGCGGTGCGCGCCTGTCCATCTGCGACCTCTTCTTCGAGACGACGGCGCCATCCAGCAGCCCAGCCGTCATAGGCGGCGGGGTCAGCAAATAACGCGCGAACTTCCGCGTCGCCCTTCGGTCCGGCTGCAGCATTGCACAATCTCCTGAAGGTCAGGGTGAAGTCGGCGTGGTTGGCAGCCATGCACTGAAGCAGATTCTCGGCCAGGGCCGCATCGCCTTCGCGTTCTAAAACGAGCCCGAGCTTGCGGCGCATTCCTGCACTGCGGCTCGCTTCAAACTGAGGCTCGAAGGATGAGAGCGCATCGTTTGCTGCGACCAACCCTGCTTCTTCACTACTTGATTCCTGCGCAAGGACAGGCAGCAATGACTCGGCCAGCCGCGCCAGGTTCCACAGCGCCACACGAGGCTGGTTGCCATAGGCATAGCGCCCACCGTGGTCAATTGAGCTGTAAACCTTGGCTGGATCGTATGCCTCCATGAAGGCGCAGGGACCGTAATCGATGGTCTCACCAGAGATGGATGTGTTGTCAGTGTTCATGACGCCATGAATGAAACCGAACAGCATCCATTGCGCGATCAGCTTCGCCTGTCGCGCGATTACGCCCTCCAGCAGCGCCCGGTACGGCTGTTTCGCTTGTGCGGCCTCAGGATAATGCCGGGCGATCGCATAGTTGGCAAGCATGCGCAAGCCCTCTACGTCGCCCCGTGCCGCGAAGTACTGGAAGGTACCCACGCGCAGATGGCTCGCCGCTACCCGCGTCAGCACGGCTCCGGGCAAGACGATATCCCGTAGCACCCGTTCGCCGGTGGTCACGGCAGCCAGGGCCCGTGTGGTGGGTATACCCAGCGCTGCCATTGCTTCGCTGACAATGTACTCTCGCAACACTGGTCCAAGTGCAGCTCTTCCGTCGCCGCCGCGTGAGAAAGGGGTTCGGCCAGAGCCCTTGAGCTGGACGTCATAGCGTCGGCCGTCACGCGATACTAACTCGCCAAGGAGGTTGGCGCGTCCGTCGCCGAGTTGAGGCACAAAGTGACCAAACTGATGCCCGGCATAGGCTAGCGCGATGGGCTCGGCGCCGTTGGCCACGCGGTTGCCGGAGAGAACTGCAACACCATGCTCGCTTGTGAGCGCATCCGCATTGAGTCCCAGTTCCCGTGCCAGTTCCACATTGACTTTCACAATGCGCGGTGCCGCGACCGGTGTTGGGTCCAAACGCGCGTAGAAGTGCTCCGGAAGCCGCGCAAATGTGTTGTCGAATGCGAAACACACCTGCTGTCCGGTGAGAGCTGGGTTGAGCCGCGGACCGTTGAGGGGAATGTCGGGAGAATCCATCGTCTATTAGATGTGAGTGTACTGTTTCGGTCGCGCTCCCGTTGCGAGCCCTGAACTGCCGCGAATGACCATTCCGGCGCGGAATGGTGCAAACGGCAGGTTCTTCCAGGCGGAATGCCGACTTCTGGTTACCAATCCGGTTAGTGAATGACTTGGCGATTTTGCGTCAACTGAGAACTCACCGTCGATATCTCGGGAGGAAGTTGCCAGAAGACAAGGCGGATATTTCAGGTGGAACTAACAAAGAGCAGTCTTTGTGTCGACGTATCCGACTGATGGCTGAGTTTGATTTCTAAGACGATTTGCGCAGCACATTAGACCGCAGCGAACGAACCGAGTCGAAACGTTCGAAGAAACGAAGGGGCCTGCGCCCCAGGCATCTCCTTGCAAGCCGCAAGAATTAAATTCATCGATAGAACGTCTGAAGTGGTGCGGCTCATCGGCCCTTCATCCATTAACGGATGGGCTCCAAGGCACAATGCGCGGCACCACTTCGCAGTCTCCTAAGGTTTGCAGTTGCACACCGGAAAGCATTTGCAGGAATCTCCGCACTGGCAATTGGGAGCTTTGTCTGCAGCTTTGGTGTTCTGGCACCCGCACTTGCAGGTAGGTCCTACGCAAGATACACACGAGCATTGTTTCGACTTTTTCGACATGATGAGTCTCCTTTAAATCTGGGTTGATTTGAGATCAACCAAAGAAAGAGTCTCACCCAGTGCAGAGTCCGGGATTGAACGGAGCGGCTATTGCACCTGAATGAATGAGCTAATCTTTTGCGCGGCGCGGCGTTTGCCAATTGCTTTGCTACCCCAAAATGTTGAATGGTGACGCAATTTCGGCAAACGTACCACGCATCAGAACCGATGGAGCCATCCCGACCATTTGATAGAACGTCCGCGTCAGATGCGCCGCATCAGCGAAATCTGCGGCGTGTGCTGCATCGGCAATGGTCCGTTCGGAGCCGATCGCTAACATCGCTCGTGTCAACTTGCGCCACAGCATGTACCGGCTAAACGGAAGTCCCATCTGGTCCTTGAATAGATGCGCAAATCGGCTGGGAGAGAGAAAGGCCATCTCAGCTGCAGTACTAAGCGAGATGCGCAGGTCGTCGGACGCCTGGATCTGATTCAACACCTTGGTGACTCGGGCATCCAGTCGGCGCATGGGAGGTGCTCCGGGACTCAACGCTTGTACACAATGGCGGATAAGCGCCCCGATTTCCATACTCTCGAACGGCTGTTCCACGAACTTTCGCAGTTCCGAAAGAGTTGAGGCGAGGCGGGCATCCGGCACGGTTGTGATGTCGTGTGTAACTTGGGTAAGCAGCCATGTGCCTTCACTCGATTCCGGATCGACGAAAATCATCGCGCCAAAAGCACCACTGCAATTGAATGAATGATCGACGTCCGGCCGCACGATGAATCCCCGGACTTCGCGCCAATTGTCGTGACGGCAGCGAACAGCAACTACTTCATCGAGCGAAATGACGATCTGGATCGCGTGGTGCGAGTGCGGGGGGACAACTCCCTTGGCGGATCCGAGCAGCAGGAAGCCGCCGTCCCAGAGGAACCAGCGGGGCACGCTTAACCAGCGATACGACGAATCGCTTGACCGATCGCTCACGGTAGCCTCCTCTCCTACTGTAGCTGTTTTATACAAGAACTTTAGCGGGGGCGTTCAATCGTTGGAACTGTCGTCCGCGATAACTTCAGGTTGTGACACAAACCGAAGGGGGCGGAGACAATGAATGCAACAATTGAATTATTAACGACATACGGTTACACAGCCGTTTTCACCTGCGTTTTGGCAGAACAGCTCGGAGTACCGATGCCGGCTACCCCTGTCCTTATAACAGTTGGCGCCCTTGCAGGGTTGGGCACCATGAATCCATTTTTGGCATGGCTGCTGGCGGTGGCGGCCTCACTAATAGGCGACTCCGTTTGGTATTACCTGGGCAAGACGCGGGGTATGTCGGTTCTGCGTTTGCTCTGCAAAATCTCATTGGAACCAAACATCTGCGTCCGGAGAACAAATGCCGCTTACTCTAAACACGGCACTCGCTGGCTGTTGGTTGCCAAGTTCATCCCAGGTGTGAGCACGGTTGCACCGCCGATGGCAGGCGTTTACAAGGTCAATCCATGGAAGTTCATTGCCATGGATGGTGCCGGCGCAGGCCTCTGGGCAGGTGTTTTCATCTTTGCAGGTTGGTGTTTCAGGAACCAAGCTGACGAGATTACAGCTAACTTGAACAGGCTCGGCGGATGGCTTGGAATGTGCCTGGTTGCCGTCCTGGTGATCTATCTTCTGTTCAAGTACATCGAGAAAAAACGCGCACATAGGTCGCTCAACATCGCTCGGATCACACCACTGGAGTTGAAGCGGCGGATCGAGGCAGGCGAAGCCATCACAATTGTCGATTTGCGCAATGGATTCGAGTGGCGCAATGGGAGAATTCCCGGCTCACTTTCGATCACTAACGAGGAGTTGGACGCAGTTATCCCGACGGCCTCCGAAACTGGAATGATGATTCTCTACTGCTCGTGCCCGAATGAGATGTCCAGTGCGGCAGTTGCCGCTCTGAGACTGAAGCGCAGGGGGGCCAAACTGATACTCACCCTCGAAGGCGGGTTTCCTCGCTGGACGGATCTCGGATTTCCAGTAGAAGTGTCGACGACGGTCACTACCTCAGGAATGCTCGCCTGAGAACACATCGGTTTTGAATTAGGAGGTCGCAAATGAATTCTGGATTAGCGCGGAAATTTCGGAAAGCCCTTTTCGTAATCGCCATATTCGTGCTGGCTTTGCTTACCGGAGGAATGACATATGAGGTGATTGGAAGAATCTCAGACTCTCACAAGTACCCCGTGCGTGGCCGGATGGTGGATGTTGGCGGCTACCGGCTCAACATAAACTGCACTGGCGTCGGCAGTCCAACAGTAATACTGGAATCCGGACTTGGCGAACAGGCGCAGAGTTGGGTTGAAGTGCAACGCGGCGTGGAGGGATTCACTCGAGTCTGTTCGTACGATCGGGCTGGTTATGGGCGAAGTGATCCTGGTCCTCAACCCCGTTCAAGCGCTCAGATCGCTAAAGAACTCCATACTCTCTTGATCAATTCGAAGACGCCCGGGCCATATGTGCTCGTTGGGCATTCGTTTGGCGGCTATAACGTGAGGGTCTATAGCGGACTTTATCGGAACGAGGTGTCCGGAGTGGTTCTTGTCGATTCTTCGCACGAAGACCAGGAACGCTTCGAGCCGGCGAGCGTCCGTAAGACGGCTGCTGGCTTGCAAACCTTGGCCCCGTTTGTTCCTTCATTGCGTTTCTTTGGCGTATTGCGACTTCGCGACGGGCTTCGGCCCACGACTATCCCGGACTCGAAGCTCTCTGAAGCAACGATGCAAGAGCTTTCGGCGCTAGCGCTACGGCCGAATTACTTACCTGCGGTTCTTCGAGAGTACGCCGTTCTCGGAACTGATAGCGCGACCCAGGTGCGTTCGGCCGGTAATCTTGGAGACCTTCCGCTGATAGTGCTCACTGCCGGTCGGCCTACTGATCCCGGCAACAGAGATCTGGATGGATTCAGAAAGGCATGGATGGAGATATTGCAGCCAAGTCTCGCGAATCTCTCTCCGCGCGGCCAACAGGTGGTCGTCATGGATAGCGATCACATGATTCCGTACGAAGATCCCGACGCCATAGTCGGAGCAATTCGAAGCGTTTGGACCGAAGCGCACTTGCAAAAGTCCCCGTAAATTCACTCAGAAAACTACTATGTCTTCCTCAACTCCTGCGGAACGAGCACCTGAACTTCTTCAAGCCTCGACTTTCCGAAAAGCTGCCTGAACGCATTTAACAGTTCCAATTTAGAAAGGAAACACTGTGTCGCGACTCATCAATCGTTGCTCCATCGGAACCTCTCTGGTCCACAGATTTGTCTCCATAGCTGTCGTGTGGACAATGTTGGCTGCGAGTGCTACAAGTGTGTACGCCGCAAACGGACAATTGGACTATAGGATTCTGGCCACCGCCAAGACCTCCACAATGGAGCAGGAGCTTAATAGTGCCGCGCAGAGCGGCTATCGATTCAGCAAGGTGATGGGCGGTAAGACTGCAAACGGTGGTCAAGAAGTAGTCATAGCTATGCAGAAATCCGCGTCGTCCTCCGCAGATAATGTCTCGAGTTATAAGCTCCTTGCCACAACCAGGACTTCGACAATGCAAAAGGAGTTGCAGCAGTGGGCGGATGCGGGATATGAGTACCTGGATCAGACCGTCTTTGAAACAGCATTTGGAGGTAAAGAAGTATTAGTGATCATGGAGCGGCGCGGATTAAAGCCGACTTCAACATCGCAGTATCGACTCCTTGCAACAAGCAAGACCTCGACCATGGAGATGGAACTTAGCGACGCTGGCAAGGATGGCTTTGTGCTAGTCGGGTTCACAGTTGGAGACACTGCGATTGGAGGACAAGAGGTCGTCTCAATTCTCAGGAAGAACTGATTTTCGGCGGGTAGGCGGTGGGCGCGGGTGCTTGGCGCTTTAATCGCGAATGCTGATCCGGAATATCGGTCCTACATTTGTCCCGTTTGGAAGGCCGAGGGTGCAAGTCCGTGACAGCGAAAGCCGTGATAGTGAAAAGGAGAGGACGTGTATGGGATACGGAATTGGAAGCCTGCTCTCTGTAGTTGTGTCTGTGTTTGCGAGATTTGTCGAATTGGATCGCGATCGCGCTTTCTACCCAACGGTTGTGATCGTAGTTGCCTCCTACTACGTCCTGTTTGCAGTAATGGGGGGAACGGCGCACGCTCTGCTGGTTGAATTGGGCGTAATGGCTGCGTTTTTGATAGCTGCCGTCGCAGGGTTTAAGCGCAACCTTTGGTTGGCCGCCGTCGCGCTCGTTGGCCATGGCGTGTTCGATATCTTCCACTCCGGTCTGGTGACCAATGCCGGTGTGCCCGAATATTGGCCCGCTTTCTGCATGTCGTATGACGTTGGCGCCGGGGGGATTCTGGCATGGTTGCTCATGCGCGGCAAAATAAGTGCCTGCAAGAGCGCCTAGATGACAGAGCAACTACGGCGAATTGCGCTCTCGAACCCGGCCCAAGCGCCGGACGGCACTTATACGCAGCTTCACATCGAACGATGAAAGGCTTCCATCATGCATAACTATTCCGGTGTTCTAGTCATTGTGGGAAGTCTTTGTTTGACGATCACGCTGGTGCTGGCGTGGTGTCTGGTGGGTGTTCGTACGTCTTCGCGTGTGAGGAAACTGTTCCCCAGCGTTCCGAATTTGTTGAAGGCCCATATTGACTATCTGCTCATGACCGGCTTGTTGATGATTTTCTACCTGCTGTTCGCACATTTCCGTCTGTCCGTGTCACCGATCATACTGGTGGCAATGAGTGCCGGATCGTTTATGAACCCCGTAGGGTTTCTTATATTGGCGATCAAGCCGGACATTCGACAACAACCAGCTACCCCATTCGGCGTCCTCATGACGTGCAGTTTCACGCTCACTACGATTGGTTATGTGGGCGCTGCCTGGTACGTTGCTGATGCCGCAGTACTCTTACTTTGACCGCAAGGAGCCTATGTGAACGCCATCACGCACGCACGATACGGGTCCCCTGACCTTCTCCGATTTGGACAGGTGGCCAGGCCAGTGCCGAAGGATAAAGAAGTTCTCATAAAAGTACATGCGACCACGGTATCGACGGGGGACTGCAACATGCGCAATTTCACGTTCGTTACCAAATCTATGCTGCCGATGGCCAAACTTATGTTCGGCATCGGGAAACCTTGGAAAGAACGCATCCTCGGGACGGAGTTGGCTGGAGAGATCGTGGGAGTCGGCCAAGGCGTCGTGCGCTTCAGGTTAGGAGACCGAGTTTTTGGATCGACGGGGATGGCGGGCGGGGGCCACGCCCAATTCGCATGCCTCCATGAAACTGCAGCGTTGGCTATCAAACCAGCTTCTCTGAACTGGAAGGAAGCCGTTGCCATTCCCTTTGGTGCTAACACCTCACTGCATTACCTCCGGGACCTGGGAAAAATCCAAGATGGGCACAAGCTCCTGATCATCGGAGCTTCGGGAAGCATCGGCTCGGCCGGCGTACAACTGGGCAAGCATTTCGGGGCGACCGTCACCGCCGTGTGCAGCGGCACGAATGTGGAATTGGTGAAATCCTTGGATGCCGACAACGTGATCGATTACACCGAGGAAGATTTCACAAAGAATTCAGAAACCTATGACCTGATATTCGACGTCGTGGGGGCAACCACCTTCGACAGCTGCAAACATCTGCTTGAGCCCCAAGGCATTTTTCTGTCCTGCATCATGGGTCTGCCTGACGTGGCACGGTGCCTCTGGACCTCCATCATCGGGGGAAAGAAAATGCGGGGTGGTGTGGCAATTAACAACCCCGAGCGGATGGCCTTCATTGCGGAGCTTGCGGCAGCTGGGAAGCTTAGGCCGGTCATCGACAGTAGTTATCCTTTGGAACAGATCGCGCAAGCTTTTAAGCTTGTTGAGCGCGGGCACAAGAAGGGAAATGTGGTGATTACGGTGGAGCACCCATGAATTAGTAACGGTAAACGCCGATTGCGACGGGAGCTGTCCGTCGTTTGTGAGCCGCGACATCCCAGTCGCCATGCCGACATTTCGGTAGTAATCGTCCTCGACGAGCGCATTGACGATTTCGATCTGAAGACGAGAAGGCCTTTGGTCCGCGCTCATCGTGTTTCGGAAACCAGCGACCGCGTGCTATTCCGATCGCAACGCAAGTGTCGGATCTACAGCTGCGGCCCGCCGCGAGGGCAGATAGCAGGCGAGCCACGAAACGGCTATGACACATAGAGCCGTGATGAGGTATGTCCCAGGGTCAAGCGGACTCACGTTGAACAGAAGCGACGACAAAAGGCGCATCGTCAGGAACGCGGAGGCCAAGCCGATGGCTACACCAATGCCGGTGAGCCACAGCCCTTGCCGCAAAAACATTGAAGTGACCCTCTGTCGTTGAGCCCCGAGCGCCATGCGAATGCCGATCTCTCGAGTGCGTTGCGAAACCGAATAGGATATGACGCCGTAGATTCCGATGATCCCCAGCAGCAAGGACATGCTGCCAGCAACGCAAAGCATGACCAATGTGAACGAAGTTCGAGCCATCGATTTGGTATAGAGTTTGCCGAGTGTGGTTGGGTCTGCCAGCGGCAGATCAGAATCGACCGACCAGACCCTTTGCTGCACTTCTTTCATGAAAGCCGCGGAGCCCGCGCGCGGAGAGCGAATGACGAAAGCAACATTGCGACGTACGGTTTCCATTTGTCCTTCGAAGCGATCCTGGAATACAGGCCAATACACGGTTGTTGGCGCTGGATTGTTGACGCCATCGTCATGCACGTCCCTGGCGACACCAATGACTTCGCGCCAATCGTCAGTGGTACCCACGCGAATTTGTTTGCCAATGGCGACGGCAGGATTCTGCCAAAGTTCTTTCGCCAGATTCTCCGAGATGATTGCGACGGGTCTCTTCTGGTACGTCTCTGCCCAGGTCAGATCGCGTCCGGCAATCAGTGGGGTTCCCAACGTCGAGAGATACCCAGGCGAGATGTTCTTGAAGCGGCGGATCGGCGGAAGCTGGCCCGGTTTGTAGGTGTGGTCTTGCGCGAAGATCGGATCGTTATTGCTGTAGCCTTCCAATGGAACGGTGGATCCGAAGCTGACCGAAGTAACGCCTGGAATGGCAGCGATCTTGTTCTCAATCTCCTGCTGAACACGGACCACACCTTCACGCTGGGTGTTTGGTACCCGTGTCTCCGGAATGTACAGGTGAAAGACCTGCAGGGCGCTCGGATCAGCGAAGCCGGGAGCTACGTGCATTAAGGCCTGAAATGTGCGGATCATCAGCCCCGAACAGATCAGCAGGACCAGCGCGAGAGCCACCTGCGCCACAACCAGCGCCTTGCGCGCGCGGTGACGTTCGCGGCTCTGGCTCAGCGCGCGTCCACCCTCGCGAAGACCGGTATGCAAGCCCACGCCGGAGTATTTGACTACCGGAATCAGGCCAATTACAAGGCTGACAAAGAGCGCTAGTCCAAGAGTAAACAGCAGCACTGGCCCGTCGATGCCGATTTCATTCAGACGTGGCAGACCAGTGGGCTTCATCGCAACCAAGAGCCGCAAGGCCCCAAAGGCCAACGCAAGCCCAATAAGTGTTCCCGCGAATCCAAGAATCACGCTCTCAAAGAGCAGTCCGCCCGTGATACGCCCGCGCCCCGCGCCAAGTGCCGAACGAATGGCGAGTTCCTGACGCCGGCCTTCCACCCGCACGAGCAGCAGGTTTGCCACGTTTGCGCATGCGACCAGGAGCACTACCACGATAGAGCCCATCAAGACCCACAGGACGTTGCCCACATCTCCGATCACATCCTGCTTTAATGGGCGGGGAGTTGGATTCATCTGCACTTTTTCAAAGAGACTGAGAGGAAAACCGTCGGGCGCGGGGAAACTGCGGATGGCGATAGGAATCAGACGCGTCATATCCGCTCTCACCTGATCTAGCGTGACTCCAGGCTTCAAGCGGGCAACACCCGGAAAGCTGAAATTGCCCAATTTTGTCTTGCTGCGGTCCCATTGCATGGGGAGGTAAATAGCTGCGTCTTCTCTGTCGAGGAAATGAAAATCTCTCGGCAGTACACCGATGATTTCGCGCGCCTTGCCGTCCACGATGATCGGATGGCCAATGACCGATTCGCTCCCTCCGAACTTCTTGCGCCAGTAGCCGTAGGAGAGCACAACAGTTTGCGGGGAACCCGGACTATCGTCGCGGCGGGTAAACAAGCGGCCCACCGCAGGCTTGACACCGAGGATTGGGAGAGTGCCATCCGTGACATCAAGGCCGCTCACGTGTTCCGGCTCTCCCGCGCCGGTTACGCTGAGTGAATCTCCCTGGTACACGCCGATATCCTCGAAGGCGGTGCCTTGCTCGCGCTCAATGAAGTAGAGGAAGGGCGCCATCGGCATATTTTCAATTTCGATGCCGGGAATGTGGTACCAAACGCCTACCAACTGATCCGCGTGAGCGTAACTTAGGGGCTTCAGCAGCACGCCTTCAACTACGCTGAAGATCACGGTGTTTGCGCCGATGCCAATGGCGAGTGTGATCAAGGTAACTGCGGAAAACAGCGGCGCCCTGCCGAGCCTTCTGAGCACCTGCTTAAGCTGCTCGTAAAACTGTGCCATTTGCCAGTCCTCCAACTAAAGCCGATCAGCCCGCATTGCTGTTGCGTCTATTACCTGCCGTGCTAGTTTCTACGCAACCGGGCACACGGAAGTTCACCGATCGAAGGAAGCTATCGTCAGAGTTCTGACCTTGACACTCACCTATTCCGGTTTTTGAGTCCAGATAATCAGATCGACGGACTTGAACTTTCTGCAGGCCTGTCTCCGTCACGGTTCGGCAAAGCACTTCCTCTTTTGGTGGTCGTCGCTATCAGGCCTATGCGCTTATTGAGAATCCAAGGCTTCAGGATCAGTACCCATAAACGCCCTGCTCGCCGGTAATCCGCCGTGCCAATCTTAATGAGCGCATTATCGCCAACTCACTCATTGAACACTGATTCGTACCGATAAGTCATGGTTATCGCAAGTGGTCAATCTTGTGGCGAGCAGATATCAAGTCTCGAACCTGCCATATCTCCGGAACAATTACCAGAGACTGTTCGCGGTTCAACAGTCTGTGAGCTTTAAGAATTAGACGAACAATGCAAATTGACGCCGAATCGTTTAGTATGGCTGGTCCTGTCCCACGGAGGTCCTCAGATCTCGCTCCTCCTGTGGTTCTCGGATTTGCGACACTGACGTAATGAGGAATTTCTGTTAATGGAGATATCCCGGAGCAAGGAAGTCTCGGCTGAAATACCCAATCCTGTACAGACTGGCGTTGGATCATCGAAGTCGCTTGGTCTCGTTCTTGTTTTGCTTGTCGTGTCTGTTGCAATCAACTATTTCGATCGAGGCAGTCTCTCTATCGCGGCACCAGTGCTGAAAGACGAACTTGGTATCTCCGTGTCTCAGCTGGGCATCCTGCTGTCGGCGCTCTTCTGGACCTACGCTAGTTTCCAAATTGTCTCGGGCTGGCTTGTGGATCGATTTCCGGCTGAGTGGGTCCTTCCTGCAGGATTCTTTCTTTGGTCAATTGCAGAATGTGGAACCGGCATAGCAAGAGGTTTCGGCGGTCTTCTAGTGATGCAGCTACTAGTCGGGATGGGCGAATCGGTTGCGTATCCGAGCTACTCAAGAATTTTCTCTGAGCATTTCGTCGAACATCAACGCGGATTTGCAAACGCCTGTATCGACGCGGGCGCAAAGTGCGGCCCAGCACTAGGCACACTGCTCGGTGGGCTCGTCATGGCGCGATTTGGGTGGCGACCAATCTTTCTGGTGCTCGGACTGGGAAGTCTAATTTGGATACCGCTCTGGTTCAAATGGATGCCAAAGAGCCAGCGTGTACCACGCCTCTCCCAGCAAGCGGTGAGTATTCAGGCAATCGTGAGCAGGCGCGATGCTTGGGCTACTTTCATAGGACATTTCTGTTCGAACTACTTCTGGTATTTCGTCCTTACATGGCTGCCGTTCTATCTCGTTCGCGAGAAGCACTTCTCACTAAACAGAATGGCGACGATTGGAGCAGGCGCATATCTCATCACCGGCTTCGTGACCACTTTGACTGGATTTATTTCCGATCGACTGATTGCAGCCGGTGCAAGTTCCACTCGCGTCCGCAAAACATGCATGGGTGTTGGGATGGGGCTATCTCCGATCATCGTTGTTGTGGCACTTGTTCCGGACCGCAGGACTTCGATGGTTTTTCTACTACTCGCATGCATGTCCTACGGCGTCTACTCATCTAGTCATTGGGCCACTACTCAAACACTTGCCGGCCCTCGAGCGGCAGGTAAGTGGAGCGGGTTGCAGAATTGCATCGCAAATCTGGCAGGAGTCATAGCACCGCTCGTTACGGGAATCGTCGTTGATAAGACCGGCCAGTTCTTTTGGGCCTTTGCGATCGCCGGCGCAATCGCGCTCGCTGGAGCAGTTGTCTACGTATTCGTCCTCGGACGAATTGAGCCAGTGAATTGGCTATTGGATCAATCTGCTTAGGCCAGAACTGGGCTTCTTTTCCGATGAGCCCGTGAGATTCCGCCAGTTTTCTGTAAAAATCGCTTGACGAACTTTGAAAGAGTCTCTACATTTGCAGATACTTTGTCGACAAATCAAATGTCGACAAAGTATTCAAATTCCCCAAGAGCTTTCTTATGACTGAATCCACGGGTAAGCGATACAGCGGTGTGATCACCGATGGAGCAAACCGGGCGCCAGCCCGAGCAATGCTCAAGGCGATCGGTTTTAGCGAAGAAGATTTGAAACGGCCTATCATTGGAATCGCCAACACATGGACGGAGATCGGCCCCTGCAATTACCACCTGCGAGAACTCGCGGAACGAATTAAGGATGGTATCCGCGAGGCTGGTGGCACTCCCATGGAATTCAATACCGTGTCCATTTCGGACGGCATCACCATGGGGAGTGAAGGAATGCGCACGTCCCTAATCAGCCGCGAAATCATCGCGGACTCGATTGAGCTCGTTGCACGCGGCAATGCTTTTGACGGCTTGGTCGCACTTTCCGGCTGCGACAAAACTATTCCGGGCGCAATTATGGCACTACTCCGCGTTAACCTTCCATCGCTCATGCTCTACGGTGGGTCAATGGCCCCCGGACAATTCCATGGAAAGAACGTCACTATTCAGGATGTCTTCGAAGCTGTCGGTGCAAATGCCAGCGGTCAAATGAGCGACGAAGAACTGAAGGTACTCGAAGATAATGCATGTCCGGGCGCAGGCACCTGCGGCGGCCAATACACTGCAAACACAATGGCGACTGCTGCGGAATTCCTCGGCATCTCCGCATTTGGTACTGCAGGCGTATCCGCAACCTCGCCGTTAAAAGGATCGGTAGCGCATGAGATCGGCAAATTAGTGATGCAGCTGGTCGAACAAAATCTTCGGCCTCGCGATATTGTGACCCGGCAGAGCTTGGAGAACGCAATCGTCAGCGTTGCTGGAACCGGCGGTTCTACGAACGCCGTTTTGCACTTGCTTGCAATTGCCAGTGAAGCTGGAGTCGAGTTGAATATTGACGATTTTGATGTCATCAGCGCACGCACCCCTTTAATCGCTGATCTGAAACCCGGCGGCCGTTTTGTTGCAAACGACTTTGCAGCGGCCGGTGGCACTCGGCTGCTTGCGAAGTACTTACTGGATCACGGCCTATTGCACGGTGAGACCATCACAGTGAGCGGACGAACTGTTGCTGCTGAGGCGCAACAAGCAACTGAAACGCCAGGTCAACAGGTGATCCGCCCGACCAACAATCCGTTCAAATCTTCAGGAGGACTAGTAATTCTCAAAGGCAATTTGGCACCGGATGGTTGTGTGTTGAAGGTTGCTGGCCATGAACGTCTGTATCACCGGGGGCCCGCACGCGTCTTTGACCGGGAAGAAGACGCTTTTGCAGCTGTCCAGAGCGGGAATATCAGACCCGGCGATGTTGTCGTGATTCGTTACGAGGGGCCAAGCGGGGGGCCGGGTATGCGCGAAATGTTGGCCGTTACTGCCGCAATCACTGGTGCTGGATTGGGAGCAGAAGTTGCACTTCTGACTGACGGACGCTTTTCTGGTGCAACTCGTGGCTTGATGGTCGGCCACGTTTCACCCGAAGCTTCCCGCGGTGGGCCAATTGGCGCCTTGCGCGATGACGACGTAATCGTTTTCGATATTGAAAGACGCAATCTATCTGTCGAACTGAGTGACGCGGATATTGCCGAACGCATGAAGGTTTGGAAAGCACCGTCGCCGCGGTTTGCATCAGGGGTAATGGCTAAATACGCTCGCGGAGTCGCGTCGGCTGCAGTTGGCGCGGTCACAAACTAGTTCGGTCAGTTGCCCTTCGATGATCATCCTCTGCCTATAAAAGGCATTTTGGTCGCCATCAATGTCATAAACTGAACGTTCGCTTCTAAAGGCAAACCCACCATATAGAGAACAGCATCAGCCACGTGACGGGCATCGAATCTCGGCTCAGATATGACCGTGCCATCGGACTGCAAGGCGCCGGCGTACATGGGGCTGGTCATATCGGTTGCAGCGTTTCCAATGTCTATCTGCCCGCAAGCGACATCGTATTTGCGGCAATCCAGTGAGATGGACTTTGTAAGGCCAGTGATCGCATGTTTGGTTGCCGTGTATGGCAACGAGTTGGGACGGGGCGAGTGTGCTGAGACGGATCCGTTGTTTATGATTCTTCCGCCTCGCGGATTCTGCTTCTTCATGATCCTTACGGCACTCTGAGCACAGAGGAAAGCTCCAGTCAGGTTTACCGCAACGATTTCGTTCCATTGCTCCAGGCTAAGATCTTCAAACGGAATCGCCGGCGCATTGATTCCGGCATTATTGAAGAGCACATCCAGCCTTCCATAATCACGTTCTACCCGGGCGAACAAAGCGTTCACTTCTGTTGCGACAGTAAGGTCGCATTGTACGGGGAACATTTTGTTAGCACCGTGGATACCGGAATCAGCTGTTTGCTCTAGTTGCGCAGCGCGGCGGCCGGCGAGTATCACTACATACCCGGCGGAATGCAAGGCCAGGCTGACAGCACGCCCAATTCCGCTGCCCGCACCGGTAACAATGGCAATTTTGTCGCCCATTTGGAAGACTACGCTCCCCTGTTTTTGCGCTTATTGGAGAAATCCAATTTGCATCTAGCTGCTTTTAACACGACGGAATCAGTCCTGCTGCATTCGGAGAAGTGAGAGTGAGGAAGATGAGGGAGTGCGAATCGGCTCAAGCTTCCTCGGCTTTGATCATTCCGTTAGTATCCGGGTCAACAAAATGCATCATAGCGAAGTGCAGGAACTTCTCGAAGTGTCGATTGAATTCAGTTTCAACATCCCGTTTGTTACCGTGCATCACACGATCGACCAAGCGGCAATGATCCTCGAAGATTTCGTTGTAATCGAAATCGGGTAGCAGCGTTGTCTTGCGAATCTGCTCGTATCTGAAATACCGCGAAGCAATATCGGTCAAAATTTGCGAAATATGAGAATTACCCGCGAGATCCCAGATTGTTTTGTGGAAGTTGAAGTCTGCCTCTGTGAACTGAACAACATCACGGTCATGCGCGGCGTGTTGAATCTTCTCCAGCGCGGCTTCTAATCGATCAGCAGAAGCAGGCGTCATGTTCATGTGAACCTTTAGTGCGGCGCTGACTTCCAGAAGCTGTCGGATCTCAAAGATCTCAGTCAGATCAGCGGCAGATAACTCGGTAACGAATGCACCTCGATGCGGGCGAATGGTAACGAACCCATGCTGAGCTAAAAGTAGGAGCGCTTCGCGTATGGGCGCGCGACTTACATTGAGTTTGGTGGCCAATTGAGCTTCAAGAATTCGCTCTCCAGGCTTGAGTTCACCGGCAAGAATCAGGTTTTTCAGTACTTCAGAAATTTGCTCACTAAGATTCTGCTTCTGCAGAAGCGAAGTTGCCGCTGGGATCATAGTTCTTCACTCCTCAAGAAAGCCGCTGAAGGAATACCTGCGCGAAGATAAGAAGTTCAATTTCGAGATCATCTTTTGTATTTACGTCTGCACTCTGCATGACGCGACGTTGATCCCAAGTCGTGCGCATTGCACTCCAAATCTGCAATTCAAATCTAAGAAAGCATTTGAAAGAAAACTATCACTTCCTCCGAAAAAATGCTTGACGAAGCAAACTGATTCAGCGTTATATGGAGGACGTTGATTGTCGACAAATGAAATGTCGACAATTTATCGTACAACACAATCGAGTGACCTTCAATCTTCCCCTTTTCGGATTTCGGTTGCTCCGGCATGTCAACTGACTCTCCCCGAACGCGCCTTAATCTGCGCGATTGGTTGATGAACTGCGCCGGAAGGAAATCCGTTTTGAATCGGTCGCCGTATGGAGGCTACATGACGATCCGCAGCTTGATTAGGAAGGCAATGCTAATTGCATTCTTCAGCACATCGTCCCTCTGGGGACAAACCTCAACCGGGAACTTACTTGGACGAGTTACAGATACAACCGGCGCTGTGTTGGCAAACGCGCGGATCAGTGTGCAGAATACCGAGACAAATGTACACTACGATTCGCTGAGCAACTCTTCTGGTGACTATCTGGTCCCCTACCTTACCCCCGGTACTTACCAGCTCAAAGTTGAAGCGCCCGGGTTCAAGGCATATCAGAGAGCGGGCATCACTATTCGGCAGGCGAGCTCAATTACTGCAAATGTGCAAATGGAACTTGGGGCGGCCACGGAAGTCGTCAATGTTAGCTCTACAGTCTCTCTGGTAGATACGTCAACAGCATCAACTGGAACAGTTGTTGAGAGCAGGCAGATCCAGAATTTGCCTACGAAAGACGGAAACCCTATCGTTCTTGCCACATTGGTACCAGGCGTGGTCTTTACGCCAGTGAGTATGTCCTACGTTCGTCCTTTCGATACGAACAGCCCATCTCAGATCTCCGTGAATGGCACCCGAGAAGGAAGCAGCGAGTTTCTCTTGGATGGCGCGCCGAATATGCAAGGGATAGAAGTTGCATACTCACCAGCGGCAAGTTCTTTGAGCTCGTTCAAAGTTCAAACGACAACCACTGACGTGAGCTGGGGCTACCATACAGGAGCTCAGGTGAACTACACGACAAAATCAGGAACCAACACTTTACATGGGTTAATCAACTATCAGTTTCTCAGCCCACAGATGATCGCTCCACCTTATTTCCCAATATTAACGGGCAAGCCACACCTGGATACGAACCATCTAGACTCGACTCTGACTGGTCCCGTATATTTCCCGAAGATCTATAACGGGCACAACAAAACCTTCTTTACGGTTGGATTTGAATGGGGGCATTGGTTCGATCCAACGCCAATCACGGTGCAAACTGTCCCCACCGCGGCGGAGCGGACCGGAGACTTCTCACAACTTCTGACTGTCTCGTCGGCATACCAAATCTACGATCCAATGACCACAGTGCCGGCCGGCAATGGACTCTATCAGCGGTCGCCTTTTCCGGGGAATATCATCCCGTCGGGCAGAATCAACCCTGTCGCTGCAAAGATTGCTGCTCTTATTGATGCTCCAAATCAGGCTGGTCTCTCCAACGGAGCGAACAACTACACGAACGGAGCGAATTCGAACGACCATTACTACAACTATCTGGGGCGAATTGACCACAATATATCGGATAATCAGCGTGCATATGTGCGCTACTATTGGACAAGATTGCAGCGGATCTGGCACGTAGCCCACAGCGGCACGGTTGGAGACAATTTCTTCCGGTACGACCAAGGGATAGCACTCAACCACGTTCTCAGCCTGTCTCCCACACTCGTCATTGAGTCGCGCTACGGTTTTCTCCGATTTCAGTACGGAGATAAGCCGCTGCAAATAGGCTGGGACCTTGCTTCACTTGGGTTTTCCGATACCTACATCAGCCAGCTGAAAGCGCAGGCCCCCGGCAGTTACAGACTTCCCGGCCTTACGTTTGCCAATTACCTCACCGGCGGTCAGATCGGTAATGTCACCAATTTCGACCAATTCAACATGATTCATGAGCCCGCCGTGAACATAACCAAAATTGTTTCGGCGCACACAATCCGGTCCGGAGTGTCTTATCGCGTCTATATGAGAAACGGATTCAGTCAGGGTGCCGCGGCCGGCGCATTTAGTTTCAATTCGACCTATACAGGCGGCCCGTTTAATACGTCTTCCGCCGCGCCCATAGGGCAGGATTTCGCCAGCTTCCTTCTCGGCATTCCCGCAAGTGGTAGTGCGTCCATTAACACCACCTTTGCCGCGATACAAAAGTTCTTGGCATTCTACGCCATGGATGATTGGAAGCTGAGGCCAAATCTCACTATTACTGCCGGCCTGCGCTATGAGCTGCCTTCCGCCTTGACGGAGCGATATAACCGCAGTGTCGCGGGCTTCGACCCAACTGCTCAGATTTCAATCGCACCGCAAGTTCAATCAAATTTCCAGCAAACTCCAGTTTCAGGAGTTCCGGCAATCAATGTGAAGGGCGGTCTTACATTCCCTGGTGTCAATGGTGTTCCACGTGAACTGTGGCAGAGGAGCTTGCGCGACCTCATGCCCCGAGTTGGATTCGCCTACAGCGTCACACCGAAAACAGTCGTGCGTGCGAGCTATGGAGTTTTTCGCGAGACGCTCGGCATTCCGTCTATGACTGCTAACCAAGTCCCAGTTCCTGAAACCGGATTCCAGTCCACAACTGCCTTCGTGCCCACGCTGAACAATGGACAAACCTACATTGCCAACCTTACCAATCCATTCCCCAACGGTCTCACTCAGCCGGTTGGAGCGGCCCTCGGTGCCTCGACAAACCTCGGCCAAACAATTCAGGCATTCAATCCGCATTTGACAGATCCCTATGTACAGACTTGGGAACTCGGATTACAGCGAGAGCTGCCATTCAATTCCGTTATTGAAGTGGATTATGTCGGAAATCGCGGCACACGTATGCGAACGTTGAGAGACCTGAATGCTGTGCCGGCAGCATACCTCAGCACGTCAGCGTCACGAGACCAAGCCACGATTAATTACCTCGGTGCTCAGGTTCCAAACCCGTTCTATCCTTTGCTTCCGGGAACAAATCTGTCTGGTACCACGGTCGCCCGCGCACAGTTGTTGAGGCCGTATCCGCAATTTGCGACCTCTGCTCCACCTGAAAGTGGTAATGGATCTCAGCAAGTTGTCGCCAGCGCTCTCAGTTCGGGAGTACTCACGACAGGGGTCGAGGAGGAGGTTAACGGGGGGTACTCTTGGTACCACGCTCTCCAAGCCAGCATTCAGAAGCGCTATTCGTCTGGTCTTGCCGCGACTTACTCTTTTACCTGGGCAAAATCTATGCAAGCGATCACTTATAAGAATGTGTCGGATAACAAGCCAGAGAGAGTTATTTCTGATTTGGACAGACCGATACGGAACACCGTTTTCGTCAATTACGAACTTCCGTTTGGAAGAGGGAAGAAGTGGGCTGCCTCGGCAAGAGGACCGGTGAACGCAGTGATTGGCGGGTGGCAAGTCAACGGTGTGTACACATATCAATCGGGCCAGCCTCTAGCGTTCGGAAACGCGGTCATGACATGCAGCCCCGGCCAGGTGAAGTTGCCTTCCAACCAGCGGACAGTAAAGAAGTGGTTCAACACCTCCTGCTTCAACACCAACTCAGCGCAACAGCTGCAATGGAACCTGCAAACATTGCCTTCACGGTTCAGCGGGATTCGTGGTCCTGTCGTAAACAATGTTGACTTCTCAGCTATGAAGTTCTTCCAGCTTACCGAGAAAATGCGACTCAGTTTCTCGGGACAGGGAGTCAACGTCCTTAACCATGCACAATTCCAACCGCCCAACACAAGCCCGACTAGTTCGGCATTCGGCAGCATTACCACGCAATACTCTTGGCAACGCATCGTTGAAGTGAGCGCAAGGTTGGAATTCTAAAGTGAACTGCGGGACGAATGAGGTTGTGGCACAGCGCGAGAGGTAAGGTCGATTGCGCAGTGCCACAACCTATGCGGCACTTGGAATCCACCTGCGAGGCGAATATGCAGTGTTCAAGTCGGCACAAGTTAAGCAGCTTACTTTGCGCGTGCGCAATCTCTATCGTCTTCAGTGTCCCCCTCTTCGCGGCCACTCGCGAAGTGATCGTGGACAACCCGAAGGTAAGAGTAATCCATGTTCTGATCGCGCCCGGCGAGACAGCCGAACTCGACACTCAAAAGCTCAATCGTGTTATTGTGTGGCTCCAAGGAGGAAGTGCAGAAACAATCCTGCCGGGTGGGAAGTCAGAAACCATTTCGTGGAAGCAAAACGAGGCCCAGTGGGAGCCCGCCGTCTCTTCGCATCAGCTGCGGCTAAAGGGGAACAATCCAGTCGCAGCTATTGTTGTGGAACTCAAGAGCAAGGGAGATCCGCGCAAGGCGGCGGCGAGCCCACAGAATCCGTGGATCGTTGACCCCAAGCATTACAAAGTCGAGTTTGAAAATGGCGTTGTACGAGTTACAAGGGTTACCATTGGGCCGAAAGAATCTACCCCTCTGCATGAGCATTCTCTCGACAGAGTGGTTGTCTACCTGACGGCTTTGGATTTCCAAATTGATCCTGAAGGGAAACGGCCCGAGCACTCGGTGCTTCCAGCGGGCTCGGTCGCGTGGGGATTGCCAGTCCGTCATACCGAACACAACCTAAGCGCACAGACATTTAAAGCAATCGTGGTTGAACCCAAGTATTAGGGAGATGATGATGCCTTTTGATAGGATCGACACTTTAGTTAGATCGGGTCGGGATCTATGAACAGATTCCTTCTCATTTTTCTCGTGTGCCTTTTAGCCGTCAGCGCGTCATGTCAAACCGCCGCTTTCGTAATCGGAGAGAAAGCTGCCGGCTCCATCGGCTTCTACGACTCTGACTTCCACAGAATTGGAGGTGCAAAGGTCGGCACCCATCCTCATGAGATCGTACTGACCCCAGATAAGAAGACGCTTTACGTTGCTGATAACGGAGTGATGTGGATGACAGAGACCGGGTTAGGAGACAACACCGTTTCCATCGTGGATATTGCCTCGATGAAAAGATCAGCCACAGTCGATCTCGGAAAGTTTCGTCGCCCTCATGGGATCACGTATGACGCGGATACCAACCGTGTTTATGTAACTACAGAAAAGCCATCGAAGCTGTTGGTCATTGATCCGAAGACTCTCAAGGTCGTTCGAACCTATGACGTGGATGGTCAGGCGCCTCACATAGTCAAGCTCGGCCCAAACAAAGCATGGGCCTACGTAAGCAATACAGACACCGGCAATCTATCCGCTATAAAGCTTGATTCCGGCCACGTCATATCTATGCCCTCAGGCGAGCGGCCGCAAGGTCAAGCAATGTCTCCAGATGGACGGACCATTTTCGTTGCCAACTCGGGTGGTAATTCCATCTCAATTTTCGACCTGGAGAAGAAGAGAAATGTTGGGAGCATAACGACTTCGGGCAAGGCTCCGGTTCGGCTCGTGGTCTCGAAGGACGGCAAGACGCTGATCTATGCATTACAAGAGGGCCGCACGGTTGGATTCGCAGACATTGCAACGCGAAAAGAACTTTTGGAGATCCCCGTGGGGGGACGACCGGTGTCAATGTCCTTGTCGCTCGACGGCAAGCTAGCGTATTGCTCGGTACAAGAAGAAGACGAAATCAACATCATCTCAGTCCCAGACCGGAAAGTGCTGCGCGTCGTCCATACGCCAAAAGGCATGGGGCCAGATCCAGTGGTGCCACTGCGATGAATCTAAGCGACCAAGATTCAGTCTTTCAATCGGAGGCGAGTAAACACAAATGAATTCTTGCACGGCGGCGGTACTAACTTCTTATAAACACACGTTGGAATTGAGGCAGTTCCCGGTTCCAGAGCCTGGACCCGGAGAGGCATTGGTTCGGGTGGAGATGGCCGGAATTTGCGGAACCGACGTGCACTTGGCTGACGGCGAACTGAATATCCCGTTGCCCGTCATACTCGGCCATGAGACGGTCGGTCGAATCGAGAAACTGGGTCATGAACTTGAACGAGACTGGCGTGGAGAATCACTCTCTGTTGGAGATCGAATCACATGGGCGAGCTCAATCGTCTGCGGTGAATGCTACTACTGTCGGCAAAAGCGTCAGCCCACGCGATGTGTTTCCCGAAAGGCTTACGGGATCTCCTATTGCGCGAACGAAGCGCCGCATTTACGTGGTGGCTATGCGGAATTCATTCTTCTTCGCAAGGGTTCCTCAATCTTCCGAATTCCCGATGCGATTCCCACCGAGGCAGTTGTTGGTGCAGGCTGCGCTCTGACCACGGTTCTCCATGGGCTTGAACGCGCCACGGTAACTTTAGGAGACGTAGTCGTGATCCAGGGAAGTGGTCCGGTTGGACTCGCTGCTTGCGCCGTTTCTCTGCAATCGGGTGCGTCGAAAGTGATCGTGATCGGAGCACCTCAGCGCAGGCTGGAATTTGCGCGAGAATTTGGCGCGCATGGCGTCATTTCAGTCGAAGAGGCGACTACGAGTGAAGCACGACGCCAGATGGTGTTCGATCAGATAGGTCCCTACGGTGCTGATCTCGTCGTCGAGTGTGTTGGACGTCCCTCGGCGGTACCTGAAGGTTGGGAGCTTGTCCGAGACGGAGGCAAATATCTTGTCCTCGGCCAGTATGCGAACGCAGGCGAGGTGTTGATGAACCCGCATACGATAACTCGCAAGCAGCTCCAGGTGATAGGTAGCTGGGGATTTGAGCCAAGGCACGTCGATGCCGCCCTGAAGCTGCTCGAAAACAAACATTGGCAGTCCCGATTCGCTGCGGAAGTCACTGATCGCTACCCTCTGCAGCAGGCTGACGCAGCTCTGCAAAAGGCTCGTCTTGGCAACGGCGGCAAGACGGTCATTACGCCGTAAAGCCCAATTGCTATAGATCGTGTTTTGGACCAAGAACCCATCGGAGGAAAAGCAATGCCGCACCACTTGAAAATCCGCAATTCACTCGCTGGCACGATCCTGCTCCTTATGCTTGCTCTCGTTCCGTCATCCGCACAGGCAGCTCACACCTGGGAAGTGCGGGAAATCGTTTTGCATGCGGCCAAGCCTCATCCGAATGCTTACAAAGATGTGGACGCCTGGGTCGAATTGAAGGGCCCCAACTTTTCCAAGCGGGTCTACGGCTTTTGGGATGGCGGGAGTATCTGGCGAGTTCGGGTGGTTGCGACTGGGCCCGGTAAGTGGACCTGGACAAGCAACTCGAATCAATCCGGAGACGCTGGTCTGAATGGAAAAACCGGCGAGTTCGTCGCAAAAGATTGGACTGAGGAAGAGAAGAATCAGAACCCCACGCGCCGCGGGTTTTTGAGGGATACGGAAAATCGCCACGCGCTTCAATATGCCGATGGGACGCCATTCTTTCTTGTCGGCGACACTTGGTTGGCGGCATTAACGTGGCGACTGCCATACACGGGAAATGCGCCCGATCCAAATTACGCTCCTGCTTCGGGAATCACGTTTGAGAATGCCGTAGCTTACATCAAAGGGCAAGGTTACAACTCCGTTAGTATGATCGCGGCTTTTCCATCGTGGGCGTCCGATCAATATCCTTCCACCTATAGCGACGAAAAGGGCGTGCCCTACCGAAATTCATGGGAGAAATTCGGCGTTACCGTCGGAGGAAAAGATACAGCCAAAGACATGCACGACGAGCATGGCTATCGGCCCTTTGAAATTCTTCCGAACCGTAAAGGCTTACCGAACTACGATGCGATTGTGCCGCAATATTTCCAGAGCATCGACAAGAAGATCGTTTATCTCAATGACCAAGGCTTCATACCCATGATTGAGACTACGCGACGCGACGTGTGCGAAGCCTGGAAGGCCTACTTCAATTTCAATGAGTCTTACAGCCGGTTCGTGCAGTATCTGGTCGCTCGTTATGGGGCCTACAACATCATCTTCAGCAAAATCCATCTCGACGTGACCCCGAAGCCCAAGTTCCAGCCCCGCACTGTAGCCGGGCGTCACATTCCTGGTCTCACTTCTGACGAATTCAATGAGGCGCTAATCTACCACTTGAAGAAGTATGGCCCGATGCCTTATGGCCAGCCAGTCACCACTCTCATTGATCACTCGACTTATACGAGCTTCGGGCATGGTGATGAAGTACCATGGCTCACCATGGACAGCGTCGGCAATTTCCCGAGGAATAACACTACGTACGAAGCAATTGAGCAACTTTTCAAGCTCCCCAATCCAAATCCCGCCATCGACCTCGAACCGTATTACGCTGGCTGGGGCGCGACTCCGATGAATGCGCCGGGTGGCGAGCGGCCGCCCTTCGGTTCAGATCGTGATAACTACTTTGCGCGCGCGATGATGTATGGCTGTGTGCTGTCAGGCGCTCTGGTAGGCCACGTTTATGGCCATGGCGCTTACGATTTCACAACCACCGATGAGCCTGCGGGAAGTCGACCGTTCATCTGGGATGCTTTGAAGTATGATTCCGCCGCGCAGATGCAGTGGATGAAGAAGTTCATCACGTCGGAAGGAAAAGCCTACCAAGATTTGCAGCTTGCTTCTGATGACGTTAGCCCTCACAAGGCTGCTGGGAGCCCGGAGGCCGGCCTTGATGGCTGGGCACTAATGATGCGAACGCCAAAGAAAGATTTGGCCCTCCTCTATTTTGAAGAGAAGTCAGAGCGCGCAAAAGTCAGCAATCTCGAGCCGAGTAAGACTTATCAATTCACGTGGTACGACACGAGGACCGGAAAATGGCTTGAGAACTCAGCTGTGACCACAGATGCTCAGGGTGTTGCGCAATTACCTCCTTTTCCGGATGGAAAAGATGTTGCTACGCTCGATTGGGCAGCAAAGCTGATCTTGCGGTGAAGGGGAGGGATTGGGTCCGAACACCTTCCATACGGTGAGAGCTCAAGCAGTCGGTACAGAGTGAATCGGCGGATCACCCAAGAACACATGGGTAGATCCGCCCTATCGCGTAATTGGATGACTTAACTTCCCTGAAGCCGCCAAGCGATTCTGATGTTTTTGCCGGCCAAGTACTGCTCGAGCTGAGCGAAACATTTTAACCAACAGTTGAAACGCCTGCCTCCCGAAGAGTGTATCGGAACAAGCGGGAAAAGTAGCTCGCGATAATCCTACATTCCCGCCAGTAATCCCGCCTCGGCCTTATCTATATTTATGCCTCGGCGCTATCCATATATATTGATACGATCGCATGTTCGCTCTCACTTCCCGGAAAGCCTGCGCAGAGCCTCGCGGTGCACACGCAATGATTTTTTTGCACTCTCCAGAATACGGTTCAGATCTTCTGCGTTCCTAGCGTCATCCTTCTTCCCCATACGGAGATGGGACGAAGATCTACTCATCCGCCCTCTCAGCTTTTTTCCGGATATCTTCATCAAAAATAAGCGTTTAATTAAGATATGGTGTTTCGCCTTTTATTCGCCTAGACTGTATCAGTGTGGAACCTGCCTCCAGCGGCGATCTGCGATTACACGGTGCGCTGCAAGCGGTGCGGCGAGAACATTCCAGCGCCCGTTCAAACGATGCCGGATACGTGGATTATCGCGCCCTGTCCGCTATGCGGCGAACGACGGTATTATCTGCCGACCGACATATTCAGAGGCCGGCTTTCATTCCTGTTGGTCCGGAAGCCTGTGAGGTCGGAGAGGGGGATTTCCTGATGGGGGAAATGAGGAGGGCAATTGACCGTGAAGTTGAGGATCGGCGCAAGACCGATCGCTTCGCATCGACGCTGGTCATTGCTGCGGCGATCATTGCCGCAGTGCGATTGGCACGTGACCAGGACATCAGTCGATCAACTCCGAGGCTCACGTCAGTCGTTGCCGACAGCATCGGTTTGGCGCGAATGATTCTCGGCAAGGTTGTGCGGTAGCCTGCAATTGCGGGCTCCACGAGAATGATTGCGTAATGCTGACGTTCGAGGAATTGACGACTGCAGCTGATATCTTCTGTTGTTACGCCCTTACCAACCTGTGTTTGCAATTTGCGATTTAGGAAGATAGCAATAGGAGGATCTGAATGAGAATGGATGCCCGTCAGATCGAAGCGCGCATGATGGCCGATGCGAAAAACGCCGCCTTGAAGAACATGCTACCGGCACAAAGAATCGCGGAGTTGGCCGGTGTCAAACTGGAAACGATGAAGCATGATTTGGAGCAATGGAAGGAGTCGGGTCTAATCTTCTCGATCGAGCAGGGAGGCACCGAGTACTTCCCATTTTACGCACTCGATCCGCGAGACAATTACCGGCCTTATCCAGCGGTGAAAGAGATCATCGGTATTCTGGGCGCAGGTATTGGTACAGCTTCATGGTTCGTCGCGGTGAACAGCTTCCTCGACGACGAACGACCGATGGATGTGCTCGCGAGTGATCCCGATGAAGTTATTGCAGCAGCAAGGGACGGGATAGAAAGGATTTCACACGGCTGAGGTGGGTGCATCTACGAATCGTCTGTTGCCTCCATCAGACCACGGACTGGATAGTTGCGATAACCCATTACAGTCATATTGCCGGTCAATGAGCGGTGTACCGGGTGGCAGAACTAGGTGTATTCAGAAGCAGGCGTCTCGGCGCACTCCGGACAATCCAACATTCTCTCGATCGTTTCCGTGGGTCGCTATCTATATATATAGATAACGACCACGATTTGCGCCCGTGTCTCTGCGGATCACGACATTGACAGATTGAGAATGCGGTTCAGCCGTTGAACGAAGGCAGCCGGGTCCTTGAGCGGCTCACCCTCCATTAGCAGCGCCTGGTCGAGCAGCAACCATGCTGCATCTTCGGCAACTGCGTCATTGCCATGTGCCAACAGCTTTTTCACGATCTCGTGGTCGGGATTGATTTCGAGCGTCGGTTTTGGTGCAGGCATGTTCGTCTGGCCCATGGCACGAAGCATCTGCTGCATTTGGAGAGATGGCTCTTCTTCATCGCTCACAATGCAGGAAGGACTCTCGGCAAGTCGCACCGAGGCACGAACATCTTTTACATTCTCGCCGAGTGTAGCCTTCAGTTTTTCAAGGAAGGGAGTCAGGCCTTGCGCTTTGTCTGCGTCTGCCTCGTCCTTCAGGTCCTCAGCGGTTGTTGTTTTGTTGACCGATTTGAGACTAATTTCGCCATACTTATCGACGCCGGCGAAGATCATCTCATCGAAGTCGTCGTCAAGAATCAGGACTTCAATGTCTCTTTTCCTGTAAATCTCCAGCAGGGGCGAACTGCTCAGCAGCGTTTCGTTGCCTCCGGTGATGTAGTAGATGCTCTTCTGGTCTTCCTTCATCCGTGACTTGACATCCGCGAGACTCGTGAACCCTTCAACCTTCGTCGATTTAAAGCGGATCAGCTCAAGCAGCGTTTCGCGATTTGCGAAATCGCTGTACAAGCCTTCCTTGAGCGGACGGTTGAACTCGACAATGAACTTCGAGTATTGCTCGGGCTGGTTGGATGCAACGTTGCTCAACTCAGAAAGAATCTTCTTCACGCTGGCGGTGCGGATGCTGGCCAGCACGCGATTCTGTTGGAGCAGTTCGCGGCTCACGTTGAGGGGCAGATCCTCGCTGTCAATTATCCCGTGCACGAAACGAAGATACTGCGGCAGCAACTCTCGGGAGTCGTCCATGATAAAGACGCGCTTCACATAGAGCTTGATGCCACCCTTGTACTCTGCCTGGTAAAGATCTATTGGGGCTTTCGAGGGTACATAGAAAAGCGTGGTGTACTCCAGGCTTCCTTCAGCCTTCGTGTGAATCCAGAAAAGCGGATCCTGCCAATCGCCTGAAATCGATTTGTAAAGCTCCTTGTAGTCTTCGTCCGTCAATTCGCCCTTTGGCCGGCGCCATAGAGCGCTTGCTGCATTCACCTGCTCGGTGGTCCGAGTCTTGACAGATTTCTTCTCGGCTTCGTTCCACTCGCTTTTGTCGTAAGTAAGGAAAATCGGGAAGGCGATATGGTTCGAGTACTTCTTGACGATCTCCTGCAATCGCCAGCTATTGGAATAGGGCTTCCCCTCCTCATTGAAATGAATGATGACGGTGGTGCCAGCCACTTCGCGCTCCGCCGGTTCAATCTCAAAACCAGCTTTGCCATCACTCACCCAACGCCAGGCCTTCTCTTCTCCGGCCTTACGCGAAATGACCTCGGCCCGATCCGCGACCATGAAAACGCTGTAGAATCCGACCCCGAACTGGCCGATAAGATTCGAGTCCTTCTTTGCGTCGCCCGAGAGTTGGGCTAGAAAATTCTTGGTTCCCGAGCGGGCAATCGTGCCCAGATGTGAAACCAAATCCTCCTCATTCATGCCGATCCCGGTGTCGGCAATTGTCAGCGTCTGCTTCTCTTCATCCAATTCCAGATCGATCCGGGGCGCAAACGGAAGGCTTTTGAAGCTCTCATCAACCAGGGTCAAATGGCGCAGCTTATCCAGTGCGTCAGAGGCGTTGGAGATGAGCTCACGCAAGAAGATCTCGGGATGCGAATAAAGCGAGTGAACGATCAGGTGGAGCAACTGGTTGACTTCTGTTTGGAATTCACGCTTTGACATCGTTCAGGTTCCTTTATAGAGATTATGGCTGGGGACTTCGTGCGCCTTGTGCGTCGGCGGGCCGCACGTCGATTCAAAGGCATGCCCATTCCATTTTAAATAGAGTCAACTTAGTTTGCTTGGCCTCACATTTCCGAGCCAGAATCGACGTACCATAGTCTTAGATAGCGGAGACCCAAATGTCCGGCGCAGAGATGAATCCTTCCCGCAAGCACGCATACACATATTCTGGAATAGCCCAACTTCCAGAACCAACCTTTGCCGAGCGAGTCCGCACCCTCGTTTCCCTCTGCACGATTGCGACTCTCTCAACCGCGTCCCGCAAACGGTCGGGATATCCGTTCGGTTCTCTCATGCCTTATTCGAACGACAGAACTGGACGACCTATTTTTCTGATCAGCAACATGGCCATGCATACTCAAAATATTCAAGCTGATCACCGGGCAAGTTTATTTGTGGCTCAAGCAGGCGACGGCGACCCACTCGGCACGGCGCGGGCCACGATTGTTGGTGATGTGCGTCCAGTGCCGGAGAGCGAAATCGACGAAGCTCGTCAGTGTTATCTATCGCGTTACGAGAACAGTCGTTCCTGGGTGGACTTTACGGATTTTGGCTTCTACCGCCTGCAGCCCCTGGACCTTTACTATGTCGGCGGTTTCGGTGTGATGGGTTGGGTAACTGCGGAAGATTATCTGTCCGCAAAGGTCGATCCGCTTGCCGCCGCAGCTCCGAAGATTATCGAACACATGAATTCAGATCATGTTCCGGCGATGATCCTACTGGCAAAAGTTTATGCGGGCTTCGACGCGACTGAGGCAGCGATGACGGCAGTCGACCGTCTCGGATTTCATCTCCGGCTGAAGACCAATGACGGCATGAAAGGGACTCGCATCAACTTCCTGCGCGAGGTTCAAGGCTCAGACGAAGCACGCAAAGTCCTAGTGGAAATGGTTCGAACTGCTGAGTCGAAAGCCTAATTGCGGCATTTTGCCGACGCCTAATTCGAGAACGTCGCATCAGGTTATCACTTGGGCAAATAGAATTAGCTAGATCCTTACTCAACCTCGACGTAAATCGAAGGCGTCTTCCGGAATGTATTTCCCGGCTAGTCCTGTGCAGAACTTGCCATTCATGACAACGGGCTCGCTCTGGCTCGCCACGTACGCAAGGGAATTGAGGGCCCATTCTGCGGGGGCGATGTTGCGAACTCCGCGGCCATGGACATGAAGCGTCGCTCTCAGATCACCGACATGATCCCGGAGGCTTTTGCACCCGGTCATATTTGTCGTCGATTATGAGCGAACGCCGGAGTGGATGGCTGCAAGTTTCCGTGCCATTCAGAGAAGGGTTGCATTCGTGACCGCTGCCGAATTGACGAATACGGTATGTCGAATCCAGCGTTTTTCAACAACAAGACGAAATCGTCACAGAAGAATTGAAAGACGTAGTCCGGTCTTTCAACAAGACCCCCCCGTATGCGCTATCGGCAACGTGCGCTCTGAAGGTAAGACGCAAGCGCCTACAAACATGAATAGCCAATCAACACGTCCTTTGAAATTATGGCTCACAAATTGGGCAAATGAATCAGGTAAATAGCCCGGAAAATGTCCGGAAATGGCCCGGAAATTGTCCGGAAATTGGAATTGGGAGTTCTTACGAAACAATCGGCACAAGTGATTGATTCTTCTAGGCTTGACGGCTAGATCTTGTTACAAATTATCTTCAAAAAATCCTGTAAAACCCCCTTAATCCTCACTTTTTCAGTTTCTCACCGCAGACCGATACCAGACGCTCGCTACAACGGACTCCGTCGCTCCCGATTCCGGACTCCCAACCTGCTTATGCACCCTTATTCAGATCGACTTCGACCCGCTCGTCGGCTCCGTTCCGCCCCTTCTTCCCCTTGCTGCCCCGATGTCTTTCTCCCTCTGGTCTACGCAGCATCGTCTATCCAGCATCCCCATAGGAAGAACACAATGACTAGCTCCGGACATTCCACGCGAATATTGCCAGTGGCTTTTCTGGATTTAATTCTCAAAATATGAAGTGTATTGCTCAAAGCAATTCACAGCTCAACGATTCGAGCTGTCATTATTGCTCGTTAATTCTGACAAGAATACGCGGATTAGAATAGCGTATTGATTCCTCAATTGCAGCCCTCTTCGATGCGCGTGAAATCTTGCATCACTAAAATCAACAAGCAATAACGCTGCCGATCTACTCACTCAATCTCTCTTCGAGATGCACAACTAAATTCATTCCTATCCGAAAAGGCATCAATGCGGACTCATTGACATCTTTCAATGCACCCACACCTGCCCCAATAGCATGTCCCAATTGCGGATGAATTCGTAGGATGCCTGCTGCCAATCGCTGCGTGCGTTCGCGATTCCTCGCTTGCGGCGTGGACAATGATCGTCATTCCCGCAACTCCGGGAAGGGAATCCATGGCCAATTTAAAAACTTCCGAACTACGCAACTTGGAGGCGCAACCGACGCCTCCTTTCGTCAGTGCAGTCGAGCCGTTCCGAAAGGGTCAAATTGAGACGTCAATTGACGCGCCGATCGCAGGACACCTTGTCTCCACAGACTCGCTCCATAGGGCCGCTTGCGCCGTACTTAAGTTCACAAATTCGTGCCGTAGCGTCGGCACTGAGTGCGCTTATACCGCTGATTGGCGAGATTTCCTCGCATTCTGCCAGGGACACAAATTGGAATGTCTTCCGGCCCAGCCACCCACCGTTGCGCTCTATCTTGCCACGCTCGCCGAACAAGGACGCAAGTCGGCCACCATCATGCGCCGAAAGACAACAATCTCGGTCGCCCACCAACGTTCTGGTTTCTCTTCACCTTGCAGTCGGTCTCACAGAATCGTTGCAGAGACTGTACAAGGAATTAGGCGGCAGCTTGGTGTGCGTCAAAACGGAAAGGCACCTATTACCATCAATCTGTTGCGCAGAATCCTACGGCGACTACCCACCAATACCTTAAGCGGCTCGCGCGACCGGGCAATAATTCTCACCGGATTCGCTGGCGGATTGCGTCGATCCGAGATTGCCGGAATTCGAGTGGAGCACCTGAGTCGGAGACCGCAGGGAATCACCGTTTTCCTCCCTGCTTCTAAAACGGACCAGGAACAGGAAGGCCGCGAGGTAGAACTTGCCGCCAGCTGCAAATCAAAGAAGAATCCGCAGGCGCAATCGACGTGTCCAGTCCAGGCACTTGTGCATTGGCTCAAGCTTTCCTCGGCAAAGAATGGGCACATTTTCAGACACATTACACGCGGGCAGAATCTCGGGAGGCCGCTTAGCCCCGGATCCATTGGCTGGATTTTCAAGCGCTGCTTGACAATCGCAGGACTGACGTCCGAAGAAGCCGCACGGTACGGTGCCCATTCATTGCGCGCCGGCTTTGCAACAGTGGCTTACGGAAATGGAGCAAGCGAGATCGAAATTTCTCGCCAGACCGGACACCGCACAGTCGCAATGGTCAGGAAGTATATCGGGGAGGAGCAGAAGCAGCGTCGTAGTGCCGCCCGCAAACTCGGCCTTTAGTGTGGCAATCTGAGGCCAGAAAAGTGCTCTTCGGTTCTAAGTGTGCCCCTCTTTGGCGCGCTGAGTATCTCATGATGTTCCTCCCCAGCATCTTCCGACGCCAATACCTTCAATCTCATTTCTTCAACCCTGCTCAAACTTCCTCACGGAGAAATTGCCTATGGACGAAATGCGATCACTTATTCGCGATTCAGTCGTTTGCTCAGCCTGCGGCTTAAACCAGTTCGTAACCGCCAACCTACAATGCCGACGATGCCACAAGTTGCTGGACGTGACGTACATCGAAATTCGGATTCCGAGTTCCGGGTTTCTTCGCCAAACGGGTAATCGACTTCCCGTCGGCCAGTTTATAGGGCGCGTGCTTCGAGGGTTGCGGAGGGCAAACAGAATGACGCAGTCGGTCCTGGCAGCGTCTGCAGGTATTGACCGAAGCAACATTTCACGTGCCGAACGAGGAACCGCCGTGCCATCTCTTCCTGCGCTCCTTGGCACGGCAGCCGCCTTTGGTATCGATAAAGTATTTCTGCGAGTTCGCGATCCCAGTCACCCATCGTATGACTCGGGGGTCCCGACGAGCACCGAGGGTCCTTAGCACTTAGCGATGTGCGTTGGGCGCACGCTGAATGAGGGTTGCTGTCATCCACACGAAAACTTTCCGTGCAACGATTGAATTCGACGCTCCATTGAAAAGAGCGATCGAGAGGAGACCACAATGGCACGGAACGAGAACGACGAGGAAGAAAGAGGGGATTCATCCCTCGCAGATGAAGAGGTTGACGAACCGGATTATTATGCAAGCGAAGAAGAAGCCAGGGCCTTCAACGTCATGGTTGACTCCACATCGGAAACGGAGCTTGATGGCTTCGTGGACGATGAATCCTGGATGCCAGACGATGACCAAGATGACTACACATATGACACCCTGCCCGAAATGGACAACGTACTCGCCAACGAATACGTCATCTGAGCGGGGAAATGGAATTCCTTAATCGGCTGGCATTCCGAATTCAGAGACCGTGGGTATGGTCGGCACAGTTGCCAAATGCAGGTTTGCCCTTCGCAACCGGTAATGAATGCCCAATGTCATCCAACTGTGGAGCGCAATAGATGGCCGGGGAACTGGGAACCCTAATCTGCCGACTGCTATTGGAATGGATAGCAGACGCACTTTGTGTAGCATTGGTCGCTTGTCTGGCGTTTGTCTTCCTTGGCCACTCGCGCGATCATTCCAACTTGCCCAGATTCCGTTATGTGAAGTACATCCTTGCCATTCTGTTCCTGCCCTTTGTGATCATTCATGTCTTTGCTGGCGGACGATGTCATTGCGGCGGCAATTGCTCAAGCTGCCGGTGGTGGGAATCCTGAGTTCAGAGCGAATGTGATTTGAGGCAAATCGCGGGCACGTACCCCCTTATTCCGAATGAAGCATCGATTCCGAGAACAACTAGGAATTTACCGTTTAATCCCTTTAGCCGTTCGGCTGCAGCCTAATTCCATGTTGGATAGGCCGGTAAGCCCTGCATTTCACAATACAGCCACACAGGTAATTGGAGGCTCACTTGATTCATTCAATACGTGTCTACGTTGTCGCGGCAGCTCAAATAGATCCGTTTGCGACAGCAGTTCGCGACGGAGGCCTTTGGCATCACCTCATCAGGCAGACGGTGCCGGGTTGGATTGCCACTGACCTGCTCCAGAGCAAAACCTGTCCGACTATTTTTGTGGCGATGGATTTCTGGAGTTCGGAACAGGCCTATTTACGCTACCGACGCAACCCAGCGCGTGCCGTTCTAGAGCGATTTCTCTGCAAGCTCACCACGCACCAAATTGACCTTGGAATGTTCTCTTTTCCGCCGAAACTGTACGACTGTGAACCTGTCACAGTTGGCTTTGCTACCGGCGATTTAATCGGTGTTGATTGACGTCTACTCACTGCAAATCGCCCCCAATGGTGATGTTCACTCCGCAATTTAGCTAGCCGAGCCGGGTGAGTCAGCACGAAAGCTCGAAGTTCATGTGAGCTTCAAAAGTCATGGTCAATCTGGTGACCTGCGCTAAATCGGTCATCGCAGCTGATTCTGTGCTAATTTGCGACAGCCGCGCATAGGATCCTATGCCAAATTCAAAATTGTCCTGCGATACGGTCTGTCTGAAATCTAGAGCGGACCGATCATTTCTAAGTGGCGCACTGATTTGGGCTGTGAATCCGGGAGCAACCCCCAAAGAATGACTTCATCTCACACTTATGCAAAAGCGGAGGAAAATGAAAGGCGGAAATCACCGGACAGAAAGTTTGTAAGCGGCGGTGCAGCCGTCGCCACTTATTGAACGGGTCACAACGCAGAAAATAGTTGGTTACCTGTGCGGAAATTGCCCTCCTAGACGTTACGCCAAAGGTCTTGTGTGTATGACTCTAGATAAAGATTTAGAGGATACATCTATGAGTCGGAAGATACGGAACATCAGCAACAACAAACCAATTAATATCACCAACCAAAACGATCGTGCGTTCACGGGAGGATCAATGATCACACCAGAGCCGTTTGTAGATGCAGATGCAGTTGCCGCATTTATCTGCGAGCCACTGAAGAACGTCGGAAAGCTGACTCGCGCCGGCAAGCTCACCGCGTATCCACTGTCTGGTCATGTACGCAGAACCTACAAATACCGTTTATCTGAGGTTGCAGCGGACATCACAAAGCTTCGTCGGCCCAGCGTGACGCCGGCCAGCGAATCAATGAAGACGAAGAACTAGGGGAAGAAATGCCCAGGAAAGCTAGGGGATGGCTCCGCCGCCGCATATATGCGGAAGGAGAGGTTTTTCTATTTTGCTACTACGTTTCGCGATCCGGCGAGAATGCGGTCGAGAATTCGCAACTGATAGGTCTGGTGCGCGATTTTCCTACTGAAGATGATGCGTGGCGAGAAGTGCAATTAAAGGGCTATTGGAAACTCGCCGATCCGAGCCTGTCAATTTCTCCGACGTTCGGAGAAATTGCACAGCACTTTCGCCTCTACGATTTGAAGCGCAATGGCGCCTTGTCCAAGCGCGCCAGAGAGACCATCACCACCCACGAGTCAATGCTAGATGGTTACATCCTGCCGAAGTGGGGACAAGTCCGCGCGCTCGAGATGACGGTGCCGATGATCGAAATGTGGTTCGAGGATTTGGCGGCGAAGCCAATCGGCAGGAACTATGCCGAGGGTGAACAACCTCCAAATGGCTATGAAGCTAAGCCCTTAGAGTGGACGTCGATCGTTAAGATCCGCAGCACTATGTCGCTCGTGTTCTCACATGCATTGCGCCACCGTTTAATTGAAGGTGGTAAGGAGGTCAATCCTTTCCGGAACCCGAAGAAGGAAGGCGGCGTCCGTTGTATCACGGTTTCCGACTACGAAGCCACAGTTGTTACTACCGAGCAGATGATAATGATCCTGCACTTTCTCGATACCGAGACCACTCAAATGGAATGGACGATGGCACTTCTTCTTGGTGCAACGGCGCTGAGGCCTGAGGAGGGCTTCGGAATTAAGTGGGGCGACATCGATTTCGGACGCGGACAGATAAATCTCTCTCGCGCGTGGTCTAAGGGACACGAGACGAATGGCAAGAACCAGAGCGCACTTGTCCCGGTGGCGATCCACACCGTTCTTGCAGACTCTTTACAGGAGTGGCGCCGCCAGAGCCCGTACCCCAATGATGGTGACTGGGTATTTCCCAGTCTCACGCTCAGAGGCACGGTACCGCGGTCCGCGTCGACTGCTGGCCAAAAGTATCTACGCCCTGCAGCAGAGTACGCCGGTGTGATCGAGAAGGGATCATCCAAACGATTTGGGTGGCACAATTTGCGCCACTCTCTGGCCACGTTTTTAGCAGGCGAGGTTAATCCAGCCGTGACAATGAAGATCCTTCGCCACAAGAGACTTGCGACGACACTTGGCATATACACCCACGCACAATTGGAGAAACATCGCGACGCACAGGGGATCTTTCTCCGCGCCATCAAGCGTGGCAAGCCCTCGGAGCTGAAACCCTCAAAGCGCTCTAGGTAGATCAGGCGGTGTGACCGCAGCGCCGCGTACCAAAGCGAAGGCGGATA
>Ga0265314_10000832_pt1 | contig 36591 bp, 32 predicted proteins | sample 4126metaG_FD_203106 | JGI IMG/M metagenome (GOLD analysis project Ga0265314, IMG submission 203106) | Rhizosphere microbial communities from Carex aquatilis grown in University of Washington, Seatle, WA, United States - 4-1-26 metaG | ecosystem: Host-associated > Plants > Roots > Rhizosphere >...
TGATGTAGCCAGGCTCCAAATTCGACTTGTCGAAAGGCGGATCGAGCAATTGAATGAGGGATTCCTTGCGGCGAACGAGCCGCTGGTCGAGGGCATTCATGGCCTGTTGTGACCTTGCGAGGTCGCCGGCCCGGGACAGCACGGACCAACTTTGCGCAATGGAATCGATCTGGCACTCGGGGCTGCTTGCCGAGCCCAGCGGCGTGCCGTCGTCGAAGTAGGCGCGGCGGTACCACTGGCCATCCCAGCCATCTTTCTCGATGTTGCTCTGCACCTTCGCCGCCTCGGTCTGGCAGCGCTCGGCGAAGGCCAGGTCACCCCGACGCCGTGCAAGCTCGCTGAAGCGTTCGAGCACGTCGTAAAGGAAAAAGCCCAGCCATACGCTTTCGCCCTTGCCTTGGGCGCCCACACAATTCATGCCGTCGTTCCAATCGCCCGAACCAATGAGCGGCAGACCATGGGCGCCGAAGCGGAGTCCGTGCGCGATGGCGCGCGTGCAATGGGCGTACAGGGTGTCCGATTCAGCCGAGCGGCGGGGCAGGTCGTAGTACGAGTCTTCCTCCGCGCCCACGGCACGCCCGTCGAGGAATGGGATAATTTCGTCCAGCACGCCGGTGTCGCCGGTGCCGAGGACATAGCGGCAGGCGGCCAGCGGGAGCCAGAGGAAATCGTCGGAACAGTGGGTGCGCACGCCGCGGCCCGACGGCGGATGCCACCAGTGCTGAACATCTCCCTCGTGGAACTGGTGGGCCGCGCACATGAGCAATTGCTCGCGCAGCAGGCGCGGCTGGCAGTGAATAAGCGCCATCGCGTCTTGCAACTGGTCGCGAAAGCCGAAGGCGCCGCCCGACTGGTAGGACCCGCTGCGCGCCCATAGCCGGCACGCCAGGGTTTGATACACCAGCCAACCATTGGCCAGCACGTCGAGCGCGGGGTCGGGCGTTTCCACTTGCACCGCGCCCAAGGTGTGTTTCCAGTACTGCCACACTGATTCCAAGGCGGTTCGGGCCGCCGCCGAGCCGCGATGCCGGTGTACCAGGTTGGCGGCATCGTCGATGCTGGTGCCTACACCCAGGCGGAAAATGACCTCGCGTTCTTGCCCTGGGTAAAGCTCGATGGGGATCTGGATGGCGGCGCAGGGATCGAGCGTGGCCCCGAGCTTGCCCGAGAGGCACGCGCGAGTCATGGCCGCCGGACTTTGCATGGTGCCATTGCGGCCGAGGAACTCGGTTCGGTCGCCGGTCACGGTTCCAGTCCGATCGTCCGTGTCCAGGAACGCGACCCGTTCGGAGAACTCCATGCTGTACGGGTTGCGAGCGAAGAGCGCGCCGGTGCCGGGATCGGCATCGGTGACCACATGGGGCATTGTCTTTGCTCGCTCGTCCCCCAATACCCATTCAACGTAGGCCGTGGCCGACAAGCGCCGAAGTCGGGCGGAGTCGTTGCGCACCTTGAGCACGGAATACTTTACCGGTGCATTCAGATCCACGTAGATGGTCAGCTCGGTATGAATGCCACCCTGGCTGTGTTCGAACACGCTGTAACCGAAGCCGTGACGGGTGACGGTGGGCCCTTCTGTCAGGCCTTGGCACGGCAGCGGCGTCGGGGACCAGAACTGGCCGCTGTCTTCGTCGCGCAAATAGAGCGCCTCCCCGCTGGTGTCGCCGACGGGGTCGTTGTTCCACGGTGTCAGTCGGAATTCGTGCGCGTTCTCGGCCCAGGTATAGGCGGAGCCGCTTTCCGACAGCACGGTGCCGAAGCGCGGGTTGGCCAGCACGTTCGCCCAAGGTGCCGGTGTCACGAGCCCTGGCGCGGTCGTGATCACGTATTCACGCCCATCGGGAGTGAAGCCACCGATGCCATTCCAGAGGATGAGATCGGTGCGAGGTCCTGCGGTGCTGGCGATAAGCGTGGCGGGTTTCACACGCTGGCCCCGGACGGAGAGCGGGGGTGGGTAGATTCGGATCCCTTGTTTCCTCTGGCCGAGCTGGTCGCCCAGATCGCCGAGTGCATCGGTCAGAACCACCCTTGCCACGGTCTGCACCAAGATGCGATCTTCGTCGGCGATCTGATCAGCTGGTCGGATGAAGATGCCGCCCGGCCGATCGGTCTCGTTGCTTTCGCCGCCCGCTGCGATGAGCGCCATGATCTGATCGTTGAGGACCTGCCGGTAGCCCGAGTGATCTTCGTTCCAAATCACGAGATCGACCTTCAAGCCACGACGGCGCCAATAGGCGTGGGCCTGGACCAACTGGCGGACCAATTCGGTATGCGCCGAATCGCGAATCTTCAATAGAACGATAGGCAGATCGCCGGAAATGGAATAGCCCCACAGTCCCGACTGCCCGCGGCGATTGCTCTTGACCACACTCGGGTCGGCACGGAGCGCGGCGCTGGCGTACAGAATGGCGCCGGCCAGTCCGCCGTACAGTTGCGCATTGGCTTCGCTGGCATTGATCTGTTGCAACGCTACTTGACTGTGGGTCCAGGCCAGATCGAACACGCGATCTGCCAGGCGCCGGTCCTGATACTTGTCGACGAGTCCCAGGCAAATCTCGCGGGTCTCGCCGACCCCGGTCACGATGTTAACCGTCACGGACGCATTCGGCTCTAGCGTAATCCGCTGCCGGATGGCGACGATGGGATCGAGCACCGAGCCCTGGCTGTCCGAGAGCTTCACGCCGTTGTTCATCGCCTTGGGATCCGCAACGGTGCGGCCGCGTCCGATGAAGCGTGCGCGGTCGGTCTCGTAGGATATATCTCCCACCTCGGCCCCATGCACGGCCATCAGATGGAACATCCAAGGCGACGCCTCGCTCGCCGAGCGCGGCCGGCGCGTGCACAGGATGGCCTGTCGTTGCCGAAGGATCTCGGTCTGCACGAACAGATTGCTGAAACCCGGATGTTGCGCATCCGCGGCGGGCGAGGCCAGGACGACCTCGGCGTAGCTGGTTAGGTCGATGGTCCGGCGCTTGCGGGCGCGGTTGGTGACCGTGATCCGGCGCAGTTCGATGTCGTCCTCGGGCGAAACCGCAATCTCCATGTGGGTGTCGAGATCGTGCTTGCGACAGCGGAACTCGGCTCGGGATTCCGAGAAGATCGCCTCGTAACTGTCCGAGCGCTTGAGCGCGGGTTGGTAGGCGGTCGACCAAAATGTTCCGCTGGCGGCGTCGCGCACGTAGCAAAAAGTGCCCCAGTGATCGCGGGTGCTGTCTTCGCGCCAGCGCGTGATGGCGAGATCCTTCCATCGGCTGTAGCCGCCGCCCGCATTGGTGACCATCACGTGGTATCGGCCATTCGACAAGAGCTGGACTTCAGGGTTGAACGTGCTTGGCGTATCGAATACTCGCACCGGCGTCTCGGCACCTGCGGTGGCGGTGCGCGACTCGGCAAGCTCCGACGTGTGCAAGTACGGTGCAACCGCCTTGGGAATGCGTTCCTGCAAGAGCAACGTGGTGGCTTGGAATGCCCGATCCGCCGCGAAATACTTTTGCATCGGCCGGTCCAGCAGAAGATAGGCCAGCGACAGCAAGCTCATGCCTTGGTGGTGGGCCATGAACGACTGGACCAAGGCGCTGGTTTGTCCGCGCGGCAGGCGAGACGGTGTGTAGTCGATGGCCTCGAAAAAACCGTAGCGCCCCTCGCAGCCCTCGGTCACGAGTTGCCGCAGATTCTCGCACGCTTGCTCGGGCGCCACCATCAGCGCCAGCACCGAAGCATAAGGTGCCACGACCAGATCCTCGGCCAGGCCGCGCTTGAGCCCGAGGCCCGGCACACCGAACGCGCGGTACTGGTAATTGAGATGCGCGTCCACGAGATTGTAGCCGGATTCCGACATCCCCCACGGCACGCCCCGCTGATCCCCGTAGTCGATCTGTCGCTCCACTGCCGTCTGGCAAGTCTGGTCGAGCAGCGTGCCTTCGTAGGTCGGCATCACGAGGAGCGGCATCAGGTACTCGAACATCGATCCGCTCCACGAGAGCAGAATGGGGTTGCCACCCTCGCTGGTCAGGCGGCGTCCCAGGGCGAACCAACTCTCTTGCGGCAGTTGTCCCTGCGCGATGGCCACGAAGGTCGACAGCCTGGCCTCGGAGGCGAGCAGGTCGTAGTCGCTGGCGTCGCGCCGACGATCGTCCACGTTGTACCCGATGGCCAGCAGGTGGCGGGTCTTGTCGTAAAGAAAGTCGTACTCCATGCGGGCCAGGTCGCCAGCGGCAAGCGCAAGGCGCTGCACGACCGCGATTCTCTTGTTGGCGCGACGACTGCACTCGGCAAGCATTTGCTGTGGTTCGGTCGCGGGGCTGGTCTCTGCCTCGACTGTCGCAGGTTGCGTCGGAAGTTGCGTCGGAAGTTGCGACGTGGCCCCGGCTAGCTCGCGCAGGGTCGGGATGCGATCGCGACCCGGAAACTCGTCCAATTGGGCATAAGTCTCCGGCGACGAAGCCCAGGGTGCGATGAACGCGAGATCGGCCAGGGCATCCTGGCATTGCCGGACCAGCGCCTGAGCCCACACCTTGGCTTGGTCTTCCGGGCCCGAAGCCAACCGGGTGGCAAGCGATTCGGCTGATGTTGCGATCGATGCAATGGCTTGGAACACGGCCACGAGCGTGCTTGGTGGGACGTCCACAGCCAAGGTCAAGGCGCGTTTGACCTCGGCAGTTTCAGGGAGGTCGGGATCTTCCGCCGCACCGGCCATGAGGGCGAAGGTGTCGGCCAGTCCAGCAAACAGACGCGGTCCCGCGATCTTCTCGTCGACCAGGGCGAGCAGTCCCTGGCGCAGGGTCAAAAGGTGTCCGGCGAGGTTGCCGCTGTCGACGCTGGAGACATAGTGAGGCCGCAGCGGCCCGAGCGATTGGGTGTCGTACCAATTGTAGAAATGACCGCGATGGCGCTCAAGGGTTTTCATGGTGTGCAGGGCATTGGCCGTGCGTTCGACCAGTCGCCCAGTCGAGATGAAGCCGAAGTCGTGGGCGGCCAGGTTGGCAAGCAGCGACAGTCCCATGTTGGTTGGGGAAGTACGATGGGCGATGACCGCCGCCGGATGCTCTTGCACGTTGTCGGGCGGCAGCCAGTGATCTTTCGGGCCCACAAAGGTTTCGAAAAAGGCCCACGTCTTTCGGGCGATTCCGCGCAGGAAGAGTGTATCGGCCGCCGTCAACTGGGAAGCTGGGCGCGCGGGGGGCCGGCTCGACCACCAGGCAAGGGCTGGCCCCGTGCACCACAGGGCTAGAAAGGGCGCGGCAATGGGCAGTGCTTCGGGACGAAAGCGAGCGAGAAAGAGCAGCGTCGACGCAGAAAGCACGGGCCCAATCCACATCGTGCGAAAAGATGCGGCGAGATCGGAGTGGCACGCGTGTTTCGCGTTGCACGCGAGGCTCCATTCCAAGAGCCGCCGATGGCTAATCAAGACTCGGAAAGCCGTGCGCGCGATAGCATCGAGGCTGAAAAGGGCCTCATAAGGCAGGCAAGCCAAGGCAAACCCAACCTGAACGAAGCGCACGGCGGCCGAGCGGCCCGCCCCAGTCAGATGCTGCTCGAAGAGCACATCTTTGGGTTTCCGGAGAACGTCGATGACGGATGCGACAATAGGTGCGACTAGGAATACGCCGAGCACCGCAAGCATCCAAAGCCAAGGCTTGCGAAGTGCGGTCCAACCGAGCAGCAATAGAAGTATGGAGGCAATTGGCACCAGGCTACGCCGGAGATTGTCGACAATTTTCCAACGCGAAAGCCGGGAAAGCGGGTTCTTTTGCCAACCCGCGCGCGGCACACGAACCCACGGTAAGGCCCAGCAGGCGATCTGCCAATCGCCGCGAATCCATCGCTGCCGGCGAGCGACATCCACGGCGTAGCGCGGAGGATACACTTCATAGAGCTGGATATCGGTAAGGAGCCCCGAGCGCGCGTAGCACCCCTCGACCAGATCGTGACTGAGGATGCGATTGTCGGGGAAGCGACCGGACAGCGCGCGCTCGAAGGCATCGACGTCGTAGATCCCTTTGCCGATGAACGAGCCCTCTTGGAAAAGATCCTGGTAGACGTCCGAGACGGCGCGTGTGTAGGGGTCGAATCCCGGTTCGCTGCCCCACAGCTGGGCATAGCGTGACCGGACACCCGACAGGCTCTCGGCCATGCGCGGCTGGAGAATGCCGTAGCCGGCGCAGACCCGTTGCGTGCTTTCATCGAACATCGCCCGATTGAGGGGGTGGGCCATGGCCCCGACGAGCTCCCGGGCAGCGTCGCGCGGCAACTGCGTATCGGTGTCCAGCGTAATGACGTACTTCACCTGCGAGAGCCCTTCGGTATTGCCAACCACGAGCGCGAAGTCGCCCTGCGCATTGCCCCGGCGAAGAAACGCATTGAGTGCCGAAAGCTTGCCGCGTTTGCGCTCGTAGCCCATCCAAATGCGCTCGCGCGGATTGAAGCGGCGCGGGCGATGGAAGAGAAGAAAAGGGCCTTTGCCGGGGCCGCCGTACTTTGCGTTCAGTTCTTCGATCTTGCACTTGGCGAGAGAAAGCAGTGCTGCGTCCTCGGGCAACGTCTCCTCGTGGGCATCTAGCCAATCGGTCAGAAGTCCGAAGCGCAGATTCTTGTCCTGGTTGGCGAGAAAACGAACCTCTAGCCCTTCGACCAGATCCGCGATGGCCGCGGCGCTGGAAAGCATGGTCGGAATCACGACCAGGGTTTGCGATTCCGGTGGGATTCCCTCCGAATAGTCCAGGCGGGGCAGTAGGTGCGGCGTCGCCAGCAATGTCGCCAGCCAGTCCACCAGGGCCACGGCAAGCTGACTTGCACACAGCAGCGCCAAGATTCCTGTCAGCGCGAGAAGCCAACGTGGGCCTCCATCGGCGTGGAGCTTGGCCACGAGAGCACCGGTTGCGACGGCCGCCGGCAGGACAATGCCCATCCCATAGATGACGAAAGGGAATCGGCCGCCCGGTCCGCGCAAGGCCCCCGCGGTCGAACCACGCATGTGCGCGGCCCGTTCCAGTTGCGGCAATCCTTGGTCGATCAAATAGAAGCCGACGTGGTGCATGCGTTCGTCGGCGGACTTGCACATGGTGCCATCCTGAGCAAGCAGGACTGCCTGACGCGCGACCTCGCTTTCCACCAGCGAACTGTGTCTCGCGATCTGCTCCACCGTGCGGCGGTAGCGGTCGCGCGTGGCGAATTCCATCCGGCTGTAAACTCCGGCGGGATCCTCGCGCAAGATCTTCTCGACCGAGCTCAGGCCCTCCACGAACTCGCGCCAGTCGGTCGCCCCCAGGATGCGCAAGCTGCCGATGCTGTTGCTGATGGAAACTTGATCGGCTGCTTGCTGCTGATTCTCACGATGGACCATCTGCTCGATAGTCAAATTGGACTCGGCAAGGCGCTGACCGATCCAAGTGAGCGGCAAGGTGAGGCTTAGGCCTTGCAATCGGTGGGCAAGCTCGGCCACGAACGAACTCACCATGGGCGGGTTGTCCCGTGCCATGTCCGCGGTCACGAGGATGAGGCTCTTCGGATCTTCCTTGGCCACGTCCGCCATTCGATCCGCCCACGAGGCGGCACGGTCACGCTCGATGCGCGCGATGGCGACTCGGGTTGCCACGCGCCGGAGGTTCTCGATAAGTGCAAGGCGCAACATGATGGGGATGGCCCACAATTCGCCCAGTTTGAGTGAGTTCACCGTCTGGTAGGCGCCCACGAAGCCATCCAAGCTCTCCGGATCCACGCGCCCATCGCCGTGCGAGATGGCTTCCAGTGCGATGTCGTACACGCGCGGAAGGCCCGCCGATGGTCCGTTGAGCAGACGGGGCAACTCCCGGCTGTAACCCCTCGGCAAGTGCCGCCTGGCCGTGCGAATCTGCTCTTCGACCAGATAGAAATTGTCGAGCAGCCATTCTCCCGCCGGGACAATACGACGATCGGCCGCCAGCGCATCGGTCAGCAATCGGCAGGCTTCGATCAGGATCCGTTCATTATCTGCGAGTCGTGCCAGAAGGCGATCGGGGGCCCAACGTCGCGCCAATGTGTGGGCCGCCGCCAGGGTCTTCCCATGCTGTTTCATCTGCTCGGCACTGAGCAATTCGGCACGCAAGGGCGGTTCATTGGCCACGTCGACGCCGGCCAGGACATTCCCGCGCAGCCGAGCCATCGACGAAACCAAGGTTCCCCGGATCGTCCTACGCATCGTGAATTCGCTCCTTAGTGATCGGGAATACCCACGCCCCGCACCGCCGGGCGAACCACAATCCTTCTTGATCTTTAGCAGTCAATGGTCAGAACCGAATTGCGTCCGTCGAATCCGTCGTAGACCGACTCGGGATTGTCTGGATCGCTCGTGAGCGTTTCCTTGTCGAGGAGTAGCTTGTACTCGTACTTGCCGGGCGCCAAGAACAGCTCAAGTGTGAAACACTTCTTGGGTGGCTCCCAAATCATGGGTTCGGCCGTTCGATCCCAGCCGTTGAAATCCCCAATGACATGAACCGAACGATAGGTCTGCGCTGCGAACGGGCCGTGTGAAAGCAGCGCGGAAGTCCTTGGTTTGGAAAAGCATACTTGGTTCCGCCCGGCACGCTTGGCGTTGTACATGGCACTGTCTGCCTCCGCCATCAGGGCGTTAGCGGTCCGTGCATCCCGTGGAAACGAGGCCATTCCCAGACTGACCGTCAACGGGAGGAAACCGTTTCCCTCCAACCGCAATGGGGCGGCAGAGATCAATGCCTGAATCTTCACGGCCAGACCTTCCGCGATATGCTTGGGGGTTTCCGGCAATAGGATCATGAATTCGTCGCCGCCGAAACGCCCCGCCACGTCGGTTTCCCTGACGAAGCCCTTCACCAAACCAGCCACATGTTTCAAGGCGGCGTTCCCTGCGAGATGGCCGAGACGGTCGTTGATCGCCTTGAAACCGTCCAGATCGAACATAATCAGGGAAAGCAATCGCCCGTAGCGAGCGGCTCGCTTGATTTCATTTTCGAAGCGCTCGGAGAGACTGCGGAAATTCGGCAACCCGGTGAGATAGTCGACAAAGGCCATGCGCACTAGGTTCTCATGAGGTGGCTCTTGCACGATCCCTTCCTCGCGCAGACGACCTTCCAACCGATCGAGCAGGTCCAGGGCAGCGGTCCGAATACCCACCGGCCGCTTCAGGATTTCGCGGAGACCTTGTTCATGGGCGGCCAAAGCACTGAAGACCGCCCTGGCGATCTCCTCGGGCACGGTCAAGCCCGTAAGATCGAGGGCCAGCTCTTGGAAATCCATGGGCGCTTTCGCTGTCGCGGCCAAGCGAGCCTCGATCTCGGAATTGGGTTTCTCCCAGAAAACCAAACCGCGCAGCAGGTCACATCCGGCCAATCCTTCCGAGTTCGATAGAATCATGACAACTCAGCGCGATCGCGAACGCGATCGATCCCAGCGGGGCCGTCCGCGCTGTCCCGGGGAGAACAGCACCGGTGCCCACATGACCGACAAGACTATGGCAATCGTCCAAAGCATGGGTGTCTTCCTCAATAAGCGTTTTGCCTCTTCTTGGCGCCGAAGATTGTCAGGAAGATGATCTTGAGGTCGAGCAGCAGATTCCAATTCCGGATGTATTCCATGTCGTGGCGAACCCGTTCTTCCATCTTTTCCACTTCGATGGTCTCCCCGCGCCACCCGTTGACTTGCGCCCACCCTGTGATGCCCGGTTTGACGGTGTGGCGAAGCATATAGCCGTGAATGAGCGCACGGTACTTCTCGTTGTGCGCGACTGCATGTGGCCGCGGGCCCACGAGCGAGAGTTCACCGGTCAGAACCTGGAGGAACTGTGGAAACTCGTCGAGCGACGTACGCCGCAAGAACTTGCCCAGCTTGGTGACACGCACATCGTCCTTGGCAACCTGAACGATGTCTGGCCCATCCTCACAGACGGTCATGGTCCGGAACTTGAGAATGCGAATACGCTTGCCGCACAGACCATAGCGTGATTGTCGAAAAAAGATTGGCCCGGGCATCTTCATCTTGATGGCCACCGCGATACAAAGCATCGGGATCGTTACCAGAGCGACGATAAAGCTGCCGAGTACTAAGTCCTCAATGCGCTTGATCCAGCCGACAATGCCCTGGAACGGAGAATCGTGTAGGCTGACAATGGGAACGCTTCCTACTTGGCTCCATTGCGCACGCAATAGCGAGTAGTAGAGGAGGTCGGCTACCAGGTACACCGTGACGGTGGTGTCGGCCAGTGCCGAAAGGATCTCCGCCGTGCGCTCCTCGGCCCTTAGAGGAAGCGCGACGTAGACGGCGTCGAGTTTGCCTTCGTGGCACTCCCGAACCATGTCTTCGGACTTGCCGATCACGGCACAATGCGGATGATAGCTGACATGACGTCTCTCCTCTGAACGGTCGTCATAGACCCCCGCAAGGCGAAGCCCGAGCCAGGGCTGAGCCTCGAAAGTCTCGGCCAAGCGCTCTGCGTCCTTCGTACAGCCCAAGATTGCCACGCGGCGGATGTTGCGACCGCGAACCCGCATGAGCCGGAGGGCAGTGCGAACGCCGACACGGACGGTACAAAGGAAAAGCGGGGCAAATGCGAACCAGGCAAAGGAAGCCACACGAGAGTGGTGCGTTGCTGTCTTGGTGAAGAACCAAAACGCGAAGAGGGCCAGAGGAACCGCCAGCCATGCGACCAGCGCGTCTTTGATTTCCCGCAGGATACTTCCCGTGCGCCAGGGGCGGTAGAGCCCGCCCAATTCCGCCGTGAAGCCGAATACCAGTAGAGCGATGACGGTGATGGACGTGGTCTGTTCGCTCCAGGCTTCAGGGTAAACTTGGTGCGCGAGAATCTGAGCGCCGATGATGATCACAACGTCCACGATGCGTTGCAACGCGCATACCCAAGATTCGAGTCTGCGTAGGGGGCCGTTTGTGGGTGCCATGATAGTTACCGACGGGAATTGTCTGTTTGTGTCCTGCAAGCTACTAGAGCAGTTTTTGAGCCAGAGAAGGGATGCAAGCCATTTCAATGACTTGCAGCTCAGTTAGGGTCTGGAGAACTTTGCTAGTTCAATCAAGATGACGTGCGGTCACCATCAATCGGGATGAGTATCAGAGAATGTTGATGGAGATGCGGACGCCGGGATGGAAGCGGTTGTACATAAAGTAGCCGTCATCGGTGTACTCGACATAGACGTCGTCCGAGTAGCCCCAATCCATGGGCCAAGGATCGATGAACCCGAATGCGTAGCCGCCGTACCTGAAGCGCCGATGATTGTAGTCGCCCCGGTTGACGTGGAAGCTGTGCTCGCGGCCGAATCTGGATTCATAGCGTGCGTTGGAAATTCGGCCATGGTCGTAGCCGCGTCTATTCTCAGGCGCAGGATGCCCCTGGGGGGCGCGCGCGTTGTTGCGCCAAGGGCCGCTCGCGGAGCCGACCGAATGCGTCTCTTGCTGGGGCGGGGGCGCGGCCTCCTGTCTGCGTGGTTGCTGTGGCACCATGGCATTTGGGGGCTGCTGCCGTCCTGCAGGCCTGGCCTGCTGCTGTGCGGGGCGTTGCTGCTGCATGGGTCTGGCTTGCTGCTGCATCGGCCGTGCTTGCTGCCGTCCGGATCCGGGCGCCTGCCCATGCTCGCCCTGTCCCCTGCCTGGCTGCGCTTGGGCGGACGCCGTGATGCCGGGAAGGAAAAGTAGTACCGCTGCGGAAAGTACAAATCTCATGAAGTTCACCTCAGTCTTTGCACGCATCTACAGCAGCTATCGAGCCACCGACGAGACCCGAGCAAGTTCAGTGACTTGCCGCGGGGAAGGGCCTGAAGGACTTGACCCGTTCGACCAAGATGACGTACCGTCACCATCAAATCGGAGGAGCTATTGAGCCTTGGACCCTATATCAGGCTTGTCGACGTTGGCCTCTCCTTTGCTTGCTGTGAACGGCACATTCGCCGAGTTCTTCGCCTCGGCGGGCGAACGCGACACCACAGACCAAATATTTGCCGGCTTGGGTGCGAAAAGGGGAGCAGACACACAATGAAGACCAATTCCTTGAATCAACTTGAATCCGCTTCGGATGGCGTTCCCATGAGGGGGGCCAACCTTCTCTCAAGAGGGCGCGCTGGCCACGGCAGATCGTGGCAGGGGGGGCTGGTCCTTGCGCTTGCTGTCGCGGTCCAGGCCTGCGGCGGCGGAGGATCAGGGGGATCGAGCGACGCGAAGACGGATGCTTCACCAAGCGTAAAGGACGCGGCCGCGGACGCCGGAGTGGATTCGGGTACCTCATCGTCGCGCGACACCGCCTTCAGCGTCGATGGCGTTTCGACAGACATTGCCGAAGGTCCTACAGACACCGCCAAACAGGATGCTCCTGCGGGCTCCGACCTTGGCGTTGTTGATGTTCTGGGCCAGGACGCTGGCGTTGCCTCCCTTGACAACGCCAGGGATGTTCCAAACGGCAGTTTGATCGATATGGCGGTGGATCAGGAGATCGCGACGCTGGACGGCTCAGCGGAAGCGGGTCCCGCCGGTGGAGCATTCGACGCGGCAACAGTGGACATGGGCGATGAGGTCTCCGCGTCGAGCTTTTCCTGTGGCAGCTTGGAGACTCGCGATTCCGGAGCTATTCAACAGCTCTGCTATGATTTCAGCGACCCCGCATCCGCGGCAGATTTCACTCCAGAGGCCGGGACCTGGGTTGTTTCGAATGGCTCGTACAATGCCAGCGGACCTCCTGTGCAAGTCACATGCTCGGACGGTGGGTCCGGGATGACCGCTTCGGTGCTTAGCGATCTTTCCGCGCAAGATGTGCGGGTTCACGCCAAGATCACGTCGGTGATGGGACCAGACATGGTTCTTGTGCTGCGCTCGCGACCCGGCGGCAATCGCATCGAGCTGAACTTCGTCGCGAACTACATTGACCAGGGCGAAGCTCAAGGCGGTGCTTTGAACATTTCGGAGATGGTCGACTGTGTGAACGCAACCTACTTGGCGGGCAATGCCAGCACCGGCAGGGTGGAAATTCCCCACGCCATTGGCCAGGCCATTGTCATTGACGTTCAGCTAATCGGCACACGCCTCACCGTCGCGATGGATGGAAACCAGATCTTCGATAATACGTTGCCGGTTTCGACCGCCGCTGGGAGCGTTGGTTTCGCCGTGTTTCGCAATGCCCAAATGCAGTTCGATGATTTTCTGGTCGAAGTGTTGAAGTAGCGCCGAGACAACCAGTGCAGCGTAGGTAGACCTTCGCTAGGTGGTTGGTGGTTCGCGCGGGCCCGGCGATTTGCCGCCATGAGAGCGCTCGGCGACGCTCGCCGAATCTGCCGCACCTGCTGGCATGGCACTTGGGCGCTCGTCGGGTGGCGGCGGAGCCTGGTTGACGGCGCGCGCACCGCTCTCTTTTCCGTCGAGCGAGGCGTCCTCGATGATCGCGTTCATCTCTCCGCCCATGAGCAGGATGAATCCGGTGATATAGAACCAGGTCAGAAGTACGATCACGCCTCCTATGGAACCGTAGGTGACGTCGTAGCTGCCGAAGTGGGATACGTAGGTCCCAAAACACCAGCTCGCCAGAAACCAAACCAGCGTCCCAATGACCGACCCCGGCGTGATGAACTTGAACTTCTGCTCGACGTCGGGCAACAGGTAGTAGCTGAGCGCGGCGGCGAGCATGATGGCGACCGTGGTGATGGGCCAGCGAATCCAGCTCAGAACGGTCACATACGCGTCTGCGACCGAAAGGTGGCGGGCCGCCCACTGGCCAGCGCTACCCCCGGACACCAACACGGCGACTCCAACCAGTAGCAGCAGTCCTCCCCCGATGGTCATGCCGAACGCGAGCAGCTCGGTCTTCCACAGTGGGCGGGATTCCTTGACGTCGTAGGCGCGGTTCAAGGCCGTGCGCACGGCATTCACCCCGCGCGACGCCGAGTAGAGCGCTGCCCCCAGGCCCAGCGTCAGGAGGTGTGGCTTGGAACTAGACACCAGGCTTCGCAGACGCGGCTCGATGATGGCCATCGCCTCGGATGGTAGGAAGGCGCGGGCGCTGTCTATCAGCGTGTCGACGGACGCTCGCACGTGAGGGATGAAAGCGGTCAACGTCGCCAGAAAGAATAGAAAGGGGAACAGCGAAAAGACGAAATAGTAGGCAAGGGCGGCCGCGCTGTCGGCCACCGCATGGTCTTCGTATTTCTTATAAAGGTGTTTGAGAAAGTCCCACCCGTTCAGCCGCAAGCGCAAGTTCACCTTTCCTTTCTTGTTGTCGATTCTGCCCAGCAATTTTCCAACAGCGATGCACAGCAGCTTTCAGGCCAACCGTGTGACGCACGAAACCTGCGACACGCATGACGGAAGATCGTTCGAATCCATCAGAATGATGGGAGATGAACGTCAATTTGAAGTAGATTGCGTCCCTGAACTCGCCAACGCCGGAAGACAATGCTTCGCGGGCCCATTTTCGTGTCAAAGGAATCTGGCGTGGCTGTTGCAACCAATGCCCGTCATTGCCGAAAGGAACGGATATATGCCCGGCGTACGATCTAGCCTCGCCGGTCTGATCGTGGTCCTTGTTGCCACCTGGTGTGCGCCTGCCGAGGCTCGGCTTGTCGTCGATCGCGTCGTCATTCGCGGCGCGACCAATGTCACGACGCGAGTGTTGTCGGCGCGCATGCACCTTTACTCGGGCGACCAAGTGGATTTCGCCGTGCTTGCCGCGGCAGAGCAGCGCCTGATCGAGAGCGACCTGTTTAGCAGTGTACGTGTCCTCATGGACCTGCCCAATTCGGAGGCGGTTCGGCGCATGTATTTGGACGACCTCACGTACCCGGTCGAGATTGTGGTGGAAGCCGTCGGCAAGCAGTCCTGGTTCGTCTTTCCCACGGCTAGCCTCGGCAGTGGGGATTGGGCCGGCGGTGTCGTGTACGCGAATCAGAATCTAGTCGGCCGGGACGTTCAGCTCATCAGCGCCGGGCAGATTGGCCAGTCTGTAAGCTACGTTTTCGTTGGGTATCGCGACCCGCTCGTCGTGGGCGCCCCGCTTACCTACGCCATGAGCGCACTCTACCGGCGCGAAGATATCCGGCTATTCGCGAAACACAGCCTGGTCCTGCAGGTGCCAACCACCGTGGGTGGCGGCGACGGTCAAATCGGCTGGGTGCTTTCCCCCCACACCCGCGCGTCTGTTGGGGTGTCGGCGCGCTACCAGACAGTGAACGCCGCCGAAGATCTTGCTTTTGGTGCCATGCCGCTGCCTTACAATTCCCGTGGTGGCCGCATCTTTCTCTTGCAGTTTCAGTTCCAGTACGACAGCACACGCGCGGAGGAAGGACTTCGGCAGGGTATTCTTATCCTGTTCAAGAATGAGGTTTCCGACCGCTATTGGCTTTCGGACTTCGACTACTCCAAGTTCGAGACACGGGCAGAACTTTACGGCCATTACTGGTGGAACTACCCGTCCCTCGTTTTGAAGATGGTTCTCGATTATCCCACCTCGGAGCATGGCGTTCCGGTCACGGAAGAGCTGCGCATCGGCGGGCCCAATTTGCGCGGCTACCTCACCAACGAGTTCCACGGCGACACGCTTTTCAGCGCGCAGATCGAGGACCAGGCGGTGTTCCTTCGACTTCGACTCCCGTGGTCCAAGGTACGCTTCAACGTCGCCGGAGCGATTTTTGTCGACGCCGCGACTCTCCTCGACCGTCACCCCGGCGGCACGACGGTTCTGCCGCCCGACACGCAGCCTTCCCCGGTACGTTCCAAGCTCGACGACATCCACGCAAGCGTGGGCGGCGGCGTACGGGTCATTCTACCGGGAGTGGTCGTTCCGGCACTCAAGATCGATGTCGGCTACGGCATCGACGTCCGCGACGTGGCCGTGACGGTCTCAATCGCGGGCGGCGGGCTCATGTAGCGTGCCCACCTCTGGCCTCGGCCGCAGGCGCGTCGGTACTCTTGCCGTCGCAATGCAACTTCGCGCGCAGATCGTGGCGCAACTCGTTCCCAGCCTTGGGCGCCAGGAGCAATGCCACTCCCGCACCGACCAACAGACCGATGCCGAAAGTTCCGAGCGTTCCAAGCAACTGGCTCGTGAAAGTGTGCTTGGTCTCGAGGCCAAGGATGCCTAGAAAGTCGTCCTTGTCCAGGTTTCTGATGTCTTGCAGTTTCATTGATTAGTTTCCTTGTTGGGGTTCAACTTCGATGCAGTCAACACGTGAGCTATTTCTTTCTGAAAGATTGGCAGCGCTGCCATCAGGCCAATGCGCAGGCCTACGCCGAGAGCCTTTGCCGCAAAACGAGTGAAAAATCCGCCGCCCAAGACGAAGCCCATGCCCACTGCTCCCGCCACCATCGCGTACGGGTTACGCCGCAATCGGCCTTGAATGTCGAACGTCTCACGCAAGAGGCCGCGAGTATTTTCGACAACCACCTCGGCCTTGGATTTCGCAACGGCCTTCATTGCTGGTGCCGTGCGACGCGCGCCAGGAGATAGCCCACGGCAATGGCCCCCAGCAGGCATGCCGCGGGGTGGTCCTGAATGAAGCTCGTAAGCCGTCCGTTGATGCGGCCGATCTGCTGCTTCGCCTCCTCGATCTTGGGACCAACTCGATCACTCAGATTGTCTACGCTCTCCTTGAAACTTGTCGTGTCCATGCTTCATCTCCTTTGTGCTCGGGGGTGTGTCGTATCCATCGTTTGCAAAAGTCTCAGTGCCGGCGTCCTAGAAAAAGGCCGAGGCCGAAGGCCAATGCCAGGGCCAAGCCGGGCTTGCGACGCACCCATTCGCGCCAGTCGAGGTCGCGGGCGATTTCGCGCTCAAGAGCGCCCATGGACGCGACAAACCGATCGCGCGTTTGCTCGAGTGCCGTACTCGCACGGGTAACTTCGGAGTCCATGGCCGCGACCCCATCAGTGGGCACGGGTAGTCTCCGGGAACTGCGCGACGGGAGGCGCGGTCGCTTTATCAAGCGCGGCCAAACTGCTGTTCATGGCAGCCGTGGAGCTGTCCATGAGATGCGAGCCACGTCGGCGGAGGGGTGAAAGCATCAGACCCACCCCGGCGCCCGCAATGTGGATCAATCCGATAATTACCAGAGGGAGTCCCACAGTAGTGTGGCCTCCAATGACGATCGCCAAGCCGGCCATCGCCAATCCGTATCCAAGTGCCACAAGAGTCGCCAGCACCGCGATAAGGCAGGCACGCCGGCCCATCCCGTGCATCTCCGCCTTGAGTTCGAGCTGGGCGACCTTGACGTGCTGGCCGAGAAGGTGGCCGAGGTTTAGCGCCGCCTCGCGGGCGAGCGCCGATACGCCTGGGTTGTTGGGGTCGGACATCTACTTGTTGCCTCCGGACGAAGACACTATTTCGGATGCATGCTTTTCGCCGTGGAGCACCTCATCCATGGCGACCTCGCTGCCAGTCTCGGCCGCCTTGGCGAGTGCTTTGTGATCTGCGAGGACGCGAGCCGATAGGTACCCGCTGAGCCAATGACGCTCGATAATTGGGTAGGCCGCCACAAGGGGTAACACCAAGACCACGCCGATAATTCCCTGCAGTTTGCCGCCAATCAGAAGAGCGAGAAGCACGGACAAGCTGGAGATCTTGAGTTTGTTGCCGTAAATGCGAGGCAAAAGGAAATAGGTCTCGAATAGGTGATAGGCGACATAGGCCACCGCGACTGTTGCCGCAGCGATGGGCGAGACAGCAAGCGCCAGCAAAACGGCCGGGACCGTGGCCAGCAAGATACCGAGCACCGGGATGACATCGCAAAACCCGGCAATGATGGCCAAAGGCGCCGCAGCCGGTACCCGGAAGATCGTCAAGAGGACTGCCGTGAAGACCGCAAAGAGAAGAGCGGCGAGGAGCTGGCCGCTCACGTAGGCGTGGACCACGTCGGAGACCTCGTGCATGGTGGTGGCCAACTTTTCACGATGGGTGCGCGGTACGAAGGCGAGTATCCAAGCGTAGAGGCTCTTGCCATGCAACAGTAGATAGAGTGTAAGGACGAGGATGACTATTGTCACCACTACGCCTGAGGCGGCGCTTTGCCCCCAGGCAAACCATCGGCTGAGGGTGCCCGCGGTCATGGATAAGGAAGTCGATTCGAACAGTTCGCGGATGATCTTGTGGAGCCCTGGGTAGCGGTCGGGGATCCTACTCAAGACACGGACGCGGAATTCAGGCAGGTTTTGCAGCAAGTGGGTCAGTTGTGCGGTGAGCGGCGGCATGACGAACATGACGAAGACCGCCAAGAGCGCGACGGCGAATGCCGCAATGATGACGACACTCAGTCCGCGCGGGATCCGTCTGCCCTCCATCCATCGAACCGCGGGATAGAGCGTAACCGCCATGAGAACGGCGAGAAGAAACAGCAGGAACTCGGGCCACAGAAGGAATACGGCCCACAGCCCAAGGGCGCTTGCGATGACCTTAACAATCGTAGTCATCGGCAGGTGGAGATCCCTTTCGTGTCGAGGAGGCGGCGTTGCGATGACGTCCGCTCCCGTTGGCCTTTCAGTTGCCACGACTCCTACGTTCCTTCCTTCCGAAAACCAATGGACGAGTCCCTGATTGAAAGCGATCCGGAGGCCAGGCGCGTGGGAGCACCCCTGGCCTCCGCGATTTGAGGTGAGTCTATGATAAGAAGAGATTTGCTCAGCGCACGCTCAGATGCGAAGGCTGAATGATGATCTCGACGCGGCGGTTGTTGGCCCGATTCTCGGCGTTCTTGTTATCGACAATCGGACGACTCGATCCCATGCCGACGGCGGTGATCTTGTCGTTGTCGACACCGTGTGCGACCAAGTAGTCGCGGACGGCGTTTGCGCGATTGAGGGAAAGAGGCTGATTGATCCTGTCCGACCCCTGGCTGTCCGTGTGGCCTTCGACCACCATCCGCTTGTCAGAGTCCTGGTCCTTGAGCGCCTCGGCGACTTGGTCGAGCTTGGTCATCGCGGTGTTAAGCAAGGCAAACCTGTTGGAAGCAAAGAGAATGCTACCGGAAAGGGTAATGACCAGTCCGCGGGCTTCTTCCTTGATAGCCGCGATGCTAGCCAGATCCTTCATCGCGCCTGCCAGCTTGGCTTCCGCCGACAGCCGAGCCTGCTTCTCGGCTTCCAATTGTTCGGCGGTCTTCTCGATCTCGGCGGTCTTCGCGTTGCTATCTCGACGTTCTTCGTTGAGCTGTTCGCGGGTCGACGAAAGCGCGGCTCGGGTACTCTTCACCTGGTTGTCCCGAACCGTGACGCCAGCCTTTACCGCCTCGGCGATCTTCTGGCGATCCTGCTCGGTTCGCGCCTTGACGTCGGCCAGTTGCAGTTTGTTGTTTGCGATGTACGCGTAGTCGCGGCATACGGTGGTGTCGCCGTGCTCGTCGAACTCTTTGTTTGCCTTGGCCAGGACAATCCAGGCGTCATGCAACTCGGTGGGGGTCAGCTTCGCGGCCAACCCGTTGTTCGATGCTGTGTATGCAGTCCGTGCCTCGACCAGCTCGGTTGGAGCAGTGGTGGCGCAGCCACCCATAAGTCCTGCGAACGCGACAGTCGCCAATAGAGTCATGTGTTGGGTCTTCATTGCGAAATCCTTCGTAAAATGTGGTTGATAGGAACTTAGTTTGTGCCGCGCTCGCGAACGGCCTTCAGATCGTCAGTCGCCCTGACTGCGTCGGCGTGTACCGAGACTTCGCGGGCAAGCCCGATGGCCAGTTCGGCGTCAGACTCGGCACGTGCAAGCACCAGCAACGAGCGCTGTTCACCGGCGGCCGCCATCTTTTTCGCCGTATCGGTTTGGTCCTTTGCTAGTTGCAGGTGTAGCCGAGCGGCAGGCACACCGCTCGCACCGACTTCTTCGGCACCACGGATGCTTGCCTCCGAATTTTGGAGCTGGTCGGCTGGGAGCTGCACCGTTGCGCAGCCCGCCAGGCCGAGAACCGCTAACGACATCATCAATTCTTTCATCATGGAAACTGCCTTTCACAAGAGGTTGTACGATCACGGAAGAATCGGATTGCGACTACAGTGGGCACCCATTTCCAGGTACGGACACCACATTCGAGTCGAAGATGTAGGCTCCAGCACCGCCCACCCATGCACCTGCCATCGACCGGCCACACGCCGTCGAGCCGGTCTTCATGGTGATATTGAAGGCGGCGAGTATGTTGCCCTGGAACTCGGTGTAGGATCCAACCGTCGCTGAACTCGCGACCTGCCACCACACGTTGGACGCCTTGGTCCCATTGGTCAGAAGAACGCGGGCATGTGCTCCCGGGCCAGGGGCGCCATCGGCCGTCGTGAGTGTGCTCGCCGACTGGAAGACGAAGACGGCATTGGGGTCGCCTAGTCCGTCCAGCGTGACATCCCCAGTGATCAAAACCGATGTAATGGAGGTATAGACGCCAGGAGTGAACCAGTTATCTCCCAGCACAAGCGGGCTTCCCGCGACGTTTCCCACAGTTGTGGGAGCCGCCATGGGGACTCCGCCTCCCAAAGAGCCAACTGCCGGTGGTCCTGCCAGTGGTGTAATGCTGAGAAATGCCGCATTCAGGGCGGCCTTGATTGCGGTCGCAGTGGTCGTGTCTGGATAGACGCTCGTGATGACCGTCCCGCTAATGGTAGGAGGCATGCCACCGCAAAGGCCAAACCCTCCGGCATTGTCTACGGTCACGGCGTTGCACGTCTGGCCTGGCGTCAACACCACGTTGCCATTGATGTGCGTGATGGGCGTGGTGATCGTGTTCGTCACACCTGCCGTCGCGGCGATTGCAAATGGCTTGGCGAGTCCGAGATTGACAACGATGGTGGGCACCGAGCCCGAGCCGTCGATGTCCCCGAGGTCGATGGTCTTCGCCTCAAGGCTGGCTGCGTCGGCCTTCGCCGTATCGATGACCGAGATGTCGACAGTTGGGGCGTCGATGCTGGACACATCCAGGGTGGGGACGTCCAAGAGGCGAGCGTCACCCAAGGCAGTGTCTGTGGTACTTGCGTCGCGATTTTCGCCATCGGCAACTCCCACATCGGAGATCCGGACGTCGACGTTGATGGCGTCCTGAATGACTGCATCGGCGATTGCCTGGTCGAGGCCGACGAGGTCGGGGTTCGCGGCGTCGGCCGTCGCGACCTCTGCGTTCGCTAGGTCGCCATTTCTCACATCGGTGGCGTTCACGCGATCGGCGATTGCAACAGTATCTTTTGCCGTGTCGGGCTGTGACCCATCGTTCATGGGGAATTCAACCAATTGCCGACCACACGCTGGTAGGACTGCTAGTAGTAAGTAGAGCGCTCCGCGCTTGAGGATTTGCATATTACTTGGTCCCCTCATTGAGGATGGTGAAGTAGACGACGAACTCGACGCGGCGGTTGTTTTCGCGACCGGCGATGGTTTCGTTAGTATCGACTGGAACGGAGGAACCAAAGCCCTTCGAAGCCAGACGTTCCTTGTCGATGCCGTGGGTTACCAAATAGTTGAGGACCGCGTCGGCTCGTTGCTCGGAGAGCGCTTGGTTGTGGTCGTCTCCACCCTCGGATGAGGCATGACCTTCGACCTGTACGCGGAAACCCCTATTGTCATTCAAGGCTTGCACGACTTCATCGAGCACCGGAAACGACACTTCTTGCAGGACCGCCTGGTCCCAGGCGAAGTAGAGCTTCTCTTTCAGCTCGAGCTTGTCGCGCTGAACGACGAGCTTCTTGTAGGTAGGGCATCCCCAGTTGTCCATCGGTCCAGCCATGTCGGGGCAGCGATCGACATTGTCCGGAACCCCATCCTGGTCGCGGTCTGGACAAACGAAGGTCTCGGTATGGATGGTTCGGGACTCGGCGGCGTCCCTGATCGCGCGTCTACGTTCCACACCCATCCCGACTTCAAGGCTCACGCCTAGGCTCAGTATCTTCGCGTCGTTGTTGTCGAATAGGGGACGCTCTCGCTCGATGATTTGGAAATAGCGTGCAAAAGGGCCGACCCAAAACAGACGGGCTCGTCCGACGGGGAAGGAAACGCCCGCCGCAACGGCAAAGCCTGGCCGGTTGAGGTCGCCAGTGCGAACATAAAGTACATCGGCATCGACCCATGGCGAGATGGCCAAGAACTCTTGGGTCGCGTTGCGCGCACGCCGAAGCCGCAAGCTTCCGCCGAAGGTCCAAGCCATCCCGGCTTCCCCGCCTGAAGTTTCGCTGGGCAGGGCGAGAAAGGTAGCACTCGGCCCGATGTCCATATTCGCGTTGACGACCCATAGAGCCTTGACGGTTTCGCCCCCACCCGTCTTGAAGATCTGTGACTGCGGGTGAGTCAAAGGAATTGCCACGCCGGGTTCGATCTTTAGAGCAAAATCACCGATGCGCGCCGGCAAGGGAGGGTAGCCCGACGGATCGTCGTCGGCCGCCAGGGCAGATTGGGCGAATAGCAACAGGCAAGCACCTGTGAATGCGGTCTTCACCAAATGTGTCCGTGGAAATCTCATGCGATCCTTGTCTCCGTGTACGTGGGTCCTCGCGGAGCAAGTCTCCGCGCAGAACACATTTCTCGATTCCGCCAGGCCAGGCGGAAATTTTGCTCTCGCCACGCCACTACAGCAGCATTCGGGCCATCTACGAGATACCCATGACTTCAAGTACTTGCCTCGCAAGCGATTCATACGGACTTGCTAGATCAATCAAGATGAACGGCCTCCTCGTTCAATTCGACTGGTCCCAAAGGCTGGAGCATGGGACGGTGGAGTGGCACACTCGGCACGTCTACAATTGGAACACCCGATTACTGGCCCGTATCCGCGCCGACAGGCGAATCTGGCGGCTTGGGAAAGACAATGAGTGCTAGGTTGCCCGCCCTTGCCCACTCGGTGGCGAAACCCTCTTGGCCGTTTACGCGTAGTCCGTGCGCGGGATCGAGCGTGAGAATGCGCTGCTTTTTCCGGTTGATCCCCACGACCACTTCGTAGTGCGGATAATTGCGGAAGAAGTAGCGTTTCATCATTCCGACAAGGACCGGACGATGCCGATGAATCTCGCGGTCGAGGTCGTTTTGCTGGCTCTGGATGAGAAAGGCTTGCATGCCCTGGCGACGAGCGAACTCTCGCAAAGCCGCGGCCTTGATGCCTCGTTCAGGCGCGTGCGGACTGGTGGCGAGAATTGCGTCGCCTGTGGCCGGTCGTCCCCAGTGTCTCAGGACCATCGCTAGCGCCGCGGCTCCACAGTCCTGGCGTGTCTCTTGGCGTATGTCGGGTACGGCCTCAACAACTTCCCAGCCGCCTTCGCCTGCCAATTCCGCGGGCGTGGTGCTTCTGGCAGAGCCCAGATAGCAGCCGCTGGCGAGGAAGCAGCCTAGCAGTAAGAGCCAGTTCGGGCCGCTATAGAATGGCACCACGGTGTTGAGGCGCCTGAGCTAGCGGACAACAAGGATGACGATCAAGACGACCAGACCCACCACAAGCGCGCCTGTGCCGATGTACACTCCGCCTCCTCCACCGGCAAACTCCGCGAGTTGCGGGGCGGCTGCCTCACGCGCGGCATAGTCAGGCGCGCTACCAGGAGAAATAGCAGTCGATGCTGACTGGGCGAGGCTGCCCTGCGGTACTTGGCCCTCCACGGCATGAGGCGCGCGCGTAACCTCGGCGAGTGCCAGGGAAGGAATGCAGGAGAGTACAACGAGCAGCGCCCCCGTAACGATCTTCTTGATGGTATCTCTTTGTGTGAGCAGCATCTGCGTCACGAAAGAACCCTTCGACCCTGAATCAGTCGAATGACGACTGCCACGACAGCCAGAATCAGAAGAATGTGGATGAACCCTCCCATGGTGTAGGAAGTGGCGAATCCAAGTCCCCAGAGGACCAACAAGACCACTGCAATTGTCCAAAGCATGTTCATTGCCTTTCTCGACTATCGTTGGCGCGTTCGCATTTGGAAGCGGCGTGCTCCCCGTACTGGTTCCTCGCTAAAGCAGTATTCGGGCCACCGGCGAGATGTGAGTAGGTTCAAGTACTTGCCGCGTGGACCGTGGTCGTCACTGGACTGACCAATCAAGATGAACGGGGATAGCCCCTCCTGACGATTAGGACGCTAGGTAGCAGCCCAGAGACTCGCGCAGCTCCCTGCGAGCGCGATGAAGTCTCGTCTTTGCCGCTGGTATGGAAACTCTCAGCTTAGCGGCCGAGTCCTCGGTCGACATCTCCCACACGTCGCGCAGAAGAAATATCGACCTCAGATCCGTAGGAAGCGAATTCACCGCGACTTCAATACGCCGGCGCAGTTCGGCGGATTGAAATTCCTCGTCGGGGCGGAGTGACCAGTCCTCGCGCGGGCTTTGCTCTTGCGTAGCCTGGCCGATTGCAGCATTCAACTCCATGGGTTCAACATCGTTGATCGCCACTTCTGGGTGGCGGTTTCGCGTGCGCAACAGCATAAGCGACGCATTGACCGTGATCTTGTGCATCCAACTGCTGAATTGCGAGCGCCCCTCGAAGGTCGGCAGGCTTCGCCAGGCGGCAAGGTAGGCGTTCTGCAGAATCTCTTGAGCGTCGCTTTCATTGCGAACGTAGCGCATGGCCAATCGGTACAATCTGTCTTCGGTTCGTCCAACCAATTCTTCGAAGGCACCGACATCCTTGCCACGTCGAGCGCGCTTGAGAAGCGCCGCTTCCGAAAGACCGCCGAGAAGCGCCGGCCTTCGCCGCGATGGCCGGCCACCCACTTCCTTGCTGGTCACGACTTGCATGTGGAAAATTCCCCCAATGAGTTTGTTCTAATGGCCCTACGTTGGGACTGCCCAAGAAAGCAATAATCGGTCCAGCATTGGGGGCTTATGACTTCAACGACTTGCAGCACATGGAGCGCCGCGGAGGTGTCATGTTCAATCAAGATGAAGTGCCTTCTCAATCAAAGTGATTGCCACCGAAGGCGACCGTAAACGGCTCTTGCCGTCCGCAGGACGTGTTACGCCGCTGGGTGCGACCTTGCCTTGTACAGCGCGGTCAGCTGTTTCTGGATCTTGTTCCAGGTGTCTTTGTGCACAGACTTTCTCAGCAGCACGCGGCCCATGGGGGGTGTTGTCCCGAGCGCACTTCGTATGCCCGAATCCAGATCCCCCATGTCGATATACTCCTCGCCGTAATCGACGGGACGCGCTGTCGTCTCGGCGTTGCTTACACTGGCAACTTCGTCGTCGGAGAGAAGCATCAAGATGTTTTCGCGGGTTATGTGTTCACTCTTCGCTACGCTGTTCATGGTCGTTCTCCTGTCAAGTCAATCGTTCGGGTCTTCAGAATCTAGTCATGCCTCGATGAGCACTTTGAGCGCATTGGTCGTTGCCGCATGGGCGAAGGTGTCGTAGGCATCGACAATATGGTCGAACTTAAAGCGATGAGTAATGAGAACCTTGGGGTCGAGCTTGTGTGACAGCAATACGTTGATCAGCATCGGCGTGCTGATGGTGTCGACCAATCGTGTGGTGATGGTGATGTTGCGGTCCCACAGCGATTCCAAATGCAGGTCTACCTTCGTTCCGTGCACGCCAATATTTGCAATGGTGCCGCCAGGCGCGACGAGCTGTTGACATAGCTCGAAGGTGGCGGGGATGCCTACGGCCTCGATCACGGTATCGACGCCGCGCTCTTGCGTCAGCTTCATGACCGCCGCGCCGGCTCTGCCGTCGGCGCTTTTGACCACATCTGTGGCCCCAAGGCGTTTGGCCACTTCTAGCCGGTTGTCGTCGAGGTCGATCACGATGATCTTGGCCGGCGAATAAAACTGAGAGGTGAGCAAGGCCGCGAGTCCAATGGGCCCCGCGCCGACAATCGCCACGGTGCTACCTGGCTGGACTTTGCCGTTGACGACGCCGCACTCGAAAGCGGTGGGCAGGATGTCGCTTAGCATGACCATGGCCTCTTCGTCCGCACCTGCCGGAATCCGATAAAGGCTACAGTCTGCGTAGGGAATGCGAACCCATTCGGCTTGCGTGCCATCGATCTCATTGCCGAGAATCCATCCGCCCGAGGTACAGTGCGAGTACATGAGCCTGCGGCAATAGGCGCATTTGCCACAAGTGCTGATGCAGGAGATCAGCACCCGGTCGCCGGGCTTAAACATCGTGACGGCGGGTCCAATCGCATCGACGACGCCTATACCCTCATGACCTAGAATGCGTCCAGAGTGACAGCTTGGGACATCCCCTTTGAGGATGTGCAGATCGGATCCGCAAATGGTCGTCTTGGCTATCTTGACGATGGCATCCGTGGGTGCCGCGAGTCCAGGTCGAGGGCGGTCTTCCACGGCCTTTTCCCCTGGGCCCAGATAGACAAGGGCTTTCATCGGCAATTCCCTTCGAATCAAGCAGCGTGGGTTGCCAGCAATGAGGCACCCGTGGTCCCGAGAACGACGTGCGCATGCGAAATCATCTCGGGAGTCCCGCGCGCGAGCACGAGAAACTTTCCCGCCTTCACGTCGAGCTCGTACCTCACCACGCTGTCGTTCGGGATCCCGATGCTCCCTAGCGCCGCGGCGATAACCCCAGCCGCGCCACCCACCGCCGCGCCTTCCAGCGCGCCTATGATCCAGCCGGCGAGAGGACCCATGACCACAAGGGGACCGATGACAGGAATGAACAAGAACGCGCCGCCGAAAAGAAATCCCCAGAGGCTTCCCCAAAATGCTCCACGCACGCCCCAAAACTTCATGCGGTCGCCCGAAGTGTAGAAACCGAGCGCGTGTTCTTCGGTGTGATAGTCTTTGCCGATAATCGAAAGGCGCTTCATGTCGAGCCCCGCCTTCTGAAGATCCCTGAGGGCGGCCTCCGCGCCTGTATGCGTGTCATAGATGGCAACGATCGAGTGTTCCTGGGTGCTTGGAGTCATGATGGCTCTTGCTTTCTTCGCGCTCTCGCGATGGCTTCGATTGTTGCCAGGCAATTGCATGAGGTGTGCCGTCGGTTGAGTTTCGCTGCATTCACGCGTTTTCGACGTGTCGGGAGCCTAGGGGGATCGCGCAAATGCAGTAGCTAGATCAATGTGATGGTGCCCTTCATTCAATCCGAGTGAGTGCTGCCTTACACCCGCACCGGGGCCAAGGAAGCCGCGAGCGATTTGTCCTGGCACGCATCGTGCTCGTCGCCTTCTCCAGACGGTTGCCCCCGAAGATTTCCCGGGCATCTACCGTGAAACTCCATCGAACTAGGAGCACGTCATGAGCAAGAACGACAACGAACTAAAGCAAGACATTGAACTGGAACTCCGCTGGGACCCGAAGGTCAACGCCGCCCTGATCGGCGTCAGTGTCGACAAGGGCGTGGTCACGCTTCTTGGGGCGGTGGACACCTATGCGGAAAAGCGGGCCGCCGAAGACGCAACCAAGCGCGTAAATGGCGTTCGTACCGTTGCGCAGGATCTCACGGTTAAGATCTCCGGCGATCACGCGCACAATGACTCGGAGATCGCCGCTGCCACGCAAAGCGCACTCAGATGGGATGTGTTTGTTCCTCAAAGCGTCACCGCCAAGGTCCATCAGGGCGCCGTCACTCTCGAAGGACAGGTCAACTGGAACTTTCAACGGGAAGCGGCCGAGCGTGCGATTCGGTACCTCCGAGGCGTGGTGTCGGTGTGCAATTCCATAACCCTCAAGCCAGAAACATCAGCAGCGGACGTGAAGGAGAAGGTCCTGGCTGCGCTGCAACGGCAAGCACGCGCGGATGCAAAATCGATCCACGTGGACACGACAGGCAGCAAGGTGACGCTGACCGGGCACGCCTCGTCATGGCACGCTATCGAGGACGCTGCAAATGCGGCGTGGGCTGCCCCGGGAGTGACCGAGGTGGTCGACCAGGTGAAGATGGCGTTCTGAGGTCCAACCTCTTCTGGCGGTTCAGGGAAACTTGGGCCGTCCCGGCCAATGCAAATCGCTCGAACAGGTGAGACTGGTAGGCTCGCGCTTGCGGTGCAGAACCTGTCGGTTGCGTTCGGTCAGGCGACGGTCATCGAACGACTGTCTTTTGAGGTTGCGCACGGCAGTGCGCTTGCGATCATCGGTCCCAATGGCGCGGGCAAGAGCGTCCTGGCCAAGGCGCTCATCGGCGCGCTGAAATTCCAAGGCAGCATCAAGTGGGAGAAGAATACGAAGATCGGCTACGTGCCCCAGAAACTGGACATCGAGCGCGATCTGCCAATCACCGGCGGCGATTTCCTGCACGCGAAGGCGGTCGTGTCGCGCGCGACGAAGGCTGACGTAACGAATGAACTGTTGCTGGTGGGACTCAAAGCAGGCGTCGTGGCCAAGCCTATCGGGGCGCTCTCGGGAGGCCAGTTCCAACGCTTACTCCTGGCCGCGGCACTCATCGGTCGCCCGACGGTCTTGCTGCTCGACGAACCCACCGCTGGCGTGGACGAGCCTGGACAGGACTCTCTCAACCAGACGCTTGAGCGGCTTCGCGACGAGCGTGGCTTGACCATCCTGTTCATCTCCCACGATCTGAGTGTGGTCTATCAGCATGCGACCAATGTGCTGTGCCTGTCGCGCTACCACGTGTGTTTTGGCGCTCCAAGGAACATCCTCACCCCGCAATTGCTGCAAGAGCTCTACGGCGCACCCGTGGGTTACCACATTCACCATGACCCTCGATCCTAACGCCATCGCGCTGTCCATCGGGGCGGGGGCCGCCGCGGGCCTCGTCGGTTGCTTCGCGGTCATGCGCCGGATGACTCTCGCCGCGGACGCGATCTCGCACATTGCCCTGCCCGGAATCGGCGTGGCAATCTTGCTGCGGATTCACCCCGTCCTGGGCGGTGTGGCGGCGCTCCTCGTCGGCACGCTGCTCGTCTGGGGCATCGAGAATAGGACGCGGCTTGCTACCGAGACAATCATCGGCGTAGTGTTTTCGACGGCGCTGGCTATCGGCAGCCTGATCACCTCCGGAGAAGAGCTCATCGAGGCGCTCTTCGGTGGCGTCGGCCACTTGACCGGCGTCGAGGTGTGGTTTGGGCTTGTCCTGGCGATCGTCGTCATCGTGTTCGTCGTGTGGCAGCGGCACCGTCTCGTGTTGGCGCTCGTTTCCCCTGAAATTGCCCACACAAGTGGTATCGACGTTCCGCGCCTGAACCTCTACTTCCTGCTCGTTTTCGCGCTGACCATCGCACTCGGTCTTCGCTACCTCGGGGTCCTTCTCGTCGGATCATTGGTGATCATCCCCGCGGCCACGGCCAAACGTCTCGCTCGCAGCCTTCGAGGCATGCTGGTCATTTCCGTGGCGGTCTCGATCTTGTCCACGACACTCGGCACGTGGCTCTCGCTGGTACTGCGCCGGACACCGGGATCGATGATCGTTCTCGTGGCGGCAAGTTTCTTTCTTCTGAGTCTCCTGCATCGACAAAGCGATGCTCACTCGAATTGATTGGACCCGCCCTTCATTGTGGCCGGGTCCAAGCGACTTCTGTCCCGCAAATGCGCGAGCCATGTAGCGTTTCCAAGTGCGTTTCAGCGATGGCCCGAAACGTGCTGTAACTACGGTTTCATAGGTGGTGCCATGAAGACAAGTCGGACTGTCTCAATTTGCTTCTTGCTCCTGGGACCGGGTGTCGCTCGCGCCCAGGGAACGAGCGTCATTAACGAACCCGCGGGCGTGGGCACGGTCCCGCAGCCCAGAACCGCATCGGAAGAGGTGCAGCCGACCACGGCAGCGCCGAGTCAAGCGCCTCCCGTGCCGCCCCAGCAGCCGCCACCTCCACCCGGCCAAAACCAGCAGCAAATTGCGCAAACTGCAAGTCCAGCGCAGGCGACTGGCGCGGGTCAGTGGGTGTACACAAGCGAGTATGGCTGGATTTGGATGCCTTATGGAGAGCAGTACACCTACGAGGGGGGGGCCAGCGACACCAGTCCTTACTCCTATGCGTACTACCCATCCTACGGGTGGATGTGGTTGGCAGCGCCCTGGGTCTGGGGCTGGGGCGCATACCCCTATTTCGGATCGCTCGGTCCTTCTGGCTTTGGATGGTATCGCGGCCTATATCACGCGGGCTATGGTTGGGGTGGGTATCGGGGTGGCGGTCGGGGCGCCTATGGCATGGGCGGCGGCAATCGTGCCGGAAACGGTGGCGGCTTTCGGGGGACCGCTGGTTCTCACCCGGTCGGCGGTTACCGTGGCAGCCCTGCTGGCGGAAATCGCAGTGTCGGCGGATTTCGGGGCAGTTTCGGTGGTGGCTCGCGCGGCGGTTTCGGTGGTCACGGCAGCTTCGGTGGCGGCCACGGCGGTGGACATCGCTGAACGCCGCCGCACCACTGGCGACAGCTACGGACCGGCAGTCTCCTGGGACCGTCTCCACTGTGAGTAGTCGCCGCTTCTGTCCTTGCCGGTGGTGGCCTCGCTTGTTTTCAACTCGATGGTTTCAAAGCGGGTCTTCTTTCGGGCGCGCAGGCTCGTGCTATTGACGAGAAGGACATCGTCGACCCTCTTGCTCCGATCTGTCGTCGATGGACCGCGGGGCTTGCCACTGGTCCGCGATTGGATCGGACCAGCTTTGAGAGTGCCCTTGCCGGACCTGCCGGCGCTGCGCGATCGAGAGCCGGTGGCGGCAACTCCCGTTGAGGGCGGCGGTGGAATCGCACCACGCGTGGTCGGGACACTGTGCCTAGTCACCAACGCACGTACGAGATATTCTCTCGTCAAACCGCTCACCGCATCGCCTTCGACACGCACAGTGTCCCCAGGGCGGAACAGCGCAGTCTGAGCGCCTCGCTTGAAGGGCGTGAATCGCCCTACCGTGCCGTCTTCCAGCACGAGGCCGTCGATATCTCCACTCGGCGATTCGAGATAGTGCGAAAACTTGCCGTCGACGCTGATGCGCGCCGGGATTTGCAATTTGCTTTCGATGGGTTGAGCGGTGCTCAACGAATCAGATGCTATGCCAGCCGAAACGATGACGACGAAGAGAACTGAGCGAGTGAGATAGGACATGGAATATTCTCCGGGGGAATTACATGGTTCACTTCTGCCAAAGCATCCATCCCGCCTCCAGATCGTGCGCGAGGGAGTCGCGATTCGCGGTGATTCGCGCTGTAAAGTCCGTGGCTGGGCGAGCGGAAGGGACGGTGGCTCGGTAGATGTACCCGCCTGCGGCGTTCCCTTGTTGAAGTGTCCCCATCATTTCCTTTTCGACCGCGTCGCCATCGTTGTCGCTGTCGGCATAAAGCTCGACCCGAACTTTGTCTGGACTGACGTCTCCCAAAGAGAGCTCTACCGCGATAAGGTTCTCGTCTCCTTGAGCCTTCACGGTGACAGGACCAAAATGGATTGCGTCGAGCTGCCGCGCCAAAATATTTTGCCCATCCATCAGCCTACGAACTCCGGCGCCTTTGTCAGCGGCGTGGACTCGATAGGCACTGGCGGCGGGTAGATAGTGCTTCTCGGTGTATTCGCATACAGTGCGACTGGCGGAAAACCTGGGTGTGAGCCGTGCCATACTTTCGCGCATGCGCGCCACCCATGCGGTGGGGATGCCTTCCTCGGTGCGCGCGAAGAATTCCGGGATCACCTCCCGCTCTAGCGTATCGTACAGAGCCTCGGCCTCGACGGCATCCCAGGCTGGATCGTCACCATGCTCGTGGCCGTCCCCCAGCGACCATCCGACTTCTGGCGCATAGGCTTCCGCCCACCAGCCGTCGAGTTCGGAGACGTTGATACCGCCATTGACCAACACCTTCATGCCGCTTGTACCGCTGGCTTCCCACGGTCGTCGGGGCGTGTTGATCCAGACATCCACCCCTTGCACCAAGCGCTCGGCCAACAGCATGTCGTAGTCGGCCAAAAAGAACACGGGCACACTCCCATCGCTGCGACCGATGAACTGCGTCCATTCCTGAATCAGCGCTTGACCGGCTTGGTCGGCGGGGTGTGCCTTGCCCGCAAGGATAAGTTGCGTGGGACGCGATGGATGACTGAGGATGCTGAGTAACCGGTCGGGATCGTGCAACAGTAGATTGGGACGCTTGTAGGTGGCAAATCGTCGCGCGAAACCGAGCGTCATCACGCCCGGATCGAGCCGTGCCTGTGTCCGGGCGATGGCCTCAGGCTCCGCTCCGACTGCCGCCATCTGGCGGCCTATGGCTTCGCGCGCATATTCCACCAAGAGCTTTCGGCTCGTGTTGCGCATGGTCCACAACTTCTCGTCGGAGACGCGGCGAAGATCTGCCGCAATAGTAACCGACGTTCCCAACCAGCGGCTTTTGCCGCAGGCCTCGGTCCAAAGCTTGTCGGCCGCGGCTGAATCCCACGTCGGCATGTGCACGCCATTGGTCACGTAACCCACCGGAACTTCTTCTTCCGGCCGGCGGGGAAACAGCGGTGCGAAAATATGTCGGCTCACTTGGCCGTGCAGTCGGCTCACGCCATTGACGGCACCACTGCCGCGCATCGCGAGGTAGGCCATGTTGAAGAACTCGCCCTCGTCGCTGGGATCCTTGCGTCCCAGGGCCAGCAGATCGCGCACGGAGAGTCCGAGAGCTTCGTTCGCATACCGTTCGAGGTACTGCGCTATCAACGCAGGAGAAAAGAAGTCGAACCCAGCGGCCACCGCCGTATGAGTCGTGAAGATATTTCCGGCCCGGGTCGCGGCCAGCGCCACGGCGAAGGGCGTTCCGGTGGCTATCATGAAAGTACGGGCGCGTTCGAGCAAGGCGAAGGCTGCGTGTCCCTCGTTGAGATGGCACACTTCGGGGTTGATACCGAGCGCAGCGAGCAAGCGCCACCCGCCCAGCCCAAGCACGATCTCTTGCTTCAGGCGCAGTTCCGAGCCACCGCCGTAGAGCTCGCTCGTGATGCCACGATGAGCGGGTAGGTTGGCGGCGTCATTCGTGTCGAGTAGGTAAAGCCTTCTTCGACCGACCTGCACCTGCCATGCGCGCAGCCAGAGCGACGAGCCGGGCAACGCGATCTCCAGACGTAGCAATTCCCCGTTTGGCTGGCGAACAGCCGTGATTGGCAATTGCCCGGGATCGTTGTACGGATAGAGTGCCTGCTGGGCGCCATTGCGGTCGATCACCTGGCGAAAGTAGCCATGCTGGTAGAGTAGGCCAACGCCAACCACCGGCACACCGAGATCGGCGGCGGCTTTCAGCTGATCTCCGGCCACATTGCCGAGTCCACCTGAGTAGATTGGCAGGGCCTCGCTGAGCATGAATTCCATGCAGAAATAGGCGACACACGTCAGGGGCGCCTGGGAATACTTCTCCTGAAACCAGGCTGGCTCTGCGGTTGCCTGGCGGTTGGCCAACATCAGGCGATCCAGCAGTTGGCAGAACCCGGGATCGGCCAAAGCGCTCTCAAGCCTATCGCGCGCGACGGTTTGCAATACCACGTTCGGGTGATGCGTGAGCGTCCATATCTCGGGATCGAGCCGTTGCCACAACTCATCCGAGCAGTGATTCCACGTCCAGCGCAGATCCATCGCAAGCTCTGTCAGCGCCTCCATCCCCCGCGGAAGGGAGGGGGGTGAAGGTGCGCTGACTTTGGTTGTGCTCATGAAAAACCCCGGCTCAATTCAAGCGACTCTCACCCCCATGTTGCCCACTCGACGGCTCTACGACTCAAACGTGCAGATCCCTCGCGCCATGCTTCACCTCGCCGGTTCTGGCGATGGCATGCTCTGCGGTATTCTGAATGTCCGCCTTGGTCAGGGTGACAATCACTTTCTCCTCCTTGTAGCTGATGCGTTCGACTTTGCTGGTCGGGATTCGGATCTCCTTGCCGCCCGAATACCAGTGGCCAGCCTCGACGACCAGCTCGCGGATTGCCCAGCTCCTGTCGTCGACGAGGAACCCGGTCACGTGCCCGATCTTTCCGTCGGTCGCCTCGATAGGATAGCCTGTCACCTCTAGGGCACTCTGCAGATGCTTGTCGTCCCTGTGGTAATAGAGCCTTTGCGTCTCGATCTCGTCTTTCAACGGTGGTACGAGCACCGGAAATCCACCCATTCCCCACATGGCGTCCCCGGCCCAGTAAGCCGGCCAGCCATAATAGCGATAGTATTCGACTTCGTACTGACGGGAAACCGGCTTGTGAGATTCAATCGAGGGACTGTCTTGGATCTGCATCTTGCGCAAGTTGATGTGCAAAGTCTTTTCGTGCTGGTCCAGTTTTCCGAAAGCGTGTGGGGACAGCAGGACAAGGCGCCCGGTCAACCAGTCTCCGGTGTCCGCGACGGCGTAGCGAACGACCCAGATATTGTCGTCGAAGTAGAAGTCACTGAGATGGCCGATGTCGCCATCTAGTGCGGCAAGGCGGTCTCCAAGGAGTTCCTTGGTGTTTTCCAGATGCGAATCGACAGTCGGGACGATGAGAACATCTTGCGAGGATTGGGTCATGGTGTCTCCTTAGACTTTGGTTGATACTACGGAATCGCTCTTCGGCCTTGGATGACTCGGATAAGTACCGCCACCAACGCCAGAAGCAGAAGGATGTGGATGAACCCGCCAACGGTGTAGGACGCGAGGAACCCAACTCCCCATAGTACGAAGAAGATTGCTGCAATCATCCAAAGCATGGGAAAGCCTTTCGCTTGGTGTGGTTTGTGAGCGCGAATCATGTAGTGCGCCGTCAGGGCGGCATGCGTGCCGATTGGAGATACAGCAGGTTTTGGGCCAGCGGCCGGGCGCCAAGGAGTTCAGGGACTTACCGCGCACGCGGATGCGGGAGCCCCAGCGCGGTTCCATCAATCTGACCAGTCATCTCAGTCAGTTTGAGGACTCGTGTTGCGCGTCTCCGGCATGACGAAGTAGAGAATGGCGAACGCCGTTGTCGCCACCGCCGCGAGGAATAGGAAACCGGCGTGAGAGCCCACGTGGTGAACGATGCTGCCGGCGACGAGCTGGCTCAAGGAGGCGCCGATGCCGACAGCGGTCGTGATGGCGCCCAACGTGAGATTGAATCGGCCGGTGCCGCGGGTCAGATCGGCAATCACGAGCACGGAAACCACACCGAAGATCCCTGCCCCGATGCCGTCCAAGACCTGGATGGCTACGAGCAAGACCGTGTTCGAGGTGAGCGTGTAGAGTACGCCACGAACCGGAAGCACGCCGAACGCGATCAGCAGAAGTGGCTTTCGGCCCCACGTTCCAGCCTTCCGTCCCGACCAGGATGAGAGCAGCGTGATCACGAACTGGGTTGTGACCACGCACGCCGACATGAAGAGCATCGAGCTTCGCCCTCGTCCCTTTGCCAGTTGCTCTCCGAGCAGGGGCAGCATGGCCGCGTTGGCAAAATGGAACATCACCGCGCAGACCAGGAAGATGACGAGGGGGCGGTCTTTGAAGAGAACCCAGACGCTTTCGGCTTTCCCGCCTTTCTCACCCCTCTTTGCGCCACGGGCGAGATCGTAGTCGATTTCGTTGGGCTTGATCAGAAGCAGAACGAGAATCGTGGGGATCGAAAGTGCCACGACGAAGAAAAAGATGCTTCTGTTGGAAATGAGGTAGCCAACAAGGCCCATCAATAGCGCCGCGGTCACATTGCCGGCCGAGTTGAATGCCTGGTTGCGACCCTGGCGGGCGTCGAATGCGGCACTTCCAACGATCCCCAGCGACATGGCGCAAATGGCCGGGATGAAGACGCTGGACGTGCCGCCAATCAGAACCTGCGCACCCATGAGCGGCCAAAAGGCTGGAAACAAGGCAATGACGATCGCCCCCACGGCCAGCGCGGCCACACCTGCACCGACCAACGCTCGCTTGCACCGAAGAAAGTCGACGAGGGCGCCGGCCGGCGTTTGCGTGAGGATCCCGGCGATGCCACCGACCGTGAGCGCGAGCCCGACGCGCTCTTCATTCCATTGGTAGGCGGCCAGGTAGATCGCGAGGAACGGGCCCACGCCAGTCCGTACGTCGGCGAGGAGAAAATTGAGCCAATCGAGCCCGCGCAGCGTTCGCCGCGAAGGCCCGTTGCGCGGCTCGATTGCATTTTGTTTTGGCATCGCGAGCCTTATTACCGCTAGTGGCAGTGCTCGGAATGTTGCAAGCAGCGTGCCGCATAGCGGAAGGGCGCTTTCCGCAGTTGTTTAGGGAGACAAGGGTGCTGCTTTGCCATCATTTTGAGCGATGCCGTCTTGAGCGAGTCGATCTTCTCGCGGATTTGCGAAGGTCCCAGGAACGGCACGGTTCGTGCTCTCAACTGGGAACCAAATATTGGAGACCAAGGAAAGCGATTCATGACAGGCATTCTGAAGATCGCCTACAAGTTGCTCGTCAATGACAAGGGCAAGTTCGCGGCGCTGCTTATTGGAATCACATTTTCGGTATTTCTTATGATCCAGCAAACCTCCATGTTCGCGGGCATGATGCGCAAGGCATCCGCCACCGTGACCAACACCGGTTCCAAGGTTTGGGTGATGGATCGATCCGTGACCAGTGTCGCGAGTAGCATCCCCATGCCCGACTATATGCGCGACGCCGCCCGGAGCATGAAGGGCGTGAAATTCGCTGTACCGCTGTATCTCGGCGCTGGGCTCGCGCGCCTGCAGGATGGAACCTACCAAGGGGTGTCGATCATCGGGCTTGACGACAGCAGTCTATTTGGTAGGCCGGAACTTACCGAGGGCAACATCGAGGACATCTACGCGGAGAACGGATTCGTCGTCGTCCAGGACGCCGAGTCTCCCAAGCTGCAAAATCCGAAGATGGGGA
>Ga0265314_10000833_pt1 | contig 36549 bp, 47 predicted proteins | sample 4126metaG_FD_203106 | JGI IMG/M metagenome (GOLD analysis project Ga0265314, IMG submission 203106) | Rhizosphere microbial communities from Carex aquatilis grown in University of Washington, Seatle, WA, United States - 4-1-26 metaG | ecosystem: Host-associated > Plants > Roots > Rhizosphere >...
AACGTCGATCGACGCGCCCTCGCGGCCTTTTTTGTTGCTGCCTTCGCCGTGACGGCCGCGCTCAGCTTTATGTTCGGGGTTGAAGCGGAAGTGGAGGAGCGTGTTGTAGTGCTGGCTGGCGACCAGAATTACGTCGCCGCCGTTGCCGCCGTCGCCGCCGCTGGGTCCGCCGCGAGGAACGAATTTCTCGCGCCGGAACGCAAGACAGCCGTTGCCGCCGTCGCCGGCTTTTACATGGATTATGACTTCGTCTATGAACATATTGCTCGCGCACAACGCAGCGCAACGCGATTCCAAGAAAATGTTGGCTAAGGTGCGCGTCGCGCGCTGCGCGCTCGCGAAGAAAAACTACTCGGCGGCTTTGATGCTGACGAACTTGCCCGCCCGTCCGCGATCGCGGAATTCGATGATGCCCGGGATCTTGGCGAACAGCGTGTCGTCCTTGCCCAGGCCGACGTTGACGCCCGGCTTGATGCGGGTGCCGCGTTGCCGGACGATAATCGTTCCGCCGGTCACCAGCTGGCCGCCGAAAGCCTTCACGCCCAGCCGCTGCGCATTCGAATCGCGGCCGTTTTTGGAACTGCCTAAACCTTTTTTATGTGCCATGACTAATGCCTACGCTACGATCTCATTCACTTGCACGCGGGTGAAATTCTGGCGATGCCCGATGGTGCGCTTGTACTGCTTCTTGCGCTTGAACTTGAAGACGATGGTCTTCTCGCCGCGGCCTTGCGCGGCAATGGTGCCCTTCACGCGCGCGGTGCTGAGCGATGAACCAGCTTTGACCGAATCACCATCGATAACCGCGACCACGCGGTCGAATTCAACGTCTGCGCCTACGTCGCCGGTCAGAGTCTCGACTTCGATCGACTCGCCTGGCGCGACGCGATACTGCTTACCACCGGTTTGAATGACTGCGTACATACTGGTCCTCTTAAAGATTTTCGCTGGAAACCCTAGGTTACTACAATCTAAGGCTTGTCCGCCAGTTACGCCTTGTCTGCGAGCACCAAGCCCACGGGGCCGCCGGGCTCGATTTTTCTGGCATTTACGAGGCCTGCTTCCTTCAGCCAGCCGCTAATCTGCTCAAAAGAATAGGTATCGCCGTTCTCTGTGTGCGCCAGCATGTTTACGGCGAAAATCAGGCCCATGGGGGGACCCGTGCGGTCGTCCTTTACCAGGAACTCACTGATGATCACGGTTCCTTTGGACGCGAGCGCACTCGCGGCCTTTTTCAGGAGCTGCCGGCATTCGTCGACGCTGAGCATGTGCAGGATGTGACCCAGCGTCGCCAGGTTGTAGCCGGTTCCGAAATCCAGCGTGTGAAAATCGCCGGCCAGGTACTGAAAGCGGTCGGCTAGCTTAAACCGATCGACCATGCGTCTGGTCACATCCAGCACGCCCTGCAGGTCTTGCGCCGTGACGCTGATCTGCGGCGATTGCTGCGCCAGGCCAATTCCCCACACGCCCGAGCCTGATCCAATGTCGAGGACCTTGATCGGGCTTTTGGCATTCGCCAGTCCGAGCGCCTGCCCCGCGAGCTGCGTGGCCGGATAGCTCATGGCGAAAATCGGCTCAACCAAGTCTTGAAAGAAAGACTCTCCAGCGTCCTGCTGGTTTATTGCCATGTTGGGCTTGCCCGTCCGGACAATCTCGGGGAGTGGAAGCCAGGTCTGCATCGACTTCAGCCCGCTGAACTCGACGAACTTGCCCATGTATCCCGGCTTCGAACTCACCAGGAACGCCGCGCTTTCCGGCGTCAGCGTATAGCGGCCGTCCGAGTTCTTGGCGAGGAAATTGAATCCGACGAGCGCGTTCATGATGCTGCGCAATCCCCGAGCGGAGTTGCCGGAAGCTTGGGCCAGTTCCTCGACAGTCTTGGGCCCGGCGTCCAGCGAGTCGAAGACTTTATTGTGAACAGCGGTGGCCAGGATCAAAGGCGGAGCATAGCCCCAGATCATTTCCATGATCCGGTCGGGGCGGACGGCGGGGTTGGATGAAGCAGACATAACAGAGTACCTCGGCCTTCGATTATGGCATGGGTCGTGGAGCAGGCTTGAGCCTGCAACGGGCGCTTCAGCGCTCGTACTGAGTCGGAGGCTAAAGCCTCCGTTGCAAGCTAAAGCTCGCTCCACGAATAAGTGAAGCTGGTAGCATAGGAAGTTGTCAGGCTCCGGGCTTCGTGCAACGGGCGGCTGCAAACCCCGCCAGGTCCGGAAGGAAGCAACGGTAGCGGCTTAACCCGTGTGCCGCGGATCACCCGGGGTCTGGCATATTTTCACGACTTTCCCGCCGCATGTACCAGGTCATCGCCCGCAAATACCGGCCGCAGACGTTCGCCGAGCTGATCAGCCAGGAGCACGTCCGCACCACGCTCGAAAACGCCATCTCGCAGAACCGCATCGCGCACGGCTACATTTTTTCGGGACAGCGCGGCACCGGGAAAACTACCGTCGCGCGCATCATGGCGCGCTGCCTCAACTGCGAAAAAGGACCGACCATCACCCCCTGCGGCGTGTGCGCGAGCTGTACCGAAATCGCCGCCGGATCGGGCATGGACGTGATCGAGATCGACGCGGCCTCCAACCGCGGCATCAATGAAATGCGCGAGCTGCGCGAAAACGTCCGCTTCCGCCCGGCGCGCGACCGCTATAAGGTCTTCATCGTCGACGAAGCGCACCAGATCACCAGCGAAGCCTTCAACGCGCTGCTCAAGACGCTGGAGGAGCCGCCCGAGTGGGTGGTGTTCATGCTGTGCACTACGGAGACGCACAAGATTCCGTCGACTATCGCCTCGCGCTGCCAGCAGTTCAGTTTTCGCTCGGTCGATTTCGCCGAGCTGGTCGCGCGCATGGAGTGGATCATCCAGCAGGAAGGCATCACCGCGGATTCCGAGGTGCTGAGCGTTCTGGCTCAGGCAGGCGAAGGCAGCGTGCGCGATTCTTTATCCGCGCTCGACCAGGCCATCGCGTGCTGCGGAAATAAACTCGAAGGCAAGCAGGTACGTGAGCTGCTGGGGATGTTCTCGCTGGACTCACTAGGCGTCGTGGCGAAAGCGCTCGGCGAGCGCGACACCAAAGCGATGTTGGACGTGGTCGCCGATCTAGAAGCGAACGGCCGCAGCTTGCAGCACTTCGCGCGCGAGCTGGCTCGCTATTTCCGCAATCTTCTGGTCGTGCGGATCGAGGGCAAGCCGACTCGGCTGGTGGCGGCATCGCCTCCCGAGCAGGAACGCATGCTCGATGCCGCCCAGCAGTTCAGCGAAGACGACCTGACGCGGGATCTGAAACTCGCACTGGATTTGTTTCGCGATTTGCAAAGCTCGCTGCAGCCGCGCCTGCATCTGGAGATGGGACTGCTACGGCTGATTCACGCGGGCCGTTTGCAGCCGATCGAGGAAGCGATAGCGGCGTTAGGTGGGTCGGGGAAACCAGCGGCGCCTCCCCCAAAGGCTGCCCCGCCAAAACCTGCTTCCGCCGCATCGACAGCGCCCCCAGCAGTTCCCACTGATGGTGATTTTCGGACCCGCCTTATCGCTACGCTGCACGAATCCAAACTGACGCACGTCGCGGATGCAGTGGGGCGCTCGGAAGTCGTCGAAACGCCAGCCGAGGTCACATTCACGGCGCCCAAGATGAACCACATGTTTCTGAAGGGGCAAGAATTCGAGGCCGTGGTGCAGCGCGTCGCGGGCAGGACTGTCAGAATCACGTTGAAAGTGGGCGAAGCAGCAGCCGCAGCCGTTCCGGCGCCAAAGCCTGCCGCCGCAAAAGATGAAGCAGCCGAGCGCGCGCTGGCACATCCGGAAGTGAAGCGCATTCAGGAACTGTTCCCGGAGAGCCAGGTGCGCCAAGTGCGGAACTTGAAGGAGAGCGAAACATGAAGATGCCTGGAAACATGCAGGCCATGATGCAGCAGGCCCAAAAGATGCAGCAGAAGATGCAGGAGGAGGTCGCGCTGATTCGCGTGGAAGCCTCGGCGGGCGGCGGCATGGTGACCGTGGGGATGGACGGCCAGAAGAAGGTCACCAGCGTCAAGATCGACCCGGAGGTCGCCGGCGACGTCGAGATGCTGCAAGACCTGATGATGGCGGCGTTCAACGAAGCGCACAAGAAAGTGGAAGACGAAACGCAGAAGAAAATGAGCGGCATGCTGGGCGGATTGGGTCTGCCTCCCGGTCTCCTTTAACCGCTCATGCCGGATTTTGCCGCGCCGTTGCAGCGTTTAATTGACGAGTTCCGCCGGCTGCCCGGCATCGGGCAGAAATCGGCGCAACGACTCGCGTTTTATGTGCTGCGTTCGCCGCGCGATCAGGCAGCCGCGCTGGCGGCGGCGCTCACCGACGTCAAGGACAACCTCGGCATTTGCGTCGAGTGCAACAACATCAGCGATGCCGAGCTGTGTCCTTATTGCCGGGATCCTAATCGCGACCATTCACAGATCTGCATCGTCGAAGAACCCCATAGTATCCTTCCGGTGGAGACCACTCGCTCTTTCAACGGCGTGTATCACGTGCTGCACGGTTCGATTTCTCCGCTGCGCGGCATCGGGCCAGAGCAGTTGAAGATCAAGGGACTGCTGGACCGGATCGGCAAGGAAGACGTGAAGGAAATCATCCTGGCGAATAATCCCACGGTGGAAGGGGAAGCGACGGCGGTCTATTTGTCGCGCTTGTTGAAGCCGCTGGGGATCAAAGTAACGCGCATCGCCATGGGCATTCCAGTGGGGAGCGATCTGGAGTTCGCCGACGAGGTGACGATGCTCAAGTCACTGGAGAATCGGCGGGAGATGTAATCGCAACATCAATTCCAGTGTTTCACTTGTGGCCAGAACGTTTGGAGATTTTGGCTTAAACCCCGGCACAGGAAGATTTCGAAATGCTCGTCCAGCCGTGAGTACGGGTGCTCCACGCGCCCGGCGGCTTCGACGGTCGCGAAGTGTTCACGATCTCCGGTGCCATCGCTGCCAAGCACGATCACGGTCCCGCCGGTATATTCGCGCGGGCCCCAATACCAATAGTTCTGGTGGCGGCCAATCGATTTAGGCAAACCGTATTTGGGGCCGAAGAAATCAATGGCGCCGCCTTGTCCGTAGTCGTTCGCAAAGATGGCGGTGGTGGCTCGTTCGGACGGCGGCAGGCTGAAGTAGACCTTGGCCACCGCCCGGGTCATCTCTTCCCAACCGAATTCGTCCGCGAAATATTGCGGAAGCGGGCCGGTACGCTGATTTTCGGACTTGGGCAGTTCCAGGCCCAGGACTCTCTGATACCGAATATAACTTTCCACGGGCAGGATCGGGGCCGAGAGCGGCGCAAGGATCACAGTAACGGCGATCGTCAAGATGACATAGCTGGGACGGCTCCAGGCTATTCGCCTGGAAGTGATCCGCTCAAAAGCGACTGCGCCAGCCGCAAGCAACATTGGATATGCCGGCGAAGGGTAGTAGTTCTTGCCTTTGAGCGCGATGAACAGCACCAGCATGACAAGATAAGTCCACCCCAGGACAGCGTAGCGCCGCCCTTCGCGATTAAACAGGAGCCAGATCAGGCCGCCAACCCACAATGGGAATAAGATCGGATTGATCAGCATGCCTTGATCGAGGACGAACGCCAGCGGCCCACGCACGATGTCGCGCCCGCTGCGGCGGACGTTCCTCATCAATTCCAGGAATGGAAAATCGTGGCGGACCAGCCAGATCAAGTTGGGCAGAAAAATCAGGAACGCCGCGAGCGCGCCAATCCACATCCAGCGGCTTCGGAAGAAGCGGCGCTCCGGGGACAGCAGCAGACCCACGACCACACCGGCGATGAAGAACGCAATGGAATACTTGTTCTCCATGCCGATGCCCGCGAGCACTCCGAAACCCAGCCAGTAGCGCCCATCGCGGGTGTGAATCGCCCGCACCACGCACCAGGCGCAACCCATCCAGATGAGCGGCTCGAATGCGTTCATGGTGATCCAGTGGTGAAAGATCAAATAGACGGGAACGCATGCCACGGACAACGCTGCCAGCGCCTGAGCAAAACGTCCACCACCCATTTCGCGTGCCAAGACGCCGGCGAGCCACACCAAAGCCGCGCCGGCGATCGCGGGCAGCAGACGCAAGCCGAACAGGGAATCGCCAAACGCGTGCCGAGCCAGCCACGCGATTCCAGCGATCAAGGGAGGCTGATCGACATAACCCCAAGCGAGGTGATCGGCGCACGCGAGATAGTACAGCTCATCGCGAAAGATGCCGTAGCGGCCGGCCGTGGCCAAGTGAAACAGCAGCTTGGCGCCGGCAATCAGCAGAACGATTTTCACGACGCGAGAATCGGCATCATGCCGGCTTCGTGCAAGCCGTCGGCGGTGAGGCCGCCGATGGGAATATCCGCAATGCGGTTCGCTTCCCGAGGACGCATGAGCGCGACCTTCAGATAGTTGTCACTGAGCGCGATGCGGCCGTCTTCAATCGTCACGACGGAAAGAGTCCGGCCGATCATCGATCTGCGAAATTCCAGATTCTTGCGCTGTGCGAGATCGCGAAGGACGTGTGTGCGGTGCTTGCGGATCTCCATCGGCACCTGATCCGCGACATCTGCAGCCGGTGTGCCGGGGCGAGCCGAGTACGTGAAGACGTGCAAGTAAGTGAACGGCAGGCTCTCGATGAACGCGCGCGATTCTTCGAATTCCTGCTCGGTCTCTCCGGGGAAACCGGTCATGACGTCGGCGCCGACAGCGCAATCCGGCATCAGCGCGCGAGCCTTGAGAATCCGGTCGGCGTAGTGGCGCGGGCGATACTTGCGATGCATGCGGCGCAGCACCTTGTCGCAACCCGATTGCAGCGGGGCGTGCACATGCTTGGCAATGCGCGGCGACGTCGCGACAAGTTCCAGCAGCGCATCCGACCAATCCATTGGCTCGACCGAGCTGAGGCGCAGGCGTTCGACGGGCGTGTCATTCAGTAGTCTCTGAACGAGATCCGCTAACCGGCTGCCGCCTTCGAGATCGCGACCCCAGCGGCCCAGGTTGATCCCGCTCAGAACCACTTCGCGATATTTCGAAGCAAGATGGTGCACTTGCTCGATCACGGAATCCGGCTGCGCGCTGCGGCTGCGGCCGCGCACGTAGGGAATAATGCAGAACGAACAGCGGTTGTTGCATCCGTCCTGAATCTTGAGATTCGGGCGCGTGCGATCGCCCAGGGCGTCATGCATTTGTTGAGAAACGACTGGAGCGGAAAGAAAATCGCGCTGCTCGAAAATATCGCCGATGCGGATTTCGCCGTGATAGTGCGTGCTGTCGGCAACCAGATCGGGAATCGAATTCTTGTGCGAGTTGCCGACAACCCAGGTCACGCCGGGGATCGCCGCGATTTCCTCAGGCGCGCGCTGCGCGTAGCAACCGGTGACGACGATACGTGCCTCGGGCTGCGTGCGATGGATGCGGCGGACGGTCTGGCGAAGCTCGTCGTCGGCGGTCGATGTGACCGTGCAGGTGTTCAATACGACAAGCTCGGCGTCGGCTATTTCGTGGGCGGCGTTGAGACCGCTCGCAGCGAGGCCGGCTTCGAGTGCGGCTCCATCGGCTTGGGACGCGCGGCATCCGAACGTTTTTACGAAGTAACCCGACAAGCCCCTATTTTAGCGTTGTGCGGGATCATCATCGCCGGTGATCAGGCGCGCACCACGATAAAACGTCACGTATTGGTAGCCCCAGCGCAGGAACACCAGCACGCGATTGAGCGCTTGAGCGAGGTACATCAGGTGAACGAAGAGCCACACGAACCAGGCGATAAAGCCGTGCAGTTTGAGGCCGCCGATTACTCCTACGCCGGAATTTCTGCCGACAACCGCGAGGTAGCCCTTATCGAAATACCTGAAAGGTTTTGTAGCGCGGCCATCCAGCCGGTCGGCGATCACCGAAGCCGCGTATCGACCTTCCTGCATGGCGACGGGTGCGATCCCCGGTAACGCAACGCCGTTCTGTTCGAGGTACGCCAGGTCGCCGATGACGAAGATCTCGGGATGCGCGGGGATGGTGAGATCGGCGTTCACTTTCACGCGGCCGGTGCGATCCAGTTCGGCTCCGGCGCGGCGCACCAGGATCTCGCCCCACGGCGACGGCTTGACGCCCGCGGCCCACAGAACTGTATGGGTTTCGATGCGCTCCGTGCTGGTGGCCGTGCAATACGTCACGCCGTCCGGATCGATCTCGGTCACCTTGACCGACGGGATAACTCGAACACCGAGACGGATGAGTTGCCGCTCGGCGGCGGCGGAAAGGCTCTCCGGGAAGGCTGTCAGCACGCGCGGCAGCGCATCCAGCAACAGGATCCGCGATTCCTCGGGATGGATCGAGCGGAAATCGTGACGCAGCGAATCGTTCGCGATTTCGGCCAAAGCTCCCGCGAGTTCCACACCGGTGGGCCCCGCACCAACGATCACGAACGTCAGCCAGCGCCGGCGGGCTTCGGGGTTGGTCTCACGTTCAGCGGCCTCGAATGCGTAGAGGATTTTGTGGCGGATGCGAGTGGCGTCTTCGAGAGACTTGAGACCGGGTGCGACGGGTTCCCACGAATCGTGACCGAAGTAGAAGTGTCGCGCCCCCGCGGCGACGACCAGCGTGTCGTAGGGAATCGATCCTTTATCGAGAATGAGACTGCGTGCGGCGGGATCGAGATCCACGGCGTCGGCAAGCAGTACCTGGGCGTTCTTCTGTTTGCGCAGAAGGACTCGCAGAGGCGCAGCGATTTCGCCCGGAGACAGCGCGCCAGTGGCCACCTGATAAAGCAGCGGTTGGAAGAGATGGAAGTTGCGGCGATCGACCAGAGTTACGGAGAGATTTTCATGCTGGAGCGCGCGCGCCGCGTAGAGCCCGCCGAAACCACCGCCGATGATGACGGATCGGTGCATCCATCTTTATGATGCACTCACTCGAGGAAAGGGATCACCTCTAACATGGATACGTTAGGTCAATCTTCGTCTTGTTGCGCGGCGAGCTTGGTGATTACGTTCATGTCTTCGAGAGTAGTGACGTCGCCGGCGACGGTATTGTTGGTAACGATTTCGCGCAGCAGGCGGCGCATGATCTTGCCGCTGCGTGTTTTGGGAAGGGCATCGGTAAAGCGGATCTCTTCGGGCCGCGCAAAGGCTCCGATTTCGTGTGCCACCCACTGGCGCAATTCTTTGCCTAGCTGCTCGTGGCTGTAATCGCCCTTCTTCAGTGTCACGAAACAGCATACGGCCTGACCGGTAATCTCGTGCGGCTTACCGACCACGGCGGCCTCGGCGACCGCGGGATGCCGAACCAGCGCGGACTCGACCTCCATCGTGCTAAGACGATGGCCGCTGACGTTCATCACGTCGTCGACACGGCCGAGTACCCAGTAGTAACCGTCGGCATCGCGGCGGGCGGCGTCGCCGGTGAAATACGCGCCGGGAACGCGGCTCCAGTATTGGTCCTTATAGCGATCCGGATCGCCCCAGATGCCGCGGATCATGCCGGGCCACGGTCTACGCAGGATCAGGAATCCTTCCTGGTCGGTACCGACCTCGAAGCCCTTGAGGTCGACGATGTCGGGAATGATGCCGGGCATCGGCAGGGTTCCTGATCCGGGTTTGGCTGGAACCGCGCCGGGCATGGGGGCGATGAGAATCCCGCCGGTTTCCGTTTGCCACCAGGTATCGACGATAGGACAGCGGCCTTTGCCGATGACGCGGTTGTACCATTCCCAGGCTGCGGGATTGATCGGTTCGCCAACGGAACCGAGCAGGCGAAGGCTCGAAAGATCGTGCGCGTTGGGCCAGTGGTCGCCCTGGCGGATCAGCGCGCGGATCGCGGTGGGCGAAGTGTAGAGAATGCTGATGCGGTATTTCTCGATGATGCGCCACCAGCGGTCGAACTGGGGATAATCGGGAGCGCCTTCGTACATCACGCTGGTCGCGCCGGCGGAGAGCGGTCCATAAACTATGTAGCTGTGGCCGGTGACCCAGCCGATATCGGCCGAGCACCAGTAGGTGTCCTCTTCCTTAAGATCGAAGACCCACTTCATGGTCGCGGTGACGTGCGTGAGATAGCCGCCGGTGGTGTGCAGAATTCCTTTGGGCTTGCCCGTCGTGCCCGACGTGTAAAGTACGAACAGGGGATGCTCGCTATCGAGCGGGACGGCGGGACAGTCCTCGGTGGCGTGTTCGTCCAGCTCATGCCACCAGAGATCGCGACCGCTTTTCATCGCTGTATCCGACGCAGTCCGGCGATAGACGATGACGTCGCGCACGCCGGGACATTCTTCGAGCGCCTCATCGACGGCGGGCTTCAGCTTGATCTCTTTGCCACGGCGAAAGCCGCCATCGGCGGTGATGACCAGGGTCGCGCCGAGATCCTGGATGCGGGCCTTTAGAGCTTCCGCCGAGAATCCGCCGAAGACAACGCTATGGACGATGCCGAGACGAGTGCAGGCCAGCATGGCGATGGGCAGCTCGGGGATCATCGGCATATAAATGATGGCGCGGTCACCGGCTTTGTAGCCGCGCGATTGCAGCACGCTGGCGAAACGGACCACGAGTCGATGGAGTTCCTGATAGGTGAGCGCGCGTTGTTCGCCGGGCTCGCCTTCCCATAGAATCGCGACTTTGTTTTTGCGTGGGGTGGTCAGGTGACGATCGAGGCAGTTATAAGAGACGTTGAGCTTCGCATCGGCGAACCAGCGCGCGAAGGGCGGATTCCATTCGAGCACCTTGGACCACTTCTCGAACCAGTGGATCTCGCGTTCGGCGATTTCACCCCAGAATTCTTCGGGATCCTGTTCCGCGTGGCGGTAGAGATCGAGGTAACCTTTCATGCCCTGAACATGGGCTTTGCGGGCGAACTCTTCGCTGGGCGGGTAGACCGACGGGGTGCTCATTCGTTCGGATTGTAGCAAGATGACGGCAGGCGACAAGATCGCCTGCCCCACCTAAGCAGAGGCGGGTTTGATGTTCTGGTTCACACGGAAGAAGTTTTCCGGATCGTACTTGGCCTTTACCCTCGACAGCCGATCGTAGTTATCGCGATAGCTGGCGCGGACGCGGTCGTCGCCTTCTTCCATCATGAAGTTCACGTAAGCGCCGCCGGCGCCGTAGGGATGCAGCGCGTCATAGTAGCTGCGCGCCCAGTTGGTGATTTTGTCTTTGTTCGCCGGGTCCGGATCGACGCCCACAATCACTTGGCTCCAGACGGCGTCGCGATAACTCCAGGCGGTTTCGTTAGGTCCCACGCGATGCGCCGCGCCGTTCACCGGGTAGAGGTGCATGGCGGACGCCGGGGTCGGCATCTGGCTGCCCCACTTGACGTGCTCGGCGACGGCGGCATCGGAGAGCTCTTTGAAGAAGTCGGCTTTCCAATACCACTGCATGCCCGACGGGAACAAAGGATCGAAGAGGCTGTTCAATGCGGGCAACGGGATTGGCCCAACACCGTCCAGCAAGGGCTTGCGAAATTGCCGAACCGGCTCGAGGAGCTTGTTGGCTTCGTCCAGTGGCACGGGCAAACACCAGATGATCGAGGCAACTTTCTTGCCGTGCAGTTCCGCGGGGAAGAAGGGCGCGGGAGGGATCGACAGAAACGCGAACCAGCCGCCCACGGAATCGGGAGCTTTGGTGATGAACTCGCGGTAGAACTTCATGACGTCGGCGGCGTCGGCGAGGTCGTAGAACATCGGCCCGGCGATCACGGTATCCACAGGATGCGCCTTGAACAGGAAGGACGTGACCACGCCGAAGTTGCCACCGCCGCCGCGCAGAGCCCAGAACAGGTCGCTGTTCTCCTTGGCGTCTGCGACCACGAACCGGCCGTCGGCCAGGACCACGTCGGCGCTCAAGAGATTGTCGATGGTCAAGCCGAGCTTGCGAGTGAGATGTCCCAGGCCGCCGCCGAGCGTCAGCCCGCCGACGCCGGTGCTGGAAATAATCCCGGTGGGGACCGCCAGGCCGAAAGCATGCGTGGCATGATCCACATCGCCCCAGACGCATCCGCCGCCGACACGCACGGTATTCGCTGTCGGGTCCACGTGGACATACTTGATGCCGGAGAGGTCGATGGTAAGCGAATCGTCGGCGATGCCGAGTCCGCCGGCATTGTGCCCGCCACCGCGGATGGAGACTTTCAACCCGCTGGTTCGTCCGAAAGTCACGGCGGCGATCACGTCCGCCACGTCCACACATTTGGCGATGAGCCGCGGCTTTTTATCGATCATCCCGTTGTAAACTTTTCGGGCGTTCTCATAGGACGCGCTGCCAGGCTCGATTAATTCTCCGCGAAGTTGGGCTCGGAATTGGGCGATGTCTTCCTGGGTGATCATAATTTATTGTTTAGCGCTTTGGGCCGCGAGTTCGGTGTTGAACGCTTTTTCCTTGTCGTCAAGATAGGCCTTGAAGCCTGCGGGATCAATGAAGGGATTCGCGCCGCCTCGCTGCAGTTTGGCGTACTTCGCCTGCAATCCGTAAAACGAACCGTGGGCACCGAGGAACACGTCGACAGGAAGGGCGCGCAATACTTTAAAACTGCGCGCGTAGTCGTCGGCGATAGACGGATAGTCTTTGTTATTCACCAGCACGGTGCCGGGGTTGACGCCGACGCTGCACACGATCAGGACGTTATAGGACTTGCCGTTCTCGTCGACTTTCGTGGTCCAGGTGGTGCAGCCGGGCGTGTGACCGGCGGTGAGGTGCGCCGTCAGCGTGGTGCCGCCGAGCGTGACCTGTTCGCCGTCCTTCAAGATCTTATCGATGGGATGCGGCTTGTTTCCGGGCGTCAGCTTGCGAAGCCAGGGAACATCCTGCTCCATGGCCATGACGCGTGCGCCGCTGAGTTCCTTGACCAGAGCATCGCCTTCCATGTGATCGCCGTGGGCGTGGCTGCCGAGCAGGATCTTGATATCGGTGAACTTGAATCCCAGTTTCTCGACTGAGGCGCGAATCACGGGAACGGTGGCTTCGAAATCGCTGTTGATGAGGATGTGGCCCTGGGGCGTGGTGATGAGGAAACTGGCAAGCTCGGCCGAGCCGACGAAGTAGACGTTGCCGATCACTCTGTGGGCCGGAAAAGAAGCGTTCCAATCGGTCTTGTCCTGCTTAGCTTGCTTGTTCTGAGCCGGCGTTTGCAGCACCGTCATGAAGACGAATAGCAGGCAAAGAAATAGTTTGTGCGGACGCATGGTGAGGGCAGTGTATCAAAATCCGGCGATAATTGGAGCTAAGATGGCGTGAGCAGCCATGAATTCCGATCAGTGGAGCATCGCGGGCGACGCCGGCCGAAAACCTTTGGCTGCCGGCGTGGTCATCGGTGCGTACCGGATTGAATCGCCGCTGGGCGAAGGGGGCATGGGCATGGTGTACCGCGCGCTCGATACCAAGCTCAACCGGCCGGTGGCGATCAAGGTTCTTTCCGACGATCTGGCCGACGCAGCAGCGCGGCGGCGGTTCCAGCGCGAAGCGCAGATGGCGTCGTCGCTGAACCATCCGCACATCCTTACTGTGTACGATGTGGGCGAGTTTGAGGGCCGCCAGTACATCGTTACAGAGTTCGTCGACAGCGGGACGCTGAAAGATTGGGCGCAGCAGGAAAAGCGGACCTGGAAGCAGATCGTGGAATTGCTGACGGGCGTAGCGGACGGGCTGGCGGCGGCGCACACGGCAGGGATCCTGCACCGCGACATCAAGCCGGCGAATATCCTGGTGGCGAAAAATGGATACGCCAAGCTGGCGGATTTCGGACTCGCGAAATTGGCGGAGCCTGAGCAACCTCGTGCGGACTCGACGCGGACCCTGACGGAAGCGCACACCCGTCCCGGAGTGATCGTGGGGACGGTCGCATACATGTCCCCGGAGCAAGCCTCGGGCCGCCCGCTGGACGCGCGCAGCGACATTTTTTCCTTTGGCGTTCTCTTGTATGAGCTTCTGGACGGCAGGCGACCGTTTTCCGGTGCGACGGAATTGGAAGTATTGAAGACCATCATCCACGGCGAGGCGGAGCCGCTGGGTTCCGGGACGCCGATGCCGTTACGCATGTCCGTCGAAAAGGCGCTGGAGAAAGATCCGGGCGAGCGCTATCAAACGGCGCGAGAGTTGGTGGTGGATCTCCGGCGGTTGGTACGGCAGAAAGCGGCCGAGCCCGCCCCGGCCGTCGTCTCCATGACGCGCGTCGGAGGACCAGGGAGGCTGAAGTGGTTCCTGGCCGCCGCGCTATTACTGGCAGCTGGTGGGGCGACCGGGTGGTTGGCTCACCGCCCAGCGGAAGCCGTCGCAAATCCGCTGGCCAATGCGACATTCAACCGGCTGACCGACTTTGAGGGCGTGGAACGCGACGCGGCCATCTCCCCGGACGGACGGTTTGTGGCGTTTCTCTCCAATCGCGGCGGCCCCTTGGACATTTGGGTCAGCCAAGTGGGGACGGGAAGTGCGGTCAATCTCACCCAAGGCAAAACGGGGAACCTCGACGGTTTGGTGCGCGCGCTGGGCTTTTCCGGCGATGGTTCGCAAATCTGGTTCCATGAGGCGGACATCACGACTCCGTTGCGCATCCTCCCCCTCATGGGCGGCGCGCCCAGGGTGTTCCTGGCAAACAGTCCGGGCAAGATGCCGCCCTGGAATGCGGCGTGGTCGCCCGACGGGAATCGTCTGGTGTATCACACCGCGGACGCGGGGGACCCCATGTTTGTAACGGACCGCACCGGCGCCAGCCCGCGTCAGATTTTCATCAGCAACCCGGGAATCCACAATCATTATCCCGTCTGGTCCCGGGACGGGCGGTGGATTTATTTCGTGCGAGGGTTTCCTACCACCAGCGAGATGGATTTGTGGCGCATTTCTCCCGATGGGGGAGAGCCTGAGCGGCTCACGCAGCACAACGGCGAAGTGAGCTATCCGGCTCCTTTGGACTTGCGAACGATTGTATACGTGGCCCGCGACCGGGACGGTTCGGGGCCCTGGCTGTGGGCGCTCGACGTGAACCGCAAGACCACTCACCGGATCAGCTTCGGTTTAGAGAAGTACATCTCCGTCGCCGCCAGCGCCGATGGCCGCCACCTGGTGGCGACCGAAGCGAGCCTGAACGCGAGTTTGTGGAGCGTGCCGATCCTGAGTCGAGTGGCGGAGGAACGGGATGCGAAGCTGTACCCGGTGGGCACGGTGAGAGCCTTGGGCCCGCGCTTCGGCGGAACATCGCTGTTCTATTTATCCTCTCGCGGCACGGGCGACGGGTTGTGGCGCTACCAGGACGGACAGACCACGGAGATTTGGAAGGGCTCCGAGGGAGCGCTGCTGGATCCTCCGGCCGTTTCCGCGGACGGGCGGCGTGTGGCGATCGTGCTTCGCCGCGGGGGGAAATTGACCCTGCACCTGGCCACTGCCGAGGGCAATGAATTCCAGCCGCTGGGAGAGTCTATCGACATCAGTGGGGCGGCGGACTGGTCACCGGACGGGCAGTGGATTGTCGCCGCAGGAACCGACGCCCACAATCCGGGCGTCTTCAAGATTCCGGTCGGCGGGGGGATGCCCGTTCGGCTCACCACGGGGCCGGCAACGAACCCCATGTGGTCGCCGGCTGGAAACTTGATCGTATATGCGGGCGCGAACGTGGGCTTCTTCGCCCCCCTCTTGGCGGTTCTCCCGGATGGAACTCCGGTAAAGCTACCCGCCATCCAAGTGCTCCGCGAAGGCGTGCGTGCCCGCTTCCTACACAACGGCTCCGGTTTGGTCTATTTGCAAGGGCTGCCTTCGGCACAGAATCTATGGCTGCTCGATCTGGCTAGCATGAAGACCAGGGAGCTAACCCATCTCAACAGCATCGGCAACATTCGCACGTTCGATATCAGTCCAGACGGCAACATCGTGTTTGACCGTCTGCGCGACAATTCACACGTCGTATTGATCGACCTTCCTGACGATCCAGGGAAAAAATGAAGTCCGACGCTGGCGGTATCGCCCGCGATTCAAAGCCTCATCGCTCGCGAGTTCCGTGGGCGTTGGCCTTAACGGTGGGCTTATGCTCGGGGCTGGCGGGATATGTGATTCACGCAGCGCGGGTTAATCGCACTCCAAAGCAGGTGGTCACGGTTAAGCGGTTGACGGATATGCCGGGCGCGGAGGAGATGCCTGCGGTTTCGCCCGATGGAAAGTCGGTAGCCTTCGTGGCGACCGTTGGCGATAAGAGGCAGATCTGGATAGGGAAGCCGATCACGAAAGACGATGCGGATCACTTTGGCCCGCGGTGGACGCCCGATTCAAAGAGTCTGATCTATTTCTCGAACAACTCGATTTGGGAGATCCCCGCAACGGGCGGCGATGCCCGCAAGCTGGTCGATGCGCTGGGTCCGGGCGATCTGAGCCGGGATGGCAAACTGGCGTTCTTCCAGCGCGATGGTGAGGGGGTCGATTTGATGGTGGACGGGCGCACCGTCGCGAAGCTGCCCGGCAGCGGCACCTATTCGAATTTACGATGGTCGCCGGATGACAAGAAAATCGCCTACCTGCGGGATCAGGACGTTATGGTCGTCAACGCTTCCGGTGGGGGACCCGTTCGGGCAACTGATGTCATTATTCAAGGGTTCACATGGGCCCCGGATAACTCCGGACTGATCGTTTCCACTCACGGAGAGCTCTGGTTCGTTTCGCGCGTAGAGGGCCGCACGCGTTCGCAACTTACCTTTGGCGAGTTGTCGTATGAATCGCCGGATATGAGCCCGGCGGGAAGCCTGGTGGTCAGCCGCAGGGGTCTATCCGGGCAGGCGTCCGATGCCGATATCGTCATGTTTTCCGGCCTGAAGTGGTGAATTCAGTCTTCCCGATCGCGCACAACGGAGCGCGGCAACTCCAGCCGCGCCCTGTGCGCGTTTATTGAGTCCATAAGAAACTTCTTCGCACGAGCCACTTCCAATTACATTGGGTCCTGTTTATACTGCCTCTAGCTTCTGTGTTGTCGCCCGCAAAACGGAGAGCGGCGGTATCGTTTTTTTGTAGAAATGACGGGACCGCCGCACCCTTTGCGGGCGACTAGCCGTGCGAACTGAGCGTGGATTTCGCTTGGGCGCAGGAAGCCTCGTCTGGCAACCCACCTGGTCGCTCCTCACGGAGCCACCCTGCTTGTCAGTATTTCTCTAAGGAGATGCCCCATGGCGGCCGAGAGGGCGAAAGTATATCTGGTCGGGGCCGGTCCAGGCGATCCCGACTTGCTCACCTTAAAAGGCGCACGGATTCTGGCGGAAGCCGAAGCCGTGATTTATGACAAACTCGTGAGCCCCGAAGTTCTGGCGCTTGCAAATCCCCACGCGACGTTTATTCCTGCGCGCAAGGAGCGCGGACAGCAGGAGGAGTTTGAGGCGGAGGTCCACGCCTGGTACTTGCGGCTGCGCGACGCGGTGGGCCCGGTAGTGCGGCTCAAGAGCGGCGACCCGCTAGTATTCGGACGGGGAGGCGAGGAACTGGAGTTCTTGACCCAGCACGGCTTCGATGTCGAGGTGGTACCGGGCGTATCGGCGTTAACGGCAGCGCCGTCGTTGGCAGGCATTCCGCTCGGGGGCGTCTCGGCAGCGGTGACCGTGCTACCCGGGCATCGGCAGGCGGTAAAAGAGGTGGATTGGCCGGCCTACCGGCGTGGAGGGACCCTGGTGATCCTGATGGGAGTGGACCATCGGACGGAGATCGCGAGGAGCCTGATCAACGGCGGGCGGCCCGCACGCGATCCGGTCGCGTTCCTGCAATATGCATCGACGGATCGGGAGTGCGTGGTTGAATCGACGCTGGAACAAGTCGCGCGCGGCGAAGTAGAGGTCGAACCACCCGCAGTGTTCGTGATCGGCGAAGTGGTCCGGCTGCGGACCGCCCCGAACTCGCGGCGAGCACGCGAGACGGTGTCGCCCAGGGCATAAGAAACCCCGCCCTAACGGGCGGGGCTGGAAAAACCAAGAGCGGGCTGGAAAAACAGACTGGCCGATTTATTCGGCGGGCTCTTCGCCCTCTTCGTGCTTGCCGGACTGGATAGCCTTCAGCCGTTCTTCGCGGCGTTTGGCGCGTTCCGCGGCGCGTTTCACCAGCTCGGAACCGACCAACTCGAGCATGGCTTGCTCGGCGCCATCGCCCTTGCGCCAGCCTAACCGGACCACCCGGGTGTAACCGCCGTTGCGCTGGCCGAACCGCGTGCCGAGCTTATCGAACAGCTTCTTCACCGCGGCCGGTGTTTCCAGAAACGCCGCGGCTTGACGACGAGTGTGAAGGGTATCGCGCTTGGCCAGCGTGATCATCTTTTCCACCAGCGGGCGAGCCGCCTTGGCCTTGGGAACCGTGGTGACGATGCGCTCGTGTTCGATGACGCTGGTCACCAGGTTCTTTAATAGCGAGTTGCGCGAGCCGGCGTCGCGCTTGAGTTTGAATCCTGATCGCTTATGTCGCATTGTATGTTTCCAGCACGCTTATTCGGCGAGCGGAGCCTCGTTTTCCTGCTCTTCTTCGTCGTCTTCCTCATCGGCATCGGCATCGATGTCGCCATCGGCCACGCCCAGCATCGCCGGCGTGCCGGAGGGAGCGATGAGGCGGCCGGTGGAGTCGAACTTCATGCCGAAGCCCAGGCCCAGGCTGGATAGAATTTCCTTGATCTCATTCAGCGACTTGCGGCCGAAATTCTTAGTGCGCAGCATTTCCGCTTCAGTCTTCTGCACCAGGTCGCCGATGGTCTGGATATTGGCGTTCTTGAGGCAGTTGTAAGACCGAACGCTCAACTCGAGTTCTTCGACGGAGCGGCTGAGCACTTCGTTCATCTGGCTCATGGCGCGCTCGGCGGGCTCTTCGGCGGTCTCCGGCAGCTCCTCGAAGTTGATGAAGATGGCCATGTGGTCCTTCAAGAGCTTCGAGGCCTGACCGATCGCGTCCGCCGGCGAAATCGCGCCGTTGGTCCAGACTTCGATGGTCAGCTTATCGTAATCGGTCATCTGGCCCAGGCGGGCGGATTCGACCGAGTAATTCACTTTGCGTACGGGCGAGTGCACCGAGTCGATGGGGATGTAACCGATCGGTAGATCCTCGTCATTGTTGCGATCCGCGCCTACGTAGCCGCGGCCCGATTTGATCCGCATCTCGATGGATAGCTTGCCGCCTTCGCCGATAGTGGCGATGTGCATGTTGCGGTCCAGCACTTCGATTTCGGAATCGGTTTCAATCTGCCCGCTGAGGACTTCGCCGGCCGAGTCCGCTTTGAGGCGGACGGTGCGCATTCCCTCGCTAAGCATCTTGAACGGAACCTGCTTCAGGTTGAGGATGATGTCGGTGGCGTCTTCGACGACGCCGGGTATGGGACTGAATTCGTGTGCCACGCCTTCAATCCGCACCGCAGTGATCGCGGCGCCTTCAATCGAGCTGAGCAGCACGCGCCGCAAGCCCGTTCCGATGGTAGACCCAAATCCGCGCTCGAAGGGCTGGGCGGTGAACATCCCGTACCGGTCCGTGAGCGTTTCCGTGTTGGCGACCAACCGCTTTGGTTTCTGGAATCCTTTAAACATAGATGATGGCCTCTTACTTCGAATACAATTCGACGATCAGCTGCTCATTCAACTGGATCTGGACGAGATCCTCGCGCTTAGGCGATCCGCTGACTCTCGCCTTCAAATTCTCCCGGTCCACCTCCAGCCAGTTCGGGCTGGGAGCATGAGCCGTGGCATCCCGCGCGTGCAGAATGGTGGGGTTGTTCTTGCTGTTCTCGCGCACTTCGATCACGTCGTTGACTTTCACCGTGAAAGACGGGATGTCCACGCGCCGGCCGTTCACATTGACGTGCCCGTGACGAACCAACTGGCGCGATTGCGCGCGCGAGGTGCCGAAACCCATTCGGTAAATCACATTGTCGAGGCGCCGTTCCAGCATGCTGAGCATGTGCTCGCCGGTAACGCCCTTCTTGATCAGGGCCTTCTCGTAGATGTTCCGGAACTGGCCTTCGAGCAATTGATAATAACGCCGGGCTTTTTGCTTCTCGCGAAGCTGCAAGCCGTAGCCGACGATCTTAGGCTTACGATCCTTGCCGTGCTGGCCGGGCGCGAAGTTACGCTTCTCGATGGCGCACTTTTCGGTGTGGCATCGCTCGCCCTTCAGAAACAGCTTCATCCCTTCGCGACGGCATTGCCGGCAGACGGGACCAATATATCGTGCCAAATCAAACCTCCCTGGTACTGCTCTTCAGTAGGTGCAGTTTACAGGTGAGTAACACCCTTCTTCCTGCTTAATTCTGAATTCTGTCTTCTGACTTCTTCTTACACCCGGCGCTTTTTAGGCGGCCGGCATCCATTGTGCGGGATCGGCGTGCGATCCCGAATGGAACGAACTTCGAGACCAGCGGTCGACAGTGCGCGCACCGCCGATTCACGGCCCGCGCCCGGTCCGCTGACGTTCACGTTCACGCTACGTACTCCCGATTCCTTGGCTTTGTTGGCAGCGGTGAGCGACGCCTGCTGCGCGGCAAACGGAGTGCCCTTGCGCGATCCCCGGAATCCCAGCGAGCCGGAACTGGACCACGACAGCACGTTCCCGACTGTATCGGTGATGGTAATGATGGTGTTGTTGAAGGACGCCTGCACGTGCACGATGCCCGCGGGTACGTTCTTCTTTTCCTTCTTCTTGAAGGACTTCTTTTTTCCTGCTTTTGCCGGTGCTTTTGCCATGTGTATCGATCCTGACTGGTCCTAGCCTGACTGGTTTTAACCAGACTACGTCTTCGCGCTCGCCTTCTTCTTGTTGGCCACGGTGCCGCGCCGCGGTCCCTTGCGGGTGCGGGCGTTGGTGTGCGTCCGTTGTCCGCGCACCGGCAGGCCGCGGCGATGACGCAATCCGCGGTACGAACCCATCTCGATCAGGCGCTTGATGTTCATGGAGAGTTCCTTGCGGAGATCTCCTTCGACAGCGCCCTCGACTTCGAGGATCTGGCGGATTTTGTTGACCTCGTCCTCGGTCAGATCCGCGACCTTCTTGTTGGGGTCGACGCCGGCGCGGTAGCACAGCGATTTGCTGCGCGTGCGGCCGATTCCGTAAATGTACGTCAGCCCGATTTCGGTACGCTTCTTGACCGGTAAATCGACGCCTGCTAGACGAGCCATATTCCGTTTCCTCTTTAAACCTTTCACCGCGCACAACGGAGAGCGGCAAACACAGCCGCGCCCTGTGCGCTCTCCTAACCTTGACGCTGTTTGTGCTTGGGATTCGAACAAATGACGCGCACCACACCGTTGCGGTGCACGAGTTTGCACTTGTCGCACATTTTCTTGACTGACGCCCGAACTTTCATAGCTTCTCCAATAGCTCCACGATCCGCCCACGCGTCTTGTCACGCGCGGAAAGCTCCACGCGCACCCGGTCGCCGGGCCGCAACCGCACAAAATTCTTAACTCCGGATCCGGCGGCGTGTGCCACCACGGTATCCTCATTCTCAAGCCGCAAGCGATACGCAGCGCTCGGCAGCAATTCGACTACTTCCGCCTTCTGGCCGGTTACGGCCTGGTCAGTACCCACGGGCCCTCCGCGGTGATGGCCACCGTATGCTCGAAGTGCGCCGAGTATTTTCCGTCCTCGGTCACCGCCGTCCACTTATCCGGTTTAACCCGGCTGCCGGGCTTCCCGGCATTCACCATGGGCTCGATCGCCAGCACCATGCCTTCCTTGAGCCGCGGGTTCTCGCTGCGCCGATCCACGTAATTGGGGATCTGCGGCTCCTCGTGCATCTGCGTGCCGATCCCGTGCCCTACAAACTCGCGCACTACCGAAAAACCGTTGGCGAGGACGTGCCGTTCCACCGTTCCGCAAATATCAAACAGCCGGTTTCCCGGCCGGGCCTTATCGATGGCCATTTCGAGAGATTCGCGAGTCACTTCCATCAGGCGGCGAGCTTCCGGAGAAACCTCACCCACCGGGACGGTGATGGCCGAATCGCCGTAGTATCCGTTCAACTGCACGCCCGTATCGATCGAAATAATATCCCCGCTCTTCAAAACTTTCTTCTGCGACGGCATTCCGTGCACGATCTCATCATTCACCGAAGTGCACAGCACAAACGGGAACTTGGTTCCCGCTGCAGCGCTTGCATAGCCCTTGAAGGCAGGCCTGGCCCCCGCGTCCAGCATCATCTTTTCGGCGGTATTTTCCAAATCCAGCGTCGAGACTCCCTCGCCCACCATTTTGCGGAGCTCGTCCAGAATCTTCCAGACCAGCAGCCCCGAGCAGCGCATCTTCTCCAACTCCGCCATGTTCTTGCGCACGATCATGCTGCTTCGCCGCGCTCTTTCCGGATCAGCGCCTCAATCCCTTTCGCGATCACCTGCGGAGCGACGTCCGCCGCCGGCACATCCCAGGAGGGGATCCCGGATCTCTTGAAGAATGCGAGCACCGGGGCCGTCTGTTGTTCGTAGGCTCGCAATCTCTCCCGCACTACTTCTTCGCGATCGTCATCGCGAACCGCAAGTTTCACCCCGTCCGTATCGCAGACCCCGGGGGTTTTGGGCGCGCTGGAAGTTACTCCATACAACGATCCGCAGGCAGGACACTGCCGGCGGCCGGAGATACGCGCAATAATAACATTATAATCCACTACCAAATGGACCACGATGGTCCGGATCGGCCGGAGCACCAGGAGCTCCGCCAGGAGCTTGGCCTGCTGAACAGTCCGCGGATACCCATCGAGAATAAAGCCGTTCACGCATTCGGGTTGGTCGATTTTTTCTTCTACTAAACGATTCACCGTTTCATCCGGAACCAGCTCGCCCGCCTGCATCAGCGAGGCCACCGAGCGGCCTATCTCGTCTCCCGAGGCCACCCGCTCCCGGAGCATATCGCCGGTCGAGATATGCGCAATGCCCAGGGATTCTTTGAGCAACTTGGCCTGAGTGCCTTTTCCCGAACCTGGGGAACCAAACAAAATGAGGCAGAGCCTAGCCATTCGATAGAGAAGCGTCAGACGCTGCTTCGGCGTCCTCGAATCCGCCCTGCTCGCGGCGTGAACCCTTCGTAATGCCGCATGATCAGCTGAGCCTCGATTTGGTTGACGGTATCCATGGCCACGCCAACCACAATCAGCAGCGAAGTGCCGCCGAAGAAAAAGGTCACGCCCAGGCCGTCCAGCAGCCAGCGCGGAAAGGTTGCATCGATCCAGTTCCCGATCCCCGGCAGGCGCTGCAGCTTGATGCCCTGAATCATGATCTGGGGCAGCAACGACAGGATCGACAGGTACAGGCCGCCGACCACGGTGATCCGGGTGAGGATCTTGTTCATGTAATCGGCCGTGTTCTTGCCCGGCCGGATGCCCGGAATGAAGCCGCCGTACTTCCGCATATTGTCCGCGGCCTCATTGGGATTAAAGATGATCGAGACGTAGAAGAAGCAGAAGAAAATGATCAGCAGCGTGTAAAGCAGGTAGTACAGGGGCGACGCTCCGCTGATCGCGGTCAGCATGCCCGACAGCACCGGACTGTTTTTGACGAAATCGATCTGCAAGGCTGTGAGCGGGAACGCCAGCAAGGAACTGGCAAAGATGACCGGAATGACTCCGCCGGCGTTGACCTTGAGCGGCATGTGAGTGGACTGCCCGCCCAGCATTTTCCGCCCGATCACGCGCTTGGCGTATTGCACGGGGATGCGGCGCTCGCCGCGCTCGACCAGTACGATGAAGCCCACCACCGCGACCATCATGATCACGATAATCGCCACCTGGATCAGCGGCCAGTCACCAGTCTGAACTTTGCGGACGATTTCGACGATGGCGGACGGCAGGTTCACCACGATTCCGGTGAAGATGATCAAACTCATGCCGTTGCCGATGCCGCGCTCGGTGATTTGCTCGCCCAGCCACATGATGAACGCGGTACCCGTGGTCAGGGTCAGCATGGTCATCAGGGTGAAGCCGATTCCGGGGGTGGTTACAAAGCCCTGCTGCGAACCCTGCAACAAGCTGGCGATACCGAAGGACTGCACCATGGCCAGGATCACAGTAAGATAGCGGGTCCACTGGGTGATCTTGCGGCGGCCGAGCTCGCCTTCCTTCTGGAGTTTTTCGAGCGTGGGAACCACGACGGTTAAAAGCTGCAGAATGATGGACGAGGTGATGTAGGGCATGATGCCCAGAGCAAATATAGTTAGCCTTCTAAATGTTCCGCCGCTGAACAGATCGAAGAAGCCGAATACCGTTCCCTGATTCTGCTGGATGAACTCCTCGAAACGCTTGGCGTCGACACCGGGAATCGGCAAGTGACCGCCGAGGCGGTACACCGCCAGCATCGCCAGCGTGAAAAAGACGCGCTTCCGAAGATCCGGGATCCGAAAGACGTTCGCAATGGCTTCGAGGAATTTCATGGCTACTTCTCTTCTTTGTTGCTCGGTTTAGCCTGCTTGGGCTTGCTGGTTTTTTCCGCGCCCTTTTCGGCTGCGCCTTTCTTGGCTTTCTTCTCTTCTTTCTCTGCGGTGCCGGCTTCCGGAACATCCGCCGGGGCGGCGGCAACGGGCTTGGGAGTCCTGACTCTAACCGGTGGCGGCGCTTTCGTCTCGGCGCGCTTCACTCCGGGGATCACTTCCGCGGTACCACCGGCGGCTTTAATCTTTTCGAGAGCAGACTGCGAGAACAGATGCGCCTTGATGTGGATGGCGCGTTTCAACTCGCCCGAACCCAGGATTTTCAGACCGTCCTTGATCTTGGTAATCAGCCCCAACTCGAGCAACTTGCCGGGATCGAAAGAATCGCCTTGGATCTGGTCGAGGGAGCCCAGATTGACGATGGCGAACTCCTTGCGGAAGATGTTGGTGAATCCACGTTTGGGCAGGCGGCGATGGAGCGGCATTTGGCCGCCTTCAAATCCGCGCATGCGCGAATAGCCGGAGATGGATTTGGCGCCCTTGGCGCCGCGGCCGGAAAACTTTCCGCGGCCGGATCCCATACCTTGGCCGATCCGCTGGTTCTTGTGCTTTTGGCCCTTGGGCGGTTTAAGTTGACTGAGATTCATTCTAATTACTCGACCTTCTTAGTCCACGATCGCCAGGAGGTGCGGAATCTTCTTCACCATGCCTCGAAAGGCCGGTGTATCCGGACGTTCCACAATGCGATTCATCTTCTTGAGCCCCAGCGCGCGAACAATAACTTTGTGCTTTTCCGGTGTACAGATTACGCTCCGGATCAGCTTGATCTTGATCATCCCCGGCATAAGATTATCCCACCTTCCCGGCTTCGAGACCGCGGAGCTCGGCGACTTCCTTTTTATCGCGCAATTGCTCCAGCGCGTCGATGGTCGCTTTGACCACGTTATGAGGGTTGTGCGAGCCGATTGACTTGGTCAGCACGTTGGGAATTCCGACGGCTGTGATGACGGCGCGAACCGGACCGCCAGCGATCACACCGGTTCCTTCGGGCGCGGGCTTCAGCAGAACCAATCCGCTGCCGAACTTGCCCAATACTGTGTGCTGGATCGTAGTCGAGAGCACGTTGACCTTGCGCAGATTCTTCTTGGCCGCTTCGATGCCTTTTTTGATCGCCGCGGAAACTTCCTTGGCTTTGCCCGTCCCGAATCCGACGATGCGTGCGCCGGGATCGCCGACGACGACCAGAGCCGAGAAGCTCATGTTCTTGCCGCCCTTGACCACTTTGGTGACACGGTTGATCGAAACCACCTGTTCCTTGAGGTTCAGGTTCGCGGATTCGATGCGCTTTGTTGGCGTTGTTGACATTACTTTTACAATCCTCTTAGAACTCCAGGCCGCCTTCACGAGCCGCGTCGGCCAGAGCTTTCACCCGGCCGTGATACAGATACCCGCCGCGGTCGAACACTACCGACTTGACGCCCTTTTCTTTGGCGCGTTCCGCCAGCAGCTTTCCGACTGCTTTCGCACCGGCCACGTTGCCGCCGGACTTTACACCGCTCTTGGCATCGCTCTTCTCATTAGATGAGGCCGCCGCCACCGTGTGCCCCACGCTATCGTCGATGACTTGCGCGTAGATGTGCTTCACACTGCGGAACACAGCCAGACGCGGCCGTCCCGTGCTGCCCGCCACCTTGCGCCGGATGCGCTTATGCACGCGCTTGCGAATAATTGCTTTTGATTCGTGAGCCATGGTTTATTTCGCTCCTGTCGCACCGGTTTTGCCGGCCTTCTTGCGCAGGGGTTCGTTGGCGTAACGGATTCCCTTGTTCTTGTATGGATCCGGCGGACGCAGGGCGCGCATGTTGGCCGCCACCTGGCCCAGCAGTTGCCGGTCGCCGCCGGTCAGAATCAGCGGCGTGAGATTGTTCGCCGGCTTGTCGACTTTCATATCGATGCCGTCGGGAAGATAGAACTCGATGGGATGCGAGTAACCCAGAGTGAACGTCGCGATACGACCCTTGACGTCGGCCTTATATCCGACGCCGAACAGTTGCAGTTCGCGCGTGAAACCCGTGGATACCCCGACGATGGCATTCGAAGCCAGAGCGCGCGTCAATCCGTGCAGCGCCGCCTGCTTATCGTTTTCGCGGAGGACTTCAAGAATCCCGTCGGTCTGACGCAGCGCGATTCCAGCCGGAATCGGAACCGTCTGTTTGCCCTTGGGCCCTTCCACCGTCAGCTCGTCGCCGATGGTGAGCTTCACGCCCTTGGGCAACGGGATTGGTTTTTTTCCGACTCGTGACATAGAAACTCCGTTAAAATCCGTCTTCCGAACCTGCTCTTACCAAACGTGACACAGCACTTCGCCGCCGACGCCTTCCTTGCGGGCGCTGCTGCCGGTCATCACGCCGCGGGGCGTGGTCAAAATGTTGATGCCGAGGCCACCGAGCACGCGGGGCACGGCCTTCGATCCCACGTAGACACGGCAACCGGGCCGCGAAACGCGCTCGATCCGCGAAATCACTGGCATGTTGCCGGGCGTGTATTTGAGATAAATGCGGATGGACTTTTTGGTCCCGTCCTCGGTGAGCTTGTAATTGGCGATGTAGCCCTCATCTTTGAGGATCTTCGCGATATCGCCCTTCAGCCGCGATGCCGGCACGTCCACTTTCGGGTGGCGCGCCTCTAGCCCGTTGCGAATGCGCGTCAGCATGTCGGCGATCGGATCGGTTGTCGTCATTCGTTCACACTCCCTCGCATCTGCATGAAGCTCGTCATCACGAGGTCCCTCACCACGAAGCCTTGATTACCCCGGGGACTTCCCCGGCTAGCGCCAGTTGGCGGAAACAGATGCGGCACAGCTTGAATTTCCGCAGAAATCCGCGCGGGCGCCCGCACCGGAAACAGCGGTTGCGATGCCGGCAGCTCAGCTTGGGCTTATGCGCGGCCTTGGCGATCGCGAGCATTTCGTCTCTTGCAATTTTGGCGGTGGTGGCCATGGTGTGTCTTCTACTCCTGATCTGCTACTGCGCGCGGAACGGCATTCCAAGATGCTTTAACAACGCCATGCCTTCCGCATCGGTTTTGGCGCTGGTCGTAATGCAAATATTCATTCCCTTGGCTTTGTCGACCTTGTTGTAGTCGATCTCCGGGAAAATGAGCTGGTCGTGAATGCCCAGCGTGTAATTGCCGCGGCCATCGAACGACTTGGCCGACACGCCCCGGAAATCGCGCACGCGGGGGAGGGACACGTTCACCAGCCGGTCGAGAAACTCGTACATGCGGTCGCCGCGCAGCGTGACCATGCAGCCGATGGGATTACCCTCGCGCAGCTTGAACGCGGCGATGGACTTGCGCGCCTTGGTGATCACCGGCTTCTGTCCGGCGATCTGACCCAGTTCGTTCACCGCACCGTCCATAAGCTTGCCGTTCTGGGTGGCTTCGCCCAGCCCGATGTTCAGGGAGATCTTTTGCAGCTTCGGCACTGCCATGAGATTCGCGTAGCCGAATTCCTTGGCCAACGCCGGGATCACTTTCTTTTGATATGTCTCTTTGAGTCTGGCTGCCATGGTTTATACCTGCGTGTTATGCCTTTTTGTCGAGAATTTCGCCGCCCTTGCGTGCGTAGCGCACCCGCCGGGACGACGCGCCCGTGCCTTCGACGCGATAGCCGACCCGCGTCGGCACGCCGCCTGAAGTCAGCAGCATCACGTTCGAGATCGCGATCATGCTTTCCCGTTCCGCGATGCCACCCTTGACCTGGCGCTGAGGGTTGGGCCGCGTGTGCCGTTTCACCATCCCCACGCCTTCAATCAGCAGCTTGCCGCGAACGCGATCGACGTCCAGCACGCGGCCGGTCTTGCCCTTATCCTTGCCGGCGATGACCTTGACGGTATCTTCCCGGCGGATCTTGACCTTCACCGGAGCGACAGGATTGTTCTGATGCCGCTGTGCAATTTTGCGAGCCATGACTAAATCACCTCCGGAGCGAGGGACACAATTTTCATGAAGCGCTTCTCGCGCAGCTCGCGCGCCACCGGTCCGAAGACGCGCGTACCGACCGGCTCACCCAGCTCGTTGATCAAAACGGCGGCGTTCGAATCGAAGCGAATGTAAGTGCCATCCTTACGCCGGGTTTCCTTGCGCATTCGGACGATCACGCAGCGGACTACCTTACCCTTCTTCACCTGCGAATCGGGCGCGGCTTCCTTCACGCTGGCCGTGACGACGTCGCCCAATCCGGCTCGCAATCCCAGGTCGCCGCCGCGCGGCAAAATGCAGGCAAGCCTGCGGGCGCCGCTGTTATCGGCAACCTCGAGAATAGTCCGCATCCCGATCATGATCTTGTCTCCTGACTCCTACCTGCTCTAACGTTTCTTTTTGGACGGCCGCTTCTCAGGCGTGGCCTGAATGCCGATGGCGCTCAGATCCGTGGTGACCTGCACGGCCTTGCGCACGACTTCCTTCAACTGCCAGCGCTTGAGCTTGCTGAGCGGGCGGCACTCGATGATGCGCACCACATCGCCTACTTTGGCCTCGCCCTGCTCGTCGTGCGCGTAAAACTTCCGGCGCTTGCTGATAATGCGCTTGTATAACGGATGCGGCACGCGCCGGATGACTTCGACCACGATGGTCTTAGCCATCTTGGACGATACGACCGAGCCGATCTTTTCGTTTTTATAGCTAGGGGTAGTTTCCGCCATCGGCTGTTACCGGCCTTCCTTACTCATCAATGTCTTTTTCGAGACAACTTTCTTGGGGGCAACCGTTTTGGGAGCGGTCTTCTTAGGAACCGCCTTCTTCACTACGGTTTTCGGAGTGGTTTTGGTCACCAGCGGAACCGGCGCGGCGGCGGCCGCAGAGGGCGCCACGCCCTTCTGATGCAGCACCGTCAGAATGCGCGCCCGCTCCTTGCGCAGCATGCGGAGCTTCTTGACTCCGTCCATCTGGCCCATCGACAACTGGAACCTCAGCCGGAACATCTGCTCGGCGCCGTCGCGCAACTGCTTATCGAGCTCGGCTGGATCCAATGCCCGGAATTTTTCCGCGTTCTCCTTCATATGTTCCTCGCTTAGTCCAAGCCTTCGCGCGTCACGAGCTTAGTCGGTATGCCGATTTTCGCGGCTGCCAAGCGCATCGCTTCCTTGGCGATTGCCAGATCGACGCCTTCCATCTCGAACAAAATCTTGCCGGGACGAATTACGCACACCCACTCTTCCGGCGCGCCTTTGCCTTTTCCCATACGGGTTTCAGCAGGCTTCTTGGTAATGGGTTTGTCCGGGAATAGCCGGATCCAAACTTTGCCGCCGCGCTTGATCGAACGCGTCATCGCAACACGCGCTGCTTCGATTTGCCGAGCCGTAATCCAACCGCATTCGAGCGCCTTCAATCCGAAATCGCCAAACGCCAGCGACGAGCCGCGCCAAGCCTTCCCGGCCATGCGCCCGCGCTGCTGCTTGCGAAACTTCACCTTCTTCGGCATCAACATAGAGGTTCGTTCCTAAAAAACGCGTTAAGTTCCTATTCGCTCTTCTCGCCTTCGGGCTTTGCCGGAGGAGTTGCCGGAGTTGTACCAGAGTGTTCCGCGGCTTCGGGCTTGCTTTCCTGTTTCCAGGCCGGTTGCACCGGAGCGGCCATGGGCGGCAGAATCGCCGGCCGCGCCATCTCTCCAGGAGCCTGCTGAATGACGCCACCGGGCCCACCCGCCGAGTCCGGCGCGAACGATTGCCGGGGCGGACGATCGCGCCGATCACGATCGCGATCCCGGTCCCGGTCAGGACGAGGCGCGCGGCGGGGCTCGGGCTCATTGCGCAATCCGCGCCCTTGAGCTCCCGGCAGAATTTCGCCTTTGTACACCCAGCACTTGATCCCGATCACGCCATAGGTCGTATAGGCCTGGCTAAAACCGTAATCGATATCCGCGCGCAGCGTGTGCAGCGGTAGCTGGCCTTGCAAATACCATTCCGTACGCGCGATTTCCGCGCCGTTCAGCCGTCCGGAAACCCGGACCTTGATTCCCTTGCACCCGAAGCGCAGAGCGGAGTCAACCGCTTTTCGCATGGCTCTCCGGAAAGCGACGCGTTTTTCAAGCTGCAACGCGATCGATTCAGAAACCAGTTGCGCATCGAGCTCAGGCTTGTGGACTTCCTGAATATCGATGAAGACTTCGCGCTTGGTCTTCTTGGCCAGATCCTGCTTGAGCTTTTCGATTTCCGCGCCCTTGCGCCCGATGATAATTCCGGGACGAGAGGTATGAATCGTGATGCGCAGCTTGTTGCCGGGGCGATCGACTTCGATCGAGCTGACACCGGCCGCCTTGAGCCGCTCGCGCAGCGAATTCTTGAGTTCCAGATCCTCGCGCAGGAGCTTGGCGTAATCCTGCTTGGCGAACCACCGCGACCGCCAGGTCTTGGTGAACCCCAGCCGGAATCCGTATGGATGTACCTTCTGGCCCATGTTACGCGATCTCCTTCATGCTTGCGTCGAGTTTCTTGTCCCCGACCTGCACTACGATGTGCGCCATTCTTCGCTGATAACGATATGCGCGCCCCATGGGAGCCGCGCGGATGCGCTTCATGCGCGGTCCTTCGTTGACGTACGCTTCGGTGACGATCAACGTGTCCACGTCGACGTCGTTGTTGCGATTCTCCGCGTTGGCGATGGCCGAACGCAGAACTTTTTCGATGGAGGGCGCGATGCGCTTGTTGACGGCGCGCAGAATATGGATCGCCTCGCCGGCTTTTTGGCCGCGGATCAGGTCGATCACCAGGCGCGCTTTCTGCGGCGAGGTTCGGAGGTATCGGGCTTCGGCTCTTGCTTGCATTGTCTATCTCCTACGACGGCTTGGCCGTCTTCTCCGCCGCGGGTGCTCCGCCGCCGGGCCCAGCGACTGCCTTGGCGCCATGCCCCTTGAATACGCGCGTGGGTGAAAATTCGCCCAGCTTATGACCCACCATGTTTTCGGTGATGTAGACCGGGATAAACTTCTTCCCGTTGTGGACGGCCAACGTGTGGCCGATGAACTCGGGCACGATGGTCGAGCGTCGCGACCACGTCCGAATCACTTTCTTCTCGTTCTTGTCGTTTAGGGCTGCGACCTTAACGGCCAGATGGTCATCGACAAACGGACCTTTATGGAGTGAGCGTCCCATGACTACCTCTTCTTGGCTTTCCGCGTCACGATGAACTTGTTAGTGCGCTTATTGTTGCGGGTTTTGAAGCCGCGCGTCGGCTGGCCCCAGGGCGTTACCGGATGACGGCCGCCGCTGGTTTTGCCCTCACCGCCGCCGTGCGGGTGATCGACGGGATTCATCGAAACGCCGCGATTGTGCGGCATCTTGCCCATCCAGCGCTTGCGACCGGCTTTACCCAGGCTGACGTTCTCGTGCTCGACGTTGCCGACTTGTCCGATGGTCGCGGCACAGTCCACGAGGACTTTGCGGATTTCGCCAGAAGGCAGCTTCAACTGTGCGTACTCGCCTTCTTTGGAAACAAGCTGGGCTTGAGCACCGGCCGAGCGCGCCATCTGCCCGCCCTTACCGGGCTTCAGCTCGATGTTGTGGACCACTGTACCGGTGGGGATGTTTTTGAGCGGCAGCGAATTGCCGATCAGAATATCGGCTTCCGGTCCCGACAGAATCTTGCGCCCCACTTGGAGGCCGGCTGGCGCCAGGATGTAGCGCTTCTCGCCGTCGACGTAGTGCAGAAGCGCGATGCGCGCGCTGCGGTTCGGATCGTACTCGATAGACGCCACGGTTGCCGTGATCCCGTGCTTGTCCCGCTTGAAATCTATTTCGCGATAAGCTTTCTTGTGCCCGCCGCCGCGGAACCGGGATGAAATGCGGCCCGTGCTGCTCCGCCCACCGGTGCCCTGCTTGCCTTTTACCAGGCTCTTTTCGGGCTTCTGCTTGGTGATTTCCTCGCGCGAGACCACCGTTTGGAAACGGCGCGTCGGCGTGGTGGGCCTGTATGTTTTAACCGGCATCTTATTTAGATCTCCGCGTACTCCGGCGTTTTCTCGCCGGGCTTCAACTTCACGTAGGCTTTTTTCCAGTCGGAGCGATACCCGGCGAACCGTCCGCGCCGCCGCAACTTGCCCGCGGTGGTGGTGGTCCGCACTTCGGCGACCTTCACCTTGAACAGCGTCTGGACCGCCTGCCGGATCTGGGTCTTATTGGCGTTCACATCGACTTCGAAACACAGCGTGCGCTCGGAGTCCTTTTTGGTCACGCCTTTTTCGGTCACGATGGGCCGCTTGATCACATCCATGATCGAATTCATTGCAAGCCCTCCGAGAGTTTCATCGCCGCGGCTTCGGTGAGCAGCACTTGCTGGTGCCCCAGTAGATCGTACACATTCACGTCGCGGCTGGCGACGAGCTTTACGCCTTCGAGATTCCGGCTGGACAGCTCCAGGTTGCGATTTTCGGTGTTGTCGACCAGCAGAACGGTCCGCGCGATTTCGAGAGCGTCGAGGGTCTTGCGCATCAGCTTGGTCTTCGCCTCGCCGAGAGCAAACTCGCGGACGATGCGCAGCTCGCCGTCGCGGAGCTTGGCCGATAACGCACTGCGCAGCGCGCCTAATTGCATTTTCCTGGGCAGCTTATAAGAGTAGTCGCGCGGTTGCGGACCATGAGTGGTGCCGCCATGACGCCACAGAGGACTACGAATGGAGCCCATGCGAGCCCGCCCGGTGCCTTTTTGCTTCCACAGCTTCTTTCCGGATCCAGCCACCTCATGGCGGGTCTTTGTTTTAGCCGTCCCGCGCCGGGTGCCGGCCAGATAATGCCGGACAGCTTCATACAGCAGCGCTTCGTTGACCGGCGCGGCGAACACCGCGTCGGCCAGGTCCAGCGTGCCGACTTTTTTGTTGCTGAGATCGATGACGTCTACGCTCGGCATGACTATTGTTTCGACCTCCGCAAGATGACGTATCCGCCGTTAGGCCCCGGAACTGCGCCCTTGACCAGAATCACGTTGTCCTCGACATCCACCTGGACGATTTCGAGATTCCGAACCGTGACTCGATCTGTCCCCATGCGACCGCCCATCCGCATGCCGGGGAAAACGCGCGAAGGAAAGCTGGACGCGCCAATCGAACCGGGAGCGCGGTGAAACATGGAACCGTGAGTAGCATCGCTGCCACGGAAATGATGGCGCTTGACCACGCCCGCGAAGCCTCGGCCCTTGCTGATACCGATGACGTCCACTTTTTCGTTGGGCTTGAATTCGTCGGCGAGCACGCGGTCGCCCGGCTTCAAATCGCCGTTCGATCCGTCTCCCAGCCGGAACTCGCGCAGAAACTTCACGCCTTCCGCCGACGACTTCTTCAAGTGTCCGGTGTCCGGCTTGTTGATGCGCGATTTCTTGACGTATTCCATCAGGCCCAACTGCACGGCGTCATATCCGTCGATGGCCGGCGTCTTGCGCTGCACCACCACGCACGGACCGGCCTTGAGCACCGTGACGGGCACTACCTGGCCGTCGGCGCGGAACACCTGCGTCATCCCGATTTTTTTGCCTAAAATTCCTGGGCTCATAAATTCTCCAGGAGTCAGAAGTCAGAATTCAGAAGTCAGAATGCGAAGCAACCTGATTCTGACTCCTGTCTCCTTTTCTCCTGACTACTTTCCCCTACCAAATGCCTTGATTTCCACATCCACACCCGCCGGAAGATCCAGCTTCATGAGCGCGTCCACCGTGTCCTGCGTCGGCTCGAGAATATCGAGCAAGCGCTTGTGGGTCCGGATCTCAAACTGCTCCCGGCTCTTCTTATCCACGTGCGGCGAACGCAGCACGGTGTACAGATTCCGGATCGTGGGCAGCGGAATAGGACCCGCCACCGTCGCGCCGGTGCGCTTGGCCGTATCGACGATTTCGGTCGTCGACTGGTCCAGGACCCGGTGATCGTACGCCTTGAGGCGAATGCGAATGCGTTCTTTTAAACTTGCCATTTGTTCCGTTATTCCACGATCTCGGATACGGTTCCCGCGCCTACCGTGCGGCCGCCTTCGCGAATCGCGAAGCGCAGCCCTTTATCCATGGCGACCGGAGTGATCAGCTCGACTTCGAGCGCCACGTTATCGCCCGGCATCACCATTTCCATCCCCGCCGGCAACTGCGCGACTCCCGTCACGTCGGTCGTGCGGAAGTAGAACTGCGGACGATAGCCCTTGAAGAACGGCGTGTGACGGCCGCCTTCATCCTTGCTCAAAATGTAAACTTCGCCCTTGAACTTCTTGTGCGGCTTGATCGAGCCCGGCTTCGCAATGACCTGCCCGCGCTCCACGTCATCTTTTTCAATGCCGCGCAGCAGCAAGCCGACGTTATCGCCTGCCTCGCCCGTGTCGAGCAGTTTCTTGAACATTTCGACGCCGGTGACAACCGTCTTGCGGGTGTCGCGGAAGCCGACGATCTCCATTTCCTCGCCGATCTTACAAACACCCGTCTCGATACGGCCGGTCACGACCGTGCCGCGGCCCTGGATCGAGAAAATGTCTTCGATCGGCATCAGGAACGGTTTCTCTTTTTCGCGAGCCGGCTGCGGGATGTACGTGTCGACCGCTTCCATCAGCTCGTCGACCGTCTTTTCCCACTTCTCTTCCTTGTTGAGCGCTCCGAGAGCACTGACCTTGACGACGGGGAGATCGTTGCCCGGGTATCCGTAGCTCGTGAGCAGCTCGCGAACTTCGAGTTCGACCAGCTCGAGCAGCTCTGGATCGTCGACCATGTCGACCTTGTTCAGTGCGACCACGATGTAGGGCACACCGACCTGGCGGGCAAGCAAGATATGCTCACGGGTTTGCGGCATCGGTCCGTCGGTGGCGGCGACGACGAGGATCGCTCCGTCCATCTGCGCCGCACCGGTGATCATGTTCTTGATGTAATCGGCGTGACCGGGGCAATCGACGTGAGCGTAGTGCCGCTTGGCGGTCTCGTACTCCACGTGCGCCACCGCGATCGTGATGCCGCGGGCTTTTTCTTCCGGCGCGTTGTCGATCGAGTCGAAGCTCCGGAACTTCACCTTGGGATTGTGCTTGGCCAGCGTCTGCGTAATCGCCGCTGTCAGCGTGGTCTTGCCGTGATCGATGTGTCCGATCGTGCCCACGTTGCAGTGCGGTTTGCTGCGATCAAATTTTTCCTTCGCCATGAATATCTCCCTGTCTCCGTATCAGAACCTACGAAACTGCCTTGCCCTGCGCTCTGCTGGTAATCTCTTCCGCCACGCTCTTGGGAACTTCCTCGTATCGCCCGAAATGCATGGTGAAGGCCCCGCGCCCCTGTGTGCGAGAGCGCAATTCCGTGGCGTAGCCGAACATTTCCGAAAGCGGGACCATCGACTTGATGATGTGAGTCGAGCCCAGGATCTCAGTGCCTTCCAGACGCCCGCGCCGCGAAATCAAATCGCCGTTCACCGAACCCATGTACTCGTCCGGAACCACCACTTCGACGCGCATCACCGGCTCGAGAAGAACCGGCCTGGCTTTCCGCGCCGCTTCCTTGAAGCAGATGGACGAGCAAATCTTGAACGCCATTTCCGACGAATCGACGTCGTGATAATCGCCGTCGAACACGACGATCTTGATATTGGACATCGGATAACCCGCGAGCACGCCGTGCTCGAGCGATTCAACCGCGCCCTTTTCTACAGCCGAAATGAATTCTTTCGGAATGGATCCGCCGCGAATCTCGTTGACGAATTCGTACTCGCCCGCGGCGAGCGGCTCGACGCGCAACTTCACGCGGGCGTACTGACCGCTGCCGCCCGTTTGCTTCTTATGCGTGTAGTCCGCTTCGGCGATGTTGCGGATGGTCTCGCGATACGCCACCTGCGGCTTGCCGACATTCGCGCCCACATTGAATTCGCGCTTCATGCGGTCGACGATGATTTCCAGATGCAGCTCACCCATACCCGCCAAAATGGTCTGGCCGGTATCGGGATCGGTCGAAACATGGAGCGTGGGATCTTCCTGCGCCAGCTTAGCGATGGCCATGCCAAGCTTTTCCTGGTCGGCCTTGGTCTTGGGCTCGACGGCGAGTTGAATGACCGGCGCGGGGAAATCGATATTTTCGAGGATGACCGGATACTTCTCATCGCAAACGGTGTCGCCGGTGGAAACCGATTTCAGTCCCACCGCGGCACAGATATCGCCCGCCAGAACTTCCGTGATCTCTTCGCGCTTGTTGGCGTGCATCTTAACCAGGCGTCCGATGCGCTCCTTG
>Ga0265314_10000834_pt1 | contig 36495 bp, 27 predicted proteins | sample 4126metaG_FD_203106 | JGI IMG/M metagenome (GOLD analysis project Ga0265314, IMG submission 203106) | Rhizosphere microbial communities from Carex aquatilis grown in University of Washington, Seatle, WA, United States - 4-1-26 metaG | ecosystem: Host-associated > Plants > Roots > Rhizosphere >...
GCACGTCCTCGACCCACTCGCGCGAGACGACCAGCGGCAGCAGATCGGGGTCGGCGAAGTAGCGGTAGTCGTGCGCCGACTCCTTCGAGCGCATCGAGCGCGTCTCTTCGCGGTCCGGATCCCAGAGCCGTGTCTCTTGCTTGACGCGCTCGCCGTGCGACACGAGATCGATCTGGCGCTCGATCTCGTGCTCGATCGCCTTCTCGACGGCGCGGAAGGAGTTCATGTTCTTCACTTCCGCCTTGGTGCCGAGCTCGGCCTGGCCGCGCGGCCGCACTGAAATGTTGGCGTCGCAGCGGAAGCTGCCTTCCTCCATGTTGCCGTCGCACACTTCGAGGTAGCGCAGGATGCCGCGCAGCTTGCGCAAGTAGGCGCCGGCTTCCGCCGCATTGCGGATGTCGGGCTCGCTGACGATTTCGAGCAGCGGCACGCCGCACCGATTGTAATCGACCAAGCTGGCGTCGCTGTGCTGATCGTGAATGTTCTTGCCGGTGTCCTCTTCCATATGGATGCGCGTCAGGCGCACCGTCCTCGGCGCGCCGTCGACCTCGAAGTCGATGCGGCCGGCGAGGCAGATCGGCAGCTCATACTGGCTGATCTGATAGCCTTTCGGCAGATCCGGGTAGAAGTAGTTCTTGCGCGCCCAGCGGCTCAGCGGCGCGATCTCGCAATGCGTCGCCAATCCCGCCTTGATGGCGAATTCGACGACGCGTCGATTCAACACCGGCAGCACGCCCGGCAGGCCGAGACACAGCGGGCAGGTGTTCTCGTTCGGTGCGGCGCCGAACTTCGCCGAGCAGCCGCAGAAGATCTTCGACTGCGTCAGCATCTCGGCGTGCACTTCCAAACCAATGACTGCTTCGTAATCCATTCGAGAAGCCTCACCACAGAGACACGGAGACGCGGAGGTGTCCGTGTGCTCTCTGGGGCCCTGTGCCTCCGTGGTGAAGAGATCCGATCTTCTTCATAGCTTCGGATGGCGGCGGTACCACTCGTTCGCTTGCTCGTAGGTGTGCGCGGCCTTCAGCACCGTCGCCTCGTCGAACGGCTTGCCGACGATCTGCAGGCCGATCGGCAGGCCCTGTGCGTCGAAGCCGCACGGCAGCGAGGCGCCGGGCAGACCGGCGAGGTTCACCGAGATGGTGAAGATGTCGGACAAATACATCTCCAATGGGTCGGTGGTCTTTTCGCCGAGCTTGAACGCCGTCGTCGGCGTGGTCGGCGTGACGATCGCATCGCAGGTGGCGAAGACGCGCTCGAAGTCGCGCCGGATCAACGTGCGCACCTGCTGCGCCTTGATGTAGAACGCGTCGTAGTAGCCGGCCGACAGCGCGTAGGTGCCGAGCATGATGCGGCGCTTCACCTCGGTGCCGAAGCCGCTTGCGCGCGTCTGTTGGTACATGTCGAGAAGGCCGTTGCCGCGGTCGACGCGCAAGCCGTAGCGCGTGCCGTCGTAGCGCGCCAGGTTCGAGCTCGCCTCGGCGGTGGCGATCAAGTAATAGGTCGCCACGGCGTACTCGGTGTGCGGCAGCGACACTTCGTCGACCGTGGCGCCGAGCCCTTCCAGCTGCTTCACCGCCGCGCGCACCGCGCCGGCGACCTCCGGCGACATGCCCTCGACGAAGTATTCCTTGGGCAGTCCGAGCCGCAGACCTTTGACGCCGCCGTCGAGCGCGGCGAGATAGGACGGCACCGCCTGCGGCACCGACGTCGAGTCGAGCGCGTCGTGCCCGGCGATTGCGCCGAGCACATGCGCCGCGTCGCGCACGCTGCGCGCCATCGGCCCGACCTGGTCGAGCGACGACGCGTAGGCGATGACGCCGTAGCGGCTGACGCGACCGTACGTCGGTTTCAATCCGACGATGCCGCAGTGGCCCGCCGGCTGCCGGATCGAGCCGCCGGTGTCCGTGCCGAGCGCGGCCAGGCACTGGCCGGCGGCGACCGCGGCCGCCGACCCGCCCGACGAACCGCCCGGCACGCGCGTCGCGTCCCATGGATTGTGCGCGCTGCCGTATGCCGAGTTCTCGTTCGACGAGCCCATGGCGAACTCGTCGCAGTTGGCTTTGCCGACGCAGACCGCACCGGCGTCGAAGAGACGCTGCGCCACCGTCGCGTCGTACGGCGAGATGAACGTTTCCAGGATGCGCGAGCCGGCGGTAGTGCGCACGCCCTTGGTGTTGATGATGTCCTTGATCGCCACCGGGATGCCGTCGAGCGGTCCGCGCGTGGAACCGGCGGCGCGGCGCGCATCGGCGGCGCGCGCCTGCTGCAACGCCAACTCCGGCGTCACGGTGATGAAGCTGTGCAGTGTCGGCTCGGTCGCGGCGATGCGCTCCAGCGCGGCCTGCGCCAGCTCTTCGGCCGTCAGTTCGCCGGCGCGCAAGCGCTCGGCCGCTTCGTCGATGGTGAGATGGATCAGCTCGTTCATCGCCTGATTGGGGTGGGCACGGCGCCGCGGCGTCGGGCGCAACGCACCCTGGCTCTGGAGCCGGCGCCGGCAGTCGTGCGCTCTTCCTGTTTTGCCGCCTGCGCGATGTCACGCGCTCTTCGGAAGCCGCTGCGCGTCACTCGATGATCTTCGGCACTTTGAACAATCGCCCGTCGCGCGCCGGGCTGTTGGCCAGCCACGCATCTGCGTCGGGCGTGGTGCTGACGACGTCTTCGCGAAACGGCGTCGCGAGCGGCGCGATGTGGGCGGTCGGCTCGACGTTCACGGTGTCGAGCCGATCGAGTGCGCGGAAATGCTCCAGGATGTGATCGAGCTGTTCGGTGAACGCCGCCGACTCCTCGTCGCTCAACGGCAGCCGCGCCAGGAGCGCGATGTGCCGCACCTCATCGCGCGTCAACGCCATGCGCGGTCGCTACCATAGGGGGGTAGGCCGTTCAACGCGCGGTCGGCGCGTCCCCGTCGTCGAGCAGCGACGCGAGCAGGCGCCGTGCCGCAGCGACGTTGGCGATGCGCAGCGCGGCGCGGCTGGGCTGCGGACCGACGTGAATACTGAGCGCCCGCTCCGGCAGCGCGACGAAGAGATCCTCGTCGGTGCGATCGTCGCCGATGCCGACGACCAGGGCGTCGGGCGGCGCCTCGGCCAGCAATGGCGGCACGATGACGCCCTTGTGCACGCCGTGCGGCCGGATCTCGACCACCTTGGCGCTGCACAACACTTCGACCGGCGCGTTGCTGAGCATCTGTTCGAGGTGCGCCTGCAGCTCCTTGGCTTGCGCGGCGCCGTACTCGGGATCCGCCATGCGATAGTGCCAGGCGATCGAGGCGGTCTTCACCTCGATCAGCGAGCCGGGCGTGCGCGCGCCGAAGTCGCGCAGGATGGGCAAGACGCGCTCGCGCCACGCCGTCGGCGGCTCGACCAGTTGTCGCCATTCGCCATGCAGCGCGCGGCGCGACCACAAGCCGTGCTCGGCGTGCAGCCCGATCGGCAGATCGCCCAGCCATTGCTGCAAGGTGTCGCGCTGTCGCCCGCTGACGACATGGACTTGCGTATGCGGGCGCGTGGCCAGCCGGCGCAGCAGCGCCAGCAACGCCGCGTCGGGCGCAGCCAATGCCGGCACGGCGGCAAACGGGGAGAGCGTCCCGTCGTAGTCGAGCAAGAGGAGTAAGTGGGGGGCGGCGTGCATGTGCTGCACGGCGGCCGCCAGTGCCGCGGGCGGCGAGGCGCGCAGCGCCGCCGTCTCGCCCGCCGCGCTCGCCGCCGCCAACGCGTGCAGGAACGAGTCGACCCAATGATGCACGTCGTACGAGAGCACCCGCCAGCGCAGCGCGCGCATGCGCATGCGCCGCTCGCCCACCGGCATGGCGAGGGCGCGCTGATAGGTGCTGGCGGCGCGCGCGATGTCGTAGGGATTGACGATCAGCGATTCGGCCAGCTCCGAGGCGGCGCCGGCGAATTCACTGAGCACCAGCACGCCGTCCTCGTCCGTCCGCGTCGCGGCGAACTCCTTGGCCACCAAGTTCATGCCGTCGCGCAGCGGCGTCACGAGCATGACGTCGGCGGCGCGGTAGAGCGCCAGCAGCTCGGGCTCGGTCAGGGCGCGATAGAGGTAGTGTACCGGCGTCCACTGCGGCGTGGCGAAGGCGCCGTTGACGCGGCCGATCATCGCCTCGACCTCGTGGCGAAACTCTTGATAGGCGCCGACGGCCTCGCGTGACGGCACGGCGACCTGAATGAGTCGCACGTGGCCGTGCAGCGTCGGATGGTCGCGCAGGAGTTGCTCGAACGCCAGCAGGCGGCGGCGCAATCCTTTCGTGTAGTCGAGCCGATCGATCGCCACCAATATTTGGCAGCCGTCGGCGCCGCGCAGCTCCGCGGCCTGCGCGGCGGTGCTCGGTTGATCGCCGACGGCGGCGAAGTGCGCCGCGTCGACGCCCATCGGGAAGACGCCGAGGTGCACCTGCCGGCCGTTGACGTGCACGCGGTCGACATCGACGGCCAAGCCGAGGATGCGCAGCAGCGACGAGGCGAAATGGCGCATGTACGTTGCAGTGTGAAAGCCGACGAGATCGGCGCCGAGCAGCCCTTCGAGGATCTGGTCGCGCCACGGTAGCGTGCGAAACACTTCCGAGGTGGGGAAGGGCACATGCAGGAAATAGCCGATGCGCGCCTCGGGTAGACGCTCGCGCAGCAGCTGCGGCAGCAACATGAGATGATAATCGTGCACCCAGATGAGGTCGCCGGGGCGATGCGCGGCGACGACCGCGTCGGCAAAGAGATGATTGACGCGCTCGTAGGCGCTCCAGTCGCTGATCTCGATCGGCACCTGATCGAGCAGGTAGTGAAACAGCGGCCACAGCACGCCGTTCGAGACTCCGGTGTAGAAGCCGTGCACGTCCTCGGTGCTGAGCCACACCGGCACCATGCGTTGCGTCGCGAGCTGTTGCGCGAGCGCGGCGCGCTGCGCATCGTCGAGGCCAGTCGTGTCGCCCGGCCAGCCGATCCAGTGCCCGTCGCCGCGCTCGTGCGGGCCGCGCAGCCCGGTGGCCAGGCCACCGGAACTTGCCACGACGGCAGGCTGTCCCCCCGCGACCTCGACGGTCATCGGCAGCCGATTGGCGACGATCAGCAGGCGCGACACGTCAGTACCAGGTTCGCATGTGACCTTCGCGCACGTCGAGCAGCTCGCCGATGGTCATGGCGGCGTGGATCAAGCCGACGTGCGTGTAGGCCTGCGGGAAGTTGCCGAGCAGCATGCCGGTCTTGGGATCGATGTCCTCGGAGAACAGGCCGACCGGGTTGGCGTAGGCAAGCAGTCGGTTGAACAGTTCGACCGCTTGGTCGAGGCGGCCCATGAGCGCCAGCGCTTCGGCCATCCAGAACGAGCAGATGGTGAAGGCGCTGGTGGTGGCGCCGAAGTCGTCCGGATTGCGATAGCGGAGCACCAAGCCGTCTTCGACCAACTCGCGCTGATACGCGTCGACGGTGGCGACGAAGCGCGGATCGCGCGCGTCGATGATGCCGATCATCGGCAGCAACAAATTGGCGGCGTCGGGGTGCTCGCCGTCGAGCGACTGCGTGAAGTAGCCGCGCGCCTGATTGAAGCCGCGCTGCAAGACGATCTGTCGCTCGCCGCGCGCGATCGCTTCCCAGCGCGTCGCGTGCTCGACCTCGCCGAACAGCCGCGCCAACGTCGCGCCGCGGTCGATGGCCGCCCAGCACATGGCGCGCGAGAAGGTGTACGGGCGCAGCATCGAACGGAACTCCCAGATGCCGGTGTCCGGCTCCGGCGCCAGCGCGATGGCGTCCTCGACCAACCGCTGCACCAGCGGAAAGTAGGCGTGCGGCTCGTCGTGCACCAGACGCGGATCGGTGAGGATGGTGTGCAGGCAGAGAATGATCTCGCCCATCAGGTCGTGCTGGCGCTGCTGCGCGGCGGCGTTGCCGATGCGTACGTGGCCGTTGCCCGCGAAGCCGGCCAAATGATCGAGCGTGTGCTCGGGCAGCTCGGACTCGCCGCCGATACCGTACAACGGCTGCAGCGGCGCCGATTCGACGACGTCGCGCAGGTAGGTGACGAAACGTTCGCCCTCGTTCAAATGGCTGATGCGGCGCAGCGCCTCGACGACGAACGCGGCGTCGCGCAGCCAGCAGTAGCGATAGTCCCAGGTGCGCTCGGTGCCGAGCGCCTCGGGAATGCTGGTGGTCGCGGCGGCGATGATCGCGCCGGTGTCGTGATAGGCATGCAATTTGAGGCACAGTGCCGAGCGCAACACCGCCGCCGGCGCGAACAGCGGCAGGGCGCAGCTCTTGGCCCATTGGCGCCAGCCGCGCACCGTCAGATCCAGCTCGTTGAGCGTGCTGGCCAAGGTCGGCAGCGAATCGCGCCGCCCGTGCGACAGCACGAAGAACAGCGGCCGCGTCAGGGCAAAAGGCTGGCGATTGAGCAAGTACGCCAGCGGCAGATTGGTGTAGGCGCACAACGGCGCGGCGCCGCCGGCGTAGTCGACGCAATCGGCGGTCTCGCGGATCTGCGGCGCGGCGCGCGCGTAGTCCGGGCGCGGATCGAGATCGACGCTCAGCCGTGGCTGGCCGTGCAATGGCCGCACGATGCGCGCGATTTCGATTGGTACGCGAACCGACATGCCGTCGGGAATGCGCGGGGCGAAGTCGATCACCTCCCAGGCGCAGCCGTCGCGGTCAAAGCGCGTCGCGACCACGTTGGTGTTCTGCTGATACGCGGCGACGCCGCGCACTTCGTCGGTGCCGGCCAAGATGCGAAACGTGCCGCCGCGCTCGGCGTCGAGCAGACGGGCGAAGACGGAAGGCGAGTCGAAGCGCGGCAGGCAGAGCCATTCGATGGCGCTGCTCGGCGCGACGAGCGCCAAGACCCGGCCGTTGCCGAAAGCCGCCTGATCCAACACGGGTGTTTGCGGCATGCGTGCCCTTTCTGAATGATGCGCTGCCGCCGGGCCGGGTCGGCGGTACACTCGACACGCTACCAGGGAGTCGGCAGAGGGAAAGTCATGCAGCATCACGACAACCGGCGCCGGCGGTCCGGCGGTGACTGAGCCGCCGCGCGTGGGCGCGTGGCGCGGCGCGGTGCGCGCCGCGCTCCGTCCCAGCCCGCCGGCCGTCGAGCGCGAGCTGCGCGATTTCCGCCGCGCCCACGAGCAGCGCCGCCGCCAGTTGCCGCGCGCCATCGTCATCGGGCTGTTGACCGGCCTGGCGGCGGTGGCGTTCTCCCGCCTGCTGCTCGGCGGCGACGCCTGGCGCACGCATGTCATCGCGCTGGCGCAGGCGCGCGGCGGCGGGTGGCTGCTGCTGCCGCCGCTGATCGGTGCCGTCGGCGCCGCCTTTGCGGTGTGGTCGGTGCGGCGCTTTGCGCCCGAAGCCGCCGGCAGCGGCATTCCCCATCTCAAGGCGGTGACACACGGCCTGCGCAGCATGCACTGGCAGCGCCTGCTGCCGGTCAAGTTCTTCGGCGGCGTCATCGGCATCGGCGCCGGCTTGGCGCTGGGCCGCGAGGGGCCGACGATCCAAATGGGCGGCGCGATCGGGCAGATGGCCGGCGGTTGGTTCACGACGACGCCGCGTGAGCGCCGCACCCTCATCGCCGCCGGAGCCGGCGCCGGCTTGGCCGGCGCATTCAACGCGCCGCTGGCCGGCTTGGTGTTCGTCCTGGAGGAGATTCAGCGCGATTTCGCGCCGGCGATGTTCGTCACCACGCTGATTGCCGCCGTGACGGCCGATGTGGTGACGCGCCTGCTGAACGGACAATTGCCGGTCTACCACGTCGACGTGCACCCCATTCCGCCGCTGCAGGCGTTGCCGGTGTCGTTGGTGCTCGGCGCCGCGGCCGGCCTGCTGGGCATCCTCTTCAACCGCAGTCTGGTGGCGACGCTCGACCTGTTTGGGCGCTTGCCGCGCCGGCCGCTGTGGCTCGGCGGCGCGCTGGTCGGCGCCGCCATCGGTGCCGTCGGCATCGTCTGGCCGCAAGGGCTCGGCGGTGGCAGGGAGCTGGTCGAAGAGGCGCTCAGCGGACGCGTCGCCTTGCCAGCCCTCGCGCGCGCGTTCGCGCTGCGCTTCGTTCTCACCATGGGCAGTTACGGCTGCGGCGCGCCGGGCGGCATCTTCGCTCCGCTACTGGTGCTCGGTTCGGAGATCGGGCTCGCCGTCGGCCTGCTCGCGCAGCGCGTCCTACCGGCGGCGTTCGATCATCCCGAGACCTTCGCCGTCGTCGGCATGGCGGCGTATTTCACCGCCATCGTGCGTGCGCCGCTCACCGGCATCGTGTTGATGGTCGAGCTGACCGGCGACTACTCACTGGTTCTGCCGCTCTTGGTCGCCAGTCTCACCGCCTACGGCCTCGCCGACTACCTCAAAGACGAGCCGATCTATGAGAAGTTGTTGGAGCGCGATCTGCGCCGCGCCGGTGAGGAGCCGGCGCCGCTGCCGGGCACCCTGCTGCTCGAGCTCACGGTCGAGCCGCGCGCGTCGTTCGACGGCAAGCTGGTGCGCGAGCTGGCGCTGCCGGCGGGCTGCGTGTTGGTGACGGTGCGGCGCGGCGTGCGGGAAGAGGTGCCGACCGCGGAGTGGCGCCTCGAAGCCGGCGACCAACTCACCGCGGTGATCGGTCCGCAGGCCGCCGCGGCAGTTCCCTTGCTGCGCCGCGGCACCTCGGCACACGGCAGCGCCGCCGAAGAGTTGCCTGCCTGAACGCCAGCGGCGTAGTGTCCGCGGCGCTCGAAACGATCGACGCATCTGGAGAGGAGCCGAGACATGGCATTCAAGGAGTACGCCGAATACGACGGCCTCGGCCTGGCGAGTCTGGTGGCGCGCAAGTCGGTTGCGCCGGCCGAGCTCGCCGACGAGGCGATTGCGCGCATCGAGAAGCACAACGCGCAGCTGAACGCGGTCGTCACGCCGATGTACGAGCAGGGGCGCACGCTGGCGCAGCATCCGGGCGGCGGCCCGTTTCGCGGCGTGCCATTCCTGCTCAAGGACATCCTCGGCAACTTCGCCGGCGTGCCGACCCAATCCGGGGCGCGCTTCATGGCCGGCAACGTCGCCGCGGTCGACGATACGCTGGTGGTGCGTTTCAAAGCCGCCGGACTGGTGCCGCTCGGCAAGACCAACGTGCCGGAGTTCGGCTTGCTGCCGACCACCGAGGGCGTGCTTTACGGCGCGGCGCACAATCCGTGGAACCTGGCGCATTCGACCGGCGGCTCGAGCGGCGGCTCGGCGGCCGCGGTGGCGGCGGGCATCGTGCCGATGGCGCACGCCAACGACGGCGGCGGCTCGATTCGCATTCCCGCCTCGTGTTGCGGCTTGGTCGGCCTGAAGCCCAGCCGGGCGCGCAACCCGCTCGGCCCGATGCTCGGCGACATCATGAGCGGCTTGATCTGCGAGCACGTCGTCAGCCGTACCGTGCGCGATACCGCCGCATTGCTCGATTGCACCGCCGGACCCGAGCCCGGCGATCCGTACGCGGCCCTTGCGCCGCCGCGCCCGTACTTGGACGAGCTCGCCGCCAAGCCGACCAAGCTGCGCATCGCGTTTTCTACGACCGATTTCGCCGGCAAGGCGCTGCATCCGGAGTGCGTCGCCGGCATCGAGGCGACGGCCAAGCTGTGCCAGGAGCTCGGCCACGAGGTGGAGCAGGCGCTGCCGCCGGTCGATGCGAATCAACTGACGCAGTCGTTCCTCGGTCTGTGGTGCGGCGGGTTGGCGATGCAGATCGACGCCATCGCCATGTTGAGCGGGCGCGAGATTCGCGAGGCGGATTTCGAGGGCGTCACCTGGGGGCTCTATCAGCAGGGCAAGCAGGTGACGGCGTCGCAGTATCTGCTGGCCCTGACCATGCTGCAGATCGCCGGCCGCGCCTGCGGTCAGTTTCACGAGACCTATGACTGCTGGTTGACGACGACGCTCGGCGCGCCGCCGATGGCGCTCGGCACGATCGACATCCAGCAACGCGACCCCACGCAAGCCTTTGCGCCGATTCTCGATTACGTACCGTTCACGCCGCTGCAGAACGCCACCGGCCAGCCGGCGATCTCATTGCCGTTGCACTGGACGAAAGACGGCTTGCCGGTCGGCCTCATGTTCGTCGCCAAGATCGGTGACGAATCGACGCTGCTGCGCCTCGCCGCGCAGCTCGAGCAGGCGCGGCCGTGGATCGGCAAGCGGCCGCCGCTGTTTGGCTGAGAACGGATTGCGGCGATCCGGTGTCGGGCGTCAGCCGGGATTCCTCCACGAGCTGACACCCGACACCGACGCCTTCTTCACCGCCGCCGCACGTGGCGGAGCACAAAAGGGGAGCCGGCGGCTGACCGAGGGGGGACACGGCCGTTGGTGCCGCCGGCTCTGCTGCGCAGCGGTATGACGACCCGAGGGTTGAGATCGTCGTTGCACACCGCCGACAGACGTTTGCGAACCCACCCATCACGCGGGTGCGTGTCGCGCTGCGCAAACAGCGCCCCGACGCTCAGCGCCAGCACGCCACACAGGGCCCACGCCAGGGTGACGGAGAGATCAGCGAAATTCAGCGCGCCGTCCGGCGGCAATCCGGCCGCCGGCGGCGCCGGCAGCAGCAATGCTGTGCCGAGCGAACCGATAGCTGTCATGAGTCACGAACGCTCCTCTCCATGTCGGTTCGACACCGCCACCCCTCCACGCGCCGTCGTGTCCCATCCTGCATCGATTCCGCTTCTGCTCCACATTGGCTTCGCCATTCGCGCGCTGATCGGTATCTGCCGCGAAGTAGAGCAACGCAGAGGCCAACCGCCCGGAGCGTCTCGATCGCGTGCGCCCGTGGTGCGCCGGCGGGCGCGATGCTGAATCCGGCGCCGTCTGCCGTTGCGCTGTGCAACGCCGCGGCGCGGCTCCGCATCAGCTCCGGCGATGATGCGTATCGACCGCGCTACCGTGGCGCCGCGATCGAAAAAAGAATCACACCGAGAACACAAAGAAGGACGGGCGGCTTCGCCCAAAAATGCTGTCGGCGATCAGCATGGGGCGATCAGCCAGAGTGCGGATCCTTGCATCCGTGGGTTTTCCGGAGCTGCAGGCTGATCGCTGACGGCTGGACGCGGTTTTGTTGGCCGGGCAGGTGAAGACGCCGATCGCGGCGCAGCCGAAGATCGCCGGGAGCATCTGCGTCCGATCTTCGCCGCTCACGTCGGCAGCCAGACGCGAAACGTCGAGCCGACGCCGGGGGTGCTGGCGACGCTGATGCGGCCGCCGAGCAGCGTGACCAGACGCTGCACGACGTGCAGGCCGAGGCCGACGCCGCCGAAGCGGCGCGTCATCGAGCTATCGGCTTGGCGAAAAGCATCGAAGATGATCGGCAGCGCCTCGCGGCTGATGCCGATGCCGGTGTCGGCGACGCAGAACTCGACGCCTTCCGTATGCTGTGCCGCGGCCACGGCGACGCGCCCGCGCTCGGTGAACTTCACCGCGTTGTTGATCAGGTTCTTCAAGACCACCTTCAGCTTGGCCGAATCGGTGTGCAGCACCGGCGGCGCGGCGGCGACGTCCCAGTCCAGTGCCACCGTCGCCTTGTCGCGCAGGAGCTCGCGCGTTTCGAGGTCGATTTGGCGAAGCAGATCGGTGAGTTGCACCGGGGCGAGGTCGATCGGCAGGCGGCCCGATTCCAGGCGGCTGAGATCGAGCGTGGCATTGATCAACTCGAGCAACTCGCCGCCGCTGCGCGCGATGCGCGCCAGGATCTCGCCCTGATCGGTCGACAGCGTGCCGAAACTGCGCTCGCGCAGCAGATCGGTGTAGCCGAGGATGATGTTGAGCGGCGTGCGCAGCTCGTGCGACATCGTGGCGACGAACTCCGACTTGAGCCGGTTGGCGCGCGCCAGCTCGTCGAGCAGGCGCGCGTGCTCGAGGGCGACGGCGGCGAGATGCGCGATGCCGCGGGCGACGCGCACCTGCGCGGGCGTGAACGGCACGGCGTGCGTGCGATAGCCCGCCATCAGCACGCCGACGCAGACGCCGCCGCGGCGGATGGCGAAGTAGATCGCCGCGCGGCACGGCTGGTCGCCCGGCAACAGCATCGCCGGCAGCGTCGCGCAGGCATCGGCATCGAGCACGGCGACCTCATCGCGTTCCAGTCGCTCGAGCAGCGGGGCGAGCAGCGCACGCGGGACGTGTGCGGTGTGCGGCGCGCTGCTGCGCAGGCTGCCGGTGGCGGCCACCGCCACGAAGGCATCGGCCTCGGTCTCCCACAGCAGCGTGTGCGCCCAATCGCACACCAGCAGCTCGGCGGTGAGCCCGCACAAGCGGTCGAGGATTTCCGGCGAGTTGATCGCCGCGATCAGCGCCTGGCCGGCGCGCGCCAGCGCGTGCGCCACCTCGGCTTCCTCGCGCTCCGCCGCCTCGGCGCGCCTGCGGGCGGTGACGTCGATCACCGTGCCCTCGTAGTGCAGCAAGCGGCCGTCGGCGTCGCGCACGGCGCGCGCGTTCTCCGAGATCCACACCACGCCACCGTCGGCGCGATACACCTGCGATTCGAAACCGCGCACGGCGTCGCATTCCTCGAGCAGGCGGCGAAATGCCTGGCGGCGCACCGGGTCGACATAGAGCTGGCCGGCGATGTCGGTCAGATCGGCCATCAATGCCGCGGGCGATGCATAGCCGTAGATGCGCGCCAGGGCCGGATTGGCGGCGATGTAGCGTCCGTCCGGCGTGGTCTGGAAGATGCCTTCGATGCTGTTCTCGAAAATGCGGCGATAGCGCTCCTCGGCGCGCCGGCGGTCGCGCACGTCGCGCACGGCGATGATGACCACCGCACGTTGCTGCCAGCGCGTCAGCGTGGCGCGCAGTTGCAGCGTCGCGACGGAGCCGTCGATGCGGCGCAGCTCGCGCTCTTCGACGACGCGACCATGCAGCCGCGCCCGCTCCGCCAGAGGCGCGCCGGCCGCCGGATCGAACAACGCCGAGACACTGCGCCCGATCAACCAAGTCGGGTCGTAGCCGAGCAGTCCGCGCACCGCCCGGTTGACCTCGATGATCTCGCCGCTCGTCGCTTCAACGACCAGCAGGCCGTCGGGCGAGTCGCGAAACACGGCTGCGAAGAGCTCCGCATCGTCGCTCTGCGCTGACAGCGCGTGCGCGTTCGCAGGTTGGGTGTGAGCGGGCATCATACGGGCAATCCGGTGCGCACGATCGGCGTCTGTGCGAGCAAGCCGCATGCCTCTGGTGCCAGAACGCTGCGTCGAGTTCGCGCCGCCTCGCCGCCGCCAACGGGATGGCGATCGCGTTCAATATCGTCGGAGCGAACGCGTCTGCGCCGCGGCTCCATCGGTCTCCCTAATGACATGCATGCGCGCCGAAGCGGCAGGCGTGCAGCGGTGATGGTGACGCGCGCTGCCCACGCGATCGCTCACCAACGCATCGAGCGGCCTTGACGGCCGCATCGACCGCTGCGCCGATCTACAAGAACGGCACGCGGTGATGGAGCTTGCCCACCAGCGTCCCGGTCAGCGACGGCATGAGGCGCATCGCGAAGTCGATGGCAAAGGTTTCCGTGCCGATCAAGACGCGCGGCCGGCCGCGCTCCATGGCGTCGCAGAGGCGCCGCGCCACGCGCTCGACGGGCAGTGCGCGCTCGGCGACGAACTGCGCCTCGAGCGCTTGCTTGGCCGTGTCCCAGACGCGTCCGCGCACCACCATGCCGGTGTCGACCGGACCGGGGTAGATGCACGTCAGGCGCACGCGCGTGTCGGCCAGCTCGGCGCGCAACGCCTCGCCGAAGCCGCGCAGGGCGAACTTCGAGGCGCAGTAGGCTGACTTGGTCGGCAAACTAAACAGCGCGAAGTCCGACAGCACGATGCCGAGACGCGCCGCCGGTGCGGCCAACAGATGCGGCAGAAAGAACTTGCAGGCGTGCACGGTGCCCCAGAAGTTGACTCCCATCAGCCACTCGAAGTCGTCGAGCGCCATCGCTGCGAGCGGTGCGGCGACGGAGACACCGGCACTGTTGATCAGTCCGTGCACCGCGCCATGCGCGGCGAGCACCGCTGTGGGCAGGGCCGCCATGGCGGCGCGCTCGGTGACGTCGACGACGTGGACGCTGTTGCGCGCGTCGCCGAGCTAGCGCTGTGTCTCAACCAACCCCGCGGCGTCGCGATCGACCAGCGCGAGCGCGCCGCCGCGCCGCGCGATTTCCAACGCCACGCCGCGGCCAATGCCGTGCGCGGCTCCGGTGACGACCACTACGCTGTTGCGGCCGAGGCGCATGCGGCGGTGAAAGCACAGCGCGCGGCGCGCGGCTATCGAACCGGCAGCGCCTGCGACAGCGCCGTGATCTCGGGCCAGTGCTCGCTACGCAGGCGCGCCCACGCCAGCAGCAGCCACGGTGTAAACGCCGATGAGTCGGCGGCGATGCGCCGATCGAGCTCCTGCGCGGCGACGAACTGCCAGGCGGCGACCTCGTCGGCGTTCACCGTGCCGACATCTTCGGCGGCGCCGACATAGACCGTACACAGCTCGCGCTCGGAGCCCTGTGGCCCGAACGCCGCTTGGTACTGGAATTTGAACAGGGCACGCAGCGGGGTGTGCAGGCCGAGCTCTTCGATCAGTCGCCGCTCGGCCGCGGCGTCGATCGCCTCGCCCCAGCGCGGATGGCTGCAGCAGCTATTCGACCAGTGCAACGGCCAGAGCGGTTTCTGCGCGCTGCGTTGCTGCAACAGGACGCGCTGCTGCGCATCGAACAAGTAGATTGAGAAGGCGCGATGCAGCACCCCGGCGCCGCGGTGGCACGCGGCCCGCGCCAGCGGCCGGATGGCGCCGTCGCGCTCGTCGACTACGATCAACAGATCCTCGGACATCGTCACGTCACCCGCGGCAGCCGGCCGGCGGTACGCTGCTCAGCTCGCCGCGCAGCGCCGGGAAGATGCCACCGAGAAATGGCTCGACGAACTGCACCAGCAGCGGCAGGAAGAACGCCAGTGGCACGATCACCTGCATGACTGGATCGAGCCCCGGCGTAAAGACGATCAGCGGTGGCAGCAGGATGGCGAAGGCATGCATGCTGCCGAACGCGTCGCGCTGCATCCCGCTCGGACGCACCAGGCGCGCCAGCAACACGTGGCACCAGACCGCGACGGCGAGAAAGGCGATGACGGCGCCGGTATGCATCCACCAGTGCAGTGGCGCTTCGACCGGCAGCAGCGTCCCGCTGATCGGGGCATGGTAGGGCAAGGCATCGAGCCACAGCACGGCCGCGAGGGGCAGCAGCATGATCGTTTGAATCGTGAAGGCGAACGCGGCGATGCGCGGCGTACTGGTGGCCGCCGTCGCATCCTGGCCGATCGGCTTGGCGCCGAGGAAGGCGGCGGTGTTGCGGCGCTGATGCGCAACGTCGTTGGCCAGGTCGCGCAGTCCGCCGTGCACGCCGTTGATCAGCGACATGAATCCGGCACCGTACAAGAAGACGATCCACGACAGCGCGCCGAGCCGGCCGGCGATCGATGCGCCGACCAACGCCAACAGCCCCCACGCGGCGCCCTGCGCGATGTCGGTCACCGGCGGCACCGGACAGCGCTTCCCCCAACGGTTGTAGGCGCCCATCAGCGCGCAGGCGAGCGCCAGGAGAAGGACCGGTTGCAGCGCCCCGCTGGCGACGAACGCCGCCACGCCGATGATCGGCAGCTGAATGAGCGCGATGCTGCGCGCGCGGTCGGGGCCGATGGCGCCGCGCACCAGCGGATCGCGTTGTCGTCGCACCTGCGTGCGGTCGATCGCCAGGTCGAGCACGTCGTTCAACACACAGGCGTAGATTTGAAAGCCCAGCCCGATGATCAACGCGGCGCCGATCGTCTCGCCGTTCACATGCCCCTGCGGCACCAAGGCGAGCCCCAGCAGGATCAGCAGCCAGGGGTACGCGAGATAGTGCAAGCGGATGAAACGGTCGATATCGATCAGGCGCTGCGCCAGGCGCAGAATCGCGTCGCGGTACGGCCACAGCGCCAGCAGCACGCCGAGCGCGCTGGTGACGACGGCGACGATCAGAAACGTCGGCATGTGCAGAAATTGTCCGCTGCGCAGCAAGGCGGCGATGCTGAACAGCACCGGCAAGATGAGCGCCAGGGGGACATCCCACACCGGCCGCTCGCCGGTATGGAAACGCGGCGCTGCGCGGATGGTGAGCGCCACGGCGACGGCGAGCTCGGCAATGGTGACGAGCCACTGACTGCATTTCGACGGCGGCTGGCGGAGGCTCGGCGAGATGGCGATCACCAAGCCGGGGCCGAGCACCGCCAACAGCCACAGCGTCGCACGGCGCCATGACGGCAGCGGCACCGCGGGCCAGGCGCGCAGCAGGCTGGGCGTCAGCCGGCGGACGCCCTCGCCGCCCCAGCCGAGCAGGTAGGCCAACGACACCAACAACACCGCGGCGCCGAACCAACCGACGAAGTTGAACAGCGGGATGCCGTACCAGTGCGCGATGTACGAGTCGTCGATGTACCAATGCCAGAAGCCGAGGCCCTGGCGCGTCACCAAGCCGGTGCAGTCGTGCGTCGTGGCGACGATCGGATCGAGCAGCGCGTCGGCGTTGAACAGCGTCAGACCGGCGAGCAGCGGCCGGAACCACAGCGGCGCGCACAAGAAGCGCGACGTCCACAGGGCCGCGTACGCCAGCGAGCCCTCGAAGATCGGAATGCAAAGCGGAATCTCGCGCCCGCCCAGGTCTTTCATCCGCGCCATCACCAAATCCGAGCAGGGGTGCGCCAGCGGCGCGAATAGATGGGTGAACCATGCGTAGCTGTCGAACGGGATGCGCGGCACACGATCGGGGAAGGCTTCCCAGTAGAGGTAGTACGGGGTGCGCGCGTGCGCCCACGATTCGACGCCGTAGCCGAGCCCGCAAAAGAGCAGGAACACCGCCAGCTCGCGCATCGCCATCGCCCAGCCGGCTTGGTTGCCGACGCGCAGGCAGCGCCACAGACAAGCGAGCCCCATGAGGTAGCAGGTGCCGACGAAGAGGGTCGTCCAGGACAGCGGCATCTCAAGCATCACGCAGTCTCCGCATCTGTTCCGCGACGCGCGCGGCGCGCCCGCTGGCGGCGCCCAGTCGCTGGTGAATGATCGCCGCCGCCTGCGCGACGCGTTCTCGCGCCGTGTCGCGGCGGCCGAGTTGCTGCAACGCCTCACCGCACAGCGCCAGCGCCGTGGCGACCTCGAGGTGCGCCTCGAGATGCGCGGCCGTCGCGATCGACACGGCGCGCTCGCACAGTGCCGCGGCCGCAGCGGGCTCCGCCGCGCGCAAGTGCAGGCGCGCCTGCGCGCCGAGGAGCGGCAGCAGCGCAGGATGCGCGCTGCCGAAGCGCGACGTGACGATCTCCCGCCCGAGCGTCAGCTGCGCGCCGCCGCCCGCGAGATCGCCTTGCTGCGTCAACGCGTTGCCCAGCGCCCAATGCGCGGTGGCGACCAGCACGGTGCGCTCGCCTGCGACCGCCGTGGACGTGGCGAGCGCTTCTTCGGCGATGCGTCGCGCCAGCGAGGCATTGCCGGCGCGGCCGTGCGCCTCGGCCAGCAGCGGCAAGCTGATGGCGAGATCGGCATGCGGCCGCGCGCACGTGCGCGCGGTGCCGCTGACGACGCGCTCGAACGCCAGCTGAGCGGCGCCGAGCTCTTCGCGCGCGAGGAGCACCTGGCCGGCGACGGCGACGTTCGAGAGCACCAGCGGATGATCCGGCCCGTATGCCGGCGTGCCGACGTCGGTGCCGCGCTGCGCGCACTGCGCGGCGCGGGCGAGATCGCCGAAGGCAAAACTGAGCAGGCCGGTTTGGAACCACGCCCCAGCGGCCATTGGATGCCCGGCCTCCGCCGCGTGCTCGAGCATCGCCAAGACGCCGTCGAGCTGGGCGCGCGCGGCGTCGATCTCGCCGAGCTCCCAGAGGACGCGCGCGGTGACGGACTGCAGGGTGGCGAGGATGGGATGCTGCGGACCCAGCGCCCCGTGCAGAATGCGCGCCGCGCGCGCCCCGGCCGCGCGCGCCGGCAGCAAGTCGCCGAAGGCGCGCCGCACCCAGGCCAAGTTGACCAGATCGAGCCCGACGCTGAGGCTGTCCGGGCCGTCGAGCCGCTCGTGTAGCGCCAGCGCTTGTTCGAAGAGGTCGCGCGCGTCCTCCAACTCGCCGCGCGCGTTCTGTACGACGGCAACGTTGGCGAGCAGCGCGGCGCGCTCGCGCTCGCCGAAGGTCGGATGGCGCGCGACGATGCGGCGCGCTTTGGCGAGATGCTCGGCGGCGCGCGTGTGATCGCCGGTGGCGCTCAGATAGATTCCGGTACGGCTCAGCAGCTGTGCGGCGCGCTCATCGCACGGCGGCAGCTGGGCCGCGTGGCTGAGCACCGCCAGCGCATGCGGCAGCAAGCGGCCGGAGGCCGGCTGCACGTCGCCGGAGAGGCCGCTGCGCGGATACACGGCCTCGACCAGCTGCAAGGCCGCCTGCGCCCATCCGGCGTGCGCCTCGGTCGGCAAGCGATCGCGCGTGACGACTTGAACGAGGCGGTGGATCGAGAGCGTGCCGTCGCCGGTCTTCACCAGCGAGTAGCGGCGCAGCGCCGCGACGCAGCGATCGAACTCGATCTCATCGCGCAACAGTGCCAGCGGTCCGTCGACCTGCTGCGCCAAGCCGTCGCGCAGCGCGGCGAGCGGAATATCGTCGGGTGCCAGGTAGGCGCACAGCGACAGCAGTCGAACCGCGTGCGGGACGTCCGCTTCGAGATGCCGCAGCGAGATTTCCCACGTGCTGCGCACCGTCCAGGGGTAGTCGACCGGCGGCGTGCCTTCGCCGAGCAGGCGCCGGCGGTTGCTCTCGAGCAGACGCCGGTAGGTCGTCACCGAGCGCCCGGTCGCTTCGATGTAGGCTGCGGCTTCCTCGAGCGCGAGCGGCAGGCGGCCGAGCTCTTCGCACAGACGCTCCGCATCGACCGTATGCGGCGCGCCGATGCGCGCGGCGAGAAACTCGGCGGCTTCGTCCGGCCGCAGCACGTCGATCAGCAGAGCGGCGCCGAGGCTGCGCCAGCTTTGATGACGCGAGGTGGCCAAGACATGGCCGATTGGCGCCGGCGGCAAATAGGCGCGAATCGCTTCCGGCGTCGGCGCGTTGTCGAACACCAACAGCCAGCGGCGATGGCGCGCGAGCCATTTCCGCACCGCTTCGATCTTCGGGTATTGGTCGTGCGTCTCGCGCTCGGGCAGTCCGAGCACTTTGGTCAAGGCGGCATAGTCGGCGGCCAGCGCCTCGGGGCCTTCGGCGTGCAGCCAGGCGACGAGATCGTACTCCGCGGCGTGGCGGACGGCGTATTCCAGCGCGATCTGCGTCTTGCCGATGCCGCCCAGCCCGCACAATGCGACGACTGCCGGCGGCGGATCGCTGGTCAGCAGCTCGGATATGGCGAGCAGGGCTTCGCGCCGGCCGGTGAAGTTGGCATTGCGTTGCAGGGGCACGCTCCACAGCGGCTCGCCGCCGAGCGGCGCGGCTGCGGGTATCGGTGCCGCACCGCTCGGCCGCAGCACGGCGAGCGAGTCGCGCCCGGGCAGCGAGCGCAGCGGCACCTGTTGCAGCGCGCGCAGCAGCTCCGCGGCCGAGGCGCGCGACTCGGCCGGTTGTTTGATGGTTGCGGAGCGCAGCAGCCGGCCGAGCGAATGCGTCGCAAGCGCCTTGGGAATCGGCACTGGATGCAAGCTGAGCTGGCTGTGCACCACCTCCGCCGTGGTACGTCCGCTGATCGCTGGGGCGCCGGTCAGGCATTCGATGAAAATCAGCCCCCAGGCGTAGAGGTCGGAGAGGACCGTCGGGGCCTGGCCGTACAACTGCTCCGGCGCGCTGTAGAGCGGCGTGCCGAGATACTCGCCGTCGATGGTCAGGCGCGCGCTGACCTCGCGCAGGGGCTCGAGCGCCACCACGCCGAGGCCGAAGTCGAGCACCAGCGCGTTGCGGCGGGCGCCGGTGCTGGTCACCATGATGTTCGCCGGTTTCAGATCGCGGTGCACGATGCCCAGCCCGTGCGAGCAACTGAGCGCGTCCAGCACTTGCGTCATGAGGTGCAGGGCTTCGGTGGGCGCCAGCCCACCTTCGGCGGCCAGCACCTCGGCGAGGGTGACGCCCGGCACGAGCTCGAAGACGGCGTACAGGCACTCGCCGAGCTCGCCTGAATCGATCAGACGGACGATGTTCGGATGGTGCAGCTGGGCGCACAGCTGTGTTTCGCGTCGGAAGCGCTCCGTGTCGCGCAGGGCGCTCGCCGCGTCGAGCAAGCGCAACACCTTGAGCGCGACGCGTTGCCCGGTGCTGCACTGCGTCGCCTCGTAGACGGTGCTGAACGCGCCGCCGCCGATGCAGTCTGCGACGCGATAGCGGGCGCGTAAGGCCGGATCGTCGAGGACACTGCGCTCCGCTTCGAACAATCCCGGTCTCCTACATTCCTAGACGATTGCGATGCTCCGCGAAGGATCGTGGTGCCGCGTGGCCGACCGATGGGGAGATCTATGGTGGCGGGAGACGCATGACAAGCCGTGCGACAGGTACTGTATCTGGTCAGCTCGCGGGCAGGGCGCGCGCCCTGGCGGCGCGCCGCCCGTCGACGTGCGGGTATTCAGACGCGTCGATTTATGGTTTGACCGAGCTGCTATGCAGCTCTCACCATTCGGACGCACCGGGCATCACAGCTCGCGCATCATTTTTGGCGCCGCCGGCCTCGGGTCGATGCGGCAAGACAAGGCGGATCAGGTGCTGGCCCAGTTGCGGCCCGCCGGGATCAACCACATCGACACGGCGGCGTCGTATGGAGATTCCGAGCTGCGCCTGGCGCCGTGGTTGTGCACGCACCGGCAGGACGTCTTCCTCGCCAGCAAGACCGGCGATCGCACTGCCGAGGCCGCGCGCCGCAGCATCGCCGCATCGCTCGAGCGCCTCGGCGTCGACCATCTGGATCTCATTCAGCTGCACAATCTCGTCGACGAAGCGGAATGGCAGACGGCCATGGGCCGCGGCGGGGCGCTGGAAGCGTTGATCGAGGCGCGCGAGCAGGGTGTCGTTCGCTTTCTCGGCGTCACCGGCCACGGCACCTTCGCCGCGGCAATGCACCGCCGCAGTCTCGAGCGCTATCCATTCGACAGCGTCCTGCTGCCGTACAGCTACGTCATGATGCAGACGCCGGAGTACGCGGCGGACTTCGAGGCATTGTCCGTTCTCTGTGAAGCCCGCGGCGTCGCCGTGCAGACGATCAAGGCCGTGGCGCGGCGGCGCTGGGAAGGCGTCGGCGAACGACGCTTCTCCTGGTACGAGCCGCTGCGCGACGCGGCGGCGATTCGCCGCGCCGTGCACTACGTGCTGGCGCGTCCCGGGGTGTTCCTCAACAGCTCCAGCGACGCGACCGTGTTGCCGGCCGTGCTCGCGGCCGCGGCCGCATCGGCCACTGTGCCCGATGCGGCGTCGCTTGCCGCCGACGTCGCCAGCTATGCCATGCAGCCGCTGTTTGTGCGCGGCGTCAGCGACGCGATCTGAGCACCTCGCGATCAGTGCCGATGGCGTAGCGCGGCGTGGCGATCGGCGCGCCACGCCGCCGCCACGGCTACGCAATCAATTCGCCGGGCTCGTTTTGCGGCAAGACTTCGACCTCACGCCGCGCCGCGGCGATCCAGCTCTGCACCGCAGCGTCGCCCGCGACCGTCTGCACGTATTCTGACGCGGCGCCGTCCACCGTCACGCCGTAGGTCATGAAGCGCAGCGCCACGGGCGCGAACATCGCATCGGCGGGCGAGAACGGCCCGAACAGCCACGCGCCCTTGGCGCCGAAGCGCGCCCGGCAGTCGTTCCATAACGCGGCGATGCGAGCGATCTCGGCGCGTGTCTCCGGCGACGCGCTGAGGCGGCGCCGCTGGCGGCAGTTGAAGGTCATCTCGCTGCGCAGGGCGGTGAAGCCGGCGTGCATTTCCGCGCTGACCGCACGCGCCGTGGCGCGCGCCACGGCGTCGCGCGGCCAGCCGCAGGTGTCGGGAAAGCGTTCGGCCAGGTACTCGCAGATGGCCAACGAGTCCCAAATCGTCAGGTCGCCGTCGATCAGCACCGGCACCTTGCCGCTCGGCGACCAGCGCGCCAGCGCCGGTGCGGAGTCGTCGCGATAGAGCGGCACGCGCACTTCTTCGAAGGCGACGCCGCCGTGCTTGAGCAGAAGCCAGGGCCGCAGCGACCACGACGAGTACGCCTTGTTGCCGATCACCAATGTGAGCGCCATGCCGCGGCTCATACGCTCCGCCGCCCTGAGTCGACAAGCCGTCTCGACGAGCGTCGCAAGGCTAGCGGCAGCGCGCAGCGCCGCGCGGCAATTAGAACCAGACCTGCGCGAGGTCGATCGTCAGGTCCGCAAAGAGGATTGGGTGGAAGCGCTCGCCGTGCGTTGCGCTACCGCGCGGCACATACGCCATGTTGGCCAATACATACTCGTCGAGTCGGCGTCCGAGCGGATCGAGCACCCAGTAGTGGGGGACGCGAAAGCGCGCGTAAAGAGCGGCTTTGGTGACGCGATCGTTGCGCATGGAGGTCGGCGAGATGATCTCGACCAGCAGGTCCGGGGGCTCCCTCGATGGCGCGCTCGGAAATGAGGCGTTGGCTGGTGGCGATGAAGATGAGATCCGGCTGACAGACGGTCGTGTCGGCGAGAATGACATCGAGCGGGCGCGGGGAAGATCTGACCCAACCCGTGCTCGGTCACGTGGCGGTCGAGAATGCGCTGTAGATTGCGCGAGACGCCTTGGTGTCGCGCGACCGGCGACGGGTTCACGCTCAATTCTCCGTCGAGGATCTCGTAGGTCTTTCCGTCGTTCTGCAGCTCGGCGTATTCGGCGTACGTCAGCTTGATCGGCCCTTCCGGCACGCGTGTGGGCAGCAATCCCATCGGCCTCGACGCTATCAGCGCTACGCGCGAGCGAACGATGTCAGATCGCGTCGGCAGTGGCGGCTGCGCGCGGTGACTCAGGCGGACAGTACGAGCGGCAGGCGTACGACGCCGCGCAGGAAGAGCGAGGGCAGGCGCTCGATCGGGCCGGCCATCTCGATCTTTGGAAAGCGCGCCAGCAACTCGGCGAACGCGATGCGGCCTTCCATGCGCGCCAGCGCCGCGCCGAGGCAGAAGTGCTCGCCGAAGCCGAAGGCGACGTGGCGCGCGCTGTCGCGCGCGATCGAGAACGCCTCGGCATCGGCGCCGAACACCGACTCGTCGCGGTTCGCGGCGGCGTAGAGCAGCAAGAGCTGCTCGCCGGCGCGGATCGGCGTCCCGCGCACGCTGGTGTCGCAGGTGGCGGTGCGCATGAAGCTCATGATCGGGCTGCCCCAGCGCAACATCTCCTCGATGGCGCGCGGCAGGCGCGCGGCGTCGGCTACGAGCTGGACGCGCTCCGCGGGATGCGTCGCCAGCGCGTGGGCGCCGTGTGAGATCAGGTTGCGCGTCGTCTCGTTGCCGGCGACGAGCAGCGTCATGCAGAACATCAGCAGATCGAACTCTTCGAGCCGTTCGCCGTCGACTTCCGAATCGACCAAGACAGAGATCAGGTCGTCGCCCGGACTCACCCGCCGCTCGGCGAGTACGCTCGAGAAGTACGCCAGCAGCTCCATGGACTGCGCCATGTTCTCTTCGGTCGGCGTGCTGCCGGCCTCGATGATGGCATCGGACCACAGCTTGAACTGAGCGCGGTCGCTGCCCGGCACGCCGAGCAGGTCGGCGATCACCAGCATCGGCAGCGGTGCCGCGAAGGCGTCGACCAAGTCGCATGGTCGACCTGGCTCGAGGCGCGCCAGCAGGCTGCGGGCCGTCTCGGTGATGCGGGCTTCCAAGGCACGCAGGCGTCCCGGCGTGAACGCCGGCTGCACCAGCTTGCGATATTTCCCGTGCTCCGGCGGGTCCATGTAGATTATGGACTGGCGCGGCGCGATGTCGCGCGCGCGGTCGCTGAGCAGCACGCCGCGGCCGGAGCAAAACGTCGCCGGATCGCGCGAGACCGCCACCACGTCGTCGAGCCGCGTCAGCGTCCAGAAACCGGGCGTCGGATGCCAGTACACCGGTGCCTCGGCGCGCAACTGCTGGAAGGCGCGCAGCGACTCGTCACTGGTGAAGAAGTGTGGATCGTGCAGAGGCGGCGCCGGCGCAGAGGAGGCGGGTACGGACATGGCGCGCACCCTAGTCCGCAGTCTGCAACGATGCCATCCGCGTGCCGCGTGGTTGGCGCCGATCCTGCGGCGCCGACCTACTGCACCTGGAAGGCCGCGGTGGCGACGTTGCTCGCGTTGCCGGCCGCGTCGAACGCCTGCACCGCTGCGCCGTATGAGCCGAACTGCAGCGGGCTGGCGGAGATCGGCGTCGTGGTCTCGAAGCCGTTGACGACGCGATTGGTGGGGTTGAAGGACGTGCAACTCGTCTGCGGCTCGAGCGGTGGATAACTCAATCCGATGCAGATCCCGGTGATGTCGCCGTCGAGATCGGAGATGCCGAAGCGAAAGGCGATGGTGCCGGAGCGCGAGACCGGATTGGGCAGGATGGTCAGATTGCACACTACAGGCAGCGACTGGATGTTGCCGCCGCAGACGCTCGGCGCGTTGGTCGGCGTCGGCGTCACCGTCTTGGTCGGCTTCTTGGTGCGCGTCGGCGACGCCGTCGGCGTCTCGCTTCTGAACGGCGGCGTCGGCGTGGCCGTCGATCCGGGCGTCGCCGGCTGGCTTGGCGTGGCGGTGAGCGGCGTGGCGGTCGGCCGCGTATTGCCGCAGCCGAAGAGCAGATTGTTGACGGCGAGGATGAGCTCGTTGATGGTCACCGTGCCGTCCTGAATCACGTCGAACGCCGGACACGCGGCAATGGCGGCGTTGCCGTTGGCGATGTTCACGCCGACGACCAACTCATTGACGGTGACGACGCCGTCGCCGTTGCAGTCTCCGACGCACGCGTCGGAGGCGGGCGCCGCATCGACTCGAATCGACGGCAGCAGCGCGATCGCAACGGCGGCGGCGCAGCACAGCGAGACGATCAGATGCGCGCCGCGCCCTCTGCCAGGGTTGCTCATTGCGATCCTCCCCTCCACACGCACCACAACGGCGCGCCGCCAGCTTCGCCGTCGGCCATCGCAAATCAAGCCCTATTCGCGCAAGCCGCTATCGGGGCGCCGATCGCCGATCCAAGGCCGCGCTGTCGTGCGTTGCCGCCACGTCGCATGCTCGGCTAGACCAGAGCGCATGACGGCACCCGCAGTGGCACCGGATCGTCTGGCGGAAACTCTCGACGTGCACGACCGCTCGAGCGGGGCCGTGATTGCCTCGGTTCCGATCGACGACGCAGCCGCGGTTGCTGCAGCGGTGGCGCGCGCGCGCAGCGCGCAGGCCGGTTGGGACCGCCTCGGTGTGCGGCGCCGTGCCACGCTACTGCGCCTGGCGCGGCGCGTCATGGTGCGCGAGCGCGCCGAGATCTTCTCACTGCTGGAGCGCGAGACGGGCAAAGCGCGTTTCGATGTCGTCGGCGAGCTGATGGGCGTGTGCCTGGACATCGGCGGTCTGACGCGCCGCGCGCCGAAGTGGCTCAAGCGCCGGCGCGTCAGCACGCGGCCGCTGATGGGCAAGCGCGGCTACGTCAGCTACCGGCCGCGCGGCGTCGTCGGCATCATCAGCCCGTGGAACGCACCGCTCAACCTGGCGCTCGGCGATGCGATTCCGGCGTTGCTGGCCGGCAACGCGGTCCTGATCAAGCCGTCCGAGCTTGCCCCGCTCGCCGTGGCGCGTGCCTGTGCGGCGCTCAACACGGTGTTGCCGGCCAACGTGCTGCAGGTGGTGCACGGGGCGGGGCCGACCGGCGCGGCGCTGGTCGACGAAGTCGACCTGATCTGCGTCACCGGCTCGCCCGAGACCGGGCGGCGCGTCATGGAGCGCGCCGCGCGCCGGCTCACGCCGGTGCTGCTCGAGCTCGGCGGCAAGGATCCGATGATCGTCTGTGCCGACGCCGACCTCGACCGTGCCGCCGCCGCCGCCGCGTGGGGCGGCTGCTTGATGACCGGCCAGGTCTGCATGTCGGTCGAGCGCGTCTATGTCGAAGCGCCGGTGGCGGAGGCGTTCACCGCCAAGCTGGTCGAGCGCATGCGCGCCATCCGCACCGGGGCCAACGGGCCGGACGCGGAGATCGACTACGGGCCGTTTACCAGCCCGCGCCAGATCGAGATCGTCGAACGGCACGTCGCCGACGCGGTGGCGAAGGGCGCCCAGGTGCTGACCGGCGGCGCGCGCATCACCACCGACGGCGGCGTCGGCTATGCGCCGACGGTGCTGGCCAACGTCGATCACGGCATGGCGATCATGCGCGAGGAGACCTTCGGTCCGATCGTCCCGGTGATGCGCGTCGCCGATGTCGACGAAGCGGTGCGCCTGGCCAACGACAGCCCATACGGTCTCAACGCCAGTATCTTCACGCGCGACGTGGCGCGCGGTATGGCCGTCGCCGAACGCCTGCAGAGCGGCAACGCCTGCATCAACGAATGCGTCTTGTCCGCCGGCGTCCCGGCGCTGCCGTTCGGTGGCGTCAAGCAGAGCGGCATCGGCACGCGCCACGGCGGCGCTGACGGCGTGCGCCAGTTCTGTGTGGCGCAGGCGCACTTGGTCGAACGGCGCCGCCGCACCCGGGAGCCGGCGTGGTTCCCCTACACGACCGCCCGCGCCCGCCAGATCGAATGGCTGATGGGCTGGCTGTTCCGCTGGTAGTTGGCTCAGCCGCTGGTGACGAAGCCGGCGGCGACGTTGATCGTCAGCGACAGCAGCGCAATGTTGTAGAAGAACGAGGTGATGCCGTGCGCCGCGACGGTGCGCCGAATCGACCGGCTGGCGACCTCCACGTCCGAGACTTGCGACGTCATGCCGATGACGAACGAAAAGTACACGAAGTCCCAGTAGTCGGGATCGTCTCCGCCGGGGAACTCCAGCGGCGGACCGTGTGCCGCGCGCCGCTCGCCGTAGAACTCGTGCGCGTAGTGGAAGGCGAAGATGATGTGGATGAAGCTCCACGACAGCACGATGGTGAGGAAAGGGATGAGCAGGCGCACGGTGTGCTGGGGATCGTTCACATCGTGCGCCTTGGCCAGCTCGACGACGATGGCGACCAAGCTCGCCATCGCCGCGCCGACGGTCAGGACGAGAATGCCGACGCGCCCTTCGTCTTCATCGTCGGAGCGCGCCCGGATCTGCGCCAACGTCGCGCCGCGCATGAGCTGCATGGCCATCACGAGGAAAGCCGCGACCGCTAGGTCCCATGCGACCAGCAGGCGCCGCCCGAGCTCGGGAATGGGCAGGGCCGCGGCGGCGACGATCAACAGTCCAGCCGCGATAAACAAGCGCGGCCGGGCGTGCGCCAAGCGGACGACATACGGCCAACGTCGTGACGTCTCGCGGGATCTGGCAGCCATCAGTTGCCGTTCGATCCCACAATCACGCCGGCTGCAAGGGCCGGCGGGCGCAACGCAATCGGCGTCTCGCGGAATGTGCCCAACAATTCAGACGTCGGAGCTCAGCTGTCAGCGTTGCCAGGTCCACGCGACCCAGGATCGAGCTCCGGGCGGCGCCGACCGCGGACGGCATTCCTGCGCACAGCCCGCGCCCCGAAATTGGCGCCCGTCGTCTCGCCGTCGGCTCAAAAGCGATTGCGGCGCGCGCGGCGACTCAATTGGGCGCCGAGCCCGTCCACGTGTGATAGGGCGCGTCGCTCGGAGCGTTCGCCATGTCGCGCGGCAAGGGCGGCAGCGTGGTCGCGACGGGACCGCGCATCGGATCGAGATTGCCGCGCTGTGTCTGCGGCGCGCGCCGCACGGCGTCGACCGCCGGGAGCACGTTGCCCGCGACCGGCGCTTCGGCGGCGCCGACCGTCGCCGCCTGCGCGTGTGTTGGCTGATCGCCGGCGCATACCGCCGACGGCGAGCTCAGGCACCCGGCGGCCACGGCGGCGACCAGGTAGCGCATCACCTGCTTCATGGCGTCTTCCTCCTGCGCTTTGCTGCAGCAAGACGATGGCCAGGGGCGCCGCGCGCCGCGTGCGCGCCCCCGGTCGGTGCAGGCGTCGCCGACGCGTCGTTGCGTGAGTGACGCATCGACGCGGACCGTCCAAAGGTCCGCGTCGATGCGCTCAGATGACGTAGTAGAGATTGTCGGCCGCGGCGAGATCGCGGCGGCAGATCGGGCAGGGGTCTTTGACCAGTGTGTAGGCTTTGCGAATCGCCTGCAGCGTACTGGTTTGGCGTACCGGCTGCTCGAGGAACACCTCGTGATTGCCGAGACGCGCCGTCAGACCGGTCTTCTGCATGGTGCGGAAGAGGCGATTGCGCACGCCGCACATCAGGACCGGCACGCCGCGCGCCGCGACGCGATCGAGGAACTCCTCCAGGAGCGTCAGCCCTGCCGCATCGGGATTGCGCAGGCGCTTCATGCGCAACACCAGCACGCGCGTCTGATCGTCGATGCGGCTTTCGATGTATTGGAAGTGCCGCTCCAGCGCCGCAGCGGCGCCGAAGAACAGCTCGCCTTCCAGGCCGAAGATCGAGATGTGGCCGCACACCGCATCGTCCGGCAGGCGCTCGTGGATGCTGCCCTCGGGCGAGACGACGAACTCACTACGCAGCATGCGGCCGGCGCGCGGCACGGTGAGCATGAACGACATGAAGACGCCGACCAGGACGCAGAACTCGATCGAGATCGCGACGGCGGAAAACGCCGTGACGGCGACGATCGCCGCGTCAAAGCGCGTCGCACGCAAGTGATAGGCGAGGGCGCGCCAATCGACCATGCGCCACGAGGTGACGATGAGGATGCCGGCCAGCGCCGCGCGTGGAATGAAGCGCGCGTAGGGGGCGAAGACGATCATGATGAGCGCGACTGCTCCGGCCGACACGACGCCCGACCACTGCGTCACCGCGCCGGCTTGCTGATTGATGGCGGAGCGCGTCAGCGATCCGGAGCCCGGCATGCATTGGAAGCAACTGCCGGTCAGGTTGGCCAGCGCTTCGCTCAGGCACTGCTGGTTCATGTCGAGCGTCTGCCGCGTCTGCGCGGCGATGGCCTTGGCCATCGAAATCGCTTCCAACAACCCGAGCAATGCCAGCGCCAGCGCGCTGCCGGCGAGCTCGCGCATCGCCAGCGCATCGAAGTGCGGCCACGCGAAGTGGGGCAGGGTAGCGGGAATCTCTCCGACCACCTTCACGCCGCGTGTGTCGAGCCCTTGCTGCGCGACGATCGCCGCCATGACGACGACGACGATCAGGAACTCCGGCAGCAGCAGCCAGCCGAGCCAGCTCTTGATGCGGCGCAGGGCCAGCACCAGCGCAATGGTGCCGAGACCGATCGCCGCGGTGGCGACGTGTGGCGCGCCACCTTGCGTGATGGTGAGCCAGAAGCGGACCAGCACGTGGTCGTGCCCATCGCCCAGCGCCGGCAGGCCGAGGAGGTTCTTTACCTGATCGATGACCAAGAGGGCGCTGGCGCCGAGCGTGAACCCGACGATCACTGAATGCGAAATGTAGCGCGTCAGATCGCCGAGCCGCAGCAGCGTGATGGCGAGCTGGATCGAGCCGACCAGGAACGCCACCAGCATCGCGGCTTGCACGCGCTGCGCCGGCTCGGGGATGAACGAGATGGCGCTGAACAACGCGATCGAAATGGCGTTGGTCGGCCCGTTGATCAGTTGGCGCGACGAATCGAACAGGGCGCCGACTGCGGTCATCACGATCGCGGTGTAGAGCCCGTACTCGACCGGTAGCCCGGCCACCATCGCGTACGCCATCGCTTGCGGCACCGCGACGGCGGCGACGGTGACGCCGGCCAGCGCGTCGGCGCGCGCCGCAGACCAACGGTAGTCGCGCAGCGAGTCGAGCGCCGGGATGGTCTTGCGCCAGCCCTTGGCGGGCATGGCGAGAGAGGCCGGAGTAGTCACGTCGGTTTGGCGTCTTGGGGTCGGCTGTCGATCAATGCCACGGTCGGGGCGCCCTGGGCCAGGCGCGGGGGACATAGCGCGAGCCGTGCGGCGGCGCCATCGCGCGCCAATGAGGTCCCGGTCGGCCTTGGCTCGAGCTGCGGCACGCAAGTGCTGTGCATGTGCTGACCGCCGGGGCGCGCGCCGGTCGCGTCTCGGCCGTGCCCATTCGTCCTGGCGGCTGCGAAAAACTCTGTGGCGGGCTAGCGCCGCCGCCGCCGCGAGATAGAACTGCAGCATTATGAGACTCGTCCTCATCATTCTGTTGCTTCTGCTGATCCTCGGCGGACTGCCTGCGGCGGGCCTGCACAACTTCGGCTACTGGCCATCGGGGGCAGGCGGCATATTGCTCATCGTCCTCATCGTTCTGCTGCTGACCGGGCGCCTCTAGGCGTGGTCTCGCGATTCGGGGTGCGTCGCATCGCGCCCTGTCTGCGTCCGAGTACACGGCGCTTTGGGCTGCCGGCACACGGGCCCCCCCCTGTAGCCTTCGGCGCTCCGATCCGCCGCACGAGGCGGTTCTCAGACACCCTCCAGCCGAGACGCCGGGGTTTGTCTGGCGTTCCGCGGCGCAGCAGGACAAGCGCCGCACGATGGGCGGCGTTTTCGCGCAGAATTCCTATGCGCTGCGTGCAAGTGGTGCTAAGAGCGGCGCAGAGGTTCGCACCGATGGGCAACGACCGGATGGCGATGATCGCGAGATCGGTACTGGCCGGGCTGTTTCTCATCGCCCTGGCGGTAGCCGCCAATGCTCAGCAGTGCAGCGACGGATGCGCCCATGGGCGCGCCGTTTGTGCGATGCAGGCGCGCACGGCGATGGCGGCTTGCATGCAAGACTGCGGCGCGAGCGATCCGTCGTGCCGCAGCGCCTGCATTGCCGCCGTGCGCGCGACCCGCGCCAATTGTCGCACGGCGCGCGCCGACTGCGGCACGCGGTGCGCGGCACCGGCCTCGGGCGCATTGTCTTGCGCCGCGGCGTGTGGCGCCGCCGCCAAGACGTGTTTCTCCGGCGATTTGAACGATGGCGCCGTCTGCGTCGCGGACTGCAAGGCGAGCGGCGCGCCCGGCCGGGTGTGTCTGGCGCAGTGCGCGAAGGGAATCGGTGCCAGCGGCGCCACTTGTCAGGCGGCCTTTCAGGCATGTTTGATCGATTGTCAGGGCGCCGCGAGCGGCGCTTGTTTCGATACGGCGGCGCTGCAGTGCACCATGACGGCCTGCGACGCGGCACACCCCTGCGCCGCGGCGAGTGCGTTCTGTTCGGCGCGCTGCGCTTCGACGGCGCCGAGTGGTACGTGCCTCGACGTCGATAGCGGGCAGTGCAGCGACCAGCCGTGCAGCGCCGCGCAGCCCTGCAGCGGCGGGGCCGCATGTGTGACGCTCTGCCCGCCGCCGCCGCCGCGCGGCCATTGCGTCGATCCGATCAGCAACGGGTGCACCGATCAGCCGTGCGACACGCCGCGCGACTGTCCGTCGACGCACGCTGTGTGCACGCTCGAATGTCCGCCGCCGACGCCAAAGGCGGAATGCGACCGCGTGCCGTGCGGTGGGCCGTGTACCATCTCGCCGACCTGCGTCGTGGGTCAGCCGTGTCCCGAATTCCCAACTCGCCTGGGCAGCTGCGCGGCCGATGCAGCCGGCAACTGCGCCTGTCAGCCGGCTGCGCCGCGGCCGACGCCGACCCCGTTGCCGTCCTGCGACAGTGCCGCCTGCGGCGGTCCGTGCGTGCTCGAGGGATCGCCCGGCTGTCCGCCTGGCTCGGTCTGCGACGACGCCGTCACTGCCAGCTGGTTGGGGCGCTGCGAGGCCCAGGCGGACGGGGCGTGCCAGTGCGTGGCGCCGACGCCGACGATCAGACCACCCGACTGCAGCAGCGTACCTTGCGGCGGCACGTGCACCATCGCGCCGGACTGTCCGCGCGGCGGAGTGTGTCCGCAGATCGTCGAGCTCGGCCACTGCGATCTCAACGCCGCCGGCGACTGCCACTGCCTGCCGGGCGCCGGCCGCACGCCGACGCCGGAGTGCTCGAGCGATGCCGATTGCGCCGACGCGAGCTCGTGCACGGCGGATCGCTGTGTCGACGGCGTGTGCGAGCACACCTGCGTTTGTCTGAATGCGGCTGGCGGCGAGGGCTGTTGCGCCGGTCCGTCTGCCCTCTGTGTGCGACCCTGTGGCAGCGACGCAACGGGAACCTGCGGCGGTGCGTGTCCCTACGGCGCCAGCTGCCAGAGCGCGAGCGCGACCAAGGATTGTCTCTGCGTGTCGGGGCCCGGAGGGCCGTGCGGTGGCAACGTGTTCGACTCGGCGCCGGTGTGCGCGCCGGGGCTGGTGTGTCGCCAGTCCCTGCCCGATGCGACCGGGCACTGCGAGAAGCCGGATTGCGTTCCGCTCTTCACATCGGGCTGCTCGGACACGACCGATTGCTGCGAGCCATGCGGAAACGGCTCGATTGCACCATGTGGAGTGTGCCTGAACGGCACCTGCGAGGGCGTGCCGTGATGGCAGTCCGCAGCGATTGCCGACCAACGACGCTGCGGCGGGCAGGCGCGATCGGCCGTGCGCAGACCCAGCGCGTTTGCAGAGGCGCCAAGCGCCCGCTGCGCCCTGCGATCGTTGCCGCGCTGTCTTGCGCGCTGCTGCTGCGCGCGAGCGCTTTCGCCGCGCCGGATCCAACCTGCGTCGGCGATTGCGACGGCAGCGGCGCAGTCAGTGTGAGCTCCATCATCACCTTGGTGCGTATCGCGCTCGGCGCCGAGTCGCCGGCGTCGTGCCCACTCGGCGTGCCCGGCGGCGTGACGGTCGACGTGTCGATCGGCATTCAGGCGGTAGCCAACGCATTGGCAGGCGGCTGTCCGCGACCGCCAACCGCGACGTTCACCGCGACGGCGCTGCCCATGACGCCGACGCCGATCATCACGGCGACACACAGCGCTGCCTGCCCGGCCGGCGAGCACAAGGCGTGTCACGGCGGCAGCGGTCGCGGTGGTGGCTACAAGAGCGTCTGCACCTGTGTGCGCGACGCGCCGCCGATCTGCGTAACGGCTTGGGGGACGCAAATCTCCGCCGGCAGCTCACTGACGCTGTACGACAGCGATCTCGTCTACGCTCCGGACACGTGCAGCGCGCACGGCAGCCTCGTCTCGTGCGACGCGAACGGCGTCCTCGATCCGCCGGGCGCAGTCGGCTACCCCGTCTGTCGCACGGTTGCCGGCGAGCCGGATTAAACCCGGCCCGGCGCCGCGTTGCCATCCGTCGCCGGTGTGCCGGCAGCGCGCACCAGAGGGCCCGCGCACGGCACGTCGCCGTGCGGCGTTTGGCGGAAGCAGCGGATCCGTTCGCTCAGCGATCCGTCGCATTCCTTGAACCCGCTAGGGCAGAGATGGAATATCAGCGGTTCAACGCTGCGAAGGAGCTCTCGTGCGAAAAGCGATCGAGCGTCGGCCGAGTAGGTCGCGCGTCGAGCCGATGTCGGCCGATTTGGTGTGGCGACTGTTTCGCCATCTCCGGGTGCGTTCGCCTCGACCGCGGCGCGCCGTCGCGCAGCTTGCGTTCGGGTTGGCGCTGGCGCTCAGCTGCGGTCGCGCCGAGTCGAAGCCGCCCCCGCCGCCGCCGACGCTGAGCCCGGAAGCTCTGCGCGGCGGAGAGCTTTATGGCCGCATGTGCGCCGTCTGCCATGGCCCGGCGGGCGAAGGCTACGCAGCCGATCAAGCCCCGCGGCTCGCGCAACCGGACTTCCTCTCGTCGGTCAGCGACGATTACTTGCGCGAGGCGATTACCAACGGGCGGCGCAACACCACGATGTCCGCTTGGGCACGCCTCAGAGGCGGGCCGCTGAAGCCGGAAGACATCGACGCGGTCGTCTTGTTCATCCGCAGCTGGCAGCAGCGGCCCAGCCTGCGACTCGACGAGAAGCCGCTGAAGGGCGACGCGCAGAAAGGTGCCGAGCTGTTCGACGCCCAGTGCGCCAAGTGCCACGGCTCACGCGGCGTCGGCGGACCGCAGCTGCAGATCGCCGGTGCCGAATTGCTCGGCAGCGCGAGCGATGGCTTTCTGCGCGCCGCCATTCAGCACGGTCGTCCGGGGACGCCCATGCCGGCCTTCGGCTCAACGTTGAGCCCGCAACAGATCGAGGACGTGATCGCCGCGCTGCGCACCTTCCAGCCGAGCAATCCGGAGGGACGAGCGGCGGTGGGCCCACCGCCGCTGCCGCTTGGGCCGGTACCGCTGAACCCGAAGGGTCCCGAGCCCGAAGGCTTCAAGTTCTACAGCGAGATGACGCCGGCGGATGTCATCCACGCACAGCTCGAGCGCGGCGCGCGGTTTGCGATTCTCGATGCGCGCGCGCCGTCGGACTACCTGCACGAGCACATCACCGGCGCGGTCAGCGTGCCCTTCTACGACCCGGCACCGTATTTCACTGCGCTGCCCAAAGACACGTGGCTCGTCTGTTACTGTGGCTGCCCGCACGCCGAATCGGGTCAGCTGGCGCAAAAGCTCCGCGACCAGGGTTTCAAGAAGGTGGCGGTGCTCGACGAAGGTCTGGGCGTCTGGAAGGTGCGGGGATATCCCGTGACCAGCGCGCCTGCGGCGGCAGCCGGCGACCAACAGTGATGCGGCGTTGCCGGCCCAGGCGCTAACGCTCGAGTCTCGAAGCACTGCGGGAGAACGGCCGCGGCCGGCGCGCGGATGGAAGGTGGACGGCAGATGTATCAGGCAGGGTGGAGTCGGGCGGAGATCGAGGTCGAGCCGGATGGCTACGCGATGTTCGGCTACGGCATGTGGCATCATCGCGCCCGCGGCAGACAGACGCCGCTGTTCGCGCGCGCCGTCTGTATCGGCGATGGCGCGCAGCGGCTGATCTTCTGCTGCGCCGACCTGGGCTCGATCAGCTACGCGCTGCGCACCAGCGTGTGCGAGGTCTTGCGCGAACGGCTAGGCGGCGAGTTCGACGAGGCGACCCTGGTGCTCACCTGTACGCACACGCATTCGGGTCCCGGCGGGTGCTCGCACGAGGCGTTGTACAACGTTGTCACGCCTGGCTTCGTCACCCCGCATTTGCGCGCCGTCGTGCGCGCCGTCAGCGACGCGATCGTCACGGCATGGCGCAGCGCCGCCCCGACGGAGCTCAAGTTGTACCAGGCGGAGTTCGAGGACTACGTGCCGGTGGCGTGGAACCGCTCCTTGCGCGCCTATAACCGCAACCCCGACGTGCAGCCGCGCGGCGAGATGGATCGGCACCTGGCGATGGATCGCACGATGCATGTCCTGGGCTTTCAGCGCGACGGCACGGTGCACGCCCTGCTCTCGCTGTTCGGCGTCCACGCCACCTGCATCGGCAACTCGCTGAAGAACTATGACGGCGACAACAAGGGCTACGCCGCCGCGCACGCCGAACAGCGGCTGCGCGACGGCGGCGCGGCGGATCCGGTGGCCATCTTCGCGCAAGCCACCGCCGGCGATATCTCGCCGCACTATCACGGTCCGGGCGATTGGCAGCGGCGCAAGCTGATCAAGGGGGCGGCGGAATATGCGTACGCCGAGCGCAACGGTCGCGCGCAGAGCGATCGGGCGCTGCGCATGTTGGCGGAGCAACCGGGTGACCCGATCGACGGCGGGATCGACGCGATCTTCGGCTACGCCGACTTCACCGACATCAAGGCGGAACCGCAGTTCGCGGGTAACGACGACGCCTGCACCAGCGAGCCGTGCCACGGCGTCAGCTTCTTCGCCGGCACGCCGGTCGACGGCCGCGGCATGCCGCCGTTGCTCGCTGCGCTGTCGCGCACGATTGCCGGATTCATCAAGCGGCGACGACTCGCACGTCTGGGGCAGTTCCCGCAGGCGGAGCAGGACTACTATCGCCGCATCTACGCGGCGCAGGGCCCCAAGGCGATCCTGCTCGAAGCGGGACGCAAAACGATTCTCGGCCGGCCGTTGACCGCGATCGCCTTGCCCGACTTCGTCGATCCGAGCACCGCGGAGTTGAAGCGACAGGCGCGCCTCGGCGCGATCGACGAAAGCCCGCTCGTCCCCACCGTGCTGCCGCTGCAAATCATTCGCCTCGGCGCGCTTGCCATCGTCTGTTGTCCGGGCGAGTTCACCACCACCGCCGGCGCGCGGTTGATGCAATCCGTTGCCGAGACGTTGCAGCCGTCAGGGACGCGCCGGGTGCTGATCTGCACCTACGCCAACGATTACATGGGCTACGTCACCACCAACGAGGAGTACCAGGAGCAGTGCTACGAAGGTGGCCACACCATCTTCGGCCAATGGACGCTGGCGGCGTTTCAAACGCGCCTGACGGCGTTGGCGCGCGAGATGCTCAAGCCGGCGACCGCGCGGCAGCACGATCGCACGACCCGTCCAGCGCCGATTCCACCTGCGGAATTGGCCAAGCGCTCCGATCTTCCCGTGCCGGCGTAGCGCGGCGCGGCGTGACCGGCGTCTCGCGCCTCGATGGTCGAAGCGACTTTGGCGGGCAAAGCGCCGAACAGGCCGACCGCGGCCATCGCCGGGCGCGATGCGACACTGGCTCGGCCGTCACCTC
>Ga0265314_10000835_pt1 | contig 36433 bp, 32 predicted proteins | sample 4126metaG_FD_203106 | JGI IMG/M metagenome (GOLD analysis project Ga0265314, IMG submission 203106) | Rhizosphere microbial communities from Carex aquatilis grown in University of Washington, Seatle, WA, United States - 4-1-26 metaG | ecosystem: Host-associated > Plants > Roots > Rhizosphere >...
GCTGAACTATACTACACAGTATAGTTTAAACCTTACTCCGCAGTGAGTGTAGCATGTCCGATGACGAAACCCGCGCCGAGACCCTCAAAATCGCGACGGCCTATCAGACGCTGATCGGGCAGGGGAAATGGGACGAGTGGATCGCGCTTTGGGCCGAGGACGGGGTGCTCGAATTCCCTTATGCGCCGCCCGGCCGCCAGAGCGTCTATCGCGGCAGGGACGAGATCCTCGCCTATATGAAGGCCGCGTCGGGCAAGATGAAGATCGACGGCATCGCGTCGATGCGCGTGCAGCCGCTGCTCGATCCGCATGGCGTGACGGTGGAAGCCGCGGTGAAGGGCACGATGCTGAAGACTGGCAAGCCCTACGACCAGAAATTCGTCTTCTTCTTCGAAATGAAGGACGGGAAGATTGCCTACTATCGCGAGTATTGGAATCCGCTGATCTCCATCGACGCCAACAATGGCGACCGCGCCGCATGGACCGCGGCCTTCGGCAAGCCGCTCGCATGACCATTCTCGTCACCGGCGCCACTGGCAAGACAGGCCGCCGCCTGCTCGCGCAACTGCGCGGGGCGGGCCGCGACGCGCGCGCGGCGTCGCGCCGAGGCGAGGTGCCGTTCGACTGGACCGCGCGCGAGACATGGGACAGGGCGCTCGACGGCGTCACGGCGGTTTATCTCGTCGCACCCCCGGCCGGCGATACGGCGGCGCTGCTTGCCGGCTTTGTGCAGGCCGCGATGGCGCGGGGAGTCGTGCGTTTCGTGCTGCTCAGCGCCTCGGTGTTCGAGGTCGGCGGCTTCGGCGTGGGGCAAGTGCATGCCTATTTGCGCGACCACGCGAAGGAATGGGCGGTGCTGCGGCCGACCTGGTTCATGCAGAATTTCTCCGAAGGCACGCACCTCAAAGCCATCGTGGAGGAAGGCGCGATCTACTCCGCCACCGGCGACGGCCGCGTGCCCTTCATCGACGCGGGCGACATCGCCGCCTGCGCCGCCGCGTGCTTGACGCGAGCGGAGGCGCCGAACAAGGATTTCGTGCTGACCTCGGACCGCGCGATCACCTATGACGAGGTCGCCGCGAAGATCGCCGCGGCGGCCGGGCGGCCCGTCGTGCACAAGCGCATCCCGGCCGAGGAATTGGCGAAGCGTCTCGAGGCGGCAGGCGTCCAGCCCTTCACCGCGCGCGGCCTCGCGATAATGGACGGCGCCATCGCGAACGGCATCGAGGATCGCACGACGGACGCCGTCGCCACGCTCACCGGCAAGCCGCCCACGAGCTTCGATGCCTTTGTGCGCGCGAACGCCCGTGTGTGGACCGCGAACTAGGTGTACCGCGTCTCGCTCACCCGCGTCCCCGGCACCAGGCCGGATTCGCGATCGTCTTCCCAGCGCGCCGACACCGCTGCGAACACCGCGACCACCGCACCGAACAACAGTGCGAACGCCGTCCACAGGCTCGCGGTAGCCGCGGCCTTGCGCGCTGCCTCCGCTGCCGCGACTTCGTCGTCGTGAATCCGCTGTGTCACGTCGTCGACGCGGCGTCCGGCAGACGCCAATGATAGGCCGGTGTCATTCGAGACAAGCGTCGCAAGTTGTGACCGGTCTTCTCCGGAGAGGCGCTCGCCATTCGCCATGCCGACCGTGAGAATGCGCCCGGCTTCCGCCTTGTCGGCGCCCAGCGGCCGCGTCGCCGCGGGCAGTGGCGCGGACGCGACCTGCGTCACCGGCGCTGCCGCCGGTTCGCCGCCACCGAGAAAGACGGGATTGCGAGCCGGCGCCGGGGGCGTCGTCTGCGTATCGCTCGGCGTCATCGTGCCGGAATCGCCGGCCGGCGGCATGTCCGTCGCGGCGCCGGTATCGTTCTGCGCATATTGCCGCCAAGACAGCGCGGCGGACTGCGCCGTTGCGGGACGGAACAGCTTGTCGACCCAATAGGAGGTCGCAACCGGTTGCGCGCTGTCGCTGCGCGCGCTCGCCGGCACAGTCGATGCCAGAGCGCCGTTCACCGCGCTGCTGCCAGCTTCCGATCCTGCGACAACAACCGAAAGCGCCACGACCGCGGCGGTCGCTACGACCGCGATCGCCCATGAGACGAGGCCATGCGCGCCGGCGCGGAATTCCTCTTCGCGGCGCGTTTCGATCGCCGGCCCGATCAGCCGCCCGACGATATGCCCGCCGACAGCAAAGCCGAAGGCCTGGGCAGCCAGGAAATAGACCGCTCCCAGGGTGAGGAATGTCGTCGTTCCGGCATGCGTTGCGTGTCGCACGCTGACGAGCGACAGCCCGACGCCCGAGCCCAGAGTAATGAGCAGGAATGTCACGCCCGCCGCGACGAAAGCGCCGGCGAAGGCGGCACTCCAGGAGAATCGGCGCGGCTCATCGGCCTCGCTGACGATGGTGGCACCGCTGTCTTCTACGACTGTCGTCATAGGCATGATGGATCTATCCCGCTCGTGGCACGGCACCAACGATTGGGGACGGACCTCGTTCCGTTCCGCCGAAAGAATAGGCAACGGAACTCCCAGGATGCTCGCGAATTAACTCGCGGACCTCATCGGGGAACGCGCATGCGCTCAATGCTTCTCTGGCTGATCGGCATTCCAATCCCGATCATCATCATCCTGTGGCTCGTCACCGGCCACGCCTGATCTCAGACCAAACGAAAACCCCGCCTCGATTGCTCGAAGCGGGGTCGCCAATTCAAACCTGTTCGAGGCTTACGGCTTGGCGGTCGCAAGACCGGCACCGGCCGGCGCGTTCGTCATCGGCCGCGATACCATGGACGAGATCGCAGACGGTGCGCTCGACGGCGCTGCGGCCGGCGTTGGCGCGGCGCGGAATTCGGTCGGCTTCTTGACCGCATCCTCGGCCAGCGGATTGTCGGCGTGACGGCAATTGCCTTCGAAGAAGGCGCCGGTTTCGACGGCAAAGGCCTCGTGCAGGATGTTGCCTTCGACATGGCTGGTGGCGCAGAGCAGAACCTTGCGCGCGCGGATCGAACCCTGGACCCGGCCGCGGATGGTCAGCTCTTCGGCGAGGATCTCGCCATGGATGAAGGCCTTGTCGCCGATGACGAGGCCCGCGGAGCGCACATCGCCCTCGACACGGCCATCGATCTGGATATCGCCCGTCGAGATCAGCGTGCCGTTCACCACCAGGTCGGCGCTGATGATCGATGGCGCCGAGGAGCGGGCCGCGCGCTTTGCGGGCGGAACGTTCGCGGGCGGCGGCGGGGGAGCGGTGTCCTTCTTACTCGAAAACATGGCGGCCTGCCTCGATAAAGGTGCTCGGGTTTCTCATCACGTTGTCGTACCAGACCTCATAATGCACATGCGGTCCGGTACTGCGCCCCGTCGATCCGAGTCTCCCGATGGGCGAGCCTTTGGCGACCTTAGACCCAACATGGACGAGAATCGATGACATATGGCCGTAGCGGGTATGGATTCCGAAACCATGGTCAATTTCAACCATGTTTCCGTAACCACCACGGTCGCCGGCGAACACGACGGTGCCCGGCGCCGTCGATTCGATGATCGAACCCCACGGACCGGCGAAATCGACACCGGGATGGAAGGAATAGCGACCGGTAAACGGATCGATGCGGGCGCCGAAGCCGCTCGTCCGCTCGAATTGCGGGCCGGCGACCGGGGTCGTCAGCGGGATGTGGCGCATCGCGTTCAGCAGCGAATTCATCTGGTCGAGCACGGCGGAGGCACGCAGATAGGCATTGGAAAACGCCTGATCCGCGATGCCGTCGATGCGCACGTCGTTGAGCGGCATTTCCGGCCCGCCGACACCTTCCACGGCTGCGAGACGGCGGGTGTAGTCGTCCGGATTGATGCCGGTGTGGCGTATCACGGTCTGGATGCTGGCCACGCCTTCGGCGACTTCATTTTGGGTCCGCGCCATCAACTGGGTCTCAATGAGCCCGATCTGCGCCACCCGCGTCGTCTGCTCGGCCAGCACGCGCAGCGCCGGATGCTGGGCGAAGGTCGCGGCGGAAGAACCGGTGGGCGCCGACGGTCTGGAGCCGAACAGAAGGCCGGTGATGTGATCCACCGCGCCGCCGAAATCCAGGAAGCTCGCCTTGGTCGGCTTGGCGGTACGTGGTTGCGGCGCCGGCGGCTGCGGCATGACGGAGAGTTCGGAGGAGCCGCTGGCATCGATGGGCGCGGCGCCGGTTGGGGGTGGCAAACTGTCGAGGCTGTCGCTCGGCGCACCGCCAGTGTCGCCGGCATCGGCGGGGGCCGTGGCGGCGCCGGTGCGAATGCCCGTATTCGCCAAGCCGGCGATGGTGGTGTCGACCTGGCGGCGGCGGTCGAGGAATTTCTGAATCGTGTTCTGCTTGATCTGCAGCTCGTCGGCCGTCGCCTTGAAGCGGTCTTCGGCACTGACCAGCGCACCGTTCAGTTCGTCATAGGAGAGCTGGAGGTCGGCGACCCGGTTCTCATAGGCCGAGGTGAGCTGCTGCGTGCGGCGATCCTTGGCCGCAATGATCCGGTCCTTGAAGATGACGTTGACGGTGGCGAACGCCACCCAGCCGAGGAAGATCAGTGATAGTCCGGCCAGCGTCGCCTGGAGCGTCGGGCCGAAGGTGAAGAATTGAACCCGCCCGTCGCTGCGGATGTAGACTTGGCGCTCCGGAAACGTCTCATGGAGCCAAGCCCAGACGCGCTCGACGAGCGTCCCTGCCATGCCAACATTTCCCTTGTTTGCGTCTTGCGCGCCAAACCCAACCGGGCGCATTTCACTTAAACCGCGGCGTCGAATCAAGCTCTTACCCCAGAAAAACGACCTTGAGGTTAACCTTGGCCCGATCCCCCGATGCGGTTCATGCGGCTTCATGCGATCTTCTTCGCTTGCGCCAACACGTCCGCGACGTGCCCGTCGACCTTCACTTTACGCCATATGTGGCGGATGACGCTCTTGGCGTCGACCAGGAAGGTCGCCCGCTCCATGCCCATATATTTGCGGCCATACATGCTTTTCTCCACCCAAACCCCGTAATCTGTCGCCGTCTGGGTCTCCGGATCGGAGGCCAGGGCGATCTTGAGCTTGTATTTGGCCTTGAACCGGTCGTGGCTGGCCGTCGTATCCTTGGACACGCCGATTACGGCGACGCCCAGCGCTTCGAATTTCTTGAGGCTCTCGGAAAACCCGATTGCCTCCTTGGTGCAGCCCGTCGTGTCGTCCTTGGGATAGAAGTACAGGACGAAGGGCTTTCCTTTGAGCGCCGTGGTCGATACTTCACCCCCGGTGTCGGCCGCAAGACGGAACTTCGGGGCCTTGTCGCCGGGCTTGAGGTCCATGGTATCCCTTGGCTGCGATGAGGCGTTTACCCGGCCCTTAACTATGGGCCATAAGCTGATACCTGAATCGAAAGCGTGGGCCAAGCAGAGACCCGCTTTATCCGCATTTTACCGGGGGGTTAGAGGAAGGTTCCGTTGACCCAACCCATCAGCACTGAGCGCGGTGCCGCGGTCCGGGTGACGTTGGCGCAGGCCTGGAACGCCTCGTTCGTGGGCCGCTACGTGAAGTCGCACCATATCAGCCGCACGGCGCTGGTGCTCTCCGCGTTGGGTGTTGCCGTTCTGTTCTTTGCAGTCGGCGCGGCCCTGCGGCTTCTGGTCGGACCGATCTCTCTGGGACCGTTGTCGGGGCAGATCTCCGACGCCCTGGCCCAGGCGCTCCCCGGCATCACCGTCAAATACGACCAAGCGGCCGTCGAATGGTCACGCGACCAGGGCCGGGTCAATCTCGTGGTCTTGGGAGCCCGAGTGTTCGACTCCCGCGGCCGCATCATCGCCCAGGCGCCGCAGGCCGACATCGACCTGGCGGCGAAGCCATTCCTGCAGGGCCAGGTCGTCGTCACCCGCATCACGCTGGTCGGCGTGCAACTCACCATGGTCCGCGACGTCGACGGCACGCTCAGGCTCGGCGTCGAGCACGACGAAAGCCAGAAGGACATCATCAGCCGCATCACGGACGCCATCAACAAGAACAGCTCCAGCGCCTCCTCGCTCGAATCCTTCGCAGTGCGCGACGCGCGCGTCGCCTTCCTCGACGAGTCGACGGGTCTCTTCCTCGTCGCACCGAAAGCCGATGTCCGCATCGCCAATTCCGGCCCCGATCTCGTCGCTACGCTTGAAGCCGATATCGAGGTCACCGGCCAAGCCGCCCATATCGCGGGCGAACTGCGGCTGCCGCCGGCCGCGGGGCCGGTGAAGGGCCATATCGAGGTACACCATCTCGACGTGGCGGCCCTTGGGCGCAACGCCAAGATGTTCCGCTTCCTGTCCAGCGTCGCAATGACCGCGGACTTCTCGTCCAATTTCGCGATCTCCGGCACGCACCTGTTGGGCGCGGACTTCTTGCTCGACGGCTCGGGCGCAGCCTCGATCGTCGGCATACGCGGGCCAGTGCAGGTCTCCTCGATTCATCTCGCCGGCCGCTACGACCGCGCTACCGCGCGCGTCTCGCTCGCCGATGCGACACTCGTCTCCGACAGGCTGCGCGCCCATGTCGTGGGCGGCATGAACCTGATCTACGATCCCAGCGGCGGGATCGAGCGGCTCGGTGTCGACCTGACAGCCGACAAGACCGCGCTCTCCATTCCCGGCACCTTCGCGCAGCCGGTCTTCGTGCCACTCGCCCAGTTCAAGGGCGCCTATGTACCCGCGACCCACGACATCCTGATCGACCGGCTCAGCACCACAGGCGGCGCGCTGGTGCTCACTGCCGCAGGCCAGGTCACGCTGGTGGACAAGCAGTCGCCGGTGATGGAATTGAAGGGTCGCATCGAGCCGCTCGCCATCCGCGACATGCTCCATTACTGGCCGCTCGACATCGGCGCAGGCGCGCGCGACTGGATCGCAAGAAACATCTTCTCCGGCACGCTGGGCCCGCTCGTGTTCGAGACCCACCTGCCGGCCGGCGCGCTCGACCTGCCGGTTCTGCCGGATGGCGCATTGCTGATGACCTTTCCCATCACCAATGCGGAGCTGAACTATATCCAGGGGCTGACGCACCTGACGGGCGTCAACGCCAACGCCACGCTGACCGGCAACAGCTTTCGCGCCGAGATCAGTCGGGGCCGCATCGGGCCGCTCATGCTGACCAAGGGGCTCGCGGTGATCCCCAATCTCAGCGCACCCAGTTCGCCCGGCGACATCACCGCCCATATCGAAGGCTCGATGACAGACATCCTCGAGCTGACCGACCTGAAGCCGCTGAACTACGCCACGCGTTTCGGCATCGATCCGAACGCGACCGACGGCAAAGCCGCCATCGATCTCGGCTTCCACATCCCGATGCGCAAGGATGTCAGCGTCGACGCCATTGCGATAACGATCAAGGCGGTCTCAACCGGCTTCGGCATCTCGCTCGGCAAGAGCACGCGGCTGACGGACGGCGCGGTGACCTTCGACATCGACAACACGCACCTGCACGCCTATGGCAGCGTCAATCTCGCGACCTCGCGCTTGGCGGTCGACTGGGTCGAGAATTTCAAGTCCGATGGTGCCGTCAGCACGGTCGTCGGCATCAAGGGATTGCTGGATCAGGCTGGTCGCGACGCGCTGGGCTTCCGCGCCGTCGATTATCTGCGCGGTCCTGTCGGCGTCACCGGGACTCTGACCGGTAAGCGAGGCCAGCTCGTTGCGGGCGATCTTGCGCTTGATCTGACGCCGGCGACGCTGTCGCTCGATCTTCTCGGCATCAGCAAGCCGATGGGCTTTCCCGCTTCCGCGCACGCGCTTCTGACCTTCGGACCCGGCAGCGCCCTGCGCAGTGCCAACCTCGCCATCGCCGGGCCGACGCTGCAGGCCGCGATGACTGTTGTCTTCGACGACAATGGCCGTCTCCTGTCGTTGAACGCACCGTCTGTGAAATCCGGTGCCTCCAATGATTTCGCGTTCAGCCTGACGCGGAGCGCCGCAGGCGTCGACATCACAGTGCATGGCCGCTCGCTTGACGGAACACAGATCGCCCGGCGCGGCAGCAGCACGGGCAGTAGTGGCCCCAAGGACACCGCCGACAACGGCACTTTCGATGAGCCGTTTCACATCAACGCCAAGCTGGATCGCCTCGCGCTGCGCGGCGGCATCACCATCGCGCCTTTCGCGCTCGACGTCAGCGGCACGGCAGAGCGGCCGGCGACAATGACGTTGTCCGGCCGGATCGGAAAAACCGGTACGCTCAGCGGCACCATCGCGCCCCTCGGCGGCGACCGCCGCCTGACGCTGAAGACCGACGATTTCGGCACGCTGGCGCACGGACTGTTCGGCTTCGCGAGCCTGAAGGGCGGCAAGCTCGATCTCCAGGCGACGCTGCACGGCCCCGCCGTCGCTCTACCGGCGCCGGTCGGCGAAGCGCCGAACGATTATGAGGGCACGGTGCGCCTCAAGGATTTCCGCCTGCTCAACCAGCCCTTTCTTGCGCGGCTGTTCAGCGCCGGATCGCTGGTCGGTTTCGGCAATCTGATGCAGGGCGGCGGCATCGAGGTCGACGATCTGAAAATCCCCTTTACCGCCAAGAATGGCGTCTTGGGGATTCTCAACGCACATGCGACCGGCCCGGCGATCGGCGTCAGCGCCGAAGGCTATATCGATCGGCCGAAGAACGAGATCGCGCTCAAGGGGACGCTGGTGCCGCTGTTCGGTCTCAACAGCGCGCTCGGATACATTCCGCTGCTTGGTCAGCTTTTGGTGTCAAAGCCGGGCGAGGGCATCATCGGCATGGTCTACAGCGTGGAAGGCAACGCGGATGAGCCGCGCGTGAACATCAATCCCTTGTCGATGGTGACGCCCGGCTTCTTCCGGCGCATCTTTGAAGGCAAGATGCCCAGCGTAGCGAACGCACCTTCCAACGCCGAACCCGCGACGTCGTCAACGGTCCCGAACCCGCCGGTGCAAACCGCACCGCTGCCGCCGCCGGACAAGCCGCTGCACTAAGCAGGCTTCACCAGCACGTGCTTTTTCTTGCCGCTCGACAGCTTCAGCACGCCGTCGGCGGTAAGCGCGGACCGATCGACGATCAGCCGCGGATCGCTCACCGTGACGTCGTTCAGCTTAAGCCCGTTATTCGCGATCAGCTTGCGCGCCTCGGAGTTCGACGCGGCCAAGCCCGTCAGCACTGCAAGATTCAGGATGCCGTCGGGCAGCTTCGCCGAAACGGTCGGCAGGCCTTCGGCCAGTGCACCTTCCTCGAAGGTCCGCCGCGCCGTCTCCGCCGCCTGTTTCGCCGCGGCGCGGCCGTGCAGCACCGCCGTCGCCTCGGTCGCGAGGATCTTCTTGGCGTCGTTCATTTCGGCGCCCTGCAGCGCCTCCAGCCGTGCGATCTCCGCCAGCGGCATGTCGGTGAAGATGCGCAGGAAACGGCCGACATCGCCGTCCTCGGTGTTGCGCCAGAACTGCCAGTAATCGTAGACGCTGAGCATCTCCTTGTTCAGCCACACCGCGCCGGACACCGACTTGCCCATCTTGGCGCCGGACGAGGTCGTGATTAGCGGCGTCGACAACGCGAAGAGCTGCGGCGTTCCCATGCGCCGGCCGAGCTCGATGCCCGACACGATGTTGCCCCACTGGTCCGAGCCGCTCGATTGCAATCGGCAGCCATAGCGCTTGTTGAGCTCGACATAGTCGTAGGCCTGCATGATCGAGTAGTTGAACTCGAGGAAGCTCATCGGCTGCTCGCGTTCGAGCCGAAGGCGCACGCTGTCCATCGTCAGCATGCGGTTGATGGAGAAGTGCTTGCCGACCTCGCGCAGGAACGGGATGTATTCGAGCTTGTCGAGCCACTCCGCATTGTCGACCATGATCGCGTCGGACGGGCCGTTGCCGAATTTCAGCAGATGGCGCACGCCCGACAGCATGCTCTGCTTGTTCTCCTCGATCTGCTGCGGCGTCAGGATCAGCCGCGTCTCGTCCTTGCCCGAAGGGTCGCCCGCCTTGGTCGTGCCGCCGCCCATCAGCAGGATCGGCCGGTGGCCCGCCTGCTGAAGCCGGCGCAGCGTCATGAGCTGCACCAGATTGCCGATATGCATCGACTTCGCCGTGCAATCGAAGCCGATATAGGCTGTCACCCGCTCGCGGGCGAACATCGCGTCCAGTTCTTCCCAGGGCTCCGACACCGCATAAAAAGCGTCGCGCTCCACGAAGGTGCGGAGGAATTCGGAGCGGAATTGCGGCGCGGCTGGCATGATATAGACTCTTCGCGAATTAGGGCGGCGTGTGTAGCACAGATGGCCGAGGTCCAGAAAATCATAGGTCTCATGAGCGGCACGTCGCTCGACGGCGTCGACGCGGCGCTGGTGGAGACCGACGGCGAGGACATCGCCGTTCCCGGTCCGGCGCTGGGGCTGCCTTACGATCCGGAGATGCGCGCGATGCTGCGCAAGGCGCTGGACGACGCCCAGATCGTCGCGGCCGGCGCGCCGGTACCCTGGTCGATCCGCGATGCCGAACGCCGCCTGACCGAGGCGCATGCAGAAGCCGTGAAGGCACTCCTCGCGAAGGCGGGTCTGAGCCCCCGCCAGGTCGCGCTTATCGGTTTCCACGGCCAGACCATCCTGCATCGCCCGGCCCAGCGCTGGACCTGGCAGATCGGCGACGGCGCGCTGCTCGCGCGGCTGACCGGTATCGACGTCGTCAACGATTTCCGGTCCGCCGACGTCAAGGCAGGCGGACAGGGCGCGCCGCTGGTACCGCTGTACCACGCCGTGCTTGCGCGCAACGCGCGCGGGCACGCCGCGTCGGAGCTCCCGATTGTGCTGGTGAATATCGGCGGGGTCGCCAACGTCACCTATATCGGCCAGGACAGCGTGCTCGCCTTCGACACCGGCCCGGGGAATGCGCCGATCGACGACTGGATGCACCGCCACAGCGGTGTGCCGGTCGACGAAAGCGGCAACTTCGCCCGCACCGGTAAAGTCGATGACGTTGCGCTGAACCGGATGCTCGCGAACAAATTCTTTGACGTCGTGCCGCCCAAGTCGCTCGACCGCCTCGACTTCGGCAGCGCCGCCGTGGAAAATTTGTCGCCTCAGAACGGCGCCGCCACGCTCACCGCCTTCACCGCCGCGTCCATCGCGAAAGCCCGCGAGCACTTCGCCGACATGCCGAATACCTGGATCGTCTGCGGCGGCGGCCGTCACAACAGAACGCTGATGGACGCTCTTCGCGCCTATGTGAACGCCCCGGTGCTGGCGGCCGAGGACGCCGGCTGGAACGGCGATTTCATCGAGGCGGAGGCTTTCGCCTATCTCGCCGCGCGGTCAGTGAAAGGATTGCCGCTGTCGCTTCCCACGACCACCGGCGTGAAGGAACCGATGACCGGCGGCAAGCTGCATCGCGCGGGCCTCTAGCGCCCTTCGCGCGGCTTGCTCATCATCTCTTTGACATAGCCTTCGACCGACTCAACGACTTCCGCTTCCTTCTTGTCGAAGAAGTGGTTGGCGCCTTCGATCTTGTCGTAGGTGATCTTGATGCCCTTCTGCGCCGTCAGCCGGTCGACCAGCTTCTGAACGTCGGGCTCCGGCACCACCTGGTCGCGCGTGCCGTGTACGATCAGGCCCGACGCCGGGCAGGGCGCCAGGAATGCGAAATCGTACATGCTCGCCGGCGGCGCGATGGAAACGAAGCCGGTGATTTCCGGCCGGCGCATCAGAAGCTGCATGCCGATCCAGGCACCGAAGGAGATGCCGCACACCCACACATTCGACGGGTTCGGATAGAGCGTGTTCATCCAGTCGAGCACGGCCGCCGCGTCCGACAATTCACCGGCGCCGGAGTCGAAGGTTCCCTGGCTGCGTCCCACGCCCCGGAAATTGAACCGCACCGAGGTGCAGCCCAGCCTGTGGAACATGTGAAACAGGTCGTAGACCAGCGGATTGTTCATCGTGCCGCCGAACTGCGGATGCGGATGCAGCACCAGCGCCATGGGCGCGCCGGGCGCCTTCTGGCGCTGATAACGGGCTTCGATACGGCCGGCGGGGCCGGGCAGGATGATGTCAGGCATGGGGCTTTCCGTGCGACGATCTGACAGCGGATAACTCGGCTTTTCCGCGCTGCAATAACCCGGAAACAAGGCAGGAATTCAAAGAATTGCAGCTATGCGGCGAGTGCGTCACGCTAATACTTGACCGTCCTAGTGGGGATATCTATATCCGGCTGGAAGATTCCCAGCGCGGCGGGCCTGTTCTTACACCGGTGAGGCCCCTCAAAAGCAAGGCAAATCGCGCTGCCTGACCAAGGAGACCCGCTATGCGGCTCAGCACCAAAGGACGTTATGCCGTGATGGCGATGGCCGATCTGGCCCAGCACGAGGCGGCGAACAAGCCCGTCTCGCTCGCCGACATCGCCCAGCGGCAGGAGATTTCGCTCTCCTATCTCGAACAACTGTTCGCCAAGCTGCGCCGCGGCGGGCTGGTGAAGAGCGTACGCGGCCCCGGCGGCGGCTATCGCCTCTCCCGCCCGGCCAGCGAGCTGCGCATTGCCGATGTCATCGTCGCGGTGGACGAGCCGATCGCCGCCACGCGCTGCAAGCCGGGCAGCGCCAAGGGCTGCACGGGCCAGGGCGCGCGCTGCGTGACCCATGATCTGTGGGAAGAACTCGGCCGCCAGATTCACGTCTTCCTCTCCTCCGTCTCGCTCGCCGATGTGGTGGAGAAGCGGGTCCTGGGCCGGACGCAGCCTTGCGGCGTCGCCGCAAACAGCGAACCCGCGCACGAAGAAGCGGCCTGATATCTCCATCATGTTGTATTGGGATCACAACGCGACGTCGCCATTGCGGCCGGAGGCGAAAGCCGCCGTGCTCAAGGCGCTCGATCTTTGTGGCGACCCGTCCTCGGCCCATGCCGCCGGCCGTGCCGCCCATGCCCTCGTCGAAGAGGCGCGCGAGCAGGTCGCGGCCTTCGCCGGCGCCAAGCCGGCGCAGATCGTGTTCACCAGCGGCGGGACTGAAGCCAACGTGCTCGCGCTGCGCGGTGCCGTGGCTGGTGCGCTTGCCTCGGGCGAACGCATCATCCGCCTTTTCGTCACCGCGACCGCGCATGACAGCGTGCGCGCCACCGCCGCCGCGCTCGCCGAAACGACGCCTGGCTTGAAGCTGACCGAAATCCCGGTCGACGAGAACGGCCGCATCGAGCCGGAACATTTCCGCTCTCTGCTGATGAACGGCAAAGGCCGCGCGCTCGTCTCGCTGCTGTTCGCCAACAACGAAACCGGCGTGATCGAGGACATCGCCAGTCTCGGCCGCGTCCTGCGTGCCGAGGGCGGCGAAGATGCGCTGCTGCATGTCGATGCGGTGTCGGGCGGCTACAGTCCCGTCCGCTTCTCCGCCTGGGGCGGCGACTATCTCTCGCTTTCGTCTCACAAGATCGGCGGCCCGCAAGGCGCCGGCGCCTTGATCGTCCGGGAGAACGCGCCGTTGGCACCGCTGTTCGACGGCACCGAAGAAGGCGGCCGCCGCGGCGGCGCGCGCAACGTCTCCGGCATTGCTGGCTTCGGCGCCGCGGCGCGCGCGCTTCAGGCCAATTTCGATTCCGAATGCGAGTCCGTCGCTTCCATCCGCGACAATTTCGAGCGTGCGCTGCGCCATCTCGCGCCCAACGCTGTAATCTTCGCCGCCGAGGAGCTGCGCCAGAAGAACGTCTCCTGCTTCGCCATTCCGCAATTGCAGGCCGACAGCGCTCTGGCGATGCTCGATCGCGACGGCATCTGCATCGCCTCCGCCGCTGCCTCGCACGTGCTGACCGCGATGGATGTTCCGGGCAGCCTCGCACGCTGCGCCTTGCGCGTCAGTTTCGGGCCGGACACCGGCCTCAAGACGATGAGCGACTTCCTCGTCGCGCTGCGCACGCTGCTTGGCCGCGGCCTTGCCCTTGCCGCCGGAGGCCGCTGATGTCCGCCGCGCCCGATACCAAGAAACAGGTCGCCGAGATCGGCGAGAAGTACAAATACGGCTTCGTCACCGACATCGAGATGGAGCGCGCGCCCAAGGGCCTCTCCGAGGACACGGTGCTTTACATCTCGGCCAAGAAGAGCGAGCCGGAGTGGATGCTCGCATGGCGCCAGGCCGCCTTCGCGCGCTGGAAGGAAATGCGCGAGCCGAATTGGGCGCGCGTGCACTATCCGAAGATCGACTATCAGAACGCCTATTACTACGCGGCGCCGAAGAGCACACCGCTGAAGCAGAGCCTCGACGAAGTCGATCCCAAGCTGCTGGAGACCTACAAGAAGCTCGGTATCCCGCTGCACGAGCAGATGGCGTTGGCCGGCGTCGCGGTCGACGCGGTGTTCGACAGCGTCTCCGTCGCCACGACCTTCAAGGCCAAGCTCAACGAAGTCGGCGTGATCTTCTGCCCGATCTCCGAGGCGATCCGCGACTATCCGGACCTGGTGCGCAAATATCTCGGCACGGTCGTGCCGGTCACCGACAATTTCTTCGCGACGCTTAATTCGGCGGTGTTCTCCGATGGCACTTTCGTCTACGTGCCGAAGGGCGTGCGCTGCCCGATGGAGCTGTCGACCTATTTCCGTATTAACGCGTCGGAAACCGGCCAGTTCGAGCGCACCCTGATCGTTGCCGATGAAGGCTCCTACGTGTCCTATCTCGAAGGTTGCACCGCGCCCAAGCGGGACGAGAACCAGCTTCACGCCGCGGTGGTCGAACTCGTCGCGCTCGAAGGCGCCGAGATCAAATACTCGACCGTGCAGAACTGGTATCCCGGCGATGAGAACGGGCTCGGCGGCATCTTCAACTTCGTCACCAAGCGCGGTGATTGCCGCGGCCATCGCTCGAAAATCAGCTGGACGCAGGTCGAGACCGGCTCCGCCATCACCTGGAAATATCCAAGCTGCATCCTGCGCGGCGACGACACGGTCGGCGAGTTCTATTCCATCGCCATCGCCAACAATTTCCAGCAGGCCGATACCGGCACCAAGATGATCCATCTGGGCAAGAACACGCGCTCGCGGATCATCTCCAAGGGCATCAGCGCCGGCAAGGCGCAGAACACCTATCGCGGCCTCGTCAGCGTGCATCCAAAGGCGTCGAACGCCCGCAACTACACGCAGTGCGACTCGCTGCTCATCGGCGGCAAGTGCGGCGCCCATACCGTGCCCTATATCGAAAGTCGAAACTCGACCGCGCGCATCGAGCACGAGGCGACGACCTCGAAGATCGCCGAAGACCAGCTTTTCTACTGCCTGCAGCGCGGCATCCCGCAGGAAGAGGCGGTAGCCCTCATCGTCAACGGCTTCTGCAAGGAAGTCCTGCAGCAACTCCCCATGGAATTCGCGGTCGAGGCACAGAAGCTCGTCGGCATCAGTTTGGAAGGCAGCGTCGGTTAGTCATGCTCGAGATCAAGAATCTCCACGTCGCCGTCGACGGCAAGGAAATCCTGAAGGGCCTGACGCTCTCCATCGATGCCGGCCAGGTGCACGCCATCATGGGTCCGAACGGCTCAGGCAAATCCACGCTGTCCTATGTCCTCGCCGGCCGCGCCGGTTACGAGATCACCTCCGGCTCGATCCGCTACAACGGCGAGGACCTGAACGCACTGGCGCCCGAAGAGCGCGCTGCCAAGGGCATCTTCCTCGCCATGCAATATCCGGTCGAGATTCCCGGCGTCACCACGCTCAACTTCCTCAAGACCGCGCTGAACGCACAGCGCCGCGCCCGCGGCGAAAAGGAAGTCGACGCGAAGACGGTTCTCACGACCGTCCGCAAACGCGCCGCCACGCTGAAGGTCAGCGAGGAGATGCTCAAGCGCGCCCTGAATGTCGGTTTTTCGGGCGGCGAGAAGAAGCGACTGGAGATTCTCCAGATGGCGCTATTCGAGCCCAAGCTCGCGATCCTCGACGAAACCGATTCCGGGCTCGATATCGACGCACTGAAGCTCGTCGCCGAGGGCGTCAACGCGCTGCGCAGCCCGGAACGCGCCATGCTGGTGATCACACATTACCAGCGCCTGCTCGACTACATCGTGCCTGACCGTATCCATGTGCTGGCCGGCGGCCGCATCGTCGCCGAAGGCGGCAAGGAACTGGCGCACGAGCTCGAAGCCAAGGGCTACGAACACATCGTGGGCAAGGCGGCATGAACGCAAACGCGCATTGGCTGGACGAGCGCCGCGCCGAAGCCGCGAACCGCTTCGCCGCGCTCGGCCTGCCGCATCGCCGGATCGAGGATTGGAAATATTCCGATCTGAAGACGGCGGTCGGCAGCGCCAATGACGACGGCGCCGCGTCGTGGACGGTCGGAAACCTGACGGACGGCGTCGAATTGTTCGATCTCGCAAGCACGGCTGAGGCGCCCGCCTGGGTGAAGGCCCATCTCGGGACGTTGCCGCAGAACGCCATGGCCTCGGCCTCTTTCGCGCAGGCCCGTACCGGCCTGGCGCTTCGCGTGCCGCGCAATAGCGCCGCCGGATCGGTGTCGCTGGAGTTCTCCGGTGCCGGTTCCACCCGCGCACTGATCGTGCTCGAAGGCGGCGCATCGCTGACGCTCGTCGAAACGCGAGCCGGCGACGCGTTCTCCAATGTCGGCGTCGAGATCGTGATCGGTGCCCATGCCCAGCTCGACCATGTCCGCCTCGCGCCTTATGCCCGCGACGCCGTGCAGGTCGAGGAATATGCCATGACCGTCGCCCGCGACGGCCTCTATCGGGCGCATCTCTTCAACGGCGGCGCGAAGCTCAGCCGCGCCGAATTCCAGATCGCGCTTGCGGCGCAGAACGCGCGGGCCCAGCTATCCGGTGTCTCGGTCCTGGCCGATGGCACCCATGCCGATGTCACCACCCATATCGTCCACGCCAAGGGCCACACGGAAAGCACGCAGCTCTTCAAGCATGTCGCGGGCGGCAAGTCGCGCGCCGTCTATCAGGGCCGCATCACGGTGGAGCAGGGTGCCGATAAATCGGACTCGCGGCAGACCGCCAAGGCGCTGCTGATGGGCGAGCGCGCCGAAGCCGACCTGAAGCCAGAACTCGAAATCTTCGCCGACGACGTGAAATGCGCCCATGGCGCCGCGGTCGGCGATCTCGATGCCGGTTCGCTGTTCTACCTGCGCGCCCGCGGCATCCCCGAGGCCGAGGCACGCAACATGCTGGTCCGCGCCTTTCTGGAGGAGGCCGTCGCGGAAATCGCCGACGAAACGTGCCGTGCCACGGTCTGGCAGGCCGTTGAAGTCGCTCTGCCGGGAGCGATGGCGCCATGACCGCGCAGACGAAAATCTCCACTGCTTTCGATCCGGCCGCCGCGCGCGCCGACTTTGAGATTCTGTCGAAGCAAATTTACGGCAAGCCGCTTGTCTATCTGGACAGCGGTGCCTCGGCTCAGAAGCCGCGCCAGGTGCTCGATGCGATGCGCGATTTCGCTTCCAGCGACTACGCAAACGTCCATCGCGGCGTGCATTATCTCTCCGCCAAAGCGACCGACGCCTACGAAGCCGCGCGCCGCACGGTCCAGAAATTCCTGAACGCCGCCCACGAGGACGAGATCGTCTTTACCAAGGGCGGCACCGAGGCGATCAACCTGGTCGCCTATTCGCATCTCGCGCCGCACATCCAGCCCGGCGATGAGATCGTGCTGACGGTGATGGAGCACCACTCGAACATCGTCCCCTGGCACTTCCTGCGCGAGCGGCAGGGCGCGGTGCTCAAATGGGTCGACGTCCGCGACGATGGCAGTCTCGATATCGAGGCGCTCGATGCCGCCATTGGCCCCAAGACCAAGCTCGTCGCCGTTACACACATCTCCAACGTACTCGGCACCACCACGCCGCTGAAGGAGATCGCGGCCAGAGCCCACGCCAAGGGCGTCCCGGTGCTGGCCGATGGATGCCAGGGCGCGGTGCACGAGATCGTCGACGTCCGCGACCTCGATGTCGATTTCTACGTCCTGACGGGCCATAAGCTTTACGGCCCCACCGGCATCGGCGCCCTCTACGGCAAGCGGGCCCTGCTCAAGAAAATGCGCCCGTTCAACGGCGGCGGCGAGATGATCCGCGAGGTCACGCGCGACGTCGTCACCTATGCCGATCCGCCGGCGCGGTTCGAAGCCGGCACGCCGCCGATCATCGAAAGCGTCGGCCTCGCCGCCGCGCTCGACTACATGAATTCCTTCGACCGCCTCGCGGTGAAGGCGCATGAGCACGACCTCCTGGCCTATGCCCGCGAGTGCGTCCGCCAGTTCAACTGGCTGCGCGTTATCGGCGACGCGCCCGGCAAGGCGTCGATCCTGTCCTTCGAGGCCGACGGCATGCATGCCCATGACCTCGCCACGATCCTCGACCGCGAAGGCGTCGCGGTTCGCGCCGGCCATCATTGCGCCCAGCCGCTGATGGAACGGTTCGGCGTCGCCTCCACCACCCGCGCCAGTTTCGCGCTCTACAACACCCGTTCCGAGGTCGATGTGCTCATCGAAGCGCTCGCCAAGGCGCGGAAGATATTGAGTTAGGCCATGGACGATTCACTCCGCGAGCTCTACCAGGAGGTGATCCTCGATCACTCCAAGCACCCGCGCCATTTCGGCAAGCTGGAAGGCGCGACCAATACGGCGCAGGGCCATAACCCGCTCTGCGGCGACCGCGTCACGGTCCAATTGCTCGTCGACAAGGACGACCGCATCACCGACATCAAGTTCGAGGGCAAGGGCTGCGCCATCAGTCAGGCGTCGGCTTCGCTGATGACGGACATGATCGCCGGCCGCACGGTCGCCGAGGCCGAGAAGCTGATGGGCGGCTTCCTGAACCTGGTGAAGGGCGAAGAGGTCGAGGGCCTGGACGAAGACGACCGCGAAAGCCTCGACGTTATGGCCGGCGTTTCGGCATTCCCGATGCGCGTGAAATGCGCCACGCTGGCCTGGCACACCATGAAGTCAGCCTTGGAGGGCGGTGAGACCGCCAAGCCGGAATGAACGCGCAACCCAACCAAGCCGAGATTGTCGCCTCCGCGCTCAGCGTCGAGGAGCTGGAGGATTTCACCCAGAAGCTCGTGACCGCGCTCAAGACTGTCTTCGATCCCGAGATCCCGGTGGACATCTACGAACTCGGCCTTATCTATAAGGTCGATGTCGCGGACAACAAGGACGTGGTCGTGGACATGACGCTCACTGCCCCCGGTTGCCCGGTCGCCGGCGAAATGCCGGGGATGGTGAAGGACGCGCTCGAAGGCGTGGAAGGCATCGGCGCGGTCACAGTGAACATGACCTTCGATCCGCCCTGGACGCCCGAGCGGATGAGCGAAGAAGCCAAACTCGAACTGAATATGTACTGACCATGACAACGACACAGACGACGACGCCATCCAAGCTCCGCCGCGAACGCCCCAAGGCCGTTCGCCTGACCGATGCCGCAGCCGCGCGCATCCGCGACATCATGGCGGATGCCGAGGGCAAGTATCAGGGCGTGCGCGTCGGCGTGACGAATGGCGGCTGCGCCGGCATGAGCTACACGATGGACTATGCCGAAGAGGTCAAGCCGCTCGACGAAGTGGTCGAAGACAAGGGCGTGAAGATATTCATCGATCCCAAGGCGATCCTTTTCCTGATCGGCACGGAGATGGATTTCATCACGGAAAAGTTCGGCGCCCGTTTCGTGTTCAACAACCCGAACCAGACCGCGGCTTGCGGCTGTGGCGAAAGCGTATCGATCACGCCGGCGGCAGACACCCCGCACTGACGTGGCGCCGCAGCTCGATCCCCATCGCTTCGACGACCTGTTCGCGGAATTCGGACCCATCGCTCTGCGCCGGTTCTTCGGCGGGGAGGGCATCTATGCCGGTGCGACGATGATCGGTTCGGTCTTCCGCGACGTGATCTACTTCAAGACCGATGCAGAGAGCCGCAAGGCCTTCGATTCCGAAAAATGCAAGCCTTTCACCTTCATGAAGGGCAAGGAACTGATCACCACGACATGGCTCGCGATCCCCGACCGCCTCTATGACGACCCCGAGGAGCTGGCGCATTGGGCGCGTGCCGCGCTCGCCGTCGCGCAAGCCTCGCCAACAGCGAAAAAGAAGGCCCGCAAGGCCGCAAAGATCGAGCGGCCTCTCAAAGCGCGTTGACGCGCCGCTACCAAAGCTTCACGCGCTGCTCCGGCGGCAGATACATCTTGTCGCCCGGCTTCACGCCGAACGCCGCATACCACGCGTCCACGTTCCGCGTCGGGCCGACCACGCGGAAATGCGGCGGGCTATGCGGGTTGGACAGGACCTGCTGGCGCATCGCGCCGTCGCGATACTTTCCGCGCCAGATCTGCGCGAAGGCGAGGAAGAACCGCTGGTCGCCGGTATAGCCGTCGATCACCGGCGCGGGCTTGCCGCCGAGCGAGGCGTGATAGGCCTTGAGCGCGATCGAAATGCCCGACAGGTCGCCGATGTTCTCGCCCATGGTCAGCCGGCCGTTGAGGTGCAGTCCCGGCAGTCCCTCATAGGAATCGTACTGCGCGCCGAGCATGGAGACGCGCGCCTCGAACGCCTTGCGGTCGTCGTCGGTCCACCAGCTCTCCAGGATTCCGCCGCCGGTATATTTGCTGCCTTGGTCGTCGAAGCCGTGGCTGATCTCGTGCCCGATCACGGCCCCGATGCCGCCATAATTCACCGCGTCGTCCGCATTTGGATCGAAGAAGGGCGGCTGCAGGATCGCCGCCGGGAAGAAGATCGAATTGAACAGCTGCGTGTAATACGCGTTGATCGTCGGCGGCGTCATGTTCCATTCGTTGCGGTTCACCGGCTGGTCGATCCGCGCCAGGCGGTATTGCCATTCGAACGCATTGGCCCGTTCGATATCGCCCGCAAGATCGTCCTTCTTTACGACGAGGCCGGAGAAATCGCGCCAGACGTCTGGATAGCCGATATGCGGCGTGAAGGCGTGCAGCTTGTCCAGCGCCTTCTTCCTCGTCACATCGCTCATCCAGGTGATCTGGCGGATATCGGCGTCATAGGCCTTCAGCAGATTGGCGACCAGCGCCTCCGCCTTCGCCTTGGTTGCCGGCGGGAAGTATTTCGCGACATAGAGCTTGCCGAAGGGATGCGGCAGCACGGAGTCGATCAGGTGCACGGCGCGTGTCTCTCGCGGAAGCTGCTGCGTCTGTCCGCCCAGAATCTTGCCGTTGAAGTCGAAATCGGCGTCGTCGATCGCCTTGGGCAGGAACGGCGCCATGGAGTGCAGGTAATGGATCGTCAGATAATCGCGCCACACCGCAACCGGCGTCTTGGCGAACAGCGCGGCCAGAGGCGGAAACGCTGTATTCTCGCGCACGATCACTTTTCGCGTCGGATCGATGCCCTGTGCCTTGAAGAAAGCCACCCAGTCGAAGCCCGGTGCGAAGCTCGCGAGGTCGGCCACCGCCATCGGGTTGTAGACCTTGTCCGCGTTGCGGCGGTCGGCCGCCGGCCATTGCGCGGTCGCGATGCCGTTTTCCAGCGCATAGACGGCAGCGGCACGCGCCTCGAGGTCCTTGGTCTCGGCGGCGAAAGACAGCATTGTCGCCAGGTACTTCTTGTAGGCGTCGCGTGTCGTGGCCAGCGCCGGATCGTCCTTCAGGTAGTAGTCGCGGTTCGGCATGCCGAGGCCGGACTGTCCGACGGTCACGACATAGACATTGGAATTCTTCGCGTCCGGCGCGATGCCGTCGCCTATGATGCTGTAGCCGTCGGATGAAGATGGGAACGTCGGATCGCCCATCAGCTTGGCCACGTCCTGCGGCGTCTGAAGCGCCGCGATGCGCGCAAGGTCCGGCTTGATCGGATCCAGACCGCGCTTCTCGATATCCGCCGTGTCGGTGAACGCGTCATAGAGATCGCGGATCTGTTTCTCTTCGGGTGACAGCGTCGCGTAGTCGCGCGCCTCAAGTCCCGCGATCAGCTCCATCATCCGCTGTTCGCTCAGGATCTGCAGATTCTGGAACGAGCCGGTGCTGGTGCGGTCCGCGGGGATTTCGGTGCGCTTGAACCAGGTGCCGTTGGCGTATTCGAAGAAGTCGTCGCCGGGCTTCACGCTCGTGTCAATGCCCGTCAGATCGACGCCCCAGGCGCCGAATTGCGGCTTGTCGGCGGGCGGCGTGGCGGCCACGGCGATGCAGGCGACGCCGGCCAGACCGGCGAGAGCGAATGCGATCTTCTTCATTGCAATATTCCTTCGTTACCGAGCCGAACTCACCACACCGGCACGCGCTTGTCCGGCGGCAGATAGAGCTTGTCGCCCGGCTGCACGTTGAACGCGGCGTACCAGCCGTCGGTGTTGCGCACCACGCCGTTGACGCGGAACTCCGACGGGCTGTGCGGATTGGACAGCACCTGGCTGCGGATCGCTGCGTCGCGATGGCGCTCGCGCCAGCTTTGCGCATAGGCGATGTAGAATCGCTGATCGCCCGTCAGCCCGTCCAGCACCGGTGCCGGCCTGCCGCCGAGCGCGATGTGATAGGCCTTGTAGGCGATCACCAACCCCGCAATGTCGGCGATGTTCTCGCCCAGCGTCAGTCGTCCATTGATGTGCAGGCCGGGCAGGGGCTCGTACTGGTCGTACTGCGCCGCGATGGCGTCTCCGCGCGCCTGGAAGGCCTTCAGATCGTCGGGCGTGAACCAATCCTGGAGCACGCCGCGGGCATTGTACTTGGCGCCCTGGTCGTCGAACGAATGGCTGAGTTCGTGGCCGATCGTGGCGCCGATCTCGCCATAGTTCACCGCATCGTCCGCATCGGGATCGAAATAGGGCGGCTGCAGGATGCCGGCCGGGAAGACGACTTCGTTGAGGTTCGGATTGTTGTAGGCGTTGTTGGTCGGCGGCGTCATGCCCCATTCGGTGCGGTCGACCGGATTGTCGATGCGCCGGAGCTGCCGGTTCCATTCGAACACGCCGGCCGTCTGCGCATCGGCGAGCAGCGTGTCGCGACCGATGGCGAGGGCCGAATAATCGCGGAAATTGTCCGGATAGCCGATTTTCAGCGCGGTGGCGTGCAGCTTCTCCAGCGCCTTGGCGCGCGTCGCCGGCGACATCCAGGCCAGCGTCTGGATGTCCGCCTCATAAGCCTTGATGAGATTGTGCACGAGGTCGAGCGCCTTGGCCTTGGCGTCGCCACCGAAATAGCGCTCGACATAGAGCTTGCCCAACGCCTCGCCCATGGAATTGTCGAGCAGGCGGATTCCGCGCGTCGGCCGCTCGAGCTGCGCGGATTTGCCGGCCAGCGCCGTGCCGTAGAACGCGAAATCGGTGTCGTCGACCTTCTTGGGCAGGAACGCTGCCCAGCGGTGGAGATAGCGTGTCGTCATGTAGTCGCGCCACACCGCCACCGGCGTCGCGGCGAACACCTTGGCGAGCTTCGGGAAGGCCGACTTCTCCGCCACGATGACCTTGCGCTCGTCGCCGTTCCCCGGGATGCCAGCCGCCTTGAACAGCGTGTGCCAGTCGAAACCCGGTGCCAGCGCCTTCAGCTCGGCGATCGTCATGGGATTGTAGATCTTGTCCGCGTCGCGGCGATCCGCGGCGGGCCAACTCGCCTCGGCGATGGCCGCTTCCAGCGCATAGACCTGTTGCGCCCGCGCCGCCGCGTCCGTCACGCCGGCGATGGTCAGCATGTCGGCGAGATATTTCTTGTATGCCGCCTGGGTGTCGAGGATTTCCTTGTCGGTCTTCAGGTAATAGTCGCGGTCCGGCATGCCGAGGCCCGACTGATACAAGTTGATCGAATAGGCGTCGGAGTTCTTGTCGTCGACTCCGATATAGTAGCCGAACGGTCCGTCAAGCCCCAGACGCGGATCGCCGATCGCGGCCGCGACATCTCTCAGCGTCTTGTAGCGCGCGATCGTCGCAAGATCGGCCTCGGCCGGCTTCAGCCCGTTCGCCTCGATCTGCGCGGTGTCCATGAACGCGTTGTAGAGATCGCGCAGCTTGCGCCCCTCGGGCGTCAGCTTCTCGTCCGGCGTCTTGGAAAGATCGGCGACCAGGCCCTTCAGCCGCGCCTCGTTGTTGAGGTCGAGTTCGAGATTGACGCCTGAATAGGTGCGGTCCGCCGGGATCGTGTCGTGCTTCACCCAATTGCCATTGGCATAGGCAAAGAAGTCGTCGCCTGGCTTGACGCTCTTGTCGATATAGGAAAGCTCGACACCCCAGGGCTTGACCTGCGGCTCGCCCGCGAACGCCACGCCGGCCAACGCGATGGCCGCCAGCCCGAGAAGAACAAGACTGCGTTTCATGGGTTCGTCCTCACGCGACAAAGAAAAGTGCCGCCGGGCGCGAACCCGGCGGCACGATATCGACTACCAGAGATGCACCCGCTTATCGGGCGGCAGATAGAAGGTGTCGCCCGGCTTGACGGCGAACGCATCGTACCAGGCGTCGCTGTTGCGCGTCGCGCTGATGGCGCGGAACTTGTCCGGCGCATGCTCGTTGGACAGCACCTGCATGCGCAGCGCCGCGTCGCGGGTCTTCGACCGCCAGATCTGGCCATAGGACAGGAAGAACCGCTGATCGCCGGTGAAGCCGTCGAGCACCGGTGCGGGCTTTCCGTCCAGCGACAGGTGGTAGGCTTTGAGCGCGATGGTGATGCCCGCAAGGTCCGCAATGTCCTCGCCAAGCGTATTGGCGCCGATTACATGCAGGCCCGGCAGCGCCTCGTAGCTGTCGAACTGGTCGGACAGCGCCTGGGTGCGCGCCTTGAAGTTCTTGAAGTCGTCCGCCGTCCACCAGTCGCGCAGCACGCCGTCGCCGTCGTATTTCGCGCCCTGGTCGTCATAGCCGTGGCTCATCTCATGGCCGATGACCGCGCCGATGCCGCCATAGTTGACCGCGTCGTCGGCATTCGGATCGAAGAACGGCGCCTGCAGGATCGCCGCCGGGAACACGATCTTGTTCGCGGAAGGATCGTAATAGGCGTTCACTGTTTGCGGCGTCATGCCCCACTCGGCCTTGTCGACCGGATCGTCGAGGCGCTTCAGCTCGCGGTTCCACTCGAAGACACCGCCTGCCTGGGCGTCAGCCAACAGCGAGCCCGGCACGACCCTATAAGCCGTGTAGTCGAGCCACTTGTCGGTATAGCCGACATACGGTGTGAACTTGTGCAGCTTGTCGAGCGCCTTTTGCTTCGTCGCATCCGACATCCAGGTCAGCGTGCGGATGTCGGCATCATAGGTCTTCATCAGATTGGCGACGAGTTCCTTCGCCTTCGCCTTGGCGATCGGCGGGAAGTATTTCGCGACATAGATCTTGCCAAGCGCATCGCCCAGCAAATTGTCGAGCAGATGGACGCCGCGCGTCGGGCGGTCGAGCTGCTGCGGTTGGCCGCCGAGCACGGTGCCGTAGAACGCAAAGTCCGCGTCGTCGAATGCCTTTGGCAGGTACGCCGAGAAGACGTGCAGGTAGTGCACCGTGAGATAGTCCCGCCACACCGATACCGGCGTCTCGGCGAACACTTTGGCGAGGCCCGGGAAAGCGGATTTCTGCGTCACCACGACGACACGTTCACCCTTGGGGCCCGTCATCGGCACGCCCGCCTCGGCGAAGAAGCCGTCCCATGCGAAGTCCGGCGCGAACTTTTTGAGGTCGGACACCGGCATGGGATTGTAGGTCTTGTCCTCGTCGCGGTTTTCGGCGCGCGACCAATGGAGCTGCGCGATCTTGAGCTCGACGTCATAGATCGCCTGGGCGCGCTTGTCCGCGTCCTGGTAGCCGGCCAGCGTCAGGATCGAGGCGAGATACTTCTTGTAGGCGTCACGCGCCGCGACTTCGCCGGCCTCGGTGCCGAGATAATATTCGCGGTCCGGCATGCCCAGGCCGCCCTGGCTCAGCACGATCGAATAGGCCTTGGGATCCTTCTCGTCGACGCCGATGTTCATGTTGAACACGCTGGCGTCGTTGAGCTTGGCCGCGGACATCAGCCGCGCGATATCGTCGAGCGTCTTGGCGCCCGCGATGCGGTCGAGATCGGCCTTGGCGGGCGCCAAGCCTTGGGCATCGATCGCCTTCTGATCGACGAAGGCATTGTAGAGATCGACGAGCTTCTTTTCTTCGTCGGTCAACTGCGCGGCTGGCTTCGCCTGAAGCTCCGCCACGATGTCCTTCATCCGCTTTTCGCTCAGGATGCGCAGGTTCTGGAAGGCGCCGATGCGGTTGCGCTCCGGCGGCATCACCGTGTTCTTGATCCAGGTGCCGTTGACGTAGGCGAAGAAGTCGTTGCCGGGCTTGACGCTCCTATCCATCGCCGTGAGGTCGATGCCCCAGGCGCCGAGTTCGGGCTTGGGTGCGGTGTCGGCGGCGAGCGCGCAGGTCACGCTCAAGGCTCCGGCCAATAGGATAAGGCTGCGTCGCATCGCTGATATCTCCAAGGAGGCGGTTGGGGCGGCGGCGCCGGCCCGTCATGAATCCGTCAGCAATAGGTCAGAACTTGCCGACTCCGCGCAAGTCACGGACTCGTGCGTTAACCAGCCTTCATGGCAGAGGTCGCTTATTTCCCCTGGAACTTCGCCGGGCGCTTTTGCAGAAAGGCAGAGACGCCTTCGACGAAATCTTGTGTCTTGCCGGCCCGTTCCTGGCTCGCCCGTTCGAGATCGAGCTGCTCTTCATAGGTATTGAGCGGGCTGTCCCAATAGAGCTTGCGCGTGATGGCAAGCGAGGACGGCCCATCGGCGAGTTGGCTAGCCAACCTCAGCGCCTCCTCCATCAGGGCCGCGTCGTCGGCCACGCGGTTTATCAGGCCCCATTCGAGCGCCTTCTCCGCCGGCAGCCGCTCGGCGAGCAGCGATAGTTCCTTGGCGCGCGCAAGCCCGATCAGGCGCGGCAGGAGCCAGGTCGATCCGCCATCCGGCACCAGCCCGATGCGCGTGAACGCCTGGAGGAAATAGGCCGAGCGCGCCGCGACGACGAGATCGCCCATCAGCGCGAGGCTCATGCCGACACCGGCCGCAGCCCCGTTCACCGCCGTCACGAGCGGTATTGAGAGATCGCGCAACCGGCGCAGGAAGGGATGATAGACCGTCTCCAGCGCATGGCCGACGCCGGTATCCTCGCCGCCGCGTTCCGAAAGGTTGGCGCCAGAACAGAAGCCGCGGCCCTCGCCGGTCAGGATGATGGCGCGGAAGCCGTTCTCCTTCTTCTCGATGAAGTTCAGCGCTGCCGCCGCACCGCGCACCAGCTTGGTGCCTGCCGCATTCATGGCTTCGGGATGGTTGAGTGTCAGCACCGCGACCTTGCCGTGCGCCGTCACATAAGCCCGATCGAATTCCGTCCGCATGCGGCTCTCCAGTCCGTTGATCGGCGGCGAGCATACGCGGTTCGGAGATGATGGAAAGGCGTTACGCCGCGTCAATTTCCATCGCGCCGGTGCCATTCTCGTCGTCAGCGATCACGCGATTGCGGCCGCCGCGCTTGGCGCGATAGAGGCACATGTCGGCGCGCTGGATCAGCATCGTGCCGTCCTCGGCGCTCGCCAGTTCCGCCACGCCGATCGAGACCGTGATGGAGCCCAGGATGTCGCCGGTCGACTTCTTGACGAGCTTTTTGCTCTCCACATTGGCGCGGATCTGCTCGGCGAGCTTTGTCGCGGCCGCCATGTCCGCCTTGCGCACGATGACCGCGAACTCTTCGCCACCATAGCGCGCCGCGGTGTCGCGGCCCTTGACGTTCTCGGAGATGCAGGCCGCGACCAGTTTGAGCACATGATCGCCCGTCTGGTGCCCCCAGGTGTCGTTGAAGGCCTTGAAGCGGTCGATGTCGCACATGAAGAGCGCCATCGGCTCGCCGCTCAGGCGCGCTTCGGCGATGGCGGTGGCGAGTTCGTTGTCGAACGCCTTGCGGTTGGCGATGCCGGTCAGAGGATCGGTCAGGCTCTCCTTGCGCACATTCTCAAGCTGCGTGCGCAGATCGCCGACCTGCTGCGAGGATTTGTGCAATTCCTGTTCGAGCGCGCGGCTGCGCGATTCCATCGACTTGGTCGCAGAGACCAGGCTCCCGACAAGCTTGCGGATGCTTTCCGGCGATTGGTCGCCGCCGAGTTCGCCGCGTGCCGCGGACAGGGTGTTGCCGTAGTCGCCGGCCTGCTTTGCCGCCGATTCCAGCTTCGCGATGGCGTCGTCCAGCGAGACGGTGACGGTCTCGCCGATCGCCTCGACCGCGCGCTCGGCACGGTCGCGCGAGAAGCAGCGTTCGCGCAATTCCTTCAGCAGGGACGGCGTGAAGGGGCGCCGCGCTGAGATCATGTCGCCGATAATGCGGCCGACCCCGGGATTTTCGCCGGCGGCATAGGTGTAGAACAGCTCGTAGTTGTCCGGCGTGGGCGACACGTCGCATTCGCCCATCAGGGCGAGCGTCGTCTTGGCCAGCGCCTGCTCGCGTTCGCTACGCAACTGTCTGCTCCCACCGCCGATGCCCGCCATATCGTCGGGACTTGCGCGAAGTGTGGCGGGAGGGTCCGTAAAAAACCCTTAAGGACGGCATTGAGGCCGTAGGGCGCAGCGACTAGATTGACAAAATATCAGGAAATTCAGGGAAAGGGACACAAAATGAGCGCGGCCGAAGCAAGACCGAGCCTCGATCCGGCCGCCGAGATGCGCCGTGTCCTGGATATCCAGAAAAAGGCCCATCAGAGGGACGGCGCGCCCAGCGCCGAGAAGCGCATCGAATGGCTAGACCGCGCCATCGCGCTCCTGGTCGGCCACAAGGACGCGATCGTCGACGCGATGCGTGAGGATTTCGGCCACCGCTCGGTCGAGGCCTCGCTCTTCACCGATGTCTCTGGCTCCATCGGCCCGCTCAAGCATGCCAAGGCGCACCTGAAATCCTGGATGAAGCGCGACAAGCGCAAGGTGACGCCCGCCATCCTCGGCCTGTTCGGCGCCAGGGCCTATGTCGAATACCAGCCCAAGGGCACGATCGGCGTGATCAGTCCGTGGAATTTTCCGTTCAACCTCACCTTCACGCCGCTCGCCGGTATCTTTGCGGCGGGCAATCGCACCATGATCAAGCCGAGCGAGTTCACGCCGCGCTCATCCGAACTGATGGCGCGCATGTTCCGCTCTGCCTTCGACGAAAGCGAAGTCGCGGTGTTCACCGGCGGTCCGGACGTCGGCGCGGCCTTCTCGAAGCTTGCTTTCGATCACCTGCTGTTCACCGGTGCGACCTCGATCGCCTATCACGTCATGCGGGCGGCGGCGGAGAACCTCGTGCCGACCACGCTGGAACTCGGCGGCAAATCGCCGGTGATCGTGGGCGACAGCGCCGACATGGCGCTCGCCGCCAAGCGTGTGATGATGGGCAAGACGATGAATGCCGGCCAGATCTGCCTGGCGCCCGACTATGTGATGGTCCCGAAGGCGAAGTCCGGCGAGTTCGTGAAACAGGCCACCGATGCCGTCGGCGCGATGTTTCCGACTCTGAAGGACAATCCCGACTACACGTCGGTGATCAACCAGCGCCATTATGATCGACTCCAGGGTTATCTCGACGATGCGCGCGCCAAGGGCGCGGAGATCGTCGAACTCAATCCGGCCAAGGAGGATTTCCGCCAGCAGCCCTATCATAAGATTCCACCGACGCTGGTGCTGAACCCGACCGACGACATGAAGATCATGCAGGACGAGATCTTCGGCCCGCTGCTTCCCGTGAAGACCTATGGCGGTGTCGACGAGGCGATCGGCTACGTCAACGATCACCCGCGGCCGCTGGGTCTCTATTACTTCGGCAAGGATGGCGCAGAACAGGAGAAGGTGTTGGCGCGCACGACATCTGGCGGCGTCTCCATCAACGACACGATTATGCATGTCGCGATGGAGGACCTGCCATTCGGCGGTATCGGCCCGTCCGGCATGGGCGCCTATCACGGCATCGACGGCTTCAGGACCTTCAGCCACGGCAAGGCGGTGTTCCAGCAGGTGAACCGCGATCTGACCGCGATGCTGCGTCCGCCCTATGGCGCTGGCATCCGCAAGATGCTCGCGGGGAGCATCAAGGCGTAGACGCAATCACTTACCCGTCGGGTTATTCCCGCCATTAAACCGCCCGAAGCGGCGGGCCGCCATCAGGCCCAGCAGCAGCATGCCCGCGCCCGCGGCGCCGACATGCTGCCAGGCGTGGATGTCAAACGCGCCGAAGCGGCAGAGCAGGAGATACGCCACCACGAGGTTCAGGAAACCCCAAAGCACATTCACGGTCGAGGACGAAAACCCTTCGCCCGGCGGCCTCGCGAATGGGCTCTGAAACGGCCGCCCGCTCACGCCGGCGACGAAATGCGGGATCGCGTTGCACAGGAATGCGCCGCCGAAGAAATATGCGACCAGTGTCGGCCAATCCAAGTTCATCACGCCCTCCGCACAGGTGCCGAGGCTACTCCGCCGTCCAGCCACCGTCGACCGAGATGTTCGCGCCGGTGATGTTCTTCGCCGCGTCGGAGCACAGGAAGACCGCGATGCCGGCGACTTCCTCGACCGTCACGAACTCCTTGGTCGGCTGCGCGTCCAGCAGCACGTCGTTGATCACCTGTTCCTTGGTCATGTTCCGCGCCTTCATCGTGTCGGGGATCTGCTTCTCGACCAGCGGCGTCCAGACATAGCCCGGGCTGATGCAGTTGACCGTGATGCCGTGCGTCGCGGTTTCCAGTGCGATCGTCTTGGTCAGCCCGGCGATACCGTGCTTGGCCGCGACATAGGCTGACTTGAACGGGCTCGCGACCAGCGAATGCGCCGATGCCGTCGAGATGATGCGGCCCCAGCCGCGCTTCTTCATGCCCGGCACCGCCGCGCGCATGCACAGGAACGCGGATGTCAGGTTGATCGCGATGATCTGCTGCCATTTCTCGACCGGGAATTCCTCGACCGGCGCGACGAACTGGATGCCGGCATTGCACACCAGCACGTCGCAGGCGCCGTAGGTCGACTCCGACAGGGCGATCATCGCCGCGACCTCGTCGGGCTTGGTCATGTCGGCCGGCGAATAGACTGCCTTGACGCCGAACTCGCTTTCGATCCCCGCGCGCTCCTTCTCGATCGCCGCGGCGTCGCCGAAGCCGTTGAGCACGATGTTTGCGCCCTCCTTCGCGAAGGCACGCGCATAGGCGAGCCCGATGCCGCTGGTGGATCCGGTGACGATTGCGGCTTTTCTTTTGAGCGACATGGCGTGCTTCTCCTATGGGGCAAGATAGTCGTGCAGCACCCGTCCATAGGGCAGCACGAAGTCGACAATCTGGTGCCGGCCGCCGACGATCTCGTGCACGGGCAGGTCGGCGACGCGGCAATTCACGTGTTCGGTCAAATGCAGCCGCGCGGGTCCGTCCCACGCCTCGTGCACGACGATGTCCTGAAGATTATAGCCGACGAGCTGCGCGACCTTCGGCTTGCCGTCGACATCGGGCAGCCATTTCAGGTTGACGTTCAGCTTGGCTATGCCGGCCTTCACCTGGTCGAGCTTGTCGGCGAGGCTGATGGGCTTGTACGCCATGGTGCCCAGCGCCACGCGCTCCTCGTCGTAGTGCAGCGTCCCGGTCAGCGTGTCCTTGATGACCTTCAGCCGCGGCACGCCGTATTTCTTGGGAAAGCCCCAGATCTCGCGTCCGCCCGTGATCGGCGGCTCGTCGTCGAGATACATCTGCACCGAGAAATTGCACGGCTCGCCGTTATAGGTTGCCAGAATGCCGGTGCCGCTCTCCTGATAGTCGCCGAAGCCCGAGGCGTCGGGCATCTTCATCCACTCGTAGTAAGCGAGGTCGCCCGGCGCGGGCTCCAGCGGCTCGGGCAAGGCGGCTCGGATCACCGCCGGATCGGTGCGATAGGTGATGATCAGATATTCGCGCCGCACGAAACGGAACGGCCCGCGCGGATAGCTCGGGCTGAACAGCGGCATAGAGGTCGCGGCCAGAATCTCGTTGCGGTTCATGGGAAATATTCCGCCTCGATGGTTTTGCTCGCGATCTTGTGGCGTTCGCACGTCATCTCGCCGCGCTTTTCCATCGCATGGCGCAGGTCGCCGAGCCCTGTCCGCCAATGGTCCAGCATCGTCTGGCGCGAGAATTCGTAGTCCTTGGACGGCCCCTCATAGGGCTTGCGGCGATAGCAGAGCTTCACCACCGTCACGGCGTTCTCGTAGGACAGATCGCCCAGCAGCGCGGCATTGGGCGAGGTCCGCAGCTCTTCCGGCAACGCCGACAGAAGCGCGCGCAGCGCCACCTTGGCGGCGTGAATCTTCATGTCGACTTCGGTGTTGTGGTCCGTGCGGCTGGCATAGCGGATGTCCTTCTCGCGCTCCGCCGCTTCGAGCAGCGTCCGGGGCAGGGCGCCATGCGCATTGAACAAGTCGACCTGGAAGATCAGCAGATCGTCCTTTGGCTCATTCTGCATGACGTATTGCAAAGGCGTGTTGGAGACGACGCCGCCGTCCCAATAATGCTCGCCATTGATCTCGATGGGCGGAAAGCCGGGCGGCAGCGCTCCCGACGCCATCACATGCGCCGGCCCGATGGTGCAGTGTTCGTTGTCGAAATAGACGAGCGCGCCTGTGCGGACATTGACGGCTCCCAGGCTGAGCCGGATCTCCTGCGCATTGATGCGGTCGAAATCGACCAGCCGTTCCAGCGTCGCGCGCAGCGGCGCCGTGTCGTAATAGCTGAGTGCCTCGGGAACCCCGGGTGGATAGAACATCGCGGGCGGAACACGCGGCCGGAAGAACCCTTCGACGCCGAAGCTCGCGGTCCATGCCGCCGCCGCCTCGCTGAACAGGCTGTGCATCGTCGAATCCGGCATGCGCAGATTGAACGGCAGGACGGAGCTCGACCGCTCCCAGAATTCGCGCAGCCGGGGCAGGCGGTCCTCGCGCCGATTGCCGGCGATGAGGGCCGCGTTGATCGCGCCGATGGAAATGCCCGCGATCCAGTCGGGGCGGAAGTCGGCCTCCGCCAGACCTTCATAGACGCCACCCTGATAGGCGCCCAGTGCGCCGCCTCCCTGGAGGACCAGCACGCGACGTGCGCCGGTCCCGGTTCTCGGAGCTTCGCTGGCAACGACGTCCATGCGGGGAGAGCCTCATATTGCGTTGCAGCAAATATAGGTCCCGAGCCGAAAAATTGCACCCTCGGCCAGGTGAAACTTTTGTTCGACTCAACCGGTAAGGAGAGAGAGCGCCGTCAGTGTTGCCGCCGCCCACGTCGTGCCGCGCGACGATTCCGGCGTCCGATTGGCATGCCATAGGGCGGCGGAGCAATTGCGCGCAAAGCACCAGCCGAGCACACGGGCGCGGTCCAGCCCCAGCCGCTCGCAATAGATGCGCACGCGCCGATCCATCTGCCCCGGCGTCACGAAGTCTTCCAGCCGCTCGAGCGGATTGCGCAACGGTGCCGCCAACTCATAAGCGACTTCGCCCGCCTCGCCTTTGGGATCGATGGCGAGCCAGCCGCGCGTTTCGTCGAACAGGATGTTCTCGTGATGCAGATCGCCGTGCAGCAGGACGCGCGACGGCTGCGAGGCTTCGAGTTCACGGAAGGTCGCCGCCGCGCGCTCGGCGATGGCCTCTGTCAGCGGCGCCACGGCCCGTGCATAGCCGAACACACGATATTGCGCCGCGTGGCCCGGCCAGCCGGCCGGATCGGCGTTGGCGCTTTGCAGTTTTTCGATCGTATCGCAGACGATATGCGTTGCCTCGTCGTCGCGCCCGCTCAGCGGATAGGCGGTCAATTGCGTGCCCGGAACGATGCGTTCGATCAGGACCGCCGCCTCGTCGCTCTCCAGGACACGGACGGTGCCGTGGCCGCGATGCAGCGCCAGATAGCGCGCGCACGGTCCCTCGTCGCTGCCCGGCTTGAAGGCTTTCAGGACCGCGCGCTCGCGCCCGCGCGTGACGAAGACGATCCACGACGAAATCGTCTCGAACGGCGCGCCGTCCGGCGTCAGGCCCCAGCGCTCGATATGATCGCGCAGAGGGTCGCCGGCCATGACGCTCTACGCGTCGGCCTTTTTCGGCAGGTTCACGGGCCTGAGCAGGAAGGCCGGAAGTTCGTGCTTCTCCGGCTTCACCGGGGCGGCGTCGTTCTTGCGGTCCTGATGCGCCTTGTGCGGCTTCTCGCGCTTTTGCTGCGCGGGCTGCGTAGCGGTCTGCGGCTCGCGATGTTCGCGGCGTGGCTCGTGCCTTTTGTCTTGCCGCGGCTTGTCGTGACGCGGTGGCTCCGGCGCACGCGCCTGCTCGACGGGTGCAGACTGGGCCGTGGCCTCGATCGCCGGTGCGGGCTCCATCGGCGCCACGTGATCGTGGAATTTGTCGGGACGGAACTTGTCGCGGCGATTGTCGCGCCCGCGACCGCCTTTCTGACCGCCGCGGCGTTCTTCGTCGCGGCGCGGCTTGCGGTCCTCGCGCACTTCGATGTTCTCCATCGTCTTGCGCGGGATCGTGGTCTTGGTGAGCTTCTCGATGGCGTCGACCTGGCGGTCGTCGCGCGGCGTTGCCAGCATATAGGCGGCGCCGCTTCGTCCGGCGCGGCCGGTGCGGCCGATGCGGTGGACATAATCGTCGGGATGGAACGGGACGTCGAAATTGAACACATGGCTGACGGCCGGAATGTCGAGGCCGCGCGCCGCCACGTCGCTGGCGACGAGGATTTTCAGGTCCCCGGCGCGGAACCGGTCGAGCGTCTTGGTGCGCAGCGACTGGTCGAGATCGCCGTGCAGCGGCGCGGCATCGAAGCCGTGCTTGACCAGCGACTTCGACACCACGTCGACGTCGCGCTTGCGATTGCAGAACACGATCGCGTTGTTCAGCGTCGGCTCCGCCTCGCGGATCAGCCGGCGCAGCGCCTCGCGCTTGGCCCAGTCATTCGCCGGGATGTTGACGATTTCCTGCGTGATGTTCGCCGCGGCGGTGGCGGGACGCGCCACTTCGACACGCACCGGATTGTGCAGGAACTGCTCGGTCAGCCGCTGGATCTCGGGCGGCATGGTCGCGGAATAGAACAGGGTCTGCCGCGTGAAGGGGATGAGCTTGCAGATGCGCTCGACGTCCGGGATGAAACCCATGTCGAGCATGCGGTCGGCTTCGTCGACCACCAGGATCTGCACCTGGCTCAGCATCAGCTTGCCGCGCTCGAAATGATCGAGCAGGCGGCCCGGCGTTGCGATGAGCACATCCACGCCGCGATCCAGTTTCTTCTCCTGGTCGTCGAAAGACGTGCCGCCGATCAGCAGCGCCATGGAGAGCTTGTTGTACTTGCCGTATTTCTCGAAGCTCTCGGCGACCTGCGCCGCTAGTTCGCGCGTCGGCTCCAGGATCAGGGAGCGCGGCATGCGCGCCTTGGCCCGGCCGCGCGCCAGCATCTCGATCATCGGCAGCGTGAACGATGCCGTCTTGCCGGTGCCGGTCTGGGCGATGCCGATGAGATCGCGCCGTTGCAGGACGATCGGAATGCCCTGCGCCTGGATCGGGGTGGGGATTGTGTAGCCGCTGTCCGCCACGGCTTTCAGCACGTCGGCCGCAAGGCCAAGGCCTTCGAAGCCGTTCACTTCGGCGGGAGCAGGGGGGCTGGGTTCAACAGAAGAAACAGGGGATTCAAGTACTTCTGCACTGCCGGCTTCCGCGCCGGCGCTCGTCTCGATGCTCGTCTTACGCTCCTGGTGGGGCGCAGTTTCGAGCGCCCGACGTCGTCGACCCGAATTGGTCCGACTCGTATATGCATCGCAATATAGCGCAATTTTCTTACTTTTCAACTCTCGGTGAATACGGACAGAGTTCCACCGACGGACGGGCGTCTGCGCCCGCGTTTGATCGGCGTCGAGCACGGAATATCCGCGTGGTTCATCACAACAAGGAATTGCTCCGGCAGGTCGCCGGCCTGCTGATCGCCTTCGGCGTGCTGACGATCTTCTATTGGATCATCGGCCGGATCTGGCCGTCGGTGCCCGGGCAGAAGGTCTTTCGCAAGGGCTTCTGGACCGACTGCGTCTATTGGCTGTGGACACCCATCGTCACCAAGGCCGTCACGCCGCTTGCGGTCGGCATCGTCCTCTTTCCGATCATTCTTCTCTTCGGCCTGCACTATCAGACGGTGGCCCAGGGCCACGGCGTCTTGAGCCGTCAGCCGCTCTGGCTCCAGGGCATCGAGGTCTTCCTGGTCGGAGACTTCTTCGGCTATTGGCAGCACCGCCTGTTTCATCAGGCGCGGCTGTGGCCGTTCCACGCCGTGCACCATTCCTCGACCGAACTCGACTGGCTGTCTTCGGTGCGGCTGCACCCGGTAAACGACATCGGTTCCAAGCTGATTCAGGTCGTGCCGCTGGTCGCGCTGGGCTTCAATCTGACGACCGTCGCCCTCTATGCGCCGATCATCACCTTCTACGCCATCATGGTACACGCCAATCTCCGCTGGGACCTCGGACCCTTCCGCGCCGTGTTCGTCAGCCCCGCCTTCCACCGCTGGCATCACACAAAGGCGGATGAGGGGCTCGACAGGAATTTCGCAGGCGCCTTTCCCTTC
>Ga0265314_10000836_pt1 | contig 36429 bp, 33 predicted proteins | sample 4126metaG_FD_203106 | JGI IMG/M metagenome (GOLD analysis project Ga0265314, IMG submission 203106) | Rhizosphere microbial communities from Carex aquatilis grown in University of Washington, Seatle, WA, United States - 4-1-26 metaG | ecosystem: Host-associated > Plants > Roots > Rhizosphere >...
GCAGCCGCATGGCCAGCGCCGCACCGACGTGGCTGCAGCGGGTCGAGCGCGCCGCGGCGGCGCTCAACTTCGAACCCGGCAGCGTGCTGACGCTGATGCCGGAGGAGATCGTGATCCGATAGGGACGGGATGGCTACAGACGCCCGCGCGGCAGTTCGAGCTCCGCCATCGCTCGATCTGTTCCTTCGGAGGACGTAGCTCCAGGCGCGGCGCAGTCGGTCGCTTACCGGGGAGGCGCGTTACCCGACCGAAAGTTGCGCAGGCGAGCGATCTGCGCCCGCCGCGGGGTCGGGCAATTGGCGGTGGCGGGTTCATCTGTGGAGATTTCGTGGCGCAGGCTCGAGCCAGGTGCACAGCCGGCGCCACCCCTGCGCCATCGCGATCAGCCGACCGTGACGCCGCGCCAGAAGGCAACGTAGTCTTTGATCTCCGCCGCGGCGTCCTTCGGTTGCGGATAGAACCACGCCGCGTCCTTGTTGGTCTGGCCGTTGACGACGACGTCGTAGTAGCTCGCGGTACCTTTCCAGCCGCACACGGTGTGTGTCTGGCTCGGTTGAAAGAACTCGCGGTGGATGGCGTCGGGCGGAAAGTACTGATTGCCCTCGACGACGATGGTGCGGTCGCTTTCGGCCAACACGGTTCCGTTCCACGTTGCGCGCATGGCAGCCTCCTGGCGCGTATCTTAGTCGGGTGGCGGCGGCGTGCGAGAGGGCAGGTCGATCTTTCGCTGGCCGCCGCGCCCACGGCGGCTTCCCGCCTCGTCACACCAGCCGCACCGAGTGGCTCTTCACCGCCAGCCAGACATCGCGGCCGGGAGCGATGCCCAGCGCATCGATCGCCGAGCGCGTCAGGCGCACCAGCCAGGCGCTCCCGCCGGCCGTCGGGGCACAGCGGACGATGGCGTTGGCGGCGCTGCCGTGAATCGCGACGACGCGGGCGGCGAAGAGGTTGCGCGCCGACAGCGACGTCATGGGCTCGGTAGCCAGCACGACATCGTCGGCGCGGATCGCGATGGTCACCGCGGCGCCGACGGCGAGCGACGCGACGAGTGGGATGGCCAGCGGCAGAACGCCCACCAGGCGCAAGCTGGTGATACCGCCGGCGGCGTCGTGCGCGATGACCTCGCCGCGCATCACATTCTCCACGCCGCCGGCCGAGGCCTGCGCGACCGATGCCGTATCCAGCAGCTGCAGCGGCGGCCCCTGCGCTTCGACGGCGCCGTCGCGCAGGGTCAGCAGCTCCCCGGCCACGGCGATGGCCTCGCCGACGTTGTGCGTCACATAAATGATCGGCACGCCCCATTGGTCGCGGATGCGCAGCAGATACGGCAGGATCCGCTCGCGCAGCGCTGCGTCGAGCGCAGCCAGCGGTTCGTCGAGCAGCAGAAGGCGCGGATTGCTCGCCAGCGCGCGCGCCAGCGCGACGCGTTGACGCTCGCCGCCTGACAGCGAGGCCGGATCGCGGCCGAGCAGGGCGCGCAGCTCGAGCACGTCGAGCGCCGTGTCGATCCGGCGCGTGTCGCCGCGTGCGCCAAAGCGCACGTTCTGCAGCGCCGTCATATGGGGAAAGAGGCCGGCGTCCTGCGGCACGAAGCCGACGCGGCGCGCCTCCGGGCGCAGGCGGATGCCGGCGGCGCTATCCAGCACCACCGCCCCATCGAGCGCGATGCGGCCGCGCGCCCGCGGGCGCAGCCCGGCTACCGCTTCGAGCAGCGACGTCTTGCCGGAGCCCGACGGTCCCATCACGGCCGTGACCGATTCGCGCAACACGATCGCGAGGCGCACGGTGAAGCGCGCCAGCGGCAGCTCGAGGGCGATCTGGATCAGGCGGCGACCCGCTGCGTGCGCCGGCGTGTGATCCATTCCGCCGACCACAGCGCCGTGAATGCCAGCACGACGGTGATGGCGACCAAGCGGAGGGCGCGATCGTCATGGCCGGTCTGATTGTCGCTGAAGATGGCCAGCGCCAAGGTCTGCGTGCGACCGGGGATGTTGCCGGCGATCATCACCGTGGCGCCGAACTCGCCGAGCGCGCGCGAGAACGCCAGCACCGCGCCGGCGACGACGCCGCGCCAGGCGAGCGGCAGCGTGATGCGCAGAAAAGCCGTCGCGGCGCCGCAGCCGAGCGTGCGCGCGATGCCGACCAAGCGCGGGTCGACCTCCTCGAAGGCGGTGCGCGCCGAGCGCACGAAGAGGGGGAACGACATCACCATAGTAGCCAGGAGCACCGCCTTCCACGTGAAGACGATCTCGATACCGTGCGCGGCGAGCCAGCCGCCGAGCGGCGCGCGCCGCCCGAGCGCTTCCAACAGCAGAATGCCGACGGCGGTCGGCGGCAGCACCAGCGGCAGCGACAGCACGGTCTCGATCCCTCCTTTGCCCGGTCCGCGGTAGCGCGCCAGCAGCAGCGCCGCGGCCAATCCGGGAATCAGGATCAGCGCCGTCGACAGCGTCGCGATGCGCAACGTGAACAAGATGAGGCCGAGCTCGTTGGACACCCGGCTACCTTCCGAGGATGACGATGAAGCCGTCGCGCGCGTAGACCTGCAACGCCGCGGTCGAGAGCAGATACGTCAACACACCGGTGACGTCAGGCTGCTTCGAGGCAGCGATCGGCGCGATCGGATAGACGATCGGCGGCGTCTGATCGCGCGGCACCTCGAACGCCACTTTCACATTCGGGCTGATCGCCGCGTCGCTGCGATAGACGATGCCGACGTCCGCGTGCTCGTCGGCCACCGCCGCCAGCGCGGCGCGCACGTCGGTGGTCGGCACGACGCGTCCCTTGATGCCGTCCCACAGCTTCAGCCCGTCGAGATACTTGCGCGCATAGACGCCGGCCGGCACGGCATCTGGATTGGCGACGGCGATGTGTTGGAACTTGCTGAGGTCGGCCGGGCCGCCGATCTGCGCCGCCGACGTCTTCGGGACGATGAAGACCAGCGTATTCGACAGCACGTCGCGCCGCGCGCTGGCGGCGACGAGCCCTGCCTCGACCAGACCATCCATTTGCGCCGTGTCGGCGGAGAAGAAGATGTCCGCCGACGCGCCGGCTTTGATCTGGCGTGCCAGGTCGTTCGAACCGCCGAAGTTGAAGTCGATCTTCTTGCCCGTCTCCGCGGCGTAGGTGGCGCCGAGCTCCTTCATCGCGTCGGTGAGGCTGGCCGCGGCGAAGACGGTGACGTTTTCGGCGCGCGCCACGCCAGCCAATGCCAGCAGGGTAGCGAGCACACTCAGACTGCGTCGGACATGCATAGGCGATCGCTCCGGGTTGTAGCACTGCCTGGCGCAGCGCGATGGGTGTGCGGCCGTTCGAGTTCTCATCGGGCGTGCACGGTCGGATGCCACACAGGCCTGGCGCTCGACAACCGCCCGTGCCGCCGCCCGGCGAGCGCGATCAGTCGACTCCCGGCTGATGGTCACGCGCCTTCGATGCCGAGGCGTTTCATCATGCGGTAGAGCGTCGTGCGCTCGATGCCCAGCGTGCGGGCCGCGTCGAGGCGATTGCCGCCCGCCGCGCCGAGCGCAGCGCGTATACGCGCCTCGGCGGCGCGATCGAGGCACTCCTGCAGCGTGTCGTCGACGGCGGCGACGGCCGACGCGGTGCGCGGCGGCGCCATTTCCAACAGCAGATCCTCCGGCGCGATGGTCGTGTCGCGCGCCAGGACGACGGCGCGCTCGACGGCGTTTTCGACCTCGCGCACGTTGCCCGGCCACGCATGCGCCACCAGCGCCGCCTCGGCGTCGGCGCCGAATTGCAACGTGCGTCCGGCCTCGCGCGCGCTGCGGGCGAGAAAGCGGCGGGCCAGCGGCAGCACATCCTCGCGGCGCTCGCGCAGCGGCGTCAGCTGCACGGGGATGACATTGAGGCGGAAGAAGAGGTCTTCGCGGAAACGCCCGGCGGCGACGTCGTCGCGCAGCGAGCGATTAGTGGCGCACACGACGCGTACGTCGATGCGTCGCGGCGCCGCGCCGCCGACGCGTTGCACTTCGCTCTCCTGCAGCACGCGCAGCAGCTTGGCCTGGAAGTCACCGCTGATCTCGCCAATCTCGTCGAGAAACAGCGTGCCGCCGCCGGCGCGCTCGAAACAGCCGGCGCGCGCCGTCGCGGCGCCGGTGAACGCGCCCTTCTCATGGCCGAACAGCTCGCTCTCCAAGACGCCTTCGGCGAACGCCTTGCAGTTCACCGCGACGAATGGATGGCCGACGCGCTCGCTCCAGAAATGCAGCAGGCGCGCGACCAGCTCTTTGCCGGTGCCGCTCTCGCCCTGAATGCAGACGGTGGCGCGGCTCGGTGCGACGCGCCGTACCAGGTCGAGCAATGCCCGGCTGGCGGCGCTCTCGGCGACCACGGCGTCCGGCGCATAGCGGCTCGCCACCTCTTGCCGCAGCCAGCGGTTTTCGCGCTCGAGGCGCGTCAGCGACACGGCGCGCGCCACCAGGGCGCGCAACTCGTCGTTGTCGAATGGCTTGGCGATGTAGTCGAAGGCGCCGTCGCGCATGGCGGCGACGGCGGACGGCACGCTGGCGTGCGCGGTGAGCAGGATGACCGGCAGTGTGGGGTGGCTGGCGCGCAAGCGGCGCAGCAGCGCGATGCCGTCCATCTCGGGCATCATCAGATCGCTGACGACCACGTCGGCGCCGCGCGCGTCGATCGCGGCCAATGCCTGAGCTGCGCTGGCGCAGGGCTCACAGGCATAGCCGTCACGTTCCAGCGCCATGGCGATCACTGCCGCCATGCGCGGTTCGTCGTCGACGATGACGATGCGCGCGGACACGCTTCCGACCTACCAGTATCGACGCGGCGCGGACCAGCCCGTCGCCGTCAGCGGCGAGCCGCGCGCGGGTCGACAGGCAGTTAAGCCCCGCGGACATGCTCAATTAACCGGCGATGCCCACAAAAGGAGCAGCGATTACGGCAACTTCTCCTGCGAACGACAGCCGCGAGTTCTCGCATGTGCCGCGTTGCGACCTGGCATCGGCGTTGCTGAACGGCTCTCGGACGGCAGGCGCCGTCGCAACCTGCATAGGGTCGGGGGTCTCAGTCAGAGAGGAGACGACCGTGAAGTCGTCCCAGGACGCAATCTCGCGCGCAAAGGAGCAGTGGCTATGAAAAAGGTCGAAGCCATCGTCAAGCCGTTCAAGCTCGACGAGGTGAAGGAGGCGCTGGGCCGCAACGGCATCCAAGGCATGACCGTTTCGGAGGTGAAGGGCTTCGGGCGCCAGAAGGGCCACACCGAGCTCTATCGAGGCGCGGAATACGTCGTCGACTTTCTGCCGAAGATCAAGATCGAGTTGCTGGTCGACGACAAGGACGCCACCAAGGCCTGCCAAGTCATCGAGGAGACCTGTAAGACCGGGCGCATCGGCGACGGCAAGATCTTCATCATGCCGGTCGAAGAAGTGGTGCGCATTCGCACCGGCGAGCGCGGCTCGGACGCTGTCTGACGCGACTCCGGCCGACCAAGATCGCCGTCCACGCCGGTGCCGCGACACGGGCATGGCTCGGCGATAGCGCCTGACCACCTCGCGCCCCGCGCGGCGGTTGCTGGGTGGTGTTGACAACGGGCTGCGAGCCCGGCGCGTCTTCGGACGCGCCGGGTTTTTTTTTGGCCGCCGCGATGTCTGGAAGAAATGCAGCATCTGCCGATGGCTCTGCTGTAGCACCGAGGTACGCGGCGCAGCTGACACGCGCGCCGTGGACGGCTTGCGGCACAAGGCTGCCCGGCCGCTGAGCGCGGTTGCCCAGCGGCTGAGCACTACGCGTATCGCACTCCGGTCGCCTGCCGGACGCCTCCACTGCGATCGCTACTGGCACGTCGCGTGCTTCGCTGAGCCGGCAGTGGAGGCGGATGTCATGCGAGCCATGGAGTCTTTCTACGAGAGGTTGTCGGCCCTGGATCAGACCTTCTTGGCGCTGGAAACCCCCAACGCGTACATGCACGTCGCCATCACGGCGATTTTCGAGCCGGGCAATTTGTCGACGCCGCAGGGTGGGGTCGACATCGATCGCATCCGGCAGCACATCGCCGCGCGCCTGCGATTCATTCCGCGCTATCGACAACGGCTGGAAATGCTGCCGATGGGGGGACCGATTTGGGTCGACGACGCGCGCTTCGATCTCAACTTCCACGTCCGACACGGCAGCTTGCCGCGTCCCGGCGGCGAGCGGCAACTGCAGCGGCGCTGTGCCGAGATTCTCGAGCGCGCCCTCGATCGCCGCAGGCCGCTGTGGGAGATCTGGATCATCGAGGGGTTGGAAGACGGCCGCTTCGCCATGCTCGCCAAGGTGCATCACTGCATGGTGGACGGCATCGCCGGCATCGACATCCTGGCGGCGCTGCTCGGGACCGAGCCGACCGATGCGCTGGAGGCGATCGAGCCGTGGGCGCCGCGGCCGCAGCCGGCCGAGCGCGTGCTCTTCCGCGACGAAGTGCGCCGCCGCGCCCGCGCATCGGTCAACGCCGTCTTCGGGCTCGCCGACGCGTTGCGTGCGCCGCGCGAGACCAGTCGCGCGGTGGGCGGTCACGCGTCGGCGATGTACCGTCTGATGCGCGAGCTGGGCAGCGCGCCGGCGACGCCGTTCAACCAGCCGATCGGCCCGCACCGCCGCGTCGACTGGCTGGCGACGGACTTTGCCGACATCAAGGCCATTCGCAACAGTCTCGGTGGGACGATGAACGACGTCGTCTTGACCACCGTTGCCGGCGCCGTCGGATCGCTGCTGTCGCGCCGCCGCGCGCCGCTCGACGGCGAGTTTCGCACTGTCGTGCCGGTCAGCGTGCGCACCGCCGACGAGCGCGGCGTGCCGGGCAATCGCGTCTCGCTGTGGCTGGCCAACCTGCCGGTGCACGAACGCAACGCGCGGCGCCGCCTCGAGGCGGTGCGCGAGGTGACGGCGCGGCTGAAGGCGGAGCAGGAAGAGCGCAGCGCCGAGATCGTGACCCAGGCGGCCGATTGGACGACCAGCAACGTCATCAACCTCGCCGCCCGTCTGATCAACAGCGCGCGCCGCTTCAACATGATCGTCACCAACGTGCCCGGCCCGCCGGTGCCGTTCTACTTGCTGAGCGCCAAGATGGTCGCCGGCTATCCGCATTTGCCGCTGTTCGAGAATCAGGGCCTCGGCGTGGCGCTGCTGAGCTACGCCGGGACGCTCTATTGGGGCATCGCCGGCGACTGGAATCAGATGCCGGATCTCGGCGAGTTCATCGGCGCGCTACGTGACGCCTTCGACGAGTTGCGCGCCGAAGCGGCCGCGCTGGCGCCGCAGGCGAGCAGCGGCCCGCCGCCATCGAGCGATGGGCGCCGGCAGTTCACCGTGCACCGCGGCGCCAATGCGGCGGCTACATCGTCAGCAGCGGCGGCAGGCGCTCGAGGCAGAGGCGCACGAACGCGCGCAACGTCTGCGGCTGGTGGTCTTCGGCACGCTGCCCCAACCCCCAGGCTCGGTACAATCCGCTCTTCCCGATAGAGAGCGCCGCGAGGCGCGTGGCGGCCAGATCGGCGGCCACTGCCCAGCGCGGTACCACGGCGAGGCCGAGGCCGGCGCGCACCATGCTCGACACGGCGCCGAGGTGGTCGAGCTCCATGACGATGTGCGGGAACACGCCGGCTTCGAGCAGCATGCGTTCGACGATGTGGAAGGTCGAGCTGCGGCGCTCGTAGACCAGCAACGGTTGCCCGGCCAGCTCGCTCGCTTCGACGCGGCGGCGCGCGGCCCATTCGTGCGCGGGCGCGGCAATGACCACCAGCTCGTCACGCCCCAGCTCGAACAGCCGCAGCTTCGCCTCGGCGATCGGCAAGGTCACCATGCCGACGTCGAGATCGCCGTCGAGCAGTCGCTGGATGGTGTGCGCCGAGGGACCGCTGGTGACGCGCAGCTCGACGCGCGGGAACTCGACGTGGAACGACTGCAGCACGCTCGGCAGCAGGTGCTCGCACGCCGCGCCGCCGGCGCCGATGCGCAGCACGCCCGAGCCCGTCGCCTCGTAGGCGGTCAAGACGCGCTGCGCCTCGTCGACTTTGGCAAGGATCTGTCTTGCGTAGTGCAGCAGGATCTCGCCGGCCGACGTCGGCCGCACACCGTTGCCGGCGCGCACCAGGAGCTTGACGCCGAGCTGGCGCTCCTGCGCGGCGATCTGTTGACTGATCGCCGATTGGCTCAAGCCCAATCGACGGCCGGCGCGTGTGAAGCTGCGCAGATCGACGATGGTGACGAACGTGCGCAGCAGCTTCGCGTCGATGTCCGGCCGCCGCCGTTCCCCGGAAGGTCGCACCGACAACTCGTCTCCGGCACTGCTAGTGGCTCGCGTGCTTTTCATATCCTGGCTCTCACACCTTCGTAGCGTTCCGATAAGGGAAATCGATGACCGCGTTCACGGGCGGTCATGATGCGTCGATTGCCCAAAGCCTGGGCAACGTCGCGTCGATAGGCAGGCGAGCCGAGCGCCAACGATGCGCTGCGCAATGCGAAGCGATTAGTGGAAAGCCTTGTGCCCCAATGTCTATCCCCATGTGCGCTGCATCCCCTCGGCCCCGGCAGCCGCGTTGCGTGCGCTGCCGATGGTGTGGAGAAGCAGAAGCGATGCCAGGTGTAGAGAACGCTCACAGCGACGGCCGCCGCTCTGGCGCTGCTCATGTTGCGAGCGCTTGCCTAGGCGGTAAGCAGCGTGACGCGCCGCGTCGGCTGCACAACCGTGAGCGCATGTCACGGCGCCGTGCTGGCACGACTGATGCTGACTCCGCTGACAGACGCACGATCCTCGCGTCTGGAACGCAACGCGGGGAGCCACAACCGCTGCCCACGGGTGTGGCTCCCCGCCCCCCCTTCATCAGTACCCGCGGAGGACCGCTGTGGGTCGGGCCCTCATCGTCGACGACGACAAGTCCGTTCGCTTCGTGCTGCGCCAGGCGCTCAAACAGCAAGGCTGGGCGACACAGGAAGTGGATGACGGCTCGGTCGTCGAGGACGAGCTCGAAGCCACGCACTTCGACTTGCTGCTGCTCGACCTCTACATGCCGGGCATGAACGGCTTCGAGGTGCTGCGCCGGATCCGCCAGCCGCACAACGGCGTGCGGCCGCTGTGGCGCACGCCGGCTGACGTCGGCATCGTCGTGCTCTCCGGCGCCGCCGGGCGCGACGGTCTATCGTTCGCCGCCAAGCTCGGCGCGGATATCTGTTTGCAGAAGCCGTTCGACGTCACCGAGCTGCTCAGCGCGGTGCGCGGCCTGAAGCGCTGAACGAGCGCGTCAGCGTGCCAGTGCCGCTACGGCGGCGCGCAGGTCGGCGGCCGGTGGGCTGGGCCAGCGCCAGAGGCTTTGCGCATGGACGCTGCGCCCGCCATGCCGCAGCAGCGCGCACTCCGTGGTGAAGGCGGCGTCGTCCATCGCCGACACCCACACCGCGCAGTCGAGCACGTCGCCGTAGCGCGCCGCGTCGAAATATTCCAAGTCGTGCGCGGCGAGCCGCGGACGCGTGTGCGGACTGGTCGGATCGATGGGCCAACCGTGCGCCGCGAGCGCGTCCCAGGTCGCCTGTTCGACGAACACCGGGTACTGGGCGTTGTTGACGTGCGCCACCGAATCGAGATCGGCGAGCTCGACGCGGCGCGTCGTGCGCGCCGCGTGCGGTGGCGGATCGGCGGCGACGCTGGCGACGCGTCGCACACTGGCGACGCCGTCGGGCATCATCGCCCGCTGCATCTCGATGGGCGGCTGTGCCAAGCCGCCGCGAGCCAGGTCGACGTATACCCAGTCGGTCGTCGCGCGCGCCAGCAACGCGTGGTCGGCGACGCGCCGCACTTCGTATTCGCGCAGCGAGCGGACGCGGCGGAAATCCGAGACCCACGTGCGGATGGAGAGGCGGTCGCGGAAGACCACCGGCGCGTGCACGGCCAGTTGCGTGCGGCGGATGATCCACAGCGTGCCGCGCTGCTCGTACCACTCGACGTCGAAGCCCGCTGCCGCGGTCGCCTCGGACGCCGTTTGCCAGAGAAAGCGCAACAGGACGTTCGGCCGCAACTCGCCGAAAACGTCGACGTCGAAGATGCGAATCTCGAAATCGGTCCGGTGCATGGGAGAGGTGTCAGGTGTTCGGGGTCAGGTGTCCGAGTGGCTTGCAGTCGGTCGGCTCTGCCCAACAAATCGCCGTCGGCCGTGTGCGATCAGCCTTCAATTTCGAATAACCCAACAGATGCGAGGAGGGGACGCCCTGGCTGAATGCTGAAGGCCGATCGCTGACGGGATTGCAGCAACGCCCAGTCTGGGCACCCGACCCTTGCCACTGTCCGCTCACCGCAGGATCAGCTCGGGATTGCGCGCCAGGTCCTTGGTCATGTTCTTCTGATGCGCTTCCAGGGTGCCGCCGCCGATTTCGATCAGCTTGGCATCGCGCCACAGGCGCTCGACGACGTACTCGCCCATGTAGCCGTAGCCGCCGAGCACTTGGATGGCGCGGTCGGCGATCTCCTTGCCGACGCGCGCCGCGAACAGCTTGCAGCCGTCGGCGTCGACGCGATTGCCGTGGCGATTCAAGTCGAGACGGCGCGCGGTCTCGTACACGTAGCAGCGCGCCGCGCGGTACTCGGCGTAGGACTCGGCGATGTGGCGCTGCACCTGGCCGAACTCGGCGATGGCGACGCCGAAGGCTTTGCGCTGCCGCGCATAGTCGACCATCACCTGGACGCAGCGCTGCGCGATGCCGAGCGACATCGCCGCCAGGGTCAGGCGCTCGAGCTCGAGGTTGCGCATCATGTGCAAGGTGCTCTCGCCCTCACGGCCGAGCAGCTGGTCGGCGGGCACGCGGCAGGCGTCGAAGACCAGCTCGGTGGTCATCGACGCGCGCATGCCGAGCTTCTCTTTCCACAGCTGGCCGAGCGAGAAACCGGCCGTGGCGCGCTCGACGACCAGCGTGCTGATCTCGCGGGCGCCGGTGCGCGCATAGAGCAGGAAGATGTCGCCCAGCGTCGTGTCGTCGACCGCGCCGTTGGTGATGAACGTCTTGCGCCCGTTGACGATGTAGGCGTCGCCGTCGCGTTGCGCCGTGGTGCGCATGCCGAGCACGTCGGTGCCCGCCTCGGGCTCGGTCATGCACATGCCGCCGATGCGCGCGCCGCTGATCGCATCCGGCAGGAAGCGCTCGCGCTGCGCGTCGGAGGCGTTGTGGTAGAGGTTGTTCACGAACAGCACGCTGTGCGCCAGGTAGGACAGGCAGAAGGCGGGGTCGGCGGTCGACAGCGCCTCGTGCACGATGACCGCCGCCGTCGCATCCATCCCGGCGCCGCCGAAGCGCTCGCCGACCGTCAGCCCGAGCAGCCCGAGCTCGCCGCAGCGTTTGAACAGCGCCAGATTGAAGCGCTCGTCACGATTGAACGCCGCCGCCTGCGGCTCGACTTCCTCGGCGACGAAGGCGCGAACCGTGTCGGCGAGCAGCCGATGTTCATCGGTCGGCGCGAACAAATCGACGTCGTTCCATTCCATAGCCCGCTCGAAATATCCCGGCGTCTATGGAGGCGCAATGTGGTGCGGAGAGAGTCAGCGCCTCCGTCTGGGTTCGTGCGCAGGGATAAGGACACACGATGCCGCGAGAAGGGCATGAGCGGCGTAGCGTAGCGCGCCCGCTCGACGCATGCCGTCGTTCAGGGTCTTCTGGCTGGGGGCTGCAGTGGTGTCGGCGGCGGCGTGTGGTCGAGCGCGTAGCCCTCCGCCACGGTGCGATACCGTTGATCGGTCACGGACTGGAGGCGCCACGGCCGCACCAGGGGAGCGAGGCTCCCCTTCTCGCAGTGCGAGGTCTGGCGTCACCTCGACCGCAGTCGAACGGCACCTTCAAGCGCTCCTAGTTTTGCGTTCGAAAGTCACCGTCGTCGCTCCGAGCGCGCGGTGGCGAGAGTGGATGAATCGATCCACCAGCCCAGCCCCGCCTGTCGATGTGAGGGCCGAGGCGGCACCGCGCGGCTCGACCGCAGCGACGCCAGAACGCGCGAAGCCCAGCAGCATGGCGCGCGCCTCGGCTTTCGGCACGCCGTAGTGAAACTGCAAGGCGTAGTACGCCTCGGCGAGGACCAAGTCGCAGACGAAGACAGGCTCACCATCCTCGATGGCTTGCTCAAGACGCCGCTGCGCTGCCTGTGCCTGCGCTTTTGGAACGCCGATCAGCAGCAAGACCGAGGTATCAAGACCGATTGCCACGCGCCCGGCCGCGTTCGACGCTGCGCTTGATGGCACTCAGGCTGTGCGAACGCCCCTTGGCGTACTTCGCAGCAATGCCGACCCAAGACCAATCGAGATTCCTGCCCCGCAGCACCCAGACCGTCTCGCCGTCGACGACTCGCCGTTGAACATCGAGCACGTCACCCGGGCCGACGCCGAGCTCCTCGCAGAGCGCCGCTGGTAGCGTCGCCTGTCGCTTGGCTGTGATCGCGACCTTTGCCATCCGCGTAGACTGTAGCGATCGAGCCCTTACCGGGCAACAATTGAGTAAGGCGGCCTCCCCACGAGGCAGCGCCGAGCATGTCGTGTGGCTGAGCGCCGGCTGACATCCGAGACACTGCTTGTCTCACGGGCGAGGTGTGTGCTCTGACCGCCGGGTTCGAAAGGAGCCGAGCGTGGCGCAGCAGCAGACCTGGAAGTTGTACATCGACGGCAAGTGGAGCGATGCCGGCGGCGGGACGTACGGTATCGTCAATCCTGCCACTGAGGCGATCGTCGCGCAGGCGCCGAACGCGACGGCCGCCGATTTGGCGCGCGCCATCGCGGCGGCGCGGCGCGCGTTTGATGAAGGTCCGTGGCCGCGCACCACACCGGCGGAGCGCGCGCGCGTCATCGAGCGGCTGATCGCGGCGTTGGAGAAACGACGCGACCGCATGCGCGATCTGCTCGTCGAGACCGCCGGCGCGGCGTTCGTCGAGCACGGCATTCAGCTCGACATGCCGTACGAGCTGCTCGCCAACTACGCCAATTTGACGCGCTCGTATCATTTCGAGGAGATGCTGCCGGTCACGGTGAGCCAGTCGCCGATGGGCACGCAGGTCAACAACTCGATGGCGTACCACCAGCCGGTCGGCGTGTGCGGCCTGATTCCGACCTGGAACTTTCCGTTCTTCGTCACGGTCAACAAAATCGGTCCGGCGCTGGCCACCGGCTGCACGATGGTGGTGAAGCCGTCGCCGTGGCAGCCGCTGGTCGATTTGTTGATCGCCGAAGCGATCGAAGAGTGCGACCTGCCGCCCGGCGTGTTCAATGTCGTTAGCGGCGAGAGTCCGGAGCTCGGCTCTGCGCTGGTCGAGAGCCCGGACGTCGACAAGATCAGCTTCACCGGCAGCCACATCGTCGGCAAGCGCATCATGGCCGCCGCGGCGCCGACCTTGAAGCGCGTGCACCTCGAGCTCGGCGGCAAATCGGTCGGCCTGCTGCTCGACGATGCCGATGTGTCGCAAGTCGTTCCGTACGCCTCGTCGCCGGCCTTCTTCCACGCCGGGCAGGGCTGCGCCATGTGCACGCGCTTCCTGGTGCCGAAGGGCAAGCACGACGCTGCGGTCGAGGCATTCGCCGGATTCGTCGGCAGCTTCGTCAGTATCGGCGATCCGGCCGACCCGACCAACATGCTCGGTCCGGTGATTCGCGCCGAGCGGCGCGACAAGATCGAGGAGCACATCGCCGCCGGTAAGGCCGAGGGCGCGGTGCTGGCGACTGGCGGCGGTCGGCCCGAGCACTTACCGAAAGGCTATTTCCTGCAGCCGACGGTGTTCGGCAACGTGCGCAACGACATGCGCATCGCGCGCGAGGAGATCTTCGGTCCGGTGCTGTCGGTGATGCCGTACGACGACCTCGATCAGGCGGTGCGCATCGCCAACGACTCGACGTACGGTCTCGGCGGCGCCATCTACGCCACCGACGTGGCGCAGGCCCTGGAGGTCGCGAAACGCCTGCGCACCGGTTCGGTCAACATCAACAACGCGCTGAACATCGCCAACCTGCCGTTCGGCGGCTTCAAGGAGAGCGGCATCGGCCGCGAAGGCGGCCGCTGGGGCCTGGACGAGTACACGGAATTGCAGGCGATTGCGTGGAAGTGAGCGAGAGCGAGCAGCGGGATCGCTGACCGCTGACCGGTCACCGATAACTCGGTAACGCAGTCAGCTTTACGCGGTGCCGGGCTCGTAGGTGATGCGCGAGTGTGGCGGCACGGAGCGGACCAGCCACACGTTGCCGCCGATGACAGAGCTGCGGCCGATGACCGTGTCGCCGCCCAGGATCGTGGCGCCGGCATAGATCGTCACATCGTCTTCGATGGTCGGGTGGCGCTTGCCGGCTTGCGAGGGATCCTCGTTGTGGCGCGCCACGCTCAGCGCGCCCAGTGTCACGCCCTGATAGATCTTCACGTTGCATCCCAGCTCGGCGGTCTCGCCGATCACCACGCCGGTGCCGTGATCGATGAAGAAGCGCTCGCCGATGCGAGCGCCGGGATGGATGTCGATACCGGTCTTGCCGTGCGCGTACTCGGCGATGATGCGCGGGATCATCGGCACGCCCTCGCGATAAAGGACGTGCGCGACGCGATGCGCGGTGATGGCCTCGATGGCGGGATAGCTGAAGACGACTTCCTCGACGCTCTTGGCCGCCGGATCGCCGTCGTAGGCGGCGAGCACGTCGGCGTTGAGCGTGCGGCGCAGGTCCGGTAGCGCGCGCAGCAGGCGGAGGACGACTTCCTCGCTCCATTCCGGGCCGCGCCCGGCCGGCGCCCGGCCGACCGATTTTTCGTAGCTGAGGACACGGAAGAGCTGGTCGACCAGGATCTCGTAAGCAGGGTACAGATGCTCGGCGATGGTCTGGCGCAGGTTTTCAGGCAACAGCGAGCGGGTCGCGTAGAAGCCGAGGTAGATGACCGGCTTCAGGTGCGTGAAGGCTTCGATCACCTGCTGCTTGTTCGGCAGCGCGGCGCTCTCCAGACTGTTGATCGCTTCCGGTCCGCGATAGCTCGCGACGACGGAATCGATCGTCGCCTCGAGATCGGCGAGTCGGGTCAGGCGGCGCGTCATGGGTCGGCTGTAGCAGGAGACGCGCGGGCTCACCACCGCGGTGGGCGTGCCGACAAAGTGCGAGGCGCGCAATTTTTCGCGCCCCGCGACGGCTCGGAGGCTTTTTTCTGCCGCGCGCCTGCGCTAACCAGGAGGTCGGAATGGACGACGGACCCAGTATGCGCTGCGTCGGTCTTCGCCGCCTGCCTAGCTAAATCGCAGTGCGTCGAGCCGGCGCCGCTTCACCCAGGATGGCCGGCTCATGTACGCGCTCGACAGGCTCGTCGCCCCCGAGATCGGGGAACTGCTCGCACAGCGCCGCTTCGATCAGCTGCGGGCCGCCCTGTTGGAGTTCGAGCCGGCCGACATCGCCGAGCTGGTCGACAACCTCGAGCAAGACCAGGCCGCCCTGGTCTTCCGCCTGCTGCCGCGCGACCTCGCCACCGACGTCTTCAGCTATCTCGATTCCGACCAGCAGCAGAACCTGATCGCGCATCTGGGCACCGAGCGCGTCGCGGCCCTGATCAACGAGCTCGACCCGGACGATCGCACCGCGCTGCTCGAGGAGATGCCCGCCGAGGTGGCGCAGCGCCTGATCGCCCTGCTGACCCCGGCCGAGCGCAGCGTCACCCAGTCGATCCTCGGCTACCCCGAGGAAAGCGTCGGCCGGCTCATGACGCCGGACTACGTGCGCGTCAAACCGGAGTGGACGATCGCGCACGCCATGGACCACATCCGCCGCTACGGCCGCGATGCGGAGACGGTCAACGTCATTTACGTCGTCGACGAGGTCGGCGCGCTGATCGATGACCTGCGCATCCGCCAGTTCCTGCTCGCCGATCCGCAGCAGACGGTCGAGTCGATCATGGACCGCAAGGTGCGTGCGCTGGCCGCCACCGACGACCGCGAAGAAGCGGTGCGGCAGATGCAGCATTACGATCGGGTCGCGCTGCCGGTCGTCGACTCGCGCGGCATTCTGGTCGGCATCGTCACTGCCGACGACGTCGCCGACGTCGCCGAAGAGGAAGCGACCGAGGATATTCAGAAGATGGGCGGCATGGAGGCCCTCGACGTGCCGTACCTCGACACCGGCTTCGTGCCGCTGTTGCGCAAGCGCGGTGGCTGGCTGTCGGTGCTGTTTCTCGGCGAGATGCTCACGGCAACCGCCATGGGCTATTTCGAGGGCGAGATCTCGAAGGCTGTGGTGCTGGCACTGTTCATTCCGCTGATCATCTCCAGCGGCGGCAATGCCGGCTCGCAGGCCTGCTCGCTGATCATCCGCGCCATGGCGCTGGGCGAGATCAAGCTGGGCGAGTGGATGCGCGTGCTGCTGCGCGAAGTGGCGAGCGGCCTGGCGCTCGGCGCGCTGCTCGGCGCGATCGGCGTTGCGCGCATCGTCTTCTGGCCGGCGCGCGCCAAATTGTACGGCGAGCACTACCTGTTGGTGGCAGCGACCGTCTCGATCAGCCTGATCGGCGTGGTGACCTTCGGCACCATCGCCGGCTCGATGCTGCCGTTCATCTTGCGCCGCCTCGGCTTCGATCCGGCGGCGGCATCTGCGCCGTTCGTCGCGACGCTGGTCGATGTGACCGGGCTGGTCATCTACTTCAGCGTCGCCGCGCTCATGCTGCACGGCACCTTGCTGTAACGCGGCACCCGAGCAGGCTCGCCGCTCCCGCATTCGGTCGGCGGCGGCGCCGCGCTCCGCTGACGGCGCATCCATGCGCCGCCTAGCATGCGGCATCTACATGCCAGGCAACGCTGCGAGAATTAGCTGCGTTGCAGCCATGCCAAGATGATTCTTGACGCCCTTTGACGGCGCGGGCTATCGCGCGGCCTGGATCGCCGGGGCAGGGGGCACGATGTTCCGTTACTTGATTCTGGGACTTTTGAGAGACGGCAAGCCGCTGCATGGCTATGCGCTGGTGAAGGCCTATCGCGACCGCTCCGGGGTGGAAGTGCGCACCGGCAACTTCTATCGCGAGCTGCGCCGCCTGCAGGGCGACGGGTTGATTGCCTCTGCCGAGAATCCGCGCGGCATGGACGAACGGCGCACGTCCTATGGAATCACCGCGCTCGGCCGCGACGTGTTCGAAGAGTGGCTGACGGCGCCGCACGCGGGGCGCGGCGGCCCCTCCGACGATGAAGTGTCGGCGCGTGCGCTGTTCCTCGGCGACAGCGCGGCGCCGCAGGCCGCGACGGCGCTGGAGCATTTGCGCGTCAATCTATGGATGTGGGGCAAGCATCTCGAGCGCGAGCGCGCCGTCGCCGCATCGCAGGCGGCGACGGCGACGCCGGGCGCGCCGGCCGCCGTGCTGCCATTGTTGTTGGCGCGGCGGCTCAAGCACACCGCGGCGGATATCGAGCTCATCGAAGCGCTCTGCGATCTGACCGCGCAGCGCGCGGAACTGCAGCCCCATGCCGCGCCGTGCGCCGGCGCCGCGCCGCGCGCGCTCGCCGCACCCGAGCGCGCGCGCCGGCGCGGCTGATGGCGAAGCCCGTGGCGCCACGAAAGGGCCGGTGGTGAATGCTCGGCGCGCGCCTGGCGATCCGCTTCCTGCGCGGTGGTCTCGGACGGCTGGTGTTGACGGTCGTGGCGTTGGCCTGTGGCGTCGGCCTGGTCTGCGCGCTCGACCTGGTGAGCGGGGCCGTGCTGCGCGCCTTCGTCGAGATCGTCGACTCCATGGCTGGCAAGGCGACGCTGCAGGTGTCCGTCGATGAGAGCGGCACGTTTCCGGAATCGCTGGTCGATACCGTCGCCGCCGTCCCGGGCGTGCAGCAAGCCATCGCGGTGGTCAGCGCCACGGCCTTCACCGGCAGCGCAACGCCCGAGTCGTTGACCGTACAAGGATTCGACGTCACCGCCGCCGACGCCGTCAACGTCTACCAACGCGGCGATCGCCGCGCGGCGGTGGTTGCCGATCCGCTCGCCTTCCTCAACGCCGGCGACTCGATCGTCGTTACGCATGCCTTCGCCGAACGGCATCGGCTGCGCGAAGGCGACGGCATCGAGCTCGACACGGCCAACGGACGACGCCGCTTCACGGTGCGCGGCCTGGTCGATCCCGACGGCATCGGTCGTGCCTTCGGCGGCAACCTGGTCCTGATGGACATCCAAGCCGCCGAGCGCGCCTTCACGGCGCCGGGAATGATCAATCGCGTCGACGTCGTCACGCGCCCCGACCGCGACGTCGGCGAGATCGCGCGGCAGCTGCGCGAGGCGCTGCCGCACGGCCTGCGCGTCGAGCCGGTGGCGCAGCGCAAGGCCGATCTCTATGCGGTGATGCGCTCGATGCAGTTGCTGCTGCAGGCCGTTGGAATGGTCGCGTTGGCCGCGGCGTTCATCATTGCGTTCAACCGGCTCTCGGCGGTGTTCGAGGCGCGCACCTGGCAGCTCGGCGTGCTGCGCGCCGTCGGCGTTTCTCGGCGCAGGGTGTGGGCGGAGCTGCTGAAGGAAAGCCTGCTGCTCGGCGCGGCCGCGGTGGCGCTCGGTGTACCGGCCGGTGTGCTGCTCGGGCACGCGCTCCTGCCGTTGATCGCGACCACGGCAGCGTTGAACTTCCGCACCGTTGCTCCGCAGGGCTCGGTGCAGTTGAGCGGCAGCGCGCTGGGGCTCGCGGCCGGCCTCGGCATCGGCGCGGCGTTGGCCGCCGCCCTGGTGCCGGCATGGCGGGCCGCCAGCATTCACGTCGCCGAGACGGTGCGCCGGCGCGGCATCGACATCACCGCCGACAGCCGGCCGCAGCGCTGGCTCTTCTGCGCCGGCCTCGCCGCCGCGGCGGCCGCCGCGATCGCGGTGCAGAGCAGCGTGCAAGAGCCTGCGTGGGGCCTGGCGGCGACGGCGATGCTCGTCGGGCTGACCGGCAGCATGGCGCGGCCGCTGGTGCAGCTGTTGCGCGATCATGCCATGCCGCGCGTCGTGCCGTGGCTCGGCGTGACGGGCCGCATCGCGCTGCGCGGTCTGGCTCACAATGTTCGCCGCACCTCCCTGGCCGTGGCGATGGTGGCGATTGGCCTCGGCACGGTGGTGTGGTTGGCCGTCCTGGCGTTCTCGTTCGAGCGCAGCGCGATGCAGGTGTTCGCGCAAGCGATGCGCGCTGATTTCGTCGTCAGTTCCCCCCACTTCGGCTCCGGCGCATTGGAGATGCCGATCCACGACCGCATCGCGACGACGATCGCCGCGGTGGAGGGGGTCGCCGCAGTCGTCGGCGTGCGCTTGGCCAACTGGCAATATCGGGGCGAGTCGATCGTCCTGGATGCGTTCGATCCAGCCTACTTTCTGAATCCCGCCTACGGGGAGTGGCCGTTGCACGGCGAGCACCTGCGCGACGCCTGGCCGGCCGTGGCCGATGGACGCGCCGTGGTCGTGTCGAGCAACTTCGTGCGCAATCTGCACGTGCGGGTCGGTGACACGATTGCGCTCGACACGCCGGGTGGGCCACTGCCGCTGCTGATCGCCGGCATCACGACCGACTTCGCCTCGCCCAACGGCACGATCGAAATGAGCCGTGCGCTCTATCGACGCTACTGGAGCGATGCGAACGTCACGCGCTTCTTTGTCGAGGTCGCCGCCGGCGCGTCGCGCGACGCGGTGCGGGCACGCCTCGACGAACGCCTGGCAGCGGCCGGCGGCGCTTGGCGGATCATCTCGTCCGGTGATCTGGTCGACTATTGGGGGCCCCAGATCCGGCGGGCCTTCGGCTCGGTTTATGCGCTCGCCGCGATCATTCTGGCCGTCATTGTGTTCGGCATCGCCGACAACATGAGTGCCAGCGTCGGCGAGCGCACGCGCGACCTCGGTACCCTGCGCGCGGTCGGCGTATCGCGTCGCGGCGTGTGGCACATTGTCGCTGTCGAGGCGATGCTTATCGCCGCATTCGGCCTGACCCTGGCGCTCGCCGAAGGCTTCGCCATCGCGGCGCTGTGGGTCGCCACGACCTTTGCCTACCTGCTCGGCTGGAGTGTCGAGCTGCACGTTCCGGTCATGCTCGTGTCCGGCATCTGCGTCATCACCGCGCTCAGTTGCGGTGCGGCCGCGCTGTTGCCGGGCCGCCGCGCCGCGCGGTTGCACCCCGCCGCCGCGCTTCGACAGGAGTAGAGCGATGATTGAGTTGCGCAGTCTCGTGACCGTCAGTCCCGCGACCGTCGTGTCGGCCGCCGACACGCACGCCCTGTTGGCCGCGCTGGTGCCGCCGGAGGCGGTCGATCGCTACCGGGATCTGGTCGACGCCACGGGCATCTGCCGGCGGCGCGCCGTCGCGCCGCTGCGGCAGCTGGCGCGGCTCGGCGGCGTCGCCGAACGCGAAGCCGCGTACGCCCGTCTCGCACCGGCCTTGGCCGAGCAGGCGGCGCGGCGTGCGCTGGCCGCAGCTGCCTTGGCGCCGGCGGCGATCGATACGCTGATCGTCGCCTCGTCGACCGGCCATCTGGTGCCCACCCTGGCGCATCACGTCGCCGCCCGGCTCGCCGTGGCGCCGGCGGCGCGGTGTCTGACGCTCGACGGCCTGGGTTGCGCGGGAGCAGTGCGCGCCATGTCCCTTGCTGCCGATCTGCTCTCCGGCGCGGCCGCCGGGTCGGCGCTGATCGTCGCCGTGGACCTCTGCTCGCTGTGGGCGCCGCCAGGCGAGATCAGCCCCGAAGATGCGCGCACGAGCGCGTTGATGGGCGACGGCGCCGCCGCGGTGGTGTTGGCGGCCGGCGATGGCGCGTCGACCGTCGCGCCGCAGCTGGTTGCCAGCTGCTCGCTGCAATGGCCCGACAGTTTACAGGCGCGTGGCGCGACGTTGACCAATACCGGTCTGCGCCACTTCTCGTCGCCGGCGCGCATCGCGCGCCTCATCGCCGCGCATCTGCGCCGCGACGTCGAGGCGTTTCTCGAGTCGCATGGCGTATCGCGCCATCACCTCGCGTTCGGGCTGGTCAATCCGAGCGAGCGGCGCCTGGCGCACGCGATCGCCGATCATCTCGATTTCCCGCCGACGGCGAAGGCGGCGGCCGACGCGGTGTGGCGTGAGCACGGCAACACGCTCGCAGCAGGGCCAGTGCTGATGCTCCGCCAGCTGGCCGAGTCGCTGACGCCGGCTGATGGCGATGTCGGTCTCTTGGTGGCGCTCGGCCCGGGCATCACCTGTGATCTGTTGCTGCTGCGCTGGCAGGGCGCGCTGCCGGTCCGTCACGACGACGCCACCGTCGCGTCTCTTTCGTGAGGGCACGGTGACAGAGAGGAGTCCGGCATGAGCGCAGACGAGCCTGGCGACCGTGGCGCGGCGGTACTGCTGGACCATGTCTCCAAGCGCTATGGGCGGGGCGCCTCGGCCGTCGTGGCGTTGAACGATACCAGCCTGACCGTTGCCGTCGGCGAGTTCCTCTCGATCATGGGCGCCAGCGGGTGCGGCAAAAGTACGTTGCTCAATCTGATCGCCGGCCTCGACCAACCGGATGATGGGCGGGTGCTGGTGGCCGGCGCCGATCTGGCGCAGCTCGATGACAATGCGCGCAGCGCCCTGCGGCTGCAACGCATCGGCTTCGTCTTTCAGAGCTTCAACCTGTTGCCGACATTCACCGTGTGCGAGAACGTCGCCTGGCCACTGGAGTTCCTTGGCGTGCGGTGGCGCGCCGCGCGCGCGCGCGCCGAGGCCGCACTCAGTCAGTTGGCGGTCGACGCGACCAAGTTCGAGCGCCGGCCTGGCGAGCTGTCGGGCGGCGAGCAGCAGCGCGTCGCGATCGCGCGCGCGCTGGTGACTGCACCGCGTTTGCTGCTCGCCGACGAACCCACCGGCAACCTCGACTCGCGCACCGGCCAGACGATTCTCGATCTGTTGCGCGGGCTCAACGCCGAGCGCCGATTGACGGTCGTCATGGTGACGCACAGCGCCTTTGCCGCCACGTACGGCCACCGGACGGTGGAGCTGCAGGACGGCCACATCATTCGCGAGGTGACCGCCCCCGGCAATTCGGCGCGCGTCGTGCCGTTGCGCTGACGACTAGAAGAAGATCCCGGGGCGTTGCCGGACACCCTCGTCGAGCATGCCTTGGATGGTGTCGACGACACGCTGCACTTTGCGCCCGATCACCGCGTCCTCGTCGTCCGGATCGCCCTCGAAGTGCATCGGTTTGCCGATGTGGATGCGATACTTGGCCGGCAGCGGCAGCAGGCCGAGCGGGCCGAGCCACGGGAAGGTGAGCGTAATTGGAAACGCCGGCAGACCGAGCACGCGCCCCAGTTGCGTCAGGTTCGCGATCGCCGGCGCCTGTTCTTCGGAGCCGACCACCGCCACCGGCACGATCGGCGTCTTGGCCGCCAGAGCCAGGCGCATGAAGCCGGTGCCGAAGCGCTGCAGGGTGTAGCGCTCGCTGAACAGCTTGTTCATGCCGCGGATGCCTTCGGGGAAGGCGATCACCGCTTCCTGTTGGCGCAGCAGATCGATGCAGTTCTTCGGCGTGCCCACCACCGAGCCGGTGCGGCTCATGAGGAGGTTTACGAACGGCACGGTGGGGAGAAAGAACTCACCCATGCCGCGTACGATGCGCGGCGGCTCGCGCTCGAGCACCAGCGCGGTGAAGATCATCGCCGCGTCGAGCGCGATCTGACCGGCGTGGTTGGAGATCACGAACACGGGTCCGTCGGGCACGTTCTCGACGCCGAACGTCTCGACGCGGAAGTAGTAGCGGTACATCAACGTCGTGACGACCAAGGCGCGGCGTACGGCGTCGATGTTCAAGCCCCACGGATCGAAGCCGTATTCATTGATCTGGGTGGGCACGCGCCGCAGGCGTTCGGCGACCTCGTCGTTGATCTCGCGGATCAGCGGCGGATTGAACTGCTCCCATAGCTCGCTCGCCGCGTCGCGCAGCACGTCGCGCAGTGAACGTTGCGGCGCCGGTGGCGGCGGCAGCGCGGGGACGCTGCGCAATGTAAGGGCACGCGTGCGCGCTGTCGCCGGTGGGCGCGCCTGGCTCCGTGCGACGAGCGGGTCGACGCGAGCCGGCACGGTGGGGCCAGGCCGCTCTTCCGGGACGCGGCGCCGGCGCTCGTGGCGCGCCAGCTGACGGCGCTCGTCGGTGCTCATGACCGCACCGACGCAAACGTTTCGGCCAGCGAATAGCGCGGCGTGAAGCCCGTCGCGTCGCGAAACCGCCTGCCGTCGAGCGTGCACTGGTATTTGGCGAAATCGATGGCGCGCGGCGGGAACGGATACAGTCCCCAGCGGAACAGCTGCGCGATGGTCGGGCGCACGATCGGCTCTGGCAGCGGCAGGCTGTGGCTGCCAACCTCGCGCACGGCGACGTGCAGCGGCACGGCGCCGGGGCCGACCACGTTGAAGGCGCCGCGCACGCCGCGCTCGACCGCCAACACAATCGCCTCGGTGACGTCGTCCTCGTGAATGAACTGCACCATGGGGTTGAATCCCAGTACGGTGGGGACGCGATCGCGTTTCAGATAGCGTCCGATGGTGCTGTGAATGTGGTAGCCGAGAATGCTGACCGGGCGCAGCACCGTGACCGTGATGTCCGGATGACGCCACAGGTAGGCGGTGGCGAGCATGTCCATTTCCGCCAGGTCGCGCATCTCGGGATAGGTGCGGCTGGAATTCAGCGGAAACGACTCGTCCATGTAGTACGGATTTTCCGGCAGGGCGCCGTAGACATATGAGCTCGACAGGACGACGACCTGCCGGACGCCGTGCGCGATGGCGAAGTCGAGCACGCGCCCGGTGCCGTTGACGTTGATCTCGTGGCGCACCGCCGGATGCGCTTTGAAGTGACGCACGCCGGCCAGGTGCACGATGGTGTCGGGACGCTCGCGCCGGACGATGTCTTCGAACTTGCGTTTGCGCACGTCGGTGAGGGTCATGCCGACGCCGCGCGGCCGCGTTTCCCACGGGCGCCGATCGATTCCCAACACCTGATAGCCGCGCTCGCGTTGCAGTAGCTTGCGCGTCACCAGCTGGCCTTGGCCGCCGGCGATACCGGTAATGAGAACCTTCTGCACGCTGCGGACCCTAGCGGATGACCTGCGCTATGGAAACCAGCGCTCCAGCGGCGCGGGCGGCGCTTGACTCACCCGCGGCGTGACGGCAATGCCCGCCTGACCAATTGGTAACGGCACTTCGCCACGGCGTGGCGACGCGGCGTCGTTTCTGCCGCAGACCGGTTGAGGCCCCGCAGGAGACATGCGCAATGCGTACGGTGGCATGCCGGTTGCGGGCGAGGTGATGCGATGAGTCGAACGCGAGCCACGACGACGCCGCCGGGGGAAGAAGCGCACGAGACCGATGCAGCGCTATTCGCCCAGCTGGTCCACGATCTGCGCAACCCGTTGGGCGTCATCGCCTACTTTGCCGAGGCGTTGCCCGAGGCGGTCGAGACGGAACGTCCGGAGCTCTGTGAGCGTCTGCAGCTCAATGCGCGCCGCGCCATGCAGGTGGTTGAGGAGTTCGCGCTGCTGGCCGATCTGCGGCACGGCCGCGCCGTGCCCGACGATACGGCATGGGACGGCACCGCGCTGTTGCAGGAGCTGGTCGCCGAGATCGAAGCCCTCGAGCGCCGCCCGGGTTGCGTCGAGCTGACCGCCGCGCCGGGCGCGCAAATGCGCGGCGATCGCGCCCAGCTGGCGTGCGCGCTGCGCGGCGTGCTGCGCGAGGCGGTGCGCGGCGGCAGCGGCGGCCCCGTGGTCGCGCGCTTGACCGATGACGAGGGATGCGCCGTGCTCAGCCTGACCGTTGCGCTGCGCAATGATCCGGTTTTGGAGATCGTGTCGCGGCTCGATGAGGCGTCATTGCCCATCGAGCTGGCGCGCGGCGTGGCTTCGCTGCATGGCGGCACCTTCACCATGCAACAGCGGCCGGGCCGCGCCGCGTTGGCGCTGGCTTTGCCGCACTGATCTCGGTGCGCGGTGGCCGCCAGCTCGTGCCCCGAGTCTGAAGTCGCCACCTGTGTCGCCGGCCCTCGGCGCCGCTGCGTCGGCCTCGGAATATTCCCCATATTCCGTCGTCGCCGCGCCTCGCCAGCGACGCCGATTGCTCGCCGACACAGGCGGCGAGCTCCAAGGCTCACGACATTAGATCGCGCGGGCGGCCGCCGCAGGCGGGCTGAGCGCCTCGTCGCCGTAGCCGTACGTGCGTTGCAGGATGCGGCGCACGCGCGCCAGCAACTCGCCGCGATCGAACGGTTTGGCCAGATAGTCGTCCGTTCCGGCGAGAAAACCGCGCGTGCGATCGGCGGCGTCGTCGAGCGCGGTCAACATGAGGATCGGGATGGCGCGCGTCGCCGGGTCGCTGCGCAGGCGCGTGCAGACCTCAAAGCCGTCCATCTCGGGCATCATGATGTCGAGCAGAATCAGGTCGACCGGTTCGCGGCTGATGCGGGTTACGGCTTCGGCGCCGTTGTTGACCGATTCCACGTCGATCGGCATGCCGCTGCGCTGCAGAAAGACGGTCATCAGGTGGCGGAAATCGCGTTCGTCGTCCACGACGAGGGCGCGAAAGCGGCGCGGCAGATGGATCTGTTCGTGGGGCGTCATCATACAGGTAGCCTCAGGATCACTTAATATCGCACGGCAAGGCTCGTGCCAGCGTGATGTGCGTGGCGACCGCGCATGTGAACAGGAATAGAGTGGGCGCGCGGTGCGACGCTCGGACGTCGAAACTGAGTCGCTCCGACTGACGCATGCCGCGATTGACTGCAGCGCTGCGAGGCGTGTTGGGTGGATCCGTGAGGCCGATTGCAAATCTTGCCGGCGTGCGTGTCGGCGGCGAAGAGCCGGTGCGCTTGATGGCGGCCCTGAACGTCAGCCCCGAGTCGTTCTATCGCGGCTCCATTGGCCTCGACGCAGCGGCGCTGCGTGACGCGGCGCAGCGCGCGGTCGCCGAAGGCGCCGATCTCATCGACATAGGTGCGCGCTCGACCGCACCATACGGCCGTCAGACCGTCGAGCTGGACGAAGAAGTGCGCCGGATGACATGGGCGGTCGACGCGGTGGCGCGGGCCGTGTCGGTGCCGATCTCGGCCGACACGACGCGCGCCGCCGTCGTCGCTGCGGCGCTGTCCGCCGGTGCACGGCTGGTCAATGACGTCAGCGGCCTGCGCGCCGACGTGGCGATGGCCGATCTCGCGGCGCAAGCCGACGGCGTGGTGCTGATGGCCGCGCCCGATGGCGGCGCCGATGCGCCGCCCATTGAATTGGTACGGCGGGCGCTGGCCGACAGCCTGCGCCGGGCGCGCGCGGCCGGCATCGCCGATGACGAGATCGTGCTCGATCCCGGCATCGGCTTCTTCGTCGACGCAGGCGTGGCGCCGACCGCGTTCAATTTGACGATTCTGCAGCGGCTCGCGTCGCTTGCGGAGCTCGGACGCCCGCTGCTGGTCGGCGTGTCGCGCAAGCGCTTCATCGGCGAGCTGACGGGGCGCAGAGCAGTCGACCAGCGGCTGTATGGCTCGCTGGCGGCGACCACCGTGGCGGTGCTGAACGGCGCGTCGATCGTGCGCACGCACGATGTCGCAGCGACGCGCGACGCGGTGCGTGTCGCGCGGGCATTGCGCGAGCTGTGACCGTCGGCGCCGGCGTTACTGCACGGTCTTGATGGTCGCTTGAATGAGCGGATGTTCGCGCACGCCCAGCGCGTCGAGGATGTCGGCCTCGAGCAACCCGGCGCGGCGCGCGCTCTTCATCAGCTGCGGGAGCTTCCGTCCGGCCAGCGCTTCGCTGCGCGCGCTGCCGTTGACCGCCTGCTGCTCGCGCAACAAGGCCGGCCCGAGCCGCTCCGGGTTGTCGATGCCGAACTCGTTCAAGCGGCGCAGCAGGCGCGCCAGCATCAGCGGGCCGGGTTGATCGGTCGCGGCGAACAGAATCTGTCCCAGCCAGCGGCGCGCAAAGTCGATGCGTTCGTCCAGCGAGTGAGTGCGCATCCATTCGGCGATCCACAGGATGCCGAAGCCCATGTGACGGCTCTCGTCGCGTGTGATCAGTGTCAGGATATCGCGCAAGAGCGGGTGCGCGGCGTGGTCGCGAATGCCCTCGAAGATGTCCATCGCCAAGCTCTCGAGGAAGAATTGCTCGGTGGCGATCAATTCCAGCGGTGTGTCGGCGGCGAGCAGGGTGTCGAACATCATCTCGGTACCGCTGTCGATGTCTTCCGGCTCTTCGCCCATCATCTCGATGAAGCGCCGGTAGGCGAGATGATGGCGCGCCTCGTCCATCGCCTGGGCGACGGCGTGATTGCGGTAGTCCTCTTCGCGCAGCCGCAGGGCGAGCTTGGCGCAGACGTCCTGTGCGACGCTCTCGCCGACGCGCAGCACGTTGAGCATGCGGCCGAGCCCACGCCGCGTCGCGTAGCACTGCGCCGCTGCCGGCAAGGCGCGGAACGTCGGCGTCTGGCCGAACGCCGCCCACGCGTGATCGACCAGCGAGTCTTCCTTTGAGACGGTCTGCGTCCAATCGACGTCGCGGTCGATGTCCCAGCCGGCCGAGTGCGCTTTGGAGAACAGCGCATTGATGCCCGGGTGGCCGGTGTTCTTGATGGTCATCAGCTCGCGCGTGCGCATCGTGCAACCCTCAGCCGCCGACAGTAGAGCCAGCCGCGATCTCGGCGCAAGCCGTCGACTTGACGGCATGGGCCAGGCGGCGGCTAGGTTGCCGGCGTGCGGACAATCATCGCCTACGCGCTGCTGCTGTGCGCCGGCGGCCTACTCGCTTGGGTCGTCCAGGTGCTAGGATGGCAGCGCAGCCTCGGCCTCGACGCCGCACCGCCGGACCCCGCGCTGCCGGCGCTGGTGTTGTACGGGCCGTTCCGTCGTGTCCGTCACCCGTGCACTCTGGCGCTGCTGTGCGCGGCCGCTGCCGCCGCGCTGCGCTGGGGTGGGGCACTGTGGTGGATCGCCGGGCTCGCCGGGCTGGTGCTGGTCTGGTCGGCGCGCCGCGACGAGGCGCGTTCGGCAGCGCGCTTTGGCGAGGCCTACCAGCGCTATCGTCACGCCGTACCGTTCATCGTGCCGCGGCTGCACTAGCCCGGCGTGAGGAGAATGCATGGACCGTCGACTCGAAGTCGCAATTGCCGCCGCCAAAGCGGCCGGGCAGGTGGCGCTCCGCTATTTTCGCACCGAGCTGCAGGTCGAGCGCAAATCCGACATGTCGCCGGTGACCATCGCCGACCGCGAGGCCGAGCAGCGCGCCATTGCCGTACTGCGCGAGGCCTTCCCGCAGCACGGCATCCTCGGCGAGGAGTCGGGCGCGCAGGGCGGCGCGGGGCCGAAGTGGATCATCGATCCGATCGACGGCACGAAGAGCTTCATCCGCGGCATTCCGTTCTTCGCCACGCTCATCGCGTTGGAGGAGGAGGGCGAGATCACCACCGGTGCGGTGTATGCCCCGGCGCTCGACGATCTCCTCTACGCCCAACGTGGCCAGGGGGCGTTCGACCGGCAGGGCCGCCTGCAGGTGTCGCGCGTCGACAGCGTGCGCCGCTCGATGTTGGTGTTCGGCGGCGCCGGCGTACTGCGCAGCAGCGGCTACTGGCCCGCCTACGAGCGCCTCGTCGACGCGTCGGGACGCCAGCGCGCCTACGGCGATTACTTCGGCTACACCTTCATCGCCCGCGGCCAGGCCGAGGCGATGATCGACGTGGATCTCAAGCCGTGGGACTTGGCGGCGCTCAAGATCATCATCGAAGAGGCCGGCGGGCGCTTCACCGACTTTAGTGGGCGCGCCACGCCGTACGGCGGCAGCGCCATCGCCTCCAACGGCTTGGTGCACGACGAGATCCGCGCGCTGATCGGCGCGCCGCCGGCAGCGTAGGGAATCCCCACTTTCACGCCGTAAAACCCTGTGCTTACATCGCGCTCGCGGCGCGGGTCGCGAAGGAGCCGAGGTGGGTATGACGCGATGGATGTGGGGGGCGGCTGCGCTGCTGATGCTGTTGGCGCCGATTGCGGCGAGCCGGGCCGACGAGCAGCGCTGGACCGAGGAAGACTTCCTCAACAAAGCCCACCTCACCGATCCGTACGTCGTCGTCCTCAGCCGCGATCCGGCCGTTGCCGATACGATGATGGGCAGCATCCGCACCTACGTGCCGGTGCGCGGCGACACATTCCTCGACCTCGCCCGCTTCTACGGCCTCGGCTACAACGAGCTCGAGCAGGCCAACCCCGGGATCGATCCGTGGATTCCCGGCATCAAAGCCAAGTCCGTGATGCTGCCGACGGCCTGGGTCCTGCCGCAGGTTTCGCCGGAGGGGGTGGTCGTCAACATTCCGGAGATGCGGCTCTATTACTTTCACAAGCGCGCGGCGACCGGGCCGCAGCTGGTCACCACGTATCCGGTCGGTCTGGGGCGCGACGAGTGGCGCACGCCGAAAGGCAAATTCAAGGTGCGCGGCAAGACGGTCAACCCGACCTGGGTGATCCCGGAGTCGATCCGCGCCGAGCATATCCGCGAGCGCGGCGACTATCGCACGATGATCCCCGGCGGCGCCTCCGACAACCCGCTCGGCAAGTACCGCCTCGAGCTGACCATGCCCGGCTATCGCATCCACGGCACCGACATTCCCTGGGGCGTCGGTATGCAGGTCAGCCACGGCTGCGTGCGTCTCTATCCGGAGGATATCGAGGCGCTGTACCCGCTGATTCCGGTCGGTACGCCGGGCGAGTTCATCTACCAGACGGTCAAGATCGGCGCGCGCGACGGCCGCATCTACGCCGAGGTATCGCCCGACATTTACAACCTCGTGCCGGACATGCAGGCGGAAGCGCGGTCGATCGCCGACCAACTCGGCTGGAGCAACTACATCGACGCTGCCAAGCTGCAGGCGGCGGTCGAGGCCAAGAACGGCATCCCGACCGACATCACGCTCGGCAACGAGCCGCTGCGCCCGCAGGGCGGCGCGACCGTGGCGCCGCCGCGCGAGCCGCTCTGACGCGCGCTCTCTCCAATGATGGTCGGCCCGGCCAGCAAGGGGTAGGGTTTCTGCTCGAAGGCCGCGTCGTCGGCACGTCACCACTTGCGTGTCGCGATCAACGCCGCCGACGTTGGCGGCGCGCTAGCAGCGGCGGCTGCGATCTCTACTCGTTGGCGCCGACGCAGATGCACTGGGACACGCCGGTCTGATCGTTCCGCTGCGTCGCGGCGCATTGCATCTGGTTGCGGAACACGTTGCCGGCGCGATCGCTGACCATCACCATGCGCACCGGCATCCCGCCTTGCATGCGCGGCTGCGCCAAGTAGCCCCAGACGGTGCAGGGAGGGATGCTGGCGAGCCGTTGGCGCAGCGCCTGGTTCTCCTGCAGCGCCGCGACCACGTCGCGGGTCATTTCGTCGCGCCGCGCTTCGGCCGCCGCGACGCGCGCATCGCTGTCGGCCTGCAACGCGTCGAGCGCGTCGTCGGAGCCGTCTTTCTCGCGCCGCGACGCCGTGAGCTCGGCTTGCAAGGTGGCGAGCTCGACGCGCAAGCGGTCGCGCTCGGCGGTCAGGTCGCCCGCATCGGGGGCCGCAGCGGGCGGGCGTTCGGCCGGCGGGGATTCCGCCGTATCGAGGGGCACGGCGGCGCCGCGCAGCGGCGCGCGCCGCACCATGAAGCGGCGCTCGGCGCGAATGAAGCTGCCGAGGTGGGCGGCGTGCAATTCTACGCCGTACTGACCTGGACGCGGGAAGCGGGTCGGATCGATCTCGAAGGGGCTCTCGCGCATGCCGAGGTCGAGGCGCTGGCCGTTGGCCGTCAGCGTCGCCTGCATCGGCTGCGGGCCATCCCAGCTGACGGTCACCGGGCCGTTGATGATGGCGCCGTCGGCGGGCGTGAGGATCTGCGGTCGCAGCAAGCGCAGCAGCGAGCTGTGCATGACGAGATCGGCCACCACCACTGCCGCCGCGCTGATCAGCGCGACTCCGATCACCTGCCACCCGCGCATGAGGCTGTCTATGCCGGCGGCGCGTGCGGACTCAAGCGGTGATCGCGACGCGTCGTCACACCAGCCTAATAGACCAAGGCGGCGGCGCGCATCGGCGCGCCGTCGCCGTTGGCGAGCGAGATCGGGAAGCCGACAAAGGCGACGTTCGGCTCTTTCGAGATGGCATCGAGGTTGGTCAATCCGGCGATGACGGGAATGCCGGCCTGAAAGAGCGGCAGATATTCCGCCCAGATCTCTTCCGGCTGCAGGCCGCGCGACATGCGGCTCTCGACATCGTCGAAGCGCGCGATCGCCGGCAGGTCGGTGCCGACGGCACGCACTTTTTTCGCCACCAGATACTCCGCCGCCTGCGCCGACAGCGGCGCATATTTGGGCCAGTCTCCGGCGGAGGGCGGCTCATAGCCGACGAACAGGATGACGATCTCGCCCTCGGCGATCGGCTTGAGCTCGAGGTCGCTGATCTGGATCGGCGTGTGCCGATTGTGCCAGCGCAGATCGACCAGACGCAGCGGGCCGAACAGGTCGTTGAGATCGACCCGCGCCGGGGACTCGCCGCCGCGCAGCAAGCGCGACGGCGCATCGAGGTGCGCGCCGGTATGGCTCAGCATCTCGATGGTCCGCATGCCCCAGGCGAAATGCGGGTCGCTGGGCACCACCGGCGTGGTCTTAACGCGTCCCTCGCTGCCGAGAAACGCCAGCGTACGCGTGCCGAGGCGCTGCAGATTCAGATCGGGCGTGATCACCGGCGAGAGGTCGATGATCGCGCGCGGCATTGGAATGCCGCTGGTGCTGCTCTGCTGGCAGCCGACGAGAGTCGACAGCATGCATGCGGCGAGGGCGAAGAGCAGGGGTCTCATGCGGCGCCGCTCTCCCGTGTACCAAATGGGCGACGGCGAGTCGAAGGGCCGGGCACGTCTTAGTGCAAGACGCCGCGCACGTCGAAATACAGGGCGCGCTCGCGGCCGCAGCGCCGACACTCCAAATGGGCCACGCGCAGCCCTTGGGCGCCGGGCCCTTCGCCCTGCGTCGCGTAGTGACCGCCGCAACCGCAGGTCAGCAGGCGAACCGACAAATCCATTTCGCCGTAGTCGGTGATCGGGATGGGTCGCGCCGCGGTGTGACCGGGTTGGCCGCGTTCGACGGCCCGCCGCTGCAGGGCGCGCGTGCCGAGGACGATTGCGACGACCAGTGCGACGACACCGAGCAGGGCGCCCATCGCCGCGATATTGCGGTGTGCCGGCGGCGCTCGCAAGCTCGGCGGCGGTGCAATTGAAGCGGCGCGACGTCTTGGGTAGGGTCCGCCGTTGCGAAGGAGGGGGACATGCCCAGAGCTTACGCGATCACTGCCGAGGCGATTGCCAGCGAACGGAAACGCGTCAACGACGATCTCGACCAGTTCGATGCGTCGCGCGTCATCGGCCTCGACCAGGTCGAGCTGCGGCCGCTCGGCCCGCGCGACGTCCACTTGCGCATTCTGGCGGCGTCGCTGGAGCACAACGTCGACCATGCGGTGCTCGCCGATACGGTGAACATCGCGCAACTGCGCGGCGGCAAGATCTATCCGGGCAACAGCGCCGTCGGCGAGGTGGTCGCGGTCGGCGATCAAGTGACGCGCTTCAAGCCCGGCGCCGTGGTGGTCACGCACTGCAACGGCGAGCCGGACATCTACGGTTACCCAATGCGCATCTGGGCCTACGATCAGCCGGAATCGATCGGCTGGTACGGCGAGGAGGCGGTGGTCGGCGACTGGCAGATCCTGCCGGCGCCGCTGCAGTGTGGCCTCAATCTATGGGAGATCGCTGCGTTGCCGCTGCGCGCGCCGACCGCCTATCACCTGTGGCGTCGCGGCCACGACATCTTCCGTATCAAGGTGTCGCGCGAAAAGCTGGCGCGTCTCAACGTACTGGGCTTCGGCGGCGGCGTCTCCGAGCTGTTTCTCATGCAAGCCGTGCACGAGGGGCATCGCGCCTTTTTCTGCTCGGGCAGTCCGGCGCGCCGCGCGCACCTGGAGAAGCTCGGCATCACGCCGATCGACCAGAAGCGCTACAACCGTTTCGCCAGCGGCGACGACGTGAAGGGGTTCCTCAAGGAGATCAAGCAGCTCACCGGCGGAACCGGCATGCACATCGTCTGTGACATGTTGCGCGGTCCGGTGTTTGCGGCAGGCCTCGCGGCGGCGGCGCGCGCGGGAGTCAATGTCAGCGCCGGCTGGCAGCTCGACAAGAAGATCTCCTACGACTCCGCCGGCGCGTCGGTGAAGCAACTGACGCTCGACCATACGCACTACGACACGATCGACGGCTGCAATGCCTGCACGGAGCTCTACGGCACGGTCTACAAGCCGACCGTGCACGAAGAGGTGTATGCCTTCGAGGACCTGCCGCGCGCCGTGCGCGAGATGCACCAGAACACGCAAACCGGCATTCCCATCGTACGCGTCGCCAAGCAGATGCCGGCCGCGGTGCAGGGCCTCATCTCATGAGCCTGAGCGGCCCGCGCCGCGCAGGACGGAGATGAGATGATGCGCGCCGCGTTCTGCTCGGCGGCGCGCGTCATCGAGCTGCGCGACGTCCCATCGCCTGAGCCGGCGGCTGGCGACGTCGTCGTTCGCCTGCGCGCCTGCGGCATCTGCGGCAGCGACCTGCACTGGTTCAGCGGACACGCGCGCCCGCCGCGCGTCTGCCCCGGCCACGAGATGGCAGGGGAGATCGCGGCCTTGGGTCGCCAGGTCGAGGGCTGGCATGAAGGCGACCGCGTCGCCATCGAGCCGATGCGCGTCTGCGGTGTATGCCGTTACTGTCGCGCGCAGACGCCGCAGCTATGCGTCAGCTTGCGAATCTTCGGGATGCACATCGACGGCGGGTTCGCCGAGGAGATCGCGGTGCCTGCCACGGCGCTGTTCGCCGTGCCGGCACAGCTCGATTGGCCCGTCGCCGCGCTGGCCGAGCCGCTCGCGGTCGCCGTGCATGCGGCGCGCCTGGCGGCGATCGCGGCCGGCCACTGCGTGCTGGTGCTGGGCGCTGGGGCGATAGGCTTGCTCAGCGTGCTGGCGGCGCGCGCTGCCGGCGCGTCCGAGGTGTGGATCGCGGCGCGCTACGCGCACCAGGCGGCGCAGGCGCGCGGGCTGGGAGCGACCAGAGTCTTCGAGACGACGGCCGGCGCCGATGCCGAACGCGCTGCGTTGGCGGCAGAGCGGGGCGTCGATGTCGTCATTGAAACCGTCGGCGGCGATGCCGACACGCTGGCCGACGCCGTGCGCTGCGTCCGGCCGGCGGGGACGGTCGCCGTCTTGGGCGTTTTCAATGCGTCACCGGCGCTGCCGGCGACGACACTCTTAGTGAAAGAAGCGCGGCTGGTCGGTTCGATGATGTACGACCGGCGCGGCACGCGCGTCGATTTCGCCACCGCGATCGACATGCTGGCGGCCGCAGCGCCGCGTGTGGCACCGCTGATCACGCAGCGCTTCGCGTTGACCGACGTGCAGCGCGCCTTCGAGACCGCGGCGGACAAGCGCAGTGGCGCGGTCAAGGTTTGCATCACCGCGGCGTGAGGCCGCAAAGGGCTTTGCCCCAAAAAGGTTGTTAGGTTGTTCGTTGTTAGGTTGTTAGGGCCATAAGCTTCCGACCTAACAACCTAACAACCTGAGGCTCCGTGGTTGAGGCGCGGGTTTCTGGGCAAAGCCACCACCCTTGCCTAGGCGGCGCTGGTGGCGCGCTCGTTGTCATGCTCGACCAATTCCAGCGGAATGCGGACGCGGAAGCAGGTGCCGACGCCGAGCTCGCTCTCGAGATCCACCGATCCCTGCAGGAGCTCGACGTTGCGGCGCACGATGGCCAGCCCGAGGCCGACGCCGCCGTAGGTGCGCGTCGGCGAGCCGTCGACTTGGCGGAACGGCTCGAAGACGTGCGCCAACTCTTCGGTGTCGATGCCGATGCCGGTGTCGCGCACGGTGAACTCGGCCAGCGACCCGACCCGCCGCGCCGTCAGCTCGACGCTGCCCTGGACGGTGAACTTGATGGCGTTGAGCAGCAAGTTGCTCAGCACCGAGTACAGGCGGTCGTAGTCGGTGCGGAAGGTCAGCTCGGCGTGTGTCTGCACGCGCACGGCGATCTCGCTGCTGCCGCGCACGTCGTCGCCGAGCTCGCGCAACTCGGCGAGCAGCTGTGCGGCCGGGAAGCGGCGCGGAATGAGCACGCTGCGGCCGCGATCCAGGCGCGCGTACTCCAACACGCTTTCCACCAGGCGATGCAGCGCGCGTCCGGCCGCGGCGATGCGTTGCAGGAAGAGACGCGCGTCGGTGTCGGCCTGCACGCTGGGCTCGTCGCCAAGCAGATCGGCGTAGCCGATGATGACGTTCAGCGGCGTGCGCAGCTCGTGCGACATGTTGGCGACGAACTCGCCCTGCAGGCGGTTCGCCTCGCGCAGGCGATGCAGGAACTGCTGCGTTTCGCGTTCCTGCCGGCGGCGCTCGGTGACGTCGCGCGCCACGCACTGGTATACGCGCGGCTGCCCGGCCGGGCTGATGCAGCGCGTGCGCAACTCCAGCACCGCAGCGCGACCCGGCGGGTTGACCTCGACGACGAAGGCGCGCTCGAGCGCCAGCCGTCCTTGCCTGGCGATCGCCAAGCGGCGCTCCAGGGTGCGCTGCGCGCTCTCCGGTACGAAGTCCTGCCAACGATGCGCGTGCAGATCCGTGGCGCGCAGCCCGACGAAATCGAGCGCCGCCTGGTTCGCGAAGCGCAGGCCACCGCCTTCCTCGATCACGAAGATGAGGTCGGTGGCGCGTTCGAACAGATCGCGGTAGCTGGCCTCCGACTTGGTCAAGCCGTCGAACAGGCGGGCGTTCTCGATGGCGATCGCTGCGTGCGCGGCGATCGCTTTGAGCAACGCAATTTGCCGATCGTCAAACGCCAGCGTCGAGCGCACCCGCGTGACGGCGAGCATGCCGACCACCTGGCCCTTGGCGATGACCGGCGCGAGCGCCACGCTGCGCACCGCGTCGCGCGCCAGCTGGGCCGGCGCGATCCATGACTGCGCCGCCGGATCGTTGATGACGACGGCACGCCCGGCGAGCAACTCTTGCATCAGCGGCCCGGTCAGCGGCGCACGCAACGCGAGAATGCGCTCGCGCGTCGGCGACTCGCGACAATTGGTCGACGCGGCGACCAGCTCCTGGCGCGCCTGATCGATCAAGTAAGTGTTCGAGAAGTCGCACTCCAACGCCGCGGCGCTCAAGCTGTTGACGCGATCGAGGGTCGTGTGCAGGTCGGTCAGCACGCTGATTTCGCGCGCGATCGCGCCGAGCAGCCGCTCGGTCTCCAACACGCTGCGCATGCGCTGCTCGGAATCGGCCAAGGCGACGCTGCGGCGCCACAGATCGCGTCGCGTCCGTTCCGCGATCGTTGCTCCGACACACGACAGCACCGCGGCGATCAGCGGGCCGACCATTTCGTGCGGGCGCTCGACGGGGCGGCCGCTCGCCGCTAGCGCGGCGTAATAGAGCAGCATGGTCGCCG
>Ga0265314_10000837_pt1 | contig 36366 bp, 30 predicted proteins | sample 4126metaG_FD_203106 | JGI IMG/M metagenome (GOLD analysis project Ga0265314, IMG submission 203106) | Rhizosphere microbial communities from Carex aquatilis grown in University of Washington, Seatle, WA, United States - 4-1-26 metaG | ecosystem: Host-associated > Plants > Roots > Rhizosphere >...
CCCGAGCACAGCCAGCATCCTGGGGCAGTGGGCAGTTGACAACGAAGGAATCGACATCCTCATTAACGGCGCATCCACCGGGAACACAATTGGGACAGTCGGGGACCCTCTAGGTGTTTCGTTTAACACTTGGACCTCGTTCGACATCACAGGTGGATTCGTCGAGGGAGTGAACACCCTGGATTTCCTCGTGTACAACGATTTCGGACCAACCGCCTTGCGCGTGGAAATGACGGGCACGGCATCCACCGTCCCCGAACCTGACACCCTCACCCTTTGTTGCTCTGCCATTTTCGGCATGGCCGGTTTCGGCTGGTGGCGACGAAAACTCGCGTCGGCTTGATCCTGGCCGTCGCTAGACTTCTCACGGCCGCTCTTCCGGGCGTTGTGTTCTTTGGAGCTTCGGATGGCTTTGCAGAATCAACCAAGTCAATTCCTGTCCCGGTTCCTGGGCGTCGTTGTCACCCTCATAAGGGCGACGGACGCTCTCGGAATCTTGACGGGGGTTGTCGTTTTCCTCTACCTGGCCGGTTGGCTGTTGGTAACGATCAAGATTGCACTTTCGTTACTGCTCGGTGCTGCTCTCCTGATCGGTGGGCTTGCCCTATTTTATGGATTTGCGCCGTCCCCGTCCGGCACGAAGACCGCGGAGCAGAAAGCCAATCGTAGGATTGCAAAGGCTTGCGGTGAGGCGTTCCTCATCGTTGCAATGGTTCTAGGTTGCCTGTCTGGCTCTGGGAAACCAACTACATCGGGGACGGGAGCAGCACGTGATGGGACGGTGGGCGGCGAGGTAAGCGCACCCATGACCGATCTTTCGTCCCAGGTCGGATTCTACTGCGAGCAAGCTGCGTCTCGAATGATGTCCCTAAGCGATGCAATAAAGGGTGTCACTGACCTTTCGCTTGAAGCGAGCCCCGTTACTTCCCCCGACAATGACTGGCGATCCCAATGGGCGGTTGCCACCGGTAAACTGAAAAGTTCGGGTCAATCGGTGGGGGCCATTGTCCCGGTTCCGGCTGAAATGCAGAAGGTAAATGGGATACTCCACCAGATAGGCGAAGAAGCCAGGGATTGTGCGGATTTGTGCCTGCGAGTAGTGGACGGGTCTGACGCGGCGCTGCATAAGGAGGCGGCCGCGCGCCTTCAGCGTATCGACGAGCTACTCAAAAAAGTGGGTAAGCTGATAACGGAGGCGAAACGGCGGAGTGGCGTGGAAACTAGCCCCGACGGAGATAGTAGTAGACGGCCAAAGTTACCGCAATAGGCCCAAGGAATGCCGAGTAAAGCAGCAACTTCACCCAAGGTGCCAATTGGGTGACGTCGTCACGAGCGTCTGGAGAACGGCTATGCAAATTTGAGGAAGGGGTTCCGCCGGCCGCCACCACGTCTAACTCAGTTGCGGCGATAGTCTTGTCCAAATCGGCCAGTTCCATCTCAGTTGCGGCGATGGTCTTGTCCAAATCGGCCAGCCTAGCTCTCGCTTCTCGGTCTTCCGTGGCTTCGGTTGCCGGCTCTTCGTTCTTGTGGCGCGCTTCTTCATTGTCGCCTGCTTGCTCTGGCTTCGTGGCTGCCGCAACCTGCGTTGGTGCTTCGGCCGACAAATTCGTGTCAGGTGCAATGTCTTTCTCGCCCTTCTCTTTGGAGGGGGGGCCACCAACGGAAGCAGTGCTTAGGCGTGGCTCCGGCTTTTCGTTGCCACGGGTCCGACGTGCTGTTGACTGCATTGGGCGGCCGGCGGAAAAGTTCCTGCTGATGCTACTGGGATCAATCCGCGTCCACTCTCCTAAGCCAGCCGCCTCGTCTTTCTTTATCTGCTCTTCAATCAGCTTCGAAATCTTCGCCTCGTCGCATTCCAGTAAGAGCACGGTCTTCATGGCCCCATCGACGGCCATGTAGCTATATGTTTGGGTGATTACAACTGGGCGGGCTAGGTAAAACCGGACATCATCGGTAACTTTGGACAAGTCCAAGCCCTGAAGCAGCAGAAAAACGGGTTTGTGGTCCGACGGCCCAGCATATACGAGCAACCCACCGGAAGCCGTTTTTTGAACCGCGGTGAACCTCCACCGCGAGATTCCCCAGTCGCCTACTTGGAAATCGCGGGGGAACCTCTTCCTGCCTTCCCCTACCGTGCCGACGGTAATTGTCTTTATTGACGGAGCGAGAGACGTGACGCGGGCCTGCGTCCAAGTCTCACTGGCACCAAATAAGTCGATTCCCAACTGAGTTTCTTTTTTGTATTCGGCGTCACTAGCTTTTCGCTTCTCTCGAAGGTCATCCATAAATTGATGCGCCCGTGGCGAGTTTGCTTCGATGGCCTCGATGGGTTGCGCGTAACATGACGCTGCCAAGACGGCCCAAGCCGTCGTCGTCCGTAGGATTTCCTTCATCGTCAGCCTCGATTTAGCTCGTCGTGACAAATCCAAGGAGGGGAAGTAGTTCCCGGTAACCTTCAGTGTAGCGGCTTGGGAGTAGGCGTCCAACCAGTTGGCGGATGGTTTGAACCACCCTTGTTTTCTGGCACGACATGGCGTTGGCCCGCTACAATGCACCCTTGGGCGCGATGTTCAATAATCCTGCAAACCGGCACGCAAGCCTGACCTCGGCCGCAAATCCACGGTCATCGTGGCGGTTTTGCCAAAATCGAATGGGAAACCAAGCATGCGCACGATAGGCAGCGGCAACTGGACCAGAGTAAAACGCAAGTACACCGTCGAAGAGTCGTTGGCCCTCGGCATGGGTGATTTTCGTGGCCGACTTTCCCCAAATGCGGCCGGCACATTCACTTGGACTTGGGCCGATGGCGACAGTTCATCCATCGGTTACAACGTCTGTTGGGTGGCCGGCGTGCCCATCATCGACCTGGCGTACCGCTGGCGGAATACTGAAGACGTCAGCATTTCGATTCGACTTGAAACCACGCCAACACAATTCGGCGGAGAGCGGTGGTGGTTCAATTGCCCGATGATCGTGGCGGGCGTGGCATGCAATCGACGGGCCGGCAAGCTGTACCTTCCCCCTGGGGCGAAATGCTTCGGTTGCCGGCTCTGCCACGGGCTGACTTATCGAAGTTGCCAAGAGGCGCATCAGGCCCAACGCTTTTTCAACCGGGTGGCGGGGCTATGGTCATGAAACGGGTGGAGTGCGCCGTTCGTGGTCGTGGGTTTGGCCGTGGCATGCCCGAGAACGCTCCTGGCGTTGCGCCTCGTGCGTAGATTTGGCCGACTAGGCCCCAAGGGGTACAAGTAACGCAAATTCACGGCTAACAAGGCCACAGTCGGGAAGGAGGTGGGCATGGTGAACGCGAACGAAAGTAAGTACCCGTTCTCCTGGCTGAGTACACCGGAAAAAACTTGTATCGGCTGTGGCATTGCGGTGATAGGCACCCTGTTCCTGGTATTGTTAATGGTCATCCTCGCCAATTCGAAAGCAACACGTAATGAAATAATGAAATTGGGAAAGCAAACTGACCGCCAGGCACCGCCAGCCACGAGGGCGGCTGCGGATCCATTGAAGGCTGAAAAGGTCGACAATCCGTTGGAGACTGGGAAGGTTGACAATTCGTTGGTGACTGGCGAGCCGCTTCCGGTTTCTGAGCAGGAGGCTAAGGATGCTGTTTTGGCCTATATCGAAGAACGTGACAAAAGGGAAAGTAACCGCTCGGAAAACGATCGAAGGGAACTCGATAGGAAATTTCAAGAGTTGAAGGGACAGCAAACTAGATTTGGGCTGTACTTCAAGTCCGGTGAGTTAAAGTATGACAAGCAAATAGGAAGAGACTTGTCCGTCGGGGCCGTTGCGTACCTGTACCGCCCAACCATATCAAATATCACTGGTCCCAGAGTGGCGTATGTGAGGTTCGGCCATATGCTTGCCATAGCAATTGGTTGGCCGACGAGTGGCAAGGTGGATGGCGAATACTTAGTTGAAAAAGTTGGAGCCATTGTCATTTCAACGGCAAACTATGAAGATACCGAGGGCGTGATAAGGAACGTCTACGTTATTCAGCCATTCGACCTCGACGGCTGGCTCAAAAAGATGGGACAGAACGAGTAGTACAAACCCCTGTCATTGCGCCTCGTGGGCAGATGTCGGCAATTGGCACCGTGGGGCCATGCTTGGCAAATCTACGCTGAGCCGGCGTGACAAAAGCGTTGGGCGAGGGTTGGCCGCGTGGGCCACCAACTAACCCGTGGTGCGGCGTCGCGGTGCGGGCCTACTTCGAATATGGTCTACGATAGCCCGACTTCTTCAGCTCTTTGTTGCTCAAACGTTTTTCTTCAGGTCCATACTTTTTGTATGGTACTCGCCCTCCCTTTTTTGGTTCAACTTCCACATTGGTTGTCTGTTTGCTAACGATTCCCCTATCACGCTCTTGCATTTGCCGAAACAATCGAGCCTGTTCTGCCTGCTGCTGAGCAAACTGCTCAGGGTTGACCGGCATCCCTCACCGCCTCGTAACGCAAACAGGCGGAGCGCTACCACCACGCAATGCGTCGTCGAGCGGGTTCGGCGTCTTGCCTTTAGCGTAGGGCACTCGGGCGGTCGAAACCGAAACCAACAGGAGCACCAGCAGAAACGGTACAATGACAAACTTGCCGATGATGGTCGTTCGCCGCATGCTTTGCCTGCCTTTCTGCGAATAAATGCGCACCCCAACCAGCAATCTCGCCACCCAAAATACTACCCAGGTGGCTTGCCAGCAACTGCGCAATAGCGCAGATGGGTGGTCCTTGGTTGTTTGTACTGAATGATGGATTCGAAAGCATGGTGGGCGTGTACTAGGGGTTATTGGTGGTGTTCGTGGTGGGCAAAGCGGCACAAAACCCCGTATTTTACCGGGTCAACGGGGCATTGAGGTCATGTGTGGGCACGCCAAAACCGTACAGCCCCTCAAGCCAGGCTAGCGACCCAGCCTTGAACTGTCGATCTTGGCAGTGTCGTCTGTTTGGCGATTTGGCCGAGTGATGCGCCGGCAAGCCGCATTTCACGTACACGCGGGAGGAGTTTTAGCCGGCGCTGCTTCTTGTAACCGGGCTGTTTCTTCCTTGGCCGCCCGCCCTTGTTGCCCGTGCCTTCCTGGCCACGATTTTGCTGATACCAGTGCACGGCCTCCGGGTCAGCATCTGGATGAAGGAGAGTAAGCAAAGTCACGCCGTTGGCAAGCCGTACCAAGTCCTCGAAGTCCAAGTCCGTCGGCAACGCCCCTTGGTTCGTTTCATCGTTGAAGTGCTCGCTACGAATAAACCGGTCCACCGACTCCGCCACCAGCGGCACGCCCAGCTCCCTTGCTCTGGCAATGGCTGCCATCAAACGAGGTCGGTCGTCACGTCGCCAACCAGACTCGACCTCCCCATAACAAGCAACCACGACGATGCCGTATCGCTTGAGCACCTGGCGGGCCTTCCGCTCCTGCCGTTTGAGCGTGCCCTTGCGATTCTGGCACCTCCCCGAAACCCGGCAGTACAGCACGACCATAAGGATGGGATGATGGCGGTGATGCGTTGCCAAGTGCTTGATGTAGTCACCCGCGTCAGCCGGCCACTTGTACATCAGCCAGCGTCGAATTGTCGATGGCATGAGCCGGCGTCGAATCGTCTTTCGCATTTGCATTCCTTTCCCGGGCAAACCACCAACTCGGCGCTGGCGTTTCCCGTCGTTGTGTTGTGGTTTCCAAAAACTGGTTGATTAACTCGCCCCACCGTTACGGTGTTGATCTGCCCCCTGTCGCACGTCTCGGCACGTCCACGGCAGTGGGGGGTGTGGCGACCACTTCTCGCCACCACAGGGCCAACTTGGGCCTTTACGGGCCGAACCTGGCCGATGCCGCTGGTGTCCTGCCTTTGTGCCATTTCCTAGCCTGCCGCCGCGCGTTTGTTGGCCACTGCCGTGGTGCCGGTCAGGGCAAAAGGCAGTGTGTAACTAGTGTGCAGCGTACTGGAACGTCGAGCTGGAGAAGTAGCTGTTGATTTGATTCACCGGTCCAAGCGGGGTGGCTTGGACCGGTTTACAGGATCGTGCTCCTGGGAGAGCAAGCGGCCTCCAAAACCGCTGCACGGGGTTCAAATCCTCGCGATCCTGCTGATGCCGATGTGGCCGAACAGCGAGGCGCCGGTTTTGTAAACCGGTCGATGCTGGTGCCCAGCGTTTGCGGTTCGAAAAAGACAGGCAGTCGTCGGCTCTTGGTTGATGATTTGTCCCGATGGTGTAGCGGATCGCACGCGATTCTCCGAAGGTCGTGGTCCTGGTTCGATTCCAGGTCGGGATACTTTTGATAATTACCCTGCGAGTGTGCCGGCGAGCACGGCGGTCTTCGAAACCGCAAGACGAGGTCCGATTCCTCGGCGGGGTACTTGATTTGGTACAGATTGTCCTCGGAGTGTGCCGGATTCGCACGCGACCCTGCGAAGGTCGAAGACCATGTTCAATTCCTGGCGAGGACACTTGATGGATATGGCGCTGGAGCCAGACGGGACGGCAGCCGCCTGCAAAGCGGCTTTAAGCGGGTTCGACTCCCGCCGGCGCCTCTTGGGCTGTCGCGAGTGCGGCGGCCAAGGAACTACAAGCAAGCATTTGTTGCCTTCGCGCCAGCGGCGCACTGGGCCCCGTCACGGTCGGCCACGGTGTGTTCCGAACATGGGTTCTGAAACGGGAGGCATCAGGTGAGGTAGCTCAATGGCAGAGCACCAGGCTAGGGACCTGGAAGTTGCGGGTTCGACTCCCGTCCAATCGGTTGAAACCGACACCAGGGCGCGAAAGCGTCCACCAAGAGCCCGAGGGAGGTGGAAGTTAGTTTGGCCGGCTGCCAACGCGAAGGATGACGTTCGAAGTGGGGAGGTTCTGCGTCTCGGTCCTCGACCGGGCGCGGAATCAACCTGCCGAGAACGGTAGTCAGTCGGGCTGGCGGCAACACAATCGAGTGCCATGCAGTGCGTGGATTCCGCTCCTGCCTGGCTTTCGGGATGCCGTGGTTAGCACCGGCAAATCGCGCGAGGGTTCCCTCAACCGACGAGCCGTGTGCCGGCTACCGGATGCCAGCGGGGGCTCAAACGCGCTCCGCACGACAACGTGTGGCCAGCGAAGCTCTCCGCCGCCCAAGGGCGTTTTTGAACCAATGATACTGCCGGCGCACAAAAGCGTCCGGAGAGGTTGATGGGAAGGAAGGTGAAACGATGGTACTCAAGACGTTCAAGATCCGCGGCTACGAGATGGGCCTGCTTTTCCGCGACGGCGAGTTCAATCGCTTGCTGGGTGCCGGTCGGCACTGGTTCGTTGACCCGCTGCGCAAGGTTCGCGTGGAAGTTGTTTCGCAGCGCGACCCTTGGATGGTCCACGACAAGCTCGACATGATCGTCAAGTCGGGCGTGCTGAAGGACCGAGCCTTGGTGCTCGATCTGAAGGACCGCCAGCGCGCGCTGGTCTGGGTAGACGGCCGGTTCAGCCACCTGCTGCCGCCGGGCTTGTACGCCTACTGGACGGCGCTGCGTGACGTGAAGGTGGAGATCGTGGACGTCACGAGCGTCCGCTTCGTCCACCGTGAGCTTCAGGTCATCACCCGTTCGGCACTTGCCGACCGGGTGCTGGAGGTACTCACGGTCGAGCAGGGCCATGTGGGCGTACTCTATGTGGACGGAGGCTACGTCGAGACGTTGCCGCCGGGTCGACACGCCTTCTGGAAGAACGTGGCCAAGGTCACGCTCGTTCCGGTGGACCTGCGCGAGGCCATGCACGACGTGGCAGGCCAGGAGATCATGACTGCCGACAAGGTGACGTTGCGACTGAATGCCGTCGTGACCTACCGGGTCACGGACCCGCTGAAGGTTGTCAGCATCGCCGACGACGCGCGGCAGGCCCTGTACCGCGAGGCCCAGTTGGCCTTGCGGGCGGTGGTCGGCACGCGGGAGCTCGATACGTTCCTGACCGCCAAGGACGGCGTGGCGCAGGAACTGGAAGAGCTTCTGCGTCAGCGGGCGGCCTCGTTGGGCCTGGAGGTCATCGCCGTGGGTATCCGCGACGTGATCCTGCCGGGCGAGATGAAGACCTTGCTCAACAAGGTCACGGAAGCCAAGAAGGCGGCGGAGGCCAACCTGATCGTGCGGCGTGAGGAGACGGCCGCCATCCGCAGCCAGGCCAACACGGCCAAGCTGCTGGAGGGCAACCCAACGCTCATGCGTCTGCGCGAGCTGGAAGTCCTCGAAAAGGTCGCCGTCGGCAGCAAGTTGAACATCGTACTCGGCGAGAAGGGATTGGCCGAGCGGATCGTGAACTTGCTGTAACGCGTGACTGTTACCGACGCCCCTGGCGCCTTCGGGTGCCAGGGGCGTTTTTTTGCGCCGATGCGCTGCTAATCATTGTATTGCCGGAAGCAACACAATGCATGCTGATCTACACCAACCTGCGTCCCCACGCCACGACCCAGGCGCCCGAGCGGGCGCCTTCCTGAACGTCGTCGGCTCCGTGATCCTGGACGGGTTCTCGGGTGACGAAGCGCGTCCGTTCGTGGCCGAAGTCAGGTGATCGAAATGTAAGCGAAACGCCCCAGGTCGCCTTTGGGTCCACCTACCCCGCTACCGCAAGACTGCGACCCCGCGGTGTGCTTGTTGAGTCGTCAAACGCCTCCGACATTTCAGTTCTGCGTCGGCAACTCTGCTGGTACGGCTCGCTTGTCGTCTGCCGGAAGGACCATCGACTCGCCGAGTTGCGTGTCTGCGTTCTCCGTCTTGCCGCCCGTGGCCAGGAAGAATTGCTCGTCCTTGATACCCGCGTCGATGTTCGTGGCCGGATTGTTGTCGGCGGTAAACTTGGCCTGAGTCACGCCCTCCCATTCTCCCCGGGCAGTCTTCACCCAGGCATTGGCGAAACGCGCCTTTCGAATCTTGGTCGTGGAAACCCGGTCCCGCTTGAAATCCTCCACGAACGAGTAGTATCCTCCCAGGTTTTTCCCACCGGTGATCGTGGAAAACGATACCAAGTGATTCCAACCCTTCTGCTCGGGGGCGAAGAAGAAGCCCGAATACTCGGTGCGGTTGCCGTTGACCTTCGCGGTCACCAGGAAGCGGTAGGTCTCGCCCGCTTTCCAATCGAAGTCGAGGAACGATTGCCCACCCGTGCCTTCGCCTCCGAAACGACCGATGAGGACCTTCTTGTCCTTGTGCAGAAGGTTCACCCGCTTTTCGTCTTGGACCGCCTCGGGATTGTTCTGATCGGAGTCCCAGACCGAGAAGATGACTACCTTTTTCCCTCCGTCCAGCTCTTGAATGCCAAAGTAGCCCTTGTTCCAACCGCACGCGCAAAAGTAGGTGCCGGGGGCGGATTGATCGACCGTGACTTCCGTGTAAAACGCCGTCCCTTCACTTGCCAGGTACTGCAGGTGGACTGAACGGCAGGCTATGCCTTCGAGGCGTTCGTCGGCATGGAGAATGACCACGCCGAGGGAAAATAGGGCACAGCCGACGAGGGCACGAAACCGTTGATACATGGAGACCTCAGTTCATCGTGGCAGAAGAACGACTTCGTTGCCCCGAAGTTGACGAGTTTATGCCACGTGGGAGTGGTCGTCCAGCTTTCGATGATCGAGGTTGCGCTACCATGGGCAAAACTCAGGCTCAACCTGCGTCCCACGGCACGACTCGCCACGCGCTTTCCGTTTCTGGTGGCACCGCAAACTCTAAGAGCAGATCGCGGAGTCGAGTGTCGCGGCCGCCGTCGGAGAGCTACGCGCTTGACATGCGCGCGCCAGCGGATTCCAATCGACTGAAGACGAATTCGCTCGTCGGCCACACGCGCGACGTCGGCACGGTCGCCTTCGCGCCCGACGGCAAGAGTCTGGCCTCCGCCGGCAGCGACGGTGCGGTCAAGCTCTGGGATCCCGCGACCGGCCGTGAAGTGCTGACTCTCAGAGGGCCAGGCACGCCTGGCGAGTGGGGGAAATTCGCCTGGAGCCGCGACGGCCGGCGATTGGTTGGTTTGCAAAAAACCGGCGACGCCGAGTTGAGCAGGTGCTGGAACGCGGCGCGTGGTTACGAATATGCCCCAAGCCCGCAGTTCGTCAAAGACCTCGAAGCAGCGGGCGGGCGAAAGTAACGCGAACCTGTCTGCCCAGAAGGGCGCGCTGCAGTCCTGCCTTCTCTCCCCCTCCCCCCTACCCGTGAAGAAAGGAAAAACAGCGTCAGCAGCGTCAGCAACGTCAGCACGAACCTGTCCGCCACGCGCAACCTTCTGCAATTGGCGGGCTTGCGCCAGGCGTGGCAACCGGATCGTGAGCTTCCAAGTGAGCGTCATTAGCATCAGCACGGCATGGTCAGCGTCAGCACCATCTCATGGCAAAAACGAATTGAGGTCGCGCCTCGACGACGCAGCGATCTGGGGTCGATTGAGCGGTCCGGGGACACATTTTAGAAATAGGGGGTAAACAACTGTCCGCACTGTCCGCATCGCCCACCTCGTGAACACAAATGTCAGTTTGACATGTGGTTACGTCGTTTGTTGGTGCGGACAGTCGTCTCTTTTTCAATTGTCCGCGACTGTCCGCATCGCGCTTCAACCAAGGAAAACGCGGCGCGCGAGCTAGTCCCCAGAATTGCCAAAAGCGCATCAAAACCGGGCGCTTTGGCCAAAATCGAGCGATTTTTTTTCGACGTTATGCCTGCCCATGGTTATACCTAACGCTGGCCCGACGAGCGCGAATGCCCGCAAGAGTGGAGTGACCCGCTTCCAACGGCAGCTCGACCGGCCGGCCGGCGGCGGAGCTGAGGGCGACGGCCTCGGTGAATTCTATTACAGCGCCGCACCTTCGGTGCTGATTCCGGCTACGCGAGATCGACTCATCAATTTCGAGCGTCCAATAATCGACGAGTTCCTGTCGCATAGGATTCTCACCGCGGCGCTGCTTCGATGTACTCTTCCACCAGCCGCTCCAGCACCGTCAACGGCACGGCGCCCTGCCGTAACACGACATCGTGAAACTCGCGCAGATCAAAGCGCTCGCCCAGCCGCTCTTCGGCGCGGGCGCGGAGCTCGCGGATTTTCAACTCGCCCATTTTGTAGGCCAGTGCCTGGCCGGGCCAGGAAATGTACCGATCGACCTCGTTGACGATATTTCGCCGAGTCAGGGCCGTGTTCTCGGCCATGAAGTCGATCGCCTGTTCGCGGGTCCAGCCAAGGTAGTGCATGCCCGTATCGACCACCAGCCGGCAAGCGCGCCACATCTCGTAGCTCAAGCGGCCAAAATCGTTGTATGGGTCCTGGTAGAAGCCCGTCTCCAGGCCAAGCCGCTCGGCGTACAGGCCCCATCCTTCGACATAGGCCGTGAATCCGGCGAAACGCTGGAAGGCGGGCAACCCTTCCAACTCCTGCTGCCTGGCAATCTGCAAATGGTGACCGGGCACCGCCTCGTGCAGCGAAAGGGCCTCGATTTCATATAATGGCCGGCTCTTGAGGTCAAAGGTGTTCACAAAGTAGAACCCGGCGCGGGTGCCGTCGCCCGCCGGCCCCTGGTAGTAGGCCGTGGTCGTGGCCGGCGCGATGAAGGCCGGAATCTGCTTGATGCCGTACGGCGCCCGCGGCAGCGTCTTGAATAGCTTCGGCAATTCGCCATCCATCTTCTTCAGGACCAGCGCCACTTCCTTCATGAGCTGCTCGGGCGTCTCGACATAGAACCGTGGATCGGTCCTCAAAAATTCGACGAAGGCCGCGAAGTCCCCATCGAAACCTGCGCGGCGGATCGCGGCTTGCATCTCCTCGCGGATCCGCGCGACTTCCGATAAACCAACGTCGTGAACCTGCTGCGGCGTGACGTCGAGCGTGGTGAAGCGGCGCACGCGGTGGCGGTACAGCTCGCGCCCCCGCGGCAACGCCGAGGCGCCGATCGGACCGCGCGCGGCCGGCACGTATTCGTCGCGCAAGAACTCCAGCAGCCGCCTATAGGCCGGCACGACCGTCTCGGCGATCGCCCCGCGCCCCTCGCGCTCGAACCGCTCGCGCTCGTCGTCACCGATCGCGGCGGGAAACTGTTGAAACGGCTTAAACAAGGAACTTTGGGCAGGGTCGTCCACAATTTGGGCGGCAACGGGCTTTTCATAGCCGGCCAACACGATATCGGGGAGCACGAGTCCGGCCTCAATGCCGGCGCGCATCAGCTCGATGTGTTCGTCGCTATAACGGCCGAAATCGCGCAGTCGGCCGAGGTAGTGCTCATAGCCAGGCACGTCGTTCAACGGTACGCTCTCGGCCAGTTCGGCGAACTCGATGTGAAAGCCGGAGCGGTTGGTGATTGGCAGCAGGTACGTGCGGAATTCGTACTCCGCGATCTGGTCCTGTCTCAACCGGCCGAAGACGTCGTAGCTGGTCTGTTCGCGCGGCTTCAACTTGGCGCGGTCGATTTTTTCCCAACGTTCGAGGAATTCGCGTTGGCTCTTCAGCCGTCGCTCGAAGTCGGCCTCGGTCACGCTGGGAAGCCGCTCGTCGAACCTGTGGTCGCCACAATCGGTGGCGTGGAGCGGATCCTCACGCAATTCGAATTCCCAGGCTTCATCGAACAGGCGTTGGAGCTCTTGGCCGGCCGTTTCGGCACCATCCAGAACGCCGCTCCCCACTACGCCGCTCCACAGTGGGATCGCCAGAGCCAAGGCGAGCAAATGAAGGCGTCGCAATATCAGTTTCCTTGTTGGCAAAAAACTCGGTGCGATGGCTGTGGGGCAGGTTTCCAACCTGCCATTGGCTCCCATTTCCTATGGCGGGTTGGAAACCTGCCCCACGTTCCGTCAGGCTGGAAAGCCTAACCTACGGCTACATCCGGCACAATCGTCAAGGGAGTCGTTGATTTCGTCGCGACGTCGTTTGAGCTGCCGTTAGCACGGGAGCCGAGTTGCATTTGACCGGGACTGACACAAACTTGAGAATGCGAGTGTCGCGAATTGCCGACTGCGATCAAATGGCCGCCCTGGCGAACGAGTGGAACGTCTTGGCGCGCGGGGTGCCGTTTCGAACCTGGAATTGGATGGCCACCTGGTGGCGGCACTACGGCAGCCCGCGACCCGCCGCGGTAACGCGGCGCGAACTGTTCGTGCTCGCCGTCCATGACGCGGCTGGCACGCTCGCTGGCCTGGCCCCCTGGTATCGCCAAACCCGAGCGGGCCGCCCTCGCACTGTCCGGTTTCTTGGTTCGGGTCATGCGTGCAGCGATTACCTTTCGGTGCTCTGCCGGCCCGGCTGCGAGGCGGAAGTGGCTACCGAACTGGCCGAGTGGCTGAGCGAACATCGCCGCCCGTGTACCGACGGCCAGCAGGCCTGGGACCGCCTGGAAATGACCGGTGTCGACGCCGCTGACAAGACGGTGAACGAACTGGTCGCGGCGCTCGCCGAGCGCGGCTCGCTCGTCCACAGGCGGTCGGCACCACACTGCTGGCGATTGCCGTTACCGGCCGATTGGGAATCGTACCTCGCCCGGCTCTCCAAGTCGCACCGCAAACAGCTTCGCCGCTTCCAACGGCGTCTGTTCGACAGCGGCCGGGCCGTGCTACGGCATGTGGCCGGCGAGGCCGACCTGGAGCGCGGCCTGGCGATCCTGACCGACCTGCACCAGCGCCGCCGGCACGGCTTTGGTGAGCCGGGGTGTTTCGCGGAGCCTAGCTTCGCCAATTTCCACCGTGAAGTGGCCATGCAATTGCTCCACACCGGCAGCCTGCGGCTTTCATGGCTGGAGTTGGATGGCAGGCCCATCGCCGCCGAGTATCAGCTTGGCGGTGACGGCGTGATCTATGCTTACCAGTCCGGAATCGATCCCGACGCGCTGGCCCACGAACCTGGCCGGCTGGCCACGATGGCCACGCTCCGCGCGGCGATCGATGGCGGCTACCGGGCTTACGATTTGTTGCGCGGCGACGAGGCTTACAAGGCCCATTGGCGCGCCGAGCCTCGCCCGAGCCTCGACCTGCGAGTGTTGCCCGGCACGCCCGCCGACCGAATGCGCCGCGGCGTGTGGATGGCCGGCGACAACGTCCGTGCCTGGCTCAAGAGCGGTTTGCGGCTGGCCGGTTCGTTTGCGTCGTGATGATTCAGGATTGGTTCATGCTGCTCACCGAAATTACCGCCGGCCAACTTCGCGTCGAAACGCTGACTTCGTCAGACGCGTTGGCCGACCTGGGCGGGTCGTGGAACGCGCTGGCGGGCGACGTAACGTTTCGACGCTGGGAATGGCTCGAAACCTGGTGGCGCCATTATTGCCGCGAGGGAATGGAGCTGTTCGTGCTGGCCGTCCGCGACGGCGACGGCGAGCTCGTCGGCCTGGCTCCCTGGTACATCGACCGTTCGGCCCGCGCGGGGCGCGTCGTCCGGTTTCTTGGGTCGGGCGAAATCTGCTCCGATTACCTCACGCTCCTCACCGCCCGGCATTGCGGCCCGGCGGTCGCCCGGCGGGTCGCAACCTGGTTGGCCGACGAGGGCGCCGACCATTGGGACCTCATCGAGCTTGAGGGCGTGGCGGCCAACGACGAAACGCTAGAGACGTTGGCCGTGGCGCTCAAGGCGAAAGGGCACACACTCCACCGACGCGAGCGCGTAGGCGCATGGCGGGTGGAACTACCCGACAGTTGGGCGGACTACACCAGCCGGCTTTCCAAATCGCGGCGGTGGAAGGTCAAGACGGTAGAGAAACGATACTTCGATTGCGGCCGGACCGTTTGCAAATCGGTCGGAAACGAGGACGAACTTCCGCGCGGTCTGGCGATCTTGCGCGACTTGCACCAGCGTCGCCGCGCCAGCCTGGGCGATCCGGGTTGTTTCGCGTCAGCACGTTTCGACCGCTTTCTGACCGAGGTCGCCCGGCGGTTTCTTGCACTTGGTGAATTGCGGCTGCACTGGATTGAGTTGGACGGCCGTCCCGTCGCCGCGCAGATCGACTTCATCTCCGGCGGCACGTACTACCATTACCAGTCGGGCATCGCGCCCGATGCAAACGCCGATATGCCCGGCTGGCTGATTCAGATCGCGTCGCTCAAGGGCGCGATCGACGACGGGCTGCATGCCTACGACTTCCTGCGCGGCGACGAGCCGTACAAGGCGTCGTGGCGGGCCAAACGTCAGCCCCTAATCGAATTACGTGTCGTCGGCCGTCATCCCGCGGCGCGGATCCGCCATCGTGCCTGGTTGGCCGGTGTACGGGTCAAGGGTTGGTTGCGCGAGGCCGCCGCACGCGCTCAGTGCTGGAAAACTCGCCAGTCGTCACGCGGCTCGAATGAGACAGAAAAGCGAACTACGGTGGAATCATGAGTCTCTCCTTTCCGGCGCAGTGCCTGTTGAGTGCCTACTACCACGGTACGTATCCGTATCGCCTTTGGCGAAACCGCCGCGCGGCTGCGGTTGGTCGTGCGCCGGTGATCGTGCTGTTTTATCACCGCATCGCCGACGAGGACCCGAATGACTGGACCTGTGGCTACGCCACGTTTGCCCGCCAAATGCGTTGGCTGAAGCGCCACTGCGACATGGTTTCGCTGGCCGAGGCGCAGCGGCGCATTCGCCGCGGAAACCATCGGCCCGCGGTGAGCGTCACGTTCGACGATGGTTACGCTGAAAACTGCGATCGCGCGGTATCGCTCTTGCTCGCCGAGCGGATTCCTTGCACGTATTTCGTCACCGTCCGCAACGTTTTCGAAGGGCTCCCCTTCCCGCACGACGTGGCGCGTGGCGAGCCGCGAGCGCCCAACACGCTCGACCAGTTACGCGACATGGCCGCGGCGGGGATCGAAATCGGAGCCCACACTCGTACCCACGCCAACCTGGGTTCGATCGCCGACCCCGAACATCTCTACGATGAAGTTGTCGCGGCGGGCGAGGAGCTGCAGACCGCGATCGGCCGTCCCGTGCGCTACTTCGCGTTCCCCTATGGCCGGCACGCCAATCTGCACCCGTCGGCCTTTCAAATGGCCTACGAGGCGGGCTACGACGGCGTCTGTTCGGCTTATGGGGGATACAACTTCCCTGGCGACGACGATTTCCACTTGCAACGGATTCACGCCGGCGACGACCTGCTGCGCTTGGCGAATTGGGTCACGGTCGATCCGCGCAAGCTTCGCGTCGCGCGTTATGACGACTATCGACTGAGCCAATTGCCCGAACCCGCCGGGGCGCCATCCTGATGAGCGCCGCCACCTCAAGCATCGACCGCGCGCCTCGTGTGGCGCAAAGCGACACATTGGCCGCCGGTGTGGTGATGTTGCTCGGGGCGACAGTCGCCCAGCGGCTGGTTGGCTTCGTGCGCGGCGTGCTCTTCTGCCGCTGGCTCGACCCCGATCAGCTCGGCCGATGGGACCTTTGCTTCGGCTTCCTGATGCTCGCCGCTCCGCTGGCCGTGTTGGGGTTGCCCGGCTCGTTTGGACGGTATGCCGAGTTTTACCGGCAGCGAGGTCAATTGAAGATGTTTCTCGTGCGCGCCGGCGGCTGCGCGGCGCTTCTGGCTTTGGCCGCTTCGGCCGTGGTGGCGTTGGCCAGCCGTTGGTTTTCGCGTCTGATCTTCGGCGGCGATGACGACCGCGACCTGGTCGTGCTCCTGGCCGGCGGACTGGCATTGTGGATCGCCCATACGGTGCTGACGGCGATCTTCAATGCTTTGCGGATGACGCGGATCGTGTCGGCGCTGCACTTTTTCAACAGCGCGGCCTTCGCCGTGCTGGGCGTCGTTTTGCTCCTGTTCTGGCAACCGAGTGCCGCGAGCGTCGTGTGCGCCTTCGGCGGCGCTTGCCTGTTGTCGAGCGCAGCGGGCGTGTTTTGGCTGCGGGGCGCGCGGCTCGAGATGCCCTCGACCTGCTGTCATGTTCCACACCGCGATTTCTGGGGCAAGCTCCTGCCGTTCGCCGCCTGGGTTTGGATCTCCAACGCGCTGGCCAACCTGTTCGGCCTGGCCGACCGCTACCTGATCGTCCATCACAGCGGGCTGCCCGAGTCGGCGGCGTTGACTTTGATTGGCGAATACCATAGCTCCCGGTTCGTGCCGCTATTGTTCCTGGGCATCGCTGAAATGCTGGCCGCATTGATCATGCCCCACCTCAGCCACGATTGGGAGGCGGGTTGCCGCGAGCAAGTCGCGCAGCGACTGAACAAGATCCTCAAATTGTTCGCCCTGGCGCTCATGTTAGCCTCAGTCGCCGTCCTGCTGATATCGCCTTGGCTATTCGGCGTCGCGCTGGCGGGCAAGTTCGCCGGCGGTCTCGCCGTGCTGCCGTGGACGTTGGCCTTTTGCATCTGGGGGTCACTCTCGGTTGTTGCGACGAATTATCTCTGGTGCGCCGAGAAAGCCCGCCTGGCGGGCGCGGCATTGGCGGTCGGGCTGGCGGTCAACGTGGGATTGAACCTCTGGCTCTTGCCGCAGCTCGGTCTGCTGGGCGTGGTGCTGGCGACGGGCGCGGCCAACATGGTCGTGCTGGTGCTGGTTTATTCCGCGGCTCAGGCGAACGGACTGCGCATCGACCTCGGCGTTTGGCTGATTTCGCTGCTTCCCGCGACGTTGCCTTTAGGTCCCTGGGCGGTTCTGGCGGTCCTGGCGACCGTGGCCCTGCTGGCGGCGACGGGTGAGCGGCTGTTCAACGCCCAGGAGAAACAAGAACTGACCCAAAGCATTGCGAGATATCGAATCTCCTCGTTCGGCGCACTTGCGCAGCGGGTCGGCTCCACGTGGGGACGCCTCTTTGGCCGCTCCGCGGCCCGGTAAATTGGTACGAAATCGCAGTTGATGACTTAACTCCGGTGTATTTGCAGGCAGCGTCATGCCGAAGGCCCGCCTTGGGCGGATGGCGTTCCCAAGAAAGCCAAACTCATGTTCCATCGAAGATTCCGCCAACTCGCGCCGCCCACGGACCGAGGCCCGTTGCGTGTCATGTTCGTCATCACCTGCATGCCGGTCGGCGGCGCCGAAACGTTACTCGTGAACCTGGTCCGACGGCTCGATCGCTCGCGATTCGCGCCGGAGCTTTGTTGTCTCAAGTTCCTCGGTCCCTTGGGTGAGGAATTGGCTCGCGAAGTTCCTGCCTTCACCGGCCTCCTGTCCAATAAACATGACATTCGAGTGTGGGGCCGATTGACCCGGCTGCTGCGCGAGCGACGGATCGACGCGGTCATTACCGTCGGCACGGGCGGCGACAAGATGTTCTGGGGCCGGCTGGCCGCGTGGTGCGCCGGCGTGCCAGTAATCGCCTCGGCACTCCACTCGACCGGGTTGCCCGACCACGTCGAATGGCTCAATCGGCGTCTCGAATCGCTCACCGACGCATTCATTGCCGTCGCCCAACCGCACGCCGAGTACCTCACTCGTTGCGAAGGGTGCCCGCCGCACAAGGTGCGAGTGGTGCCCAATGGGGTTGACATAGAACGATTCCGGCCCATTTCGCCCGCGCCGCGCTTGCGCGAAGAATTGGGACTGCCCCCTGGCGCACCGGTGGCCGCGATCGTTGCCGCTCTTCGGCCTGAGAAGAACCACGAGCTGTTCTTGCGGGTCGCGGCGCTGGCTCGCCGGGAAGCTCCTTCCGCTCAATTTCTCATCGTTGGCGACGGCGCACTGAGGCCGCGGCTCGAAGCGCTGGCAAATGATTTGGGGCTGGCGGGCATCGTGCATTTTCTCGGCACGCGGAGCGACATTCCCGAGTTGCTTTCGTGCGTCGACGTGTTGGCGCTGAGCTCGCATATGGAGGCGAATCCAGTGTCGATCCTCGAAGGATTGGCATGCGAGAAGCCGGTCGTGGCCACTCGTGTTGGCTCGATTCCCGAAACGGTGAAAGACGGCGTGAATGGTTATCTCGTGCCCGCCGGCGATGCACAGCACATGGCTGAGCGGCTGGCCGAGCTCCTGAACGACCGGGCTTTGGCTCGGCAGCTCGGCCAGGCCGGCCGCCGGCTCGTCGTGGCTGATTGGTCGTTGGAGCGGATGGTCGAAGGTTATCAGGATTTGATTCACGAGATTTACTCCACGAAAGCCGCGATGAAACAAGGTCGAAAACCCGGGAAGCCGAGCCGACCTGCTACGCGCGCACCCGTGCCTCGGCCCTCTGTTGAAGTGCCACCGCCAGAGTGCGTCGTCGAAGACGTATCCGCGGAATAGAAATACCGAAATCAATGGCCTTGAAAGTTCGCTGTTTCCGAATCGTCCCCCAGCTTGTCCATGCCATGCGTCGCCGATAGACTCGCATGTAGACCTATTCAGAGAAAACATGAAGGCCGCAGTCTTCGATCGATTCGGCGACCCCGCGGAGGTGCTGCAGATCCGCGACGTACCCTTGCCTGAGGTCGGTCCAGGTAAGGTACGAGTGCGAATGACGGCCAGCCCCGTCAACCCTTCGGACCTGTTGATGATCCGCGGTAAGTACGCTCGAATTCCAACTCTACCGGCCACGGTCGGTTTCGAAGGTGTCGGCGTCGTCGACACCGTTGGCAGGGGACCACTGGCCCGGATGCTGGGCCTCTTTCCCGGAAGGCGAGTGGCCGTACTGAACGAGCGCGGAGGCAACTGGCAGGAGCAAGTGGTCATTCCCGCTCGGCAAGCCATCCCGGTCCCGGCAGACTTGCCAGACGAGCAGGTGGCTTCCTTCTTTGTAAACCCCGCCACTGCCTTGGTGATGCCCCGCTATGTCCTCAAAGTGCCCCGGGGGGCCTGGCTGTTGCAGACCGCCGCCGGTAGCGCCCTGGGACGCATGGTGATCCGCCTGGGCCGGCACTACGGCTTCCGCACGATCAACGTCGTCCGTCGGCGGGAACAGATCAAAGAACTCGAATCGCTGGGTGGCGACGCCGTGATTTGCACCGCTGATGAATCGATCGAAGAGCGTGTGGCCGCCATTACCCGGGATACCGGAGCGCTGTTCGCCATCGACGCCGTGGGAGGGGCCACCGGCCTGAGCGCCCTGCGCGCCCTTGCGCCGGGCGGACGGATGCTCGTATACGGCATACTCGCAGGTGACCCCGTGCCCCTGGACAACGCTGTGTTGGTCATGGGCCAGAAGGCCGTCCAAGGGTTCTTACTGTCGGAGTGGGCGCATCAGCAGAGTGTTTTGACGATGCTCTTGCTATTTCGCAGGATCGGCCGGCTCATGCGAGCGGGCGTGCTCACCACCGAGGTTGAAGCCGCCTTTCCCTTGGAACGGATCAGAGAAGCGGTGCGGCAGGCGGAGGCTCCCGGCCGGAAAGGCAAGATTCTACTGCGGCTCGACGGCGCATGACCGCACTCTTCCATTCAAGGCTCCATTTCATTCGAGCTGTTGCCTGGCCTCGAAACGACTACAGCTCCCATCCACGACGATACGGAGGACTGATCAAGTCGGCGGCGTCGGGGCAGTTGGTGATTTGCAACTTGGCCGCGTCGTATTCGAGTGTCTTGCCCACACGGACGGCGAGGTTGCCCAAGAGCATCGTCTCGGTGAGCACCGCGGCGTAGTCGAAATTGCTCATGGCGGCGGGGCCGCCGAGGATGGCATGCGCCCATTCGCGTTTCTGATTATCGTCGATTCCCCGGTCTCCGTCGATCCGCGCAAGCGTCGGCGCCGGAGCCTGGTAGCCCTCGAACTGCTTGGCCGGCAGCAGCTTCTGCTCCGCGCCGTAGTCGTTGGGAGAAAACATCGCGCCGCGCTCACCGATCAAGAGCGCACCGCTGCTCGATGGTGTTTCGCCTTGCAGCAACTCGGCGGGCGGCAAATTGCGCTCGCCGCCGCGGGCGCCTTCGTACCAGGTCAGCTTTACCGGCGGTAAGTCGTCGCGAGCGGGGAACTCATAGGTGATCGTCGCCCAGGCAGGGTACGTTTCGCGATTGACCTCGCCGCTGGCCGCCGAGACGCGCGTCGGGTAGCTCAGCTTCAACGCCATGAACGGCAAATTCGCCGTGTGGCAGGCCATGTCTCCCAACGAACCGGTGCCAAAGTCCCACCACCCGCGCCAGTCGTGCGGATGATAAACCGGGTGATACGGACGGGCGAGCGCCGTGCCGAGGAACAAGTCCCAATGCACGTGCGACGGAATCGGCGGTGTTTCGGTCGGCCGGGCAACGATGTCGGGCGCTTGCTTCCAGTACTTGAACGGCCGGTTCGTCCACACGTGGACTTCGCGTACCGGGCCGATCGCGCCCGAGCGAATGATCTCGACTCCCCGGCGAAACCCGCCGTCGGCCGTTCCCTGATTGCCCATCTGCGTGGCGACTTTAAATTGCCGGGCCGTATCGCGCATCAGTCGGGCCTCAGCGACCGAATGCGTGAGCGGCTTTTGGCAATAGACGTGTTTGCCCAACCGCATGGCTCGAACGGCCGCCGGCGCGTGGGTGTGGTCGGGTGTGCTCACGACCACGGCGTCGATCTGCCGGTGCATCTCGTCGAGGAGCTTGCGATAGTCGTTGTATGTCTTGGCGCCAGGGAACTTTTCGGCCTTGGCTCCGAGCCGCTGGTCGTCGATATCGCACAGCGCCACGATGTTTCCGTAGTTGGCAGCCTGGTCCGTATCGCTCGACCCTTTCCCGCCGACGCCGATGCACGCGATATTGATTTTCTCGTTGGGCGACTCGGCGAAGACCGATGGCGCACGTCCGGCAACCCAAAAGCCGGCACCTGCCAGCGACGCATTCTGAAGAAAACCACGCCGATTGATTTCGCGAGCCACGTTTTTCGCTCCTTGAATCTCCCCCCAACGGCGAAGGCCGAGCGAGGGCTAAAATGTTGGAAAGGCCGCCTGCAAACATGGCCCCAGAGTACCTCTGCCCAATGCCGGCCGCAACAAGAATTGGTCCAAACACTTCCGCGATGCGTAGAGAAGACTGAACGGAGCGAGATTCATTTCCAAGCAGGCCGCGTCATGATTACCTTTCCGAAACCGCGCAGGTTTGTTTCAGCTCAGACGTTGTTGAGGATACTGTCTTTGTCGGTACTCGAACCGGCGAAACAACCCAGGCCCCGCGAGAGCCTCAGGCCCCGAGCTTGGCATGTGGTTCCCCCTTGGCGGCTGATGTAAGGTGAGTTGCCTCCTGCCCGAGCCAGCCTGCCCCGGCTGAGCCACGGACGACGACAGGCATCTCATCCCCCTTGCGAACCGCTCCGGCGCAGGCTAGCATTCCCTGCATCTAAAACGTTTCGCGGACCCTCCAGATCGGACCCAATGCTCGCAGAAATCGATCCCGAAACGGTCACCGCCTTCCTGCAGATGTACGTCTTCGTCCTGGCGGGTTTCGTCGGCTACCAGGTGATCACCCGCGTGCCGCCCTTGTTGCACACGCCGTTGATGTCGGCCACCAACGCGATCTCGGGCATTTCGCTGGTCGGGTCGCTGGTGATCGCGGGCAAGGGGGGTGACCACCTGACGAGCACGATCCTGGGCTTCGTGGCCGTGACCGCGGCGATGATCAACGTCGTAGGCGGCTTCATGATCACCGACCGGATGCTGAAGATGTTCAAGCGCCACGAGCAGAAGAAGCCTTGAAGCCGACGTTCCTCCTCCAAACTTTGCTGTTGTCGGCCGACGCCGCGGCTGGGGCCGCGACGGCTTCCACCAACGCGCCCCGCGCCGTTCATTGGGAGTACCTGACCCAGGTAACTTATTTGGCCGCCTCGGTGCTCTTCATCCTGGGCCTCAAGGGGCTCACGAACCCGGCCAAAGCCCGCCGCGGCATGCAACTGGCGGCGATCGGTATGCTGGTGGCCGTCTTGGGAACGCTGTTGCACCAGCAGATCGTGACCTATACCTGGATCATCACGGGCATGGTGCTTGGTTCGGTGATCGGCGCGGCGATTTCGATCTGGATGCCGATGACCGCCGTGCCGCAGCGGACGGCAATTTCGCACGCGTTCGGCGCTTTGGCCGCGACGATGGTGGGTATCGCCCACTTCAACGACCCAGGCTCCGAAACGACCCTTGGCAGCGTCGAGATGACGGCGCTGGGCTTCGAGGTGCTCTTCGGCTCGCTGACGATCACCGGCAGCTTCATGGCCTTCGGCAAGCTGCAAGGCTTCGTGCCCAGCCAGCCGATCACGTACAAGTTCCAGAACGCTTCGAATATCGGCCTGTTCGTCGTCGCGTTTTTTCTGTTCATCTACCTGATCTTCAATCCCGACCCGGAGCACGGCCGGTTCACAGCGACGGCCTTTTACTTGATGGCGCTGCTCGGCCTGGCGGTGGGTGTGCTGATTGTGCTGCCCATCGGCGGGGCCGACATGCCGGTGGTGATTTCGCTGTTGAACTCCTACGCGGGGTTGGCTTCGTCGGCGACCGGCTTCGCTTTGCAAAACAACGTGCTGATCATCGCCGGGGCGCTGGACGGCGCCAGCGGCTTTCTGCTTTCGATCTTGATGAGCAAAGCCATGAACCGTTCGTTCGCCAACGTGCTCTTCGGGGCCTTTGGCGGCGGCGACACGACGGCGGCCAAGGCCGCTTCGACCGAGGGGTTGACCGTCAACTCGATCTCGGTCGACGACGCCGCGCTGCAACTGGCGTATGCGCGGCTGGTGATCGTTGTGCCGGGCTACGGCATGGCGGTGGCCCAGTGCCAGCACCAGGTGCGCGAGCTGGCCGAGCTGATCGAAAAGAAAGGGGGCGAGGTCAAGTACGCGATCCATCCCGTGGCCGGCCGGATGCCTGGGCACATGAACGTGCTCTTGGCCGAGGCGAACGTGCCCTACGACCGGCTCTATGATATGGACGACATCAACGGTGAATTTCCGCGTGCCGACGTGGCTTTGATCATCGGGGCCAACGACGTCGTCAACCCCGCCGCCCGCAACGACCGTTCCAGTCCGATCTACGGCATGCCGATCCTCAACGCCGACCAGGCCCAGCGGATGATCGTGCTCAAGCGGAGCATGAGCCGCGGCTTCTCGAACATCGAAAACGAGCTCTTTTTCAACCCTAAATGTTCGCTCTTGTTCGGCGACGCCAAAAGCTCGCTGACCCAGTTGGTCGGGGCGGTCAAGAATGTGTGATTGGTCAATAGTCAGTTGTCACTTATCACTTGTCATTGGTTGGAGTGAGGTGGGCGGCGGGATCTGAACATCCGTGGGCTGTTTGCCGCCGAACCAATGACCAGTGACCAGTGACACTCCCCGCACCCTTTAGCCGTCTTCCGGCACTTTAAGGGCATGGCCATCGCGACCGAGAAGCGTCCGGGCGACCTGGCCAGCCTGGTGCGGACTCACCAGGCTGGCATCTGGCGTTACCTGCGCTTCCTGGGGGCCGACGAAACACAGGCCGACGATCTGACGCAGGACGTGTTCCTGGCCGTGGTCCGCAAACCTTTTGTCGAGCATTCGACGGCGGCGACCGCGGCTTACTTGCGCACGGTCGCGAGGAACCTGTTCCTGATGTCGGCACGCAAGCGGCGCAGGCAGCCGACGATCGCGCAACTGAATCTGGCCGACGAGGTTTGGGCTCGGCTGTCGGGCGACGACCGCGCCGACGCGGCCCTGGCCGCGCTCGGCGACTGCGTGGAGGCGTTGGAGGGACGTGCCCGGCAGGCCGTGGAGATGTTCTATCGCCACGACCGTTCGCGGGCCGAAATCGCCCGCGAGCTGGAGATGAGCGAGGACGGCGTCAAGAGCCTGCTGCGGCGGACGAGAGAAGTGCTGCGAAAGTGCGTGGAGGGGAAGAGGGGCGAGCAATGATTCAAGTCGACGTTGTTAATGGCGCATTCGATGAGTCGACCGATATTTAGAGCGCTGGAACAAGATGCCACCGGCTTGCCCGGTGGAATTTCACGTTGGCTGCTAGATACAAAGCCAGCCAGAATCCCATTCGTTTTTCCCGCGCGGATTTCGTCGCACTCCCAGGCCGCCGCAGGCGGCCTGGGAGTGCGACTAATTCCGGGACGAGGGTGTCGAGGGGCCTCCCTATTTAGCGGCAAGCGTCAGCAACCACCGGGCAAGCCGGCGGCATGGCCCGCTGCAACCCGCCGCGATTGATCAAATTTTTTAAAAAGCGAGTCGATTACGAAAACCCGGTCGTAAATACGAAGTACACAGGACCATGAACGAACACGAAGACCCTCGCGATGAACTCGAAGACCGCTGGACCGACCAGGCGTTGGCCGAGGTCGTCGGCGGCAAGCGTCCACCCGACCTGACCGCGCGCATCCTCGCCGCGGCCCGGCAGCGGCGGTTCGCCTTGCGCCCGCGGATGAAGCTCGCGCTGGCTGCCAGCTTGCTGGCGATGTTGGCAGGCATCGGTGGATTTGTCACAGCAGTGTACACGACACATCGAAACTGGACGGCGGCGGTGGATCGCGATGTGGACTTCACGGGTGGGGTATCTGTTGACGCGGATTTCGACAACCAAACCTTTGACCAAGGACGTGCCAGTGCGCCACGTCGACGCAATCCAGATGATGCGGTTGCCAAGCCGGAATGGGAGACCAAAACAAAGTCGCACCCTTTCCCACGAAAGCAATATTTCGGCTCACGAAACCCATCGAGCGAGATCGAGCCGCGCAAGCTCATTCCACACCCAGGCAGGACCATGCATTCTGAGAGGAGTCGCGCTATTGGCGTGAATACTCGAATGAAGGGACACACGATCGAGGGCAAGGAGGTCCTTTCGACCAGGGTCTACCCAGTCGCCGACCTGGTAGTTCGTACTTCTGAAGAACCACCGATCGTCTACCCTGATTCCGAAGTCTGGCAGGCGCTGACCGAGAGGCGGAAAAAGTATAAGGCGGTGAATCTGTCAGAGGGCAGCTCGGCGGAGGCCCGGCTCCGCTCCGCGCTTTGGGATAAGACAGAACTCGACTTCACCGACCAGCCACTTTCGGACGTGATGGAGTACCTGAAGGCCAAGCACGATATCGAGATCCAGCTTGACAACAAGGCGCTGACCGACGCTGGAGTTGGCGGCGACACCACCATTACACGGAACCTCAAAGGGATCACGTTGCGTTCGGCACTGCGGACGCTGCTTAGCGAGATCGATCTGACCTACGTGATCAAGGACGAGGTGCTGTTGATCACGACTAAAGGCGAGGCCCAAAACATCGTGCAATACCTCGCCGACGACGGACATGGTCCAGGCGAAGGGGGCGACCGCTACGCCCGGATCATCGAAAATCCGTTCCTCGACGTGACTGACAACCCGCTCTCGACGTTCTCAATCGACGTCGATACGGCCTCCTACGCCAAGACGCGCCGGTTTATCGAGCAAGAGAGTTGCTTGCCACCTCCCGACGCGGTGCGGATCGAGGAATTCGTCAACTATTTCAGCTACGACTACGCGCCGCCGGAGGGCAACGTCCCCTTCTCGGCCCATGTCGAAGTGGCCGCTTGCCCCTGGCAGCCCGAACACCGGCTGCTGCGGATCGGGCTCAAGGGGAAAGAGATTCCTCGCGATGACCGCCCCGCGGCCAACCTGGTGTTCTTGCTCGATGTCTCCGGCTCGATGCAGCCCGAAGACAAGCTGCCGCGCGTCCGCCGTGCCATGCACCTCTTGGCCGAACAGCTGCGCGAGCAAGACCGCGTGGCGATGGTCGTCTACGCCGCCGCCTCCGGGCTGGTGCTCCCCTCGACCTCGGGATTTCAGCAGGAAAAAATCGCCGCGGCGCTCGACGCGCTGGAGGCCGGCGGCAGCACGAACGGTGGCGACGGCATTCGGCTGGCCTACGACACGGCCCAGGCCAGTTTCATCAAGGGGGGCACGAACCGGGTGGTCTTGTGCACCGACGGCGATTTTAATGTCGGCACCACCAGCACCGCCGAGCTGGAGCGACTCATCGAAGAGCGGGCCAAGGGGGGCGTGTTCCTCACCGTGCTCGGCTTCGGTATGGGCAACCACAACGACGAAATGATGGAGAAACTGGCCGACAAGGGAAACGGCAACTACGGCTACGTCGACAGCGAGCAGGAAGCCCGCAAACTGCTCGTCGAGCAGGCCGGTGGCACGCTCGTGACGATCGCCAAGGACGTCAAGCTGCAACTGGAATTCAACCCGCTGGCCGTCGGCGCCTACCGGTTGATCGGCTACGAAGACCGCATGCTGCGGGCGGAGGACTTCAACGACGACAAGAAAGACGCCGGCGAGATCGGCGCGGGGCACACGGTCACCGCGCTCTACGAGCTGGTCCCGCCGGGCAAACCGGTCGAAACACCCGCAATCGACGAGCTGAAATACCAGCGGCCCGCCGCACCGACTGAGGCCGCCGCGAGCGGCGAGCTGTTGACACTCAAGCTCCGCTACAAGGACCCCGACGGCGAGGCCAGCCACGAACCGCTGGTGATCGCAGCTCGCGACGACGGGCATGGTTTCGCCCAGGCCACGGCCGATTTCAAATTCGCCTCGGCAGTGGCCGGATTCGGCCTCTTGCTTCGCGGCTCGGAGTTCAAAGGAAACCTGACCTACGCCGCCGTGCTGGAGCTGGCCGGCGAGGGCCTCGGGCCCGACCCCAACGGCCACCGCGCCGCCTTCGTCGAGCTGGTGAAGAAAGCGATATCGCTGACGGAAGAATAACCTCCCGCATCGCGGCCTCCCCTTTCCCTTGCCGCCCTTCATCCCCTCACCTCCTCACGTCCTATCCACCTACCTTCCTCCAGTACCTTGATGAATTGCGGCCATGTGGCATAATGCGGATGTGCTTTCCCGCGAGCACCTCGCCCGCCGCCGCTGTTCCCGCCAAATCAACCCCTGGAGGAGTGGATGTTCAAGAATCTGAGTCCGGAAGCGTTGGGCACTTCTGCCGGTCCAAGTGAGCTCATCGAGCTCGCGCTTTCGTTCGGATTTCGCAGTGTCGACCTGAACCTGGCTGAATTCACGCGTCAGGTCAATGAATATGGATTGCCAAAAGCCCGCCGGCTGTTGGACAGCGCCAAACTGAAGATCGGCAGTTTCGCGTTGCCGTTGGACTGTAGCGCCGACGACGCCACGTTCAAGCACGAGCTCGAACAGCTTCCGGCGATGGTAGCGCCGGCGGTCGAGGTTGGCGCGACTCGGACGGTTACGACCATCGAGCCGGCCTGTGATGATCGCCCTTACCACCAGAACTTCGAGTTTCACCGCCAGCGGCTGGCCGACATTGCCAAGAAGCTCGAGCCGATGGGTGTGCGGCTCGGCGTCGGCTTTCAGGCCCAGGCCGATTTCCGCGCGGGAAAACACTTCGAATTCATCCACAGCCTCGACGCCCTGCTTGTGTTGCTGGGGACCGTGGGCAAGGGTCAGGTGGGTGTATCGCTCGACCTGTGGCAAGTCTGGGCCGGCGGCGGCTCGCTCGACGCCCTGCGCAGCAAACTGAAGGCAGACCAGATCGTGACAGTGCAATTGAACGACGCGGCCGAAGCCATCGCCACCCCTGAGAGCGCGCCTTTGAGCTCGCGCCGCTTGCCCGGCGAGACGGGCGTGATCGACAGCGCCGCGGCGCTGGTCATACTGGCCGAGGCCGGTTATCAGGGACCGATCACTCCAGCGCCCGACACCAGCCGGTTTGCCGGCATGCGGCGCGACGCGGTCGTCAAGCTCGCCGCTGAAAAGCTCGACGCCGTCTGGAAGCGGGCGGGCCTGAGTCCAACCGGAAAGCTCGGCGCGCCTGCGGGAAAATGATTTGGTCGCCCCTTTGTTCCACTACGACCGCGGACTGAAGCTGACTCGCGCCGACCTGGCCATCGACTTCCGCCGCAGGCAGCCCCGCGCGTTCATTTCGCACGCTCACATCGATCACATGGCGCGGCACCAATACGCGCTCTGCACGCCCGAGACAGCCCGGCTTTATCAACTGCGGCTCGGCCGCCGCGACGTGTTCGAGCTCCCCTACCGGCAGCCGATCGAATGGGGCGGACTGAAACTGACGACATTTCCGGCCGGGCATTGCCTTGGTTCGGCGATGCTCCTGGCTGAAGATGATGGGCGGACGTTGCTTTACACGGGCGACTTCAAGCTGGGCGAATCGGCCACCGCCGAACGCGCCGATCTTCCGCGGGCCGACATCCTGGTAATTGAAAGCACCTATGGCGAGCCGCGATACCGCCACCCGCCCCGTGCCGAGAGCATCGCGCGGCTGATCGGCGCTTGCCGTTCGGCGCTGGCCGACGGCGTCACGCCGGTCATTCAAGCCTATGCCTTAGGCAAAGGACAAGAGGTCACGAGCCTTCTTACCGCGGCCGGCATCCCGGTCTTGCAGCACCGCAAAGTGTTCGAGGTAAGCCAGGTCTACACGGCTTGCGGCGTTGACCTGGGCGATTACGCGCTCTACACCGGAAGGCCCCTGGCGGGCCACGCGGTCGTCACGCCTCCTTCGACCCACCGCCCAGGGCACTTATCCGGCCTTGGCCGCACGGTGTCGATCGCCGTGACCGGCTGGGCGGCGTACACCGGCACGCGCCGCCAGTTGGGGGTCGACCACGCGATTGGACTGTCGGACCATGCCGATTACGACGAGCTGTTCGCCGCCGTCGAGCGCGTCGGCGCCAACGAAATCTACTGCACGCACGGGCCCGACAGCTTCGTCAACCGTCTCCGTGAGGCGGGCTTCAACGCCTATCCGCTGGCTGGCGCGTAGATTAACCCTTCCAGCCTGACGGGACCGTAGGTTAGCCTTTCCAGGCTGACGGGACCACGAGTAGCGCAAGCCAGACTGCAAAGCTCGACCTACTCCGCAGTCTGTTCCGATTATAACGCCTGGAGCGATTGTACCGCGCCGTTTGTGCCGACTGTTCGGGCAGCCGGTCGGGTTGTAGCGGCCGTGAGCATGGTTTCGCTCAGCGCGATCTTGCCCGTTGGACGATCGCTTTTGTATCGAAGTCCCCCGCCCGGATGCGGTGGGACGTGGCGAGCACACCACGAAACGGTCACGGACGAAATGATTCTTCGCCACACTAGCGTCCGCCTGGCACAATGGGCTCGCCCCCTGTTGGGCTCGCTCTTGTTGGCCGGATGCGGACACGAAGGTGGGCCCATACCGGGGCCTAACGCGCCGGCCGCGGTTTCGGCGACAAGCGAACCCGCGGCGCCATTGCGCCCCTGCGCCGAACCCCGCTTGCGCCGCCCTAGTGTCGAACGGGTCAATGAAACGATTCTGATTCAATTTCCAGCGCCCCCACCGCTCGAGCGACTGCCGGCGATCACACGAACGTTTCCGGCCTCCCAATCCGAGACCCCGTTGCCGGTCGCTTCGCTGCCGCGTTCGATCATCCGTAGCGTGCGGCCGATGCCCGATGAGCCGACTCAAAATGGGCCAACCCTCGCCGGGCCCGACAACGACACCGCATTCGCGGAAAGCAGCCCTGGCCGGTTTGCCGAGTCCGGCAGGGAGATGCGTACGCAAACGCAACCTGAGCCGGCGGCCGAGCGGATGACGAACCGACCGCGCGAAATGGACGCCGTGGCCCGGCAAGCCGAAGCCCACGTCCGCCATGGCTACAGTCTGGCGGCACGCGGCGCGCTTTATTCGGCGCGCGCCGAGTTCGTGTTGGCGCTGCGGACCATTACGCAGGCGCTCGATTTGCAAAGCGGCAACCGTGAACATAGCCAGGCCCTGGCGGCGGGGTTGGGCGCGCTCGAGGAAGCCGAGGACTTCATCCCGCTGGGTTCGCGACTCGAGGCCGATCTCGACATCAGCATCCTCGTCAGCGCCCATCGCACGCCCGTACTCAAAAACGCTCCCGCTGAATCGCTGCTGCCCGTCGTCGCTTTGCAGCACTATTACACCTACGCTCAAGACCAACTAGGCTTCGCGGCAGGCCACGAGGAGGCCGGCTCGATGGCACTTTACGGGTTGGGCAAGGTGTATGGCACGATGGCCGACAACAAGCTCCCCAACGTCGTCGCTCCTGAGCCCAAGGCGATGGTCTTCCACCAGGCGGCGATCGAGACCCATCCGGGCAACTTCATGGCGGCTAACGAGCTGGCGGTGCTTTCGGCTCGGTTTGGGCGTTACGAGGCGGCTCGCGAGCTTTTGCGGCACGGGGCGTCGATCGCGGGGTACTCGGCGATCTGGCAGAACCTCGCGGTCGTCCACCGCCAACTCGGCGAAACGGAACTGGCGGCGCTAGCGCAGAACGAAGCGGCGTTGGCCGCCCAACGGGAGAGTGCCGCGGCCAAGGCCGGCAAGCTGGTCCCGTCGTCCGATGTGAACTGGGTCGACGCCGATACGTTCGCAGGGACCTCGAAGCCCACGACCGACTTGCAGCGTCCGGCGGCCACGACTGCCGGGCCGGGCACGGCGCAGCCCGCTTCGGTGCCACCGGCCGCGGCGACGCCGACGGCCAAGCGAAGCTGGTGGCCATTCAGCGCCCAGAAGCAAAGCCCAGCCCAGTCCGGCCCCATTCGAAGATAATCCGACATCTGTGATGCACACGGAGCCCGTCTGATGAATGTCGCATGTGGAGTCTTTTCGCGGCGCTCGCTCGCGTTGCGGCTCGCGTTGGCCCTGGGCGCGGCGGTCTGGGCGTGGCCGAAAGGCGATGCGCCTATCGCGCGGCTCCCCGCGCCGGCCAGTCAGCAAGAGGACCATTCACAAGCGCGGACGATGGCTCGACGTGCCGCGCTTGCGCTGCGGGTTGGTGAGCCGCGAAGCATCCCGCGGTCGTCCGACCCGCCGATCCGGCTTTGCCAGGCGCTCGGCCCCGCCGCGCCGTATGCGATCAAGGGGCTCGATTGCGCCGATGGAACCTGCGGCGAACAGGGCTGGGGGGCCGCACGGCCGATCAACTGGCAGAATTTCGCGCAGGGCGAGTACGTGGGCCACCAGCGGACATCCCATGTCGACAGCTACCTGCTACGGGTCGATGACGAATTGGAATTCGTTTTTCGCCTGACGCGCGAGGAGACCTCGCGCCCCTACCAGCTCAACGTGGGCGATGAGATTCGCGTCGAGTCGTTCACCGACGAAAAACTGGATCGCGATTTGACGATTCAGCCCGACGGAACGATCACGCTTCGCCTGCTGGGTCAGGTCCGTGCCACGCTGCACAGCGTCGACCAGCTTCGCCAGGAGCTGGACGAGAGGTACAAGAAGTTCTACAAGACGCCGGCGATCACCGTCACGCCGCTGAAGGTAAACACCAGGCTCGAAGACCTGCGCGCGACGGTCGACAGCCGCCAGGGATTCGGCGGCCAGTCGCGGCGGGCAAAAGTCACGCCTGAGGGGACGATCCAGTTGCCGCTGGTTGGTTCGGTGCCCGCCCAGGGGCTTACGCTCGACGAGTTGAAGCGCGAGCTTGACGAGCGCTACGCGACCGCCCAAATCGAAGGTTGGGAAGCCACTCCGGTGCTCGCCGTACGGGCTCCCCGTTACGTCTACGTCCTGGGCGAGGTCAAGCTCCCGGGCCGTTACGAGCTGGTGGGCCCCACCACTGCGATGCAGGCCATCAGCCTCGCCGGTGGCTGGAACTACGGAGGCAATCTTTGGAAAACGGTCGTTTTCCGCCGCGGTGACGACTGGCGGCTGATGGCTACGATGCTCGACTTGCGCGGGCCGCTCTACGGCAAACGTCCTTGCCCGGCCGACGAAATCTGGCTCAACGACTCCGATATCGTATTAGTGCCCAAGACGAAAATGTTGGTGGCCAACAACGTCATCGACCTGTTTTTCACCCGCGGCCTCTACGGTATCGTCCCCTTCACCACTTCCACCTCCTTCAGCATCACCAAGTTCTCGGCGTTGAAATGACGTGGGGCAGGTTTCCAACCTGCCATGACGCCAAAGTAAGCCCGACAATTCCAGGCTTTTGTTGCGTGCCGTCACGCTCCGCGGTATGGCGCTGTCCGATGGACGACGTCAGAGCGTCGCCATTTGGTGGCCAGCCGGCCGCAGGCGAAGCTCAGCAACCCCATCACCAGTACGTTGGCGCCACACCAGGCCGCGGCCGACGAACCGGCGCCGGCCAACCCCATCGGAGGCAACTTGCCTTGGGGCATTGAGCCGACCAGCGCCATCGACGCGCCGTATCCGGCCCCCACCAAGGCAAAAAGGACCATGCCAACCCAGATGGTGCTCCAGTCAGGCATCAACACCAGCCACGCGATGTAAACCAGTTGGGCGGCGGCCACCAACAGAACGATCCGCGCCCAGACCGGTGCTTCGGCCAATTGCCAATGCCTGAGGGCAGGGGCGGCGCCGAAAACCACCGCGAACAACAGGATGGCTGCCAGCCAATAGACCATTTCAATTTGCTTCGCGTCGGCGCGATACACGTGATCGTAACCGCTTTTCATTCGGCCAACCCAGCGCGGCGGTGGCTCGGGCTTGAGACGGCTTTTGCCCTGCGACGGATTTCGCGGCACAGTGATCCGATCGGCGATCCGATCGGCCACCGGCGGAGGGACCAGGGACGGCGGTGGCAATGGCGGCGGCAATGGTGCCAGGGCCGACGAATCGTCGATCGCAAGCTTGGGAAATATCGGTTCGGAACGCTGAGGCGTCGGTTCAAGCAACAGCTCCGTGGCGACAATCGACCTGCCTGATTTCAAACGCCGCCTGCGTTTTCGGCTGCCTGGGATCGGCGCGCCGGCCGGTGCCTGTTCGTCGAACTCGATCGGCTGTGGACCGGGTGCGTCCCAGGAGCGTTTTTCACTACCGCTCGGTTCCGGGTTGGGCACGGGAACGATGATTTTCTGATGACACACCGGGCAGCGTCCCTTCTTGCCTGAGCGGTGGTCCGCCGCCTTGATCGGGTGGCCTAACGGGCAAAGAAAGCGAATAGCCATGTTGGTTGCCGGAAAACGACCTGTTTGACGTGCCGCAATCCAGTCTGATTCGAGATTACAACCAGGTCAAGATCCGTGTGTTTCCTCATCGGCCGTTCGTCATGGGTACGAGCCGCAACTCCTTTTGCTGGATGACCTTGTAAGATCATAGTAGGCCAACCGGTATCGGGGCCCTCCGCGTGTTACCAATGACGAGTGACTAATGACTAATGACCGCCTTCCAGGTGAAAATCGACCACCAACGGCAGATGGTCGCTGGCCTGTTTCGCGAGCCGCGTCGCGACGACGCGCGCGTGCCGCACGACGATACCGCCGCGATGAAACGCCTTGTCCAGCGATCCCAACGCCAGCCAGGCCGGGAACGTGCGATATCGCGACGGAGGCGATGTGGCCGAGCGAAAACCGTGGCTGGCGAGCGGGCCATCGCCAAGCGTGTTTCGCCAGTCGTTCGTGTCGCCCGCAATCCAGGTCGGCAGATCGGGCGACTCGCGAAACAACGGGTGCTCGAGCAGGTGTTGTGCTTGCCAGTGCCGTTCGCTCTCGCCCAACCCCAGGTGCCAGTTCACCAGCCGCATGGGCCCCTCGGGCGTCTCGACCACGGCAAGTTGCGCTCCACGCGGCTTCTTGCCGTTGAACCGCAGCGAAATCTGGTGGTGGCTCTCCAATGGCCAGCGCGACAAAAGCAGGTTGCCATAGCCGCCGCGCAAGTAGTGGACGTTGCGCTGGTAGAGGTGTGCCGCGGCATTGAAATAGTCGACCAAGAGCCGTGGCTGGTCCTGTCGCCTGGCTCGGCGCGAGTGCTGCGCCACCTCTTGCAGGCAAAAGACGTCTGGGTTTTCCAGTTCAATGACTTCGATCACCCGCTCAATTCGATAGCGCCGATCGCGCCCACCGATGCCCTTGTGAATGTTGTAGCTGACGAGTCGCATGCTGTGCTGGGTAGGGGCTGTTTCACATTCCAAATGGATTGTACTGCGGTTATTTGTTTTCGCAGAACGCGACGGCAGTCAGGGCGTAGACCAACGCCACGCGCACCAGTTCGTCGATGGGCACGACCTCATCGAGCGTGTGCGCGCCCTTGGCGTTTGGGCCGTGGGTGATGGCTGGCACACCCGCGGCCATGAACGTGTTGCCGTCGTCGACGAAGGGCTTGGCCCCGATCGGCAAGCACTTGCCCGTCGCGGCCCCGTAGGCCGACTGGAACGCCGCGACAATCGGTTCGTGCTGATCAAGCTGGCAGGCGTCGCGCACGCGGATGAATTTCGCAACGGCGCGCGTTCCGCTGAGGTGTGCGACGTCGCTTACGACCCGGTGGAACTCGGCTTCGATCTCATCGATTTTCGTCCCGGGCAACCAGCGGCGCGTGCCCGACAATCGGAATTCAACGGGGGCCTGGTTGAAGATCTCCCCGGAATGGACCTGGCCGATGAACAGGCTTGCCCGACCGGCAAGCGGGTGCGACGTCGCGCCAAGACGCAGGTCGAGCTCGCCGAGCCGGCGCACCAATTCGGCTCCGGCGGCGATCACGCTCGGTTGCTTGATGCCGCCGAGCACTTCGTGCACCGGCGAGCCTTCGCGCGTAATCGTCACCTCCAACACCGCCAGCCCTCGCCCGACGACAGGCAGGCTCGACGAGTGATATTCCGGCAGCAGCACGGCGTCGCCAAGGTATCCGGCGGCGATCAGGCCGTCGATCTGAGCGCCGTCGCCCCAGGGAAACTCGTGCAAATCATGGGCCGTGAGCAGGACCGCACCGGCGGCAAGCCCGTTGGCATCTCGAAGCGCCCGCATGGCCTCGCACGCCGCCGCGAGACCTCCTTTCATGTCGGAGGCGCCACTGCCGTGAAGCATGCCCTCCGCCACGCGCGGCGGCACGAACGGCAAATGGACCGTATCCAAGTGGCCGTTGAACTGCAGCGTGCGACCCGGCTTGCCGCTCGTGAGCCGTGCCGCCACGGCCGGCGCCGAGGGCCAGTTTGCCGCGGGTCGTTCGACGGTGAAGCCATCGGACGACAAGATTTCGGCCAGCAGGTCGGCCACGGCCCGGCCGTCGCGAGTTGGGCTGGGAACTTCGACAAGCCGTACCGCCGTATCGAGCAAACGTTCGGGGCGAACCGCGGCGCGGAGCCGCGCGACAAGTGGGGGGTCGAGAGGCATTGCTGAAGAAAAAGTGGGAGAGTGGAGGGCTTTAGCCCCCGGTTATACGCGACAGGGCGATCAAGGGACATGGGTACAGAACCAGCGAAGACGTTTCAGCGGCGGGGCGCGATCCTAGGAAACCACATCCGTCGGTCCCGGCCGCCGATAGGCGCGTTTGTGCGTGAAAATGGCCGCGTTAGGTATCAGTTTCACGAGCGACGACGAAAGTGTACGGCGCTATCGGTTGATGAAAGTGCAGCACTAGCACTTTGCCTGCTGGCAATCAGAGAAACTTTGCGTGCATTCCATCGTCACCATCGTCACCCAGTGTCACACGGTCACTACCAATCACCTTCCGCCAACTTCCCCGTGCCTGCAGCGTCATGAAGGACCTGCGTTATCGGCGCAACATGCTTGAGAGATCACCCGCGCCATAACACAGTAGGTGCGGCGCTGCGATAGCCAGGGGCTTTGATTCAAAAGGCCCGCAAAACAGCTCGAAATCGTCCAAATCCTGTCCCTTTTAACAACATCTGGTTGCTAAGCCTGCGGCGGTTAGCTCAAAATCACCGGGAAATACGCATGCCCGCCGACCTCGCTCAT
>Ga0265314_10000839_pt1 | contig 36344 bp, 33 predicted proteins | sample 4126metaG_FD_203106 | JGI IMG/M metagenome (GOLD analysis project Ga0265314, IMG submission 203106) | Rhizosphere microbial communities from Carex aquatilis grown in University of Washington, Seatle, WA, United States - 4-1-26 metaG | ecosystem: Host-associated > Plants > Roots > Rhizosphere >...
CCGACAAGTTCCTTCATCATCTTCGCTTCACGGAAGACGGAACACTTGTCCATCATTTGTTCCTGCATCTCGGTCCGGATCGTTGCCGCGTTTTCACTCCCTTTGCTCGAAAGAATCCCGTCGATCATTTCCCGTGTTTTCCCGCCGGGATCTTTGGGAAGCGGCGTAAGTTCTGCTTCGTCCAAGTATTGAGCGATCGCTTTGCCTCCTCGTCTGCCAAAAACGATAATATCAAGCAAGGAATTTGTTCCTAAACGATTTGCTCCGTGTACCGACACGCATGCGCATTCTCCGGCAGCGTAAAATCCCGGGAGAATTTTTCCTTTCGCATTCAAGTAGACCCGCGCGTCGTTGTCCGTCGGAATTCCGCCCATCGCATAGTGCGCGGTAGGTTGAATAGGGATCGGTTCCTTTAACGGCTCCACGCCGAGGTACGTCCTTGCAAATCCTGTAATCTCAGGAATTTTATCGTGAATCACTTGTGCACCGAGGTGTGTAAGGTCGAGGTTGACATAGTATGTTCCGTCGCTTCCTTTGATGCCGCGGCCTTGTTTGATTTCGGTGTAGATTGCGCGTGAAACCATGTCCCGCGGAGCAAGATCCTTGACCGTTGGCGCATACCGTTCCATAAATCGTTCGCCGGCACTATTGCGAAGGATTCCTCCTTCACCCCGTGCCGCTTCTGAAATAAGGATGCCGAGCTTCCACAACCCCGTCGGGTGGAATTGGAAGAATTCCATATCCTCCATCGGAATTCCATTTTCGTACGCGATGTTGCACCCGTCGCCGGTGCCGATTAACGCGTTCGAAGTAATGCGGAACGCGCGGCCGTAGCCGCCGGTAGCAAACATCACTGCCTTGGCATGGAACGTATGAATTTCCCCGGTCGCGATTTCCATCGCTACTACACCGCAGCAGACGCCATTATGGATGATCAAGTCGGTGACAAAGAATTCGCTGTAAAAATGGATCCCTTGTTTTATGCAGCTCTCGAACAGTGTGTGAAGCATAACGTGGCCGGTGCGGTCGGCAGAATAACAGGCACGGCGCACCGCGACCCGTTTTGAGTTCGGGTCGGCGGGGTTTTCCGGCCGCGTGTGGCCGCCGAATTTCCTCTGGGCTATTTTTCCGTCCGGAGTGCGTGAAAAGGGGAGTCCCATGTGTTCAAGCTCGATGATGGCACGGATGGCGTCGCGGCACATGATCTCGATTGAATCCTGGTCGCCGAGATAGTCGCTTCCTTTGACGGTATCGAACATATGCCATTCCCACGAATCTTCTTCTTCATTTGCGAGCGCCGCACAGACTCCGCCCTGCGCTGTTCCTGTGTGTGAGCGCGAAGGGTAGACTTTCGATAACACGGCGCAGCTGCGGCCCTGCGGGATTTCCAATGCTGCACGCAGCCCTGCTCCTCCCGCCCCGACGATAACGACATCAAACGTATGAACCATTGAAAGCTCCGATAAAGAGACTCAGGTTTCCAAAATAACCTTCGGGAGATTTGTGCCAACAGCCAACGCCCAATACGTTGCGATGCGATCTTCCCGAAAGTCAGTCAATGAATTAAAATGATAAAATCGTTGCGATGCCCAGGCACCCGAATGTGATACCGGCAAGATAGAGAAGCCCGAGAATGGTCCATCTCAGCCATCCTGGCATTTTGTAATCGCGAAAAATATTCCATGTACCCGAGAGGCCATGGTACAGACCGAGCACGACGAAAGAAAGTTGCAAAGCCTTGTAAAGAGGATTCTGCATTCGTGCAAGCACAGCATCGTACGTATGGCCCGAATCGAGGTGGTAGTGCATAAGAATGTAGTGCCCGATGGCGACAACGAACAGCACTACACCCGAGACTCGCTGCAGGTACCATGCTGGCGCTCCCGAACCCCGCGATCCGTAATAGTGAGAAGACATAGCGTCGATCCCTTTGTTCTAATTGTGTTTACTTCACCACCGCTACGGAGTGAAGAGTATCCTGCGTGAGCATTATGTATCCCATGCCGAAGAAAAGAATGAGGCCGACAACCAGGACGGCATAGTATAATTTTTTGTGATAGCGCGCTCCTTCCGCTAAATCCACCAACACGATGCGGATTCCGTTCAGCGCGTGGAAGAGGAGGAAGGCAAAGAGGAACCATTCAAGAAAAAGAAACAGCGGCGTCCGGAACAACAGCATCTCGGAATCAAACGCTTCTTTCCCTTTCTGCAGCGACATCAGCGCAAAAATGTGCAGCATGATGTAACCGGTCAGGACAAGTCCGGTGATGCGGTGAAGCACCCATGCCCAGCTTCCGGAGAATTTGTGGTAAGCCAGGAGAACTTTTGCCCAACCGCCGGGAGGATAGTTGCTAGACATTCGGAATAAGCTCCTTTTTGTGGCTGCGATACAATGGTGTGATGGCAAATACTTTCCCGTTAACACTGAGCATAAAGTTCAACGGGCAAGCGAAACCGTCGTAATGTATGAAACAATAATTTAATTCTCAACTCTTCATCTTAATCTTAGTTGGGACACCTTTGTGATTTACCTTGCCAAATATTCTACCATGGAGCGGTTTTCAGATGAGTGTCCGGCAACTACTCGCACAATTCAATTTGTCAAAGCAACACTTTCGGTGATGAATTTTCGGACGGAGATAATGCTTCCGAGAAGTCCTAGCAGCGTTCCCGTCGTTAGAATGACGATGTAAAATGTCGGTTCGACGAAGACGATTGCGGCCAAATCTCCGCCGAATATTTTTGACGCATATTCTACGATAAGATAAATCACTCCCGAAGAAAAGAGTCCGCCCAACACCCCCTGTACAATTCCTTCGACCACGAAAGGGAGGCGGATGAACATTCGCGTTGCGCCGACGAGCTTCATTGTCGCGATGATTTTCCGCTTTGCGTATATCGCGAGTCGAATGGTGTTCGAAACGAGGAATATTGCCGTTATCAACAGTGCAACGCCGGCGGCGAGGCTTGCCGCGGCGAAAAGCTGGGCGCGCCTGTCCAACAATTCGAGAAGCGTCTTTCGATAAATCACATCGTCGACGCCAGGGACAAGCTTCAATTTTGCATAGATAACCTTCGCACTGTCGGCGTTCTTATAGTCTTTTTCAAGATAGACCTTGAAAGACGGCGGAAGAGGATTGAAGTCTAGAATGTTCCGGATGTCCTCGCCGTACTGCTCCTTAAATATTTTTGCCGCCTGTTCTTTTGAGATGTACTTGACCTGGTGTACGCCCGCGATAGCGAGAAGTTTTCTTTCAACGATCGGAGACGTTGCTTCGGTGACTGGTTCTTCTAAGAACGCTTCCATCTCTACCCGGTCGCGGAGCGACTCAACAATCTGGTTTGTGTTGCGGAAGACAATGGTGAAAAGGCCGAGCAGGATGAGCGAGACGGTGATCGTGAAAATTGAAATGAGCATGGACAGCCGCGCTCGTTTGAAGCCGGAAATCCCTTCTTTGAAGATGTATACAACGTTCATAATGCTATTTGCTCTGACGGATAAGTCATTTGGGGTTGACAATTATCCCGGTTTCGTAGGAACCGAGATTTTTAAAATACGAAGTCAGTTCTTGTAGATGATTCAGTGCGTTAACACGTTCTCTTTCTCTTGCATCGCCTTCTATGTCGAGATAGAACAAATATTCCCACGGGGAGCCGATGACCGGTCGTGACTCGATTTTAAGAAGGTTTATATTCCGCAGCGCGAACACCGAGAGGCACTTAAACAGCGCGCCGGGAATGTTTTTTGTCGTGAAGATTATCGAAGTTTTTGCATTCTTTTTAGGTTTCACAAGTTTTTTACCGATGACCAAAAAGCGCGTGAAATTTCTGTGATCGCTTTCAATTCCTGCGTGCAGAACCTTCAGCCCGTAATCCGCCGCCGCTTGCAGACTTGCGATGGCGGCGGCATCATAACGTCGCTCGTTTGCGATCATTTTGGCCGCTCCAGCCGTGTCGTAAAATGGGGTTACCGATACGTGTTTCAACGAACGCAGAAATTTTTCGCACTGTCCGAGCGCCTGCGGATGTGAATAGACCGCACGTACGTTTTTTGTCGTTACACCAGGAAGGGCGAGGAGATTCATTTTAATGCGGAGTTTTATCTCCCCGACGATATGAACGCGGTATTTCCACAACAAGTCGAAATTCTGGTGCACACTGCCGTGCAAGGAATTCTCAATCGGGACAATCGCGAAGAGGGATCGCCGTTTGACGACATCTTCAAAAATATCGTTGAACGTTTCACGAGCGACGGGTGTACAACTCTTCCCGAAGTACGCTCGTGCCGCCTGTTCGCTGAATGCACCGGGCTCGCCTTGGTAGGATATTTTAGGATGCGAAGACAAGAGGATGATAATTATGAATTATGAATTAAGAATTAAGAATTAATAATTAATAATTAAGAATTAAGAATTAAGAATTAAGAATTAAAAGCGAAAGAACTTAACGCCAAATTCTCAGGACTACGAACTAAGGACTCCGAACTAAGGACTCCGAACTGGCAGCCAACCATCCCCATTAAAAGTTCGACTCGTCATTCCAACGTATAATTTTCCATTCGTCGATTGTGCTCGCACGTTCGAGCGTCAGGCTCGCGTAGCCGTCGATGCTGACGATGTCTGTGGGGCTGAATGTTACGGTTAGATTGAAATTCCTCGTGACATTTACAGTTACATCAGTCGTATCGCCCTCAACCGGCACCGTACCGTTCCAAACTAGATCGAGCCGCTGTGCGTTTTGAAATAATCCGTTGGTCGTACGCATATCGTCATCCCTCCCCCAGGAAACATCTGCGCCAATATCATAATCGCGGTAGACAAAAATAAAATTGTGCGCGAGTACCTGGCCGTAAATTGTCGTGTCTTTAAAAAGATACGCCTCTTTGAAGTTTTGGAAAACTCCGTCGATGGTTTTCTGGTCGCCGAGCACGGACCCATTCGTTTGATTTGAATTATCAAGCGCGGGCGCGAATGGATTAATGCATCCGCTGAATGCAATCGCACAGGCAATCGTTATCACAGCCGGCTTCATTGGCTGAATTGTCCTTTCAAATCGCTCCAACTCAACGTTGAATCATTTGCCGATTGCAAATCTTCCCAACGGTCAATGACCCATGTGCCGGCGCTTTTATTCGGCAGCAATGAAAACCGCGCATGACCGACGTACGTTTTAGGGGCGATAAAAACGGTATAATCTGCCGTATACAGCTCTGAGTCTGGCTGGTATGATATGTAAAGATCATGTGAAAACGTCACGACAAAGCCAACGCTCACGTTTGCGGCAGCTTTTCTGAAATAATTTGCCTCCGACTCTGTCGTCCATCGGGAAAAAATTGCACCGTAATTTCCCTTGGCTTTTTGTGTTGGAACAAATACATATTGCCCTCCCACGGACCCGATGTCGGAAAAAAGTTTTTGGTAATCATTCACGTTCTTATTCGTGAACGAAGTTACCAGGTTAGTGACGAGTATTTCCGGCAAGGTTGCCGGCGGATTCTCCGTCTCTCCCTGGGTGGGGGGTTGAGGGTCGCGCGTTTTCAGAAGATCGCACGACCCGGCGATTGCTCCGAGAAGAATGCAGGCCGGGATGATATAGTTAAAGCGCAATGCGTCCCTCCAGCGCCCTCGAGAGCGTGGCCTCGTCTGCAAATTCCAGGTCGCCTCCGATGGGCAGTCCGCGCGCAATGCGGGTCACATTAACTTTCAGCGGCTTGAGCAAACGGGATAAGTACACCGTTGTTGTTTCTCCTTCAATGTTTGGATTCATGGCGAGAATGATCTCTTCGATATCATCGCTGATGCGTGAAAGGAGTTCCTTCACTTTCAAATCCTCCGGCCCGATGTTATCCAGCGGCGACAAGGCGCCGCCGAGGACGTGGTACAATCCATGGAACTCGTTCGTTTTCTCGAGCGCCATCACGTCGTTCGGCTCCTCGACAACACAGATGACTCTTCGATTGCGTTTTGGGCTTGAGCAGATGTTACACGGATCGCTCTCGGTGATATTGCTGCAGACCGAACAGTACCGCACCTTGTCTTTCATGTTGACTAGCGCTTGGGCAAACGCAGCCACCTTTTCGCGCGGCATTTTCAGGACGAACAACGCCAGACGCAAAGCGGTCTTTTTCCCGATGCCCGGCAACTGCGCAAATTCTTCAACAAGCTGTTCGACGGATTCCGATGTGTAGCGCATTACATTCCCGGAAGATTAAGTCCAGGAATGTTCGGCAGCATGCCGTTCGTCACTTTAGCCATTTCGGACTGCGCGAGTTTGTTCGATTCTTCCAGCGCCTTGTTCACGGCCGCGACGATCAAGTCTTCAAGCATATCGCCTTCCTGGGGGTTGATAACCTCTTTCTCGACGATGATTTTAAGAATTTGTTGCTTCCCATTGGCGGTTACCTTTACCATCCCGCCGCCTGACTCCGCGGTCACGGTTTTCTGTTCAAGTTCCGCTTGCACCTGCGCCATTCTTTCCTGCATCTTCTGAACTTGCTTGAGCATTCCCTGCATATTGCCGCCCATTCCCGGGAAACCTTTCATAGCATCCACCTTATAGAATCATGAGTGAAAAATTTCATTCTTTGAAACGTTTGAAAAATCGTATCTCGCTAAGGCGCAAAGATGCAAAATTTTTAAAACAAAATCTTGGCGTCTTTGCGCCTTAGCGAGAGCGATGTCTTTGGCATTACTCCGTTGTCATCCAAACATCTCCTGTTCGACTTCCTGGAAGATGATATGACCTATGGTGATATGCCCTTCCTGGATTCTCTGCGTGTCGCTGGACGGAACGATAATTGCGAGGTCGACAAGTGCCTTCGACGCTCCCCCGTCTTTTCCGAGGAAGCCGATGGTTGACATTTTTTTCTCCCGTGCTTTGATGAATGCGTTGTTAACGCTTGCCGAGTTTCCGCTGGTGCTGATGCCGATGAGGACATCCCCTTCATTGCCCAGCGCCTCAACCGCCCGGGCAAAGACAGCATCGTAGCCGAGATCATTCGATCCTGCGGTAAGTGCCGATGAATCGGTGGTTAGGGCAATGGCAGGAAGGCCGGGGCGTTTGATGCCGGGAGAAAGTCGGATCACACATTCTGTCGCAAGATGCTGGGCGTCCGCCGCGCTGCCGCCGTTCCCGCAAAGAAGGATCTTCTTTTTGCTATTGAAAGCGCCGACAACGATGTCGATGGCTTTCGAGATATCTGCATTGCATTGCTCGGCGATTTTCAGCTTTGTTTCGGCGCTCGCTTTCAGCGAATCCTGAATGAAACTCTGGCGGTAAACGAGCGTGAGTGGAAGATGAGCCATAATAGTCTTTCTGCGTCTCTCGATGTTGATATTGTCAGCGAACGTGAATTGCGGAGGCGAATTCTTGTATGAGATTCTTCGAACTGTTCTGCTCCAAAACATTTCCTGTCACGACAAACTTTGCCCCGGCGTTTACTTTCTTGTGAGCATCTTCCGACGTCCGGATTCCTCCTCCGACGATGAGCGGAACAGAGCAATAGTGCGTAACTGCCGTAATCATTTCATCGGGAACGGATTGTTCCGCCCCGCTGCCGGCTTCGAGGTAGAGGAGCTTGAAACCGATATACTCTGCGGCAATCGCATGCGCAACGGCAATATCAGGTTTATTGCGCGGAAGAGGTTTGGTGTTGCTCATGAATTCTGCCGAAGTCGTTCTGCCCGATTCCACAAGCATATATGCTGTGGAAATTGCTTCGAGGTTCATTTTTTTGATGATCGGTGCTGCCGTTACCTGGCTTCCGATGATATGCTCGGCGTTCCGCCCGCTGAGAAGCGACAAATATAAAATTGCGTCGGCTTCCTTTGAGATTTGTTGAACGCTTCCGGGGAAAATGACAACCGGCACACCGGTGTTTTTCTTGATTGTTTTGATGCATTCCTCGAACGTATCGGCAAGGACCAAACTTCCGCCGACGAGAAATCCGTCAACCCCGGCGTCCGTCGCGCGTTCGATGAATTTTGCAAAGGTCTTTCCGTCGATTTTGTCAGGATCAACCAGGACGAGATATCCGGCCCCTTTGGCGTTTGCAGCTGCAACTAAAGTTTGATAAACGGACATTTTATCAGCTCAGAGTCATTTGGGAAAAGATATGCATTCCAGCATTTTTCACTTCTCACTTCTCACTATCAACTTCTCACTATCAACTTCTCACTATTAACTTCTCACTTCTAACTTTCAATTTGCTACATCATGCTTTCTACTACCGAGGCCACACTTCTCAACGCCTCGTCGAGTTTTGCCACATCTTTACCGCCGGCAGTCGCCAGATGCGGTTTTCCGCCGCCGCCGCCGCCGACAATCTTGGCGACAGCGCCGACAATCTTACCCGCCTGGATATTCCTAGTCTTGATCAGATCGTCGCTCACCACGCAGACCAGCGCTACTTTATCGTCGATGATCGCCGCCAGAAGGCCGACACCGCTGCCGATCTTCGAACGCAATGTGTCGCCGATGGATTTCAGCGTGTCAATGTCTGCCGCAGCGACTTTCGATGCAACAAGTTTGAATCCGTTGACCGCCGTTGCCGTCACAATGAGCGCATCGATATCGGACGAGGCCGATTTCAGATTATATTTCGCAAGTTCTTTCTCGAAGATTTTCTTCTTCTCCGCCAGCATCAATATGTAATTTTCCAGTCTGCGGGATGACTGCTGAAAATTTGAAAAATCCTCCGAAAGTCTTGCGGCGACAATCGCGGTCGGCGGCTCCGGGACTTGCTCCATCTTGCGCAGGTCAATATCGAGATTGAGCGTGTCTTCTTTAGACAATGAAGAAGTGCCGCTGCTTAACTGAAGAATATCTTTTTGGAGCGATTGAATTTCGTCGATAAGCTGGTATCCAAGCTCCACGCGTTCTTTGTAGGTTGTGTTTTGAATCCTGAAATATTCGAGCGCGAAATCGTATGTTATCGCCTCAATCCGCCGTACGCCGCTGGCACTGCTCGTTTCAGATCGGATCTTGAAGAAGCCGATGTCGCCGGTATTCTTTACGTGCGTGCCGCCGCAGAATTCCTTGCTGAATTCGCCGAATTGTACTACGTTCACTTTGTCCCCGTACTTGTCGCCGAAAAACATCAACGCCCCCATTTTCTGGGCATCCTCGAAAGGAATGTTGCGCCAATGCTGGAGCTGAATATTCTCTGTGATCTTCTCGTTGACAATGTTCTCGATGTCTGCAAGCTCCTGCTCGCTTACTTTTGAAAAGTGAGCAAAGTCGAAGCGCAAATGTTCGGGTGCGACGAGCGACCCGGCCTGGTGCACATGAGTGCCGAGCACTTTCCGTAAGGCGGCATGAACAAGATGCGTAGCGGTGTGGTTGCGCATGATGGAAAGGCGGCGAGGCTGATCAACTTTCGCAATCGCCTTAGTCTGTTGCTGCGGCCAATCGAAAGGTTTTTCCAAAATATGGATGTTAACTTTTCCTGATTTTACAGTATCAATAACACCGAGGTGATGCCCCGGTATCTCGAGCCAACCTTTGTCCCCGACTTGTCCTCCAGATTCTCCATAGAATGGAGTGTTGAGAGAGATTACCAAGTCGTCAACAGCAGACTGGATTTCCACTTCTTCTTCAAGCGTGTCATAACCATCGAACCTGAATTTTTCTTCAATAGCTGCTATGCCGAGATCTTTCGCTTTCTCTTTGCTTTTCGCTAGGGTTATTTCCGTGCCTGCGTCTCCGCGAAAATCTCTCGAGCGCTCCCTCTGTTGATTCATCAATTTGGAGAATGCTATCTCATCGACATTCAATCCTCGTTCTTTTGCGATTAGAATGGTCAAATCCAAAGGAAACCCAAACGTGTCGTACAATTTAAAAGCATCTTCTCCGCTTATAGCATTTAACTTCAAACTCACAACTTTATTCACAGCCTGTTCAAAAATCTCCAATCCTCTGTCGAGCGTCTGATTGAAACCTTCTTCTTCTCCTTTGATAACGCGTTCAATATGCTGCTGTTGCTCCTTAATTTCCGGAAAGACATGCGACATCGTCTGCACGAGTGTGTTAACCAGTTTGAACAGGAATGGTTCGTGCAGGCCGAGATTCCGCCCGAAGCGGGCTGCGCGCCGGAGAATTCTTCGTAATACATATCCGCGGCCTTCGTTGGAGGGAATAGCGCCGTCGGCGATTGCGAAGGTGAGTGCGCGAATGTGGTCGGCAATGACGCGCATTGCGATATCCGCTTCGTCGTTCTGGCCGTACGGCTTTCCGGAAATTTCCGAAATGTTTCTGATCAGCGGAGTGAACACATCCGAATCGTAGTTCGATGCGGGACGTTTGAAGTTGTTTTTCATCGCTTCCATCACCGCGCACACGCGTTCGAATCCCATGCCCGTATCGACGTGCTTCATTGGAAGATTTTCAAGATCGCCATTCGAAGTGCGGTTATTCTGGATGAAAACAAGATTCCAGATCTCGATCATTTGCGGGGACCCGGCGTTGACAAGGGAGGCGGTTGCGCTGCCGTCCGCAGTCAAGTCCATATGAATTTCTGAGCACGGTCCGCACGGTCCTGTTTCTCCCATTTCCCAAAAATTATCCTTCTCTCCGAACTTTAAAATGTGCGCCGGGTTGATGTCGGTAACTTTTTTCCACAATTCAAACGCTTCATCGTCAGTTCTAAAGACCGTTGCCCATAAACGCTCTTTTGGAAGCTTCCACACGCCGGTCAGCAATTCCCACGCCCACGCGATTGCCTCCTCTTTGTAGTAATCGCCGAACGACCAGTTGCCCAGCATCTCGAAAAACGTGTGGTGGTACGTATCGCGGCCCACTTCTTCGAGGTCGTTGTGTTTGCCGCTCACCCGTATGCATTTCTGCGTATCGGCAACCCGTGTGTAATCGCGTTTGCCGGTACCGAGGAAAACTTCCTTGAACTGATTCATTCCCGCGTTCGTGAAGAGCAGCGTCGGGTCGCCGTGCGGTATCACCGGCGCGCTGGGGATGATGCGGTGCTGTTTCGACGCAAAAAAATCGAGAAACGATTGTCGAATTTCAGGTGAGGTCATCGGCGGTTACGGCTTCTTTTCGATTGATGCATTGATCTTTTTGAGCAGTTCTTCAGTTTCCTGTACTTGTTCCTTGTCTTTCTTTCCAGTCTCAATCGCAATCTCCGCGTACTGCTGCGCCTTCTTCAGGTCTCCGTTTTTGTAGAGGAGAGCGGCGTACGTATCGAGCAGCATGTATTTCGGGCTTTTTTCTATCGCATCGCGCATCCACGTTGTTGCGCGGGCTATAACCTCTTTGTCGTCGCACTGCTGGTACACCATCCAGCTATAGTTGTTCACTATAATTGCATCAAGCCCGCTTGCAGAATTTTTTACGCTGTCAATAAGATTGGCAAATGGGGTCCAGCGGTTCGTGCCGCTGTAAAATCCGAGTTTATAGCTGAACTCCAATTCATTGTTCAAGCCGCTGAAATATTTCTTCGAAGCGGCAATTACTTTTTCCAATCCCGGCTCGTCGTTTGCTTTGATTGCAGCAGCGAGGTCGGTCGAGAGAAAAGTGGTCACCACGTTCCCCACGTCACTGGTTCCGTACATGTTTTTCAACCGGTCATAATTCTTAAAGACAAATTCTTTATATCTGCCCGTCACCAGATAACTGAAACGATACAATACCGACCATGCAACTTCGTTCGAAAGGTCTTGTGCCGACGCTAAGAAAGAGTTTACCGTCGCGCTGTCAGGCCGTTTTCGGAGATTGCCTTTAAGGAACGAATCTTTGTAGAATTGCGGGAATCCCGGTTCGAGGATGGCCGATATTCCGGTCAAGTTATCCTGCTTGGCCGGATCGAGCGCGGCGTTGAGTTCCTCGAGGAATTCTTTTGATTGGTGGTAGCCGATGATGCGGCTCACAAGTTTTCCGTCGGGAGTGAAAATGAGGAATGTCGGAAAAGCATTGACGCGATATTTTTCGGACATCACGAGGCCGAAGCCCGTCTCCATTTCGTATTGCACCGGAACAAATTTTTCGTTCATGAAATTTGTCACGGCGGTATCGGAGAACGTCTCTTTATCCATCACCTTGCACCAGCTGCACCAATCGGTATACGCGTCGATGAAAACCAGCTTTTTCTCTTTCGCCGCGAGCGTTTTTATGTTGTCCCACGAAGTCGTCGTGTCCCTGAAAGGGATCAGTTCGCCCGCAACGCAGTACGTCAGGGGGAACAGCATCACAACCGACGCAAGAGTCATTCGTCTCATGTTATTTTCCTCAACTACACTTCAATTTGAGTCATCAATTCGATTTCTTCGAGAACGCGTGTAATCTCAAGACACCGCGTCAGTTCACCGGTGTACACGCACGACTTACCTGTATTATGGACTTCCCACGTCAGCGCTTCTGCTTTTGCATGATCGCATCTCAATGCTTTGATGAGTTGGTTGATGACCTCATCGAACGTGTGGACTTCATCATTGAACAAGATCGCCCGTACCGGTTCCTTTAGCTTCGTCTCATCAATAACGTTCTCAAGCACATCGGAATCTAATTGAGGTTTCTCGCTCATCGCATCTTTTTCTCTCGTTAATCTTTGAAAAATAACGAAAAAACGACTGCCGTGCAAGGTAATCTCTTGCGGGGAAGACTCAGGATTCATATATTTACAGCAGGAAATTGCCACCTAAATCCCATTGATAAGGAAACTTTACTATGATTTTCGACTTCGAAATGATCAAGAGATTGTACGCCGGGCTGCCGGCAAAGGTCCAGCTTGCCAGAAAGCTCGTCGGACGTCCGCTGACTCTCACCGAGAAAATTCTTTACGCTCATTATTTTGAAACTCCACCGGAGGCCGCGGAACGGAGTACGTCGTACGTTGATTTTGCCCCGGACAGAGTTGCGATGCAGGATGCGACTGCACAGATGGCACTCCTGCAATTTATGTCGGCAGGAAGAAAGAGAGTCGCGGTGCCGTCAACTGTTCATTGCGATCATTTGATCCAGGCACAGGTTGGAGCGAAAGGGGATTTGCTGAGGGCGAGCGAAGATAACAAGGAGGTATACGATTTCCTGGCGAGCGTTTCGAATAAATACGGCATCGGATTTTGGAAACCGGGAGGCGGAATCATCCATCAGGTGGTGCTGGAGAACTATGCGTTTCCCGGCGGGATGATGATCGGAACGGATTCGCATACCCCCAACGCCGGAGGTCTTGGCATGATTGCTATCGGAGTCGGCGGCGCCGATGCTGTGGATGTGATGGCGGGGATGCCGTGGGAATTGAAATTTCCAAATGTGATCGGCGTGCACCTGACCGGGAAGCTGAACGGCTGGACATCCGCAAAAGATGTCATCTTGAAAGTTGCCGGCATCCTCACTGTCAAAGGAGGGACGGGGGCGATCATCGAGTATTTTGGCGAAGGGACGAAATCCATTTCATGCACGGGGAAAGGCACCATCTGCAACATGGGTGCCGAGATCGGGGCGACAACTTCAGTGTTTCCGTTTGATTCCCGAATGGCCGATTATCTCCGGGCAACAGAACGTGCCGATGTTGCCTCACTCGCGGAAGGTGTGGCTGAATTTTTGACGCCGGATAAGGAAGTCGCTGCCGCTCCGGAAAAATATTACGAACGCATTGTAGAAATTAATTTGAGCGAACTTGAGCCGCATGTGAACGGGCCCTTCACGCCTGATTTGGCATGGCCGATTTCAAAGTTTGCTGAAGCTGTGAAGAAAAATAATTACCCCGAAGAACTGAAAGTCGCATTGATCGGGAGCTGCACGAATTCTTCGTACGAAGATATCGAGCGTTCCGCGTCGGTCGCGAGGCAGGCACTCGGAAAAGGATTGAAAGCAAAATCGGAATTCACTATCACTCCGGGCAGCGAGCAGATTCGCGCGACGATCGAGCGCGATGGACAATTGAAGACTCTGACCGACATTGGCGGATTGGTTCTTGCCAACGCATGCGGCCCGTGCATCGGGCAATGGAAACGGCACGATGTCAAGATGGGAGAAAAGAACTCCATCATCACCTCATACAATCGGAATTTTACAGGACGGAACGACGCGAATCCGGCAACGCATGCGTTCGTTGCCAGCCCGGAAATTGTCACCGCATTTGCATTAGCCGGAAAACTTACATTCAATCCATTGACTGACACAGTTGTCAATGCCAGGGGGGAAATGGTGAAGCTTGACCCTCCGCACGGAGACGAACTTCCCAAAAAAGGATTTACTCCCGGAGAAAGAGGATTCGTTGAACCTTTGAAAGACGGCGGTACTGTTCAGGTAAAGGTCGACCCAAAGAGCGACCGTCTGCAGATTCTTCAGCCATTTACTCCCTGGGAGAATAAAGACCTTGAAGGCCTCCGTGTGCTGGTAAAGGTGAAGGGGAAATGCACGACCGACCATATATCCCCGGCGGGAAAATGGTTGAAATTCCGCGGACATCTTGACAACATTTCGAACAACATGTTCATCGGAGCGATCAACTCATTCACAGGCGAAGCCGGCAAGGGAAAAAATGTTCTCACCGGTGAAGTGAAAGATTTTTCGGCCGTTGCGCGCGACTATAAAGCAAAGGGAATAGGCTGGGTTACTATCGGAGACGAGAACTATGGAGAAGGCTCGTCCCGGGAACACGCCGCAATGGAACCGCGCTTCCTCGGCGGACGAGCGATCATCGTGAAAAGCTTCGCGAGGATCCACGAAACGAATTTGAAGAAGCAAGGAATGCTGGCGCTCACATTTAAGAATTCATCGGACTATGATCTGATCCGGGAAGACGACGTACTTGCGATTCGAGGTTTGACAACCTTCGCTCCCGGTGTTTCGTTGAGTCTCGAAGTAAAACACAAAGATGGAACGACACACTCGATTGCGCTGAACCATTCCTTCAACGAAGGGCAAATCGCGTGGTTCAAAGCGGGGAGCGCGCTGAATGCAATGAAAAATTAATAAATAAGAATTAAAAATTAAGAATTGGGGGGAAGAGTGAAACAGGGCAATGTCATTCAGGCAAAAAGTTACCAGTTTGCACTTGAAATTATGAAAACATGCAGAGTGCTGGCGGATGCGAAAAAAGAGCGAATTATTTCTCAACAGCTTATACGAAGTGGAACTTCTATCGGTGCAAATGTAGAAGAAGCTATCGGCGGTCATTCAAAGAGAGATTTCCAGGCCAAATTGAGGATATCTTATAAAGAAGCCCGGGAAACTCATTACTGGTTAAGATTGTTAAGAGATGGAGACTATCTTGACCAGAATCAATCTGAAAAACTGATAGTAGACTGTGAAGAGCTTCTAAAAATCTTAAGCTCAATTCTGAAAACTCTGCAGTCAAACAACTAATTATTCATTCTTAATTCTTAATTCTTAATTCTTAATTCTTAATTAATAATCGGAGTTCCAATGTATGATCCAGTAGCAATCCAGCCGTTCCGCGATGAATTGACAAAAATCGGTATTCGTGAATTGCGGAAGAGCGCAGAGGTGGATGAAGTAATGAACCAGAAGAAGGGAACGCTGCTCGTTGTCGTTAATTCCGTTTGCGGATGTGCGGCAGGACGGGCGAGGCCGGCTATTACGAAGGCACTCCAGCATCCTAACAAGCCTGATGTGCTGACGAGCGTTTTTGCAGGCCAGGACATGGAAGCAACAGCGCGGGCGAGAGAGTGGTTTGGCCAGATACCGCCGTCGTCGCCTTCGGTAGCGTTGTTCAAAGACGGCGAGCTTGTGCATTTCATTCCACGGTTCAGAATTGAAAACCGGGATGCCGATGCAATTGCTGCCGACCTGACAAGCGCTTTCGACGAATATTGTGCGACGGAAAAGGTAAGCGTGTAAAAGAAGTGTGCGGAATTGGGATGGTCGAAGTGAATTCCGCGAAAAAATGAAACAGAGGGAACGCATCCGTGCGATCCCTCTGTTTTTTTTATTCCGCAATTATTTCTTCTTGTACATGTCGATAAAAGGCGTTAGCAATTCCATCGGGAAGGGGAAAATGGTCGTCGAATTATTCTCCGAGGCCACTTCCGTCAATGTTTGAAGATACCGTAATTGGAGCGCGATAGGATTTTTCTGGATGATCGCTGCCGCTTCGCCCAATTTCACACTCGCCTGTAATTCTCCTTCTGCATGAACGACTTTCGCCCGGCGTTCGCGCTCTGCTTCCGCCTGTTTCGCCATCGCGCGCTGCATTTCCGGGGGCAGGTCGATCTGCTTCACTTCCACGGTTGAAATCTTTATTCCCCACGGCTCGGTGTGCTGGTCGATAATCATCTGAAGCTCATGATTGATCTTGTCGCGCTGTGCGAGCAGATCGTCCAACTCAAACTGGCCGAGTATGCTGCGCAGTGTCGTCTGCGCCAATTGCGACGTGGCATAAATATAATTCTCTACGCTCACGATCGCTTTGTCCGGCTGCACGACGCGGAAGTACACGACCGCGTTCACTTTGATCGAAACGTTATCCTTTGTGATGACGTCTTGAGGCGGAACGTCCAAGACCACCGTTCGCAGACTGACGCGAATCATTTTGTCGACAATGGGGATAAGAAGAATCAATCCCGGCCCTTTCACGCCGATCATCCTCCCGAGGCGAAAGATGACTCCGCGTTCGTATTCGGACAAGATCCGTATCGCATTAGAAAGGATGATGATGCCAAAGAAAATGAGAATGATGAGAAGAACTCCAATTGGTTCCATGTTGAACTCCTTTTCGTGATGAAAGTTGAGAGAGATTCCCGATCTTTTACGAGGGCTACTTGCCCTTAACGTCTTTTTTAACTTTTAACGACAGGTCGCGTATTTCTGCAACGACGATGCCGGAGTCTTTTGGCAGAGGACCGTCGAGGCTTTCGGCGTTCCATAGTTCACCGTGGACTTTGACCTGCCCTGACGGATTCAGTTTTGTAAACGCTACGCCATGCTCGCCAAGGATCCCTTCCGCCCCCGTTGCCGGTTTGCGCCGCTGCGCTCTCAGTCCGGCTCCGATGGCGAAGACAAAAAAAGCAGCGGTAAGAAGGACGGTGGGAAGAATGACGTTGAGCGAAATGTCCTGGAATTCGAACCATGCATCCGTATTAATAAGCATAATAGAGCCGAGAAAAAGTGAAATTGAACCGCCGACCGTGAGTAATCCGTAACTTGTAATTTTCAGTTCCAGAAGGAACAGGATGATGCCGAGAACGATGAGCGCTACCCCTGAATAGTTTATAGAAAGCGTGTGCATCGAATAGAGAGCGATAAGCAGGGAGATCGCGCCTGCAACGCCAGGGAAAACAGCTCCCGGGTTGTACAATTCAAACAACAATCCATACAGGCCGATCATCATGAAAATATACGAGATATTCGGATCGCTCAACGTGTCGAGAATTTTGTATTGCCAGCCCATTTCCCATGTTTCAATTGCTGCGCCCTTTGTTGCCAGCGCAACCGTCCTGTCGCCTGTGGAAATTGTCCTTCCGTCCAAGGAATCCAACAATGCGGCCCGGTTCTTCGCGATGAAATCTATAACGTTTTTCTTCAGCGCCTCTGTTTCGGTAATGGAAAGGCTTTTACGAACGGCTTCTTCAGCCCAAAGTATGTTGCGATGCCTTTTTTCCGAAATTGTCCTGATAAACGCCGCCGCATCGTTCGTGACCTTTTCCGTCATTGTTGAGTCCATGCCCCCTTGCATGTTCACGGGATGCGCCGCGCCGATATTTGTTCCCGGTGCCATAACGGCAACATGGGCTGCCAACGTGATGAACACTCCGGCGGATGCCGATTGCGAGCCGGAAGGTGATACGTATACGACAACGGGAACGGTCGACGTTAAAAAATCTGTCACAATCAGCCGGGTTGATTTTAACAAGCCCCCGGGTGTGTTCAGTTCGACGACAACGCAATCTGCATTTTTCTCTTCCGCCCGCTTGATGCCTTCATGGATATAATCGGACGACGCCGGATTGATCGAGCCGTCAATTTTCAGGAAGAGGACAACGCCGTTTCCGGCAAACGAATGTTGAGAGAGGATGAGAAGGAAGAAAACGATAAGTTTTTTCATAACGCTTCGGTTTGAGATTCTGCACCCCGTTGTACTGTCATCAAAGTAACGAAATAGTCGTGTGAAAGCAATATGACGCAGGCAGCGGCAATGCCGCGCTTTGGCCTTAGCAGGATTGTGTTTTTTTCGAATTAACTCAAATAGAAGGCGCGAAGCAGAATGAAGGATGTACGCCAACTCTGCATCGGAAATGATCGGTGCTTCAGTGTCATGGACATTTCTCTCCCGACTTCATCGGCCGAAGACCCCCTACGGGCCTGTGACCTCGCCGGGTCGAGACGTCGGCCGCAGGGTCGTTCTACGAATCGTAGATACACGACTCGGCGAGGAAAAGGACGACCGTCTGATGCTGAATTTAGAATTAGTCTTCACATAGCCATTTAACTCGTTTCTCTGCGATAATGAGGGTTTGACTATCAGGCCTATTTTTTCTATATTTTCAGGGATTTTTCCATCTATAAATCAATACAATGAATAAGTGAAGGAACATCGTATGAAACTACTACTCCAGTTGGGGATTATTGGCGTCGTGCTTGGTGCAATTCTGACGACGGGTTTTGAATGCGCATCATCGGAAATGACGAGTGCAAAATTATATTTACAGCGAAAAGAATACGATAACGCGAAGAAGCAGCTTGAAAAAGAAGTCGAAAAGAATCCGAAAAATGAAGAAGCATATTATATGCTCGGGAAGGAAATTCAGTACGTGCAGGGGGATTTCAAGGGCATGAAGGAATCCTTCGACAAGGCATTGGCGATTGCCCCGACTCATAAGCAGGAAATTCAGTTGCTCACACTCAGTGCATGGGGAAAATTGTACAACGAAGGCGTCGACGAGATTAATAAGGCAGCCGACTCTGCAGGCTTTTTGGAGAAAGCCATTGGCTCATTCTCAACGGCGGTGTTGATACTCCCGGAGAGCCTGTTAACACGCCGCACGCTAGGGCTGGCGTACCTCCGCAACGACGATACCCCGGACGCGATCGCTCAATTCAACATAGCTTTTGAGAAGGGAAAAGATACGTTGTCCGCCAAACTTCTCGGTCGAATTTACCTTGACAGCGGAAATGTGCTCAAAGCGAAGTTCATCGAAGATCATCGGGAAGTATTTGAATCGATGAAAAATTTGAGCAGCATCCACGAAAAAATAAAAACCGCCGACGTAAGTTATTTGCTGGGCGATTCGTTAATAAAAATTACCAAGCCCCAGAAGCCGAAGAAAGGGGACACAAAAGAAACATGGAGGATTGAAAAATATCATCTGACATTGTCTGTCGAAGGCGGCTTAGTGACAAAAGTCAAATACGATGACGACAAGCCGTACGCTCCGCCGGTTGATTCGACCCAATTGAAGGCTGCAATTGTGCAGTTCGATAAAGCGGTTGTTACTATGCAAAAAGCGCAGACGATGTTTCCCGGAAACGCGGAAATTTCCGAAAACTTAATGAACGCGTACATCGGTGCCGAACGGAATGACGAAGCGCGGGCACTTCTTCTGGAACGGGTGAAACAATACCCCGACAGCAAATACGACCATTACAATCTCGGCGTGTTCTTACTGAAAGATTCGTCGTACTCCGATGCAATCAAGGAGTTCAAAACGGCTTTGGCTCTGGATTCGACGTTCTCCTCTGCCGTGTACAATATTGCCGCGACCTATGTTAACTGGGGCGTCGTGGAGCAGGCGAAATTGAAGGCCGCCGGCAAAGAGGACGATTTATCGTACAAAGAGAGATTCAAGATGGCACTGCCGTATCTCGAAACGGTCGTCATCGAAAAAAAGAATGACATCCAGATGTGGGAGCTGTTAGGCCAGGTGTATGCGAACCTCAACATGAAGGAGAAAGCCCTTCAGGCATACGATAAGGCCGATGCGATCCGACAAGGGAAAAATTGATTGAAGAGCGGGTGTTCTTCTGAATGACTCAACAAGGTGGAGCGCGCAGCGACGCAAAAATAGAATAATCTATGCGGTCTGGAGATCGATAATTTTCCAGATGTTTCACGCAATGAACAGCGGCGACTCGATTTTTCACGAGAGGAAAATTTTATGAGCAATCCACAGCCCCCGCAGGGCCAACAGATAAATATAGAATTGGGAGAAAAAGAAGCCGAGGGGATTTACTCAAACCTGGCGATTATCACCCATTCTCCCGCTGAATTTGTTATTGACTTCACGCGCATCTTGCCCGGCGTCCCGAAGGCGAAAGTGTTTGCCCGAATTGTCATGACTCCGCAGCATGGGCGGTTGCTGTTGAACGCCTTGAAAGACAACATAGAGAAATACGAGTCAAAATTCGGCGATATAAAAATCTTGGGTGATGAACCGCCGACGCCTAACTTCGGCTTTCAGCTTCCAACCAAAGAAGAGAAAATACACTAATTGTTGTGTTTTCATGAGTGCCGGACGCAAAGTATTGCCGCCCGGCACTTTTCCTTTCCACGCCCCCAGAGCCCTGTATGACGCACATCAACATTTAACAAGTGCGGATATTCTACATTGACAGCAGAGAGGCCATTTTCAATCAAGAGACCGTGACCTTCCCAATGCCGAGCATCGCCTGTGGTACCATTTTAATCAGGAGGACTTCATGAAGTTTCTCTCCAAGTTGAAACCTGAAAAAGCAAGAATCATTTTGTTTGTGATTCTTTTCTTCACGCTGCCGTTTTCATTCCAGTGCGTGAACAAGCTTTTGGACACGAACAAGCCCAAAGCTCCTCAGTGGCAGGTCCCCCTGAATATCGGCCTCATCGACCGGACCTTTACTTTCGAACAAATGATTCAGAAAGATCCGAAGTTCATCGTCGATTCGGCATCGGGGGCTGTTATTTACAGGCCGTCGTCACTCGTGAACCAGCCTTCGCCAATTACTCTTCCCGAATTAAATCCGGGGCCATCTCGACTCAGCAAACCGGTAGGGCCTTTGCAGCTCGACGTAAGTTCAATCTCGGGAGTGAATATTGGGGCGGGCCAACTGTTTCAGGGACAATCGCTGCCATTCACGTATCCGGCGGGAGGATCTAACTTTTCGTTGGCTATGCAGCAACCGGTTAACAATCCCGCTGCGCTGTATGATTATATCGTATTTGAAAACGGACAGATGACGTTGTCCATCAAGAACAATTTTCTGTTCACCATCACGTTCGCAGCCCCGGGAGTGCAACTTGTAAATACCGACATGCTGGCGGATCCCGCCTTGAACGATTCGGTGGTTGGAACATTCACGTTCCCTGCAGGCGGGATCGCTCCGGGATCTACGGGGACATCGACGGTGCCGATTTCGGGAAAAACTATGAGCGCGAATCTGAACTTGAGATTTACCGTCCAATCGAACGATATCCAGAATAAACAAATCAACGCCAGCGACAATCTTTCAGCCGGCATGACGATCGACGGCGGAGGTGCGGGTGTAAAACCGACGATAAGCAAAGCAAAAATCCAGTTGAAGGTCCCGTACCCCGTAGTCAGTATACCGGATTCTGCAATTCAAATTCTTGACGATTCGACAAAAATTAAGCGTGCTGAATTTAAGGACGGTAATTTTACGATTAGGATCACAAACAACGTTCAAACAAAAATTGCGGTCGATTTCACGTTTAAAGAGCTGGTCGATAAAACCACCGGTCTTCCTTTTATACTAAAAGATGATCTTACGCAGACGGATACTGTTCCTGCGGCGAATTCCCTGACAGGACAGCCCGGGCAGTTGTTGCAAACGGTTTCAATGCCAGCCTATGCCTTCCAATCGCAGCATGATACCGTTATTGGTTCCAGGATAGACACACTTTCAGTACTTAATGGTCATATCTCGCTGGCGATCAGGACTCTTGCTGCTACGCAAAGCAAGGTAGTTATTTCGGAGACCGACTCCGTAGTCGTTGATGTGCTGCCGCAGAATAACCACCAAACTCCTCCGCGGAAAACATACGTTCTTGAAAAAGTGGTTGGCAAGGTCAAACCGACTCCCGTTCCGATCAACGAAACCGTGGACGCTGGGATCGGAAATATTGGCAATCAATTTACGGCGGATGCCATCAACTTTGATTCCGTTTCCATAAAGCTCAAAATCCTAAGCACCGGCTCGTTCCCGACTGATCTGACAATGAAGATCTCAGGATTGGACAAAAATGGTGTTGTGCATGGTGCGCCGCTTACAGCACAAGAGCGTAATTCGAGCGGTGTGCTGACGAACGTCCTTCGCATAAATCCAGGACAGGAAAAGGATATTGTCTTCGACAAAACTACCAGCAATGGCGGGTACGGTATCGATCAATTTCTTTCGAGCTTTTTCACCGGCGGGAACGGCAGCCTGCCTTCGAAGCTTGTCGTTACGGGGCAAGCGGTTGTAGACCCCGCATCGTATTATCAATATCCGGACAGCACTGGTACGGTCCAAGTGGGGGACAGTGTTTTCACATCGGTAGATTTTTCATTCCCCGTTCACGTTGGAATTATCAACGGTATCTTTAGAGATACCGTTGTTATCACCGATACCTCCGGTAACAAGATCGACAAGAAAGACCTCGCCCAAATCGACAGCGGAAATGTTATTTTTACGATATTCAATGGATTTCCGCTTCAGATCACCGTCGGTTCGAAATTGCTGCCGGGGCTTGCCTCGAACATGTCGAAACCGAACACAGACACCAATGCTGTGCTGCTTTCGCTTCCCAAGACAGGAGTGATACAGGCGGACAGCGCCCGCTATGCCTCCACACCCCCAACCAATTCACCAATCGGATTGACCGGGACAATTATCCCTATGTCTACATCCGATGTTGGGAAAATTAATCCTGCGCGCTTTGTTGCCGTCAAGATTGTGTTGAACACTTCGGGAAGCAACGCTCCGGTTGAGTTTAAGAAAGAGTATTACGTCCGTCTGAAAGCATTCGTAAGCGTCCGTTACAACGTCAATATTGACACACTCACTCACTCCAGCCATTAACAGTGATTCAAAGGAGACTTCAATGAACAGCGTTAATGTGAAACGACACTTTATCAGCATGATGGCGGCTCTGGCGTTGGGTGTAGTTATGGCGAATACATCGGATGCCGGCAACGACCTCACCTCCGGAAGAACGGTCGGTATGGCAAGGACATTTACCGCATCGTCCCGCGGGCTCGATGCGATCGGACTCAACCCTGCAAATCTCGCACTCGACGACCGCGGGAGCACCGTTACATTTGAATTGGCCCCGTTCGGCGTTGTCGCCGGGAGCGATTTTATCAACTATAAAATTTATCAGGATGATTTCACTGGAGTCGATAGTATCGGCGCAAACGGCCAGCCCGTTGTCGATGCAAAAGGAAAAAACATTCGAATTGCGAAAGTGCTCTCGCAATCCGATAAGGATGAAATCCTCGGTTTGTTTCCGGGAGGGATATCGCACACTCAGTTTAATTTCAATGTTACGTATTTCGGGTTGACCTTTCAAAACGATAAACTCGGAGGGTTTGGCTTTTCCGTGAGCGACCAGGCCGTTGCGAACATTGACATCCCTGAGGGGTATTTGAAAATGTTGTTAGACGCATTTCCCGAAACCGGAGCTACCTATTCCCTTGACAATACGTCGATAAAAGCATCATGGACGCGGCAATACAATCTTTCGTACGCGCGCTTCGTACCGATGGATATAACGTGGGCCAAGAATATTGCGGTCGGTGTCGGAATAAAATACGTGCAGGGTTTCGCGTATTTTGGGACAGACCATTATACAGGCAATATTCAAGTGGTTCCCACCTACACCCCCACTCCGGCGGGAAACGTCCTGACGTCCGAACCGATTTCCGGAAATGTTAATTTCCTTCAGTACCAATCGCAAGTGAACTTCGACAGCGCTTCGAATGCTTCGGAGTTTCTCGGCAAACCAGCGGGAAGGGGCCTCGGGTTTGACATTGGCGTATCGGCGGAAGTCGCTCAAGCGTTGCGTGTTGGCGTGAGCATTACAGATATTGGAAAAATAACTTGGAATGAAAACACAAAAGTTATTTCGGGGAACGGCGGTTTTTCAATTTCGGATATCAACCAGCAGGATTCTTTAAAGAATGCTTTTAAAGGGGACAAGCACGATACGACATCATTTAAGACCAGCCTTCCGACTGCGCTGCACATTGGCGGTGCACTTCAGGTGGACAAAGCTTCCTTTGTCACTCATTTCCCAGGACAACTTCTTGTTGCCGCCGACCTCAATGTTGGTTTCAACGATGAGCCGGGAAATACTAAAACGGCCCGCTTTTCGCTGGGCACTGAATACCGTCCCATCAACGCGATTCCGATCCGGACTGGAATTTCAGTCGGCGGACGAGAACGATTTGGCTGGTCGTTTGGCTTGGGCGTGAACACGCCGGTATGGGATTTGGATTTCGGAACACAAAGCATCGCCCTCCTCACCAACCCGAACAGTTTCCACAACGCGTCGTTTACCTTTGGGATGCGGTTTAGGATCTGACGGTCGAAACATACCTGAGACAAAAAAGCCTATTCTGAAATGCAGGATAGGCTTTTTTTTGTAAACGGAAATTTTGTAAACGCTGATGTTACAGTATGAACCTGCTCAGGTCTTTATCCCGAACAATTGTGTTGAGTTTCTCTTCGACCATTTCTTTCGATATGGCCAATCGCGTTGAGGAGACTTTTTCCGGGGCGTCGAAGAGAATCTCTTCCAGGAGCGACGTCATAATTGTGTGAAGCCGCCGGGCGCCGATATTTTCTACTTCTTCATTCACTTGGGTTGCGATCCGTGCGATAGCGCGGATTGCGTCATCCGTAAATTCTATCTCGATCCCGTCCGTTTTCAACAAGGCGGTGTACTGTTTGATAAGTGCGTTCTGAGGCAGTGTGAGGATCTTGACGAAATCTTCTTCTGTCAAGCTCTTTAATTCCACGCGAATCGGAAACCTGCCTTGCAGCTCGGGAATCAAATCGGACGGTTTGGAAACGTGAAATGCGCCCGAGGCAATGAACAGCACGTGGTCTGTCCGGACCATTCCGTATTTTGTCGCTACCGTTGACCCTTCAACGATGGGAAGCAAATCGCGCTGGACGCCTTCCCGCGAAACGTCGGGGCCGCCCGCCGTGCCCCTGTTTCCGGCAATCTTGTCCACTTCGTCCAAAAAGACGATGCCGGAGTTTTCGACCCTGTGGATTGCCTCTTTAATCGCTGCGTCCTGGTCAATTAACTTCTGCGCTTCTTCTTGAACGAGAATTTTTTTTGCGTCTGCGATCGAGAGTTTTCTTTTTTTCATTTTCTTCGGCATCAGGTTGCCGAACATGTCCTGGAGATTTACGCCGATTTCATCAAGATTCATCGGTCCGAGGATTTGCATGGCGGGGAATTGATCGCTCGGAACGTCCAGCTCGATGATCCTGTCGTCGAGCTGCCCGGCTTTGATCTTCTCTCTGAACCGTTCGCGAGTCTTTTCGTTGAGTTCTTCGTCCGACGGCGTCTCGTTCGCATCTGCCTTCGATTTTCGGACGGAAGGAATGAGGATGTCGAGGATCCGTTCTTCGGCGAGATGTTCCGCCTTTTCCTGTACCTCCCCGGTCTTTTCAGATTTCACCATCACGACGGCAAGCTCGGTCAGATCGCGGATCATAGAATCGACGTCGCGCCCGACGTAGCCGACTTCGGTGAACTTGGAAGCCTCGACCTTAATAAACGGCGCGTTCGACAACTTCGCAAGCCGTCTCGCGATTTCTGTTTTTCCCACGCCGGTCGGCCCGATCAATATGATATTGTTGGGCATGATTTCTTCTCGGAGGTTTTCCGGTACCTGAAGACGACGCCAGCGATTCCGGAGCGCGATTGCAACCGATTTTTTCGCTTCGTGCTGGCCGATAATATATTTATCAAGCTCACGGACGATCTGAGTGGGAGTCAGCTCTTGCGAATCTTTCCGGCTGTCCGCGCGCCCCGCTGGAAGGGGTAAAGATTTTTCCGCTGTGCTGTGTGTTTTCATTGTTTCACAATTCTTCGATTGAGATATTTTGGTTTGTATAAATGCAGATTTCGGCGGCTGTCTTCATTGATTGAGCAACAATCTCCCGGGCCGAGAGGTCGGTATATGCGACCAGCATTCTTGCAGCGGCCAGCGCATAGGGGCCTCCCGAACCGATCGCGACAATTCCGTCGTCGGGTGTGATAACGTCTCCCGTTCCTGAAATGATGAAAGCATGTTCTTTGTCCAGCACGCCGATCATTGCCTCAAGCCTGCGCAGGTATTTGTCGGTTCTCCAGTCTTTCGCGAGTTCGACCGCAGAGCGTTCAAGATTCCCCTGATGTTTCTGCAGTTTTTCTTCAAAGCGTTCCATCAAGGTAAAGGCATCGGCTGACGCGCCTGCAAAGCCGACAAGGACTGAATTGTTGTACAATCGTTGTACTTTCTTTGCGGTGTGTTTCACAACGGTTGTTCCGAGCGTGACCTGGCCGTCACTGCCGAGGGCGACTTTGCCGTTGCGTGAAAGGCCGATAATTGTTGTCGAGCGGATTGTTCTTTCCATGGTGTGTTCCGGCGATATGGTTTTATGAAATTTTTCTCCGCAGGCGTGCTACCGGAATCATCATCGATTCCCGGTATTTGGCGACTGTTCGCCGTGCGATATTGAAGCCGCGTTCATTCAAAATCTCGGCGATGCGGTCGTCGCTCAGCGGTTTGTGGGGGTCTTCCGTTTCCAGTATTTCTTTGATGCGAAGCTTTACTTCTTTGTTCGAAACATCTTCGCCGCTTTGTGTGCTGATGCCTTCGCTGAAGAAGTACCGCAGTTCGTGAACGCCGAAATCCGTTTGGACATATTTCCCGTTCACAACGCGGCTGATGGTGGAAATATCCATTTTAATGACCGCGGCAATGTCTTTGTAAATCATCGGCTTCAGCCCGTCGCCGATTTCGAAAAATTGGCGCTGTTTTTCAACGATCGTACGCATCACGCGCATCATCGTGTCGCGCCGCTGGTAGATCGATGCGATAAACCACTTTGCTGCTTCAAACTTTTGCCGGATGAAGGTCTTTGTTTCTGAACTGACTCCGTTCTTTTTCTTCCGCGACATCATCTCTTTGTAGTCTTTGTTGATGCGCAGCGGCGGAATGTTCTTGTCGTTCAATTGGATGATGAACTCGCCGTCCTCAAAGTGGACGATAAAGTCCACGGTGACGTAGTTTTCCTGGGTTGAAATTTCTCCTTCGCCGGGCTTCGGATTGAGATGAGAAATCACGTCAAGGACTTCTTTCACCTCGGGGAGCGGGATGCCGAGCAGTTTCGAGAGCTGTTCGAAATGCTTCTTGGTGAATTCATCAAAATATGTTTCGAGGATGACGTGTGCGAGCTTCTTAAGGCGCGGCTCACATTCACTCCCTTCAAGCTGCAGCAGCAGGCATTCTTGAAGAGTTCTTGAACCGATGCCAATCGGTTCGAGCCGCTGAACTCGTTTCAAAACAAGCTCTGCTTGCGCAGTCGTCAATTGGAGTCCATGCGAGAGATTGATATCCTGGACGATCAAGCTCAAATCGCGGCGTAAATAACCGTCTTCGTCGATGTTGCCGATGATTTCATCCGCGACGAGCATGCCGGTATCGGTCAGGTCGGCGAGCTGCAGTTGTCCCCTGAGCTTTTGCATGAGCGGCTCGGGGGCGGAGATTGGAATCTCATCACGATCTTCGTCATCCTGCTGATTGCTGGATTTCGGCGTGTACGAAGCCTCGTCGTTCACGTAGTCTTCAAAAGTGAACTCTTCGTTCTTGTCTTTCTTTGCCTCAATTTCGCCGTCCGTCGCAGCTTCGGCCTCCGGGGCCTCGTTCTCGGCATCTTCCTGAGCGAGCTCAATCTCGTCTTCCACGCCTTCTTCAAGCAGCGGATTTTGTTCCAGCTCCGTTTTGATTCGTTGTTCGAGTGCTACGGTGGGGAGTTGAAGAAGCTTGAGGTACTGGATCTGCTGCGGCGTGAGCTTTTGTAGCAACCGTTGTTGCTGTGAGATTTGTAGCATAAATCTTAATCGCCTCTTTGAGAATTACCTGAACGCTCTTCACATTCGGCTTCAAATCGCTTATACCATGTTCGGCCGTACGCGCGCACTAAAACTTCCCTTAAGAATCTGAACAGCGGTATTTTTTCGAGACTTCCTTTTTTGAAAGCCGGTTCGCATTCGTGTAAGTACTCAAACCTCAATTGCTCCGGGGTGCCGTAGCTAACCCGCAGAGGGAACAAATGACAGGAAAGAGGTTTCCGCCACTGAATTTCTTTAGTGTGAAACGCCTTCTCAAACGAACATCTTGCAACGCCGTTATCGTAGAACACGAAAACGCACGCATTTTCATCCATACATTGTGTCGCATAGTATCCTGTGGTTCCTTCGACCAAACCATGCTGTTCGATCCAATCGTTATGTTCTTGCGGGAGATATTTTTTTACGACTGGATATGCATTGTAAATCTCATCCACTTCTTCGTCGGTGACCGGTGCGCCGCGGCCCCCTTTCAGGGTGCAACAAGCGCCCTTGCACTCAGCAAGGTTACAGGCGAAGTGAACGTCGGCGACTCTGCCGTCAACGATAATTTCATCAATTGTGAACATAAGGATTACAATAAATATATACCTTTTTGGCAAGAATCAAAAGGTTTTTTGGCGTGATTATTGTGTTATGAAAATGGTGTCAAGCCAAATCTACGCCTTAAGAAACATTTTTCCTGCAAGCTGCCGGACAAGTCCTTTGAATTCCAGGCTGAGCAGATTGACCAAGGTATCCGGTATTGAAAGCCCCGACCGCTCCGACAGAACGTCGATATGCGACGGCTCCGATGTGAGAAGATCGAAGATCTTTTGTTCGAAAATAGAGAGCACAACGGGCGCTTGCGGTTGTGCGAATTTCAAAATCGGCCTTAGCGAACTCTTCAATTCCGCTATGATGTCGTCCACCGTTTGAACCAGCTTCGCATGCCCGTCGCGAATGAGTCTGTTGGTGCCGATGCTGTATTTTTCCGTGATGTTGCCGGGGATGCAGAAGAGCTCGCGGTTCTGGTCAAGCGTCGTTGAAGCGGTAATCATTGCACCGCCGTTTTCGGCCGTTTCGATGATGAGCGTGCCGAGCGACATGCCGCTGATAATCCGGTTGCGCCGGGGGAAATTCCCCGGGTCGGGTTTTGTCCCCATAAAAAATTCCGAGACGACAGCGCCGTTCTCTTCAATGCAGGCAGCAAGTTTCTTATTCTCAGACGGATAGATCATATCGATGCTCGAGCCGATCACCGCGATCGTTCTTCCGCCGGCGTGCAGCGAGGACCAGTGGGCGGCGGTGTCGATTCCGCGAGCCAGCCCGCTGACGATCGCAATCCCTTTTTCCGAGAGTTCTTTTGCAAACCGTTCAGCGATAAGTTTTCCGTACGCCGATGGGCGCCGCGTACCGACAATCGCCACGGCGTACTTATCGTTCTTCGCGATAGTACCGAGAGCGAACAGCAGAGGAGGCGGGTCGTAAATCTTCCGTAGATATTCGGGATACTCGTCGTGCCATAACGTTACGATCCGTCCGTTGGCTTTATTGAGCAGTGAAAGTTGCTCTTCGGCAAAAACTTTTCCAGCCGTATAGTGTGCTATTGTGGAGGCGAGTTTCTTATCTATTCCTTCCACGCGAATCAACTCGCGAGGTGCGGCTTCGAGGACTGAAGTCGGCGATTCGAAATGTGTGACGAGGGCGCGTAGTCGATTTGCCCCGACTCCGGGAATGGCGGAGAGCCGCAGCAAGTCGGAGATATTGATCCCGTTTTGCGTTGTCGATGTTTGCATTGTTGAATTTACGTGAAAGGAGAGGTCCCCAAAGACCCTATTGAAAATCGATATCGAATCCGTCAACGACCGCGACGATGACGGTGTGCACCGGAACATCTTTCCGTTGCAACGCCTGCTGAGCGCCCGCCCCTTCTTGAATGATCAGCACTTTGTCGCCGATGCCGGCATCGACAGTGTCGATTGCCAAAACATCTTTGCCGATGAAGGCGCCGTTCAGGTCGATCGGCTGAACGATAAGAAGCTTATACTCTTTCAGCGTTTGATTCTTTTGCGTTGATACAATCGTACCCGTGACCGTGCAGAGTGTCAAGATTGCCTTCTACTATTGTAAGAGTGTGCCCAGGTTCTTCCAAAGCTCCCAGGGTCAACTGCCGATTTCCTTCTTGAACTTTTGAACGAGAGCGGCGGCTTCTTCTCGCGACTGTGCTTCGGCGATGACACGGATGATCGGTTCGGTGTTTGATTTTCTCAAATGAACCCACGAAGACGTAAAATCTATTTTAAGTCCGTCATCCATGTTTGTCTTTTCCGTTTTCGAATATTTTTCGTGCAGCGCATGAAGAATGACGTCCGGTTTCAATGAACCCAGATCGATCTTGTCCTTGACTATTGTGTATTGGGGGAGGCTGGATTTAAGGTCGGAAGTTTTTCCGCCAAAATCCACTAGAAGCTGCAGAAAGAGTCCGATACCGACAACTGCATCGCGCCCGTAATGCACTTCCGGCAAAATTACACCTCCGCTCCCTTCTCCGCCGATAACAGAATGAAGCGCTTTCATTTTTGATGCGACGTTGATCTCGCCGACCGGCGTGCGGACTACATGCGCTCCGTATTCCGCTGCGATGTCGTCGACGGCGCGTGTTGTGGAAAGATTGACGACGACGGTGTGATTATGCCTGCCTAATTTTTTCTCGGCGTTGAGGACGAACTTAACGACAGAAGCGATCGTGTATTCCTCCACAAACGGCCTGCCTTGTTCGTCGATAAAGACAAGCCTGTCAACATCGGGGTCGACAGCAATGCCGACATCCGCTTTTTCTGCTATGACGCGTTTCGCCAGATCGCCTAGATTTTCGGGGATGGGTTCCGGAGTATGGGAAAAAATCCCGCTGACATCACAGTTCATTTCGATAACATCGCAGCCAAATTCGCGCAAGAGCTTTGGGACAATCACCCCCCCCGCCGCGTTGACGCAATCCACGACCACCTTCAAACCTCTCTTCCTGATTTTTTCTCGATGAATGTACGGCAGAGAGAGAATGGAATTGATGTGGTTGTCGATGTGCGATGAATCTGCCGTATAATTCCCCTGTTTGTTCCATGGAACGTACGTGAAGTTCCCACGGTCCGCGATTTGCCAGAATTTTTTATTTTCGTCGCCGTTGAGAAACATTCCTCCGGGTGCGAAAAATTTTAATCCGTTCCATTGAACCGGGTTGTGGCTCGCCGTGACAGCAATTCCCCCTGCAGCGTTCATTTTCTCGACCGCGAGGGCGACCGTTGGCGTAGGGCACACACCGACTGCGACGACGTTGCATCCCATCTGAAGGAGTGTGGAACTGACGATATGTGTAATACTCGAACCGGTGATTCGCCCGTCCCGTCCAATGATGATCGTTCCTCTGTTGCAATATTCTGCAAATGCTGCCGCGTATTTAACAACGAGGCCGGGAGTCAGGCTTTCGCCGACGATGCCGCGGATGCCTGAAATGCTTACCATTAACGCCATGGTGACGCTTCCTTTAAAAAATTGTAAAGGAAAATAAGAAAGAGATTGAACGGAAGCAAGAAGGATGATGTAAATGGATTGTGACATTTTTAACCTCCCCAGCGCCGCTTCGACAACTGAGGAAAATGAAACATTACAAAGAGGGGAATGTCCCAATTTGTACGAATACAATAAATTGCCTCAGTCGTGTCCTCGGCCGGGTCGTTCTACGAATCTACAATTCGTAGAATCGAAGATAGACGACTCGGCGAGGATCGGGATGACAATGCAAAGCACTCTTGAGATGGCTCTTGCCAAATTCAGGCATTCTCAAAAAACGGCAGTGGCGTCTTTTGAATGAATGTGAAGACCAAACGATGCTAAACTGGTCCCTTCGACTCCGCCGCGACGGCTCATCCTGAGCAAGAGGAGCGCGTCTGCGCCGGAGGCGCATGAGCCTATGACTCAGAAGGAGACCGTCGCGTCCCGCCGCTTTTCGGCGGGATCAGGGTGAACATCAGTTTTTACGATGAGAAGCAAAACACCCCACTACTCAAAAAACTGTGAAATTGTTTGTTTGATCGGTTTGTTGTACTTTTATGGGGAAAGGAGACGTCTTTTCCGTTAATGAATCGACAACAAACAATACTATGAAGACTCAAGAACTGAAAATCGAAGGAATGTCATGCGGACATTGCGTTATGAGCGTGAAGAAGGGGTTGAGCAAGCTCGCTGGTGTTGTCGTGGAGGACGTTCAAATTGGAAAAGCAAGAATTCAATTTGACGAAACGAAGATATCAAACCAGATGATTGCGGACACGATTGACGAGGCGGGATACAAGCTCGTTAGTGTGAATTAAGATTGTTCGTTGAACGGCTGCGTTTATCTAAGAATAGCATGAACATTTCCCATCCACAAACATTAAACCTTCCAGTCGAAGGAATGACGTGCGCAAGCTGCGTCCTGCGCGTCGAGAAGGCGCTGAAGAAAGTCGACGGCGTGCTGGAAGCGAATGTCAATCTTGCGACGGAAAAAGTCTCAGTGTCTTTTGACGAAAAGAAAACGAACCTGCAAGCTCTTTCATCGGCGGTTGCGGATGCGGGCTATACGCTCTTGCTGCCGGATGAAAAAACTACGACATCGGGGGTTTTGGTAAACCCTGATGGAGACGGCGATTCCCACCAACATAAGGCCTACGAACAATTAAAGAAAGAATTTGTTCTCAGCGCTGCGCTTGCGGTTCCGATTATGATCGTCAGTATGATGAGCATGACACAGTGGTTTTTGCGCTGGTCGCCGTTCAGCTCCGACGAAATCAATAAATTGCTTTTTGTTGCTGCAACGCCGGTAATGTTCATTTCTGGGAAACGATTCTTCACTGCTGCCTGGCAGGTTGGAAAACATTTATCCGCCGACATGAACACGCTTGTTGCCGTTGGAACCGGCGTGGCATATCTCTACAGCGCTGCCGCAGTGTTGTTTCCTCAATGGCTGGGTTTGCGCGCTGGAATGCAGACGGTGTATTTTGATACTGCGGCAACGATTATTACGCTCATCCTTATGGGGAGACTTCTCGAAGCCCGCGCAAAGTGGCGCGCGTCGGGGGCGATAAAAAAACTGATGGGACTTCAACCTAAGACCGCGCGCGTGATTCGGGAAGGAGTCGAATCCGAAACAGATATTGCGGCGCTTGTCGCCGGCGATATCCTTCGAGTCCGTCCCGGGGAAAGAATTCCAGTTGACGGAGTGATCAGCAATGGATTTACGACGATTGACGAATCGATGGTAACAGGCGAAAGCCTTCCTGTTGAAAAGCGTGCAGGACAAAAAGTCATCGGCGGGACAATCAATAAGAATGGGAGCATCGAATTTCGTGCGACGGCTGTGGGAAAAGAGACGGTCATCGCCCGCATTATCAAACTTGTCGAAGATGCACAAGGGTCGAAGGCTCCGATTCAAAAATTGGCTGATACCATTGCATCCCTATTTGTCCCGGTTGTGATCGGTCTTGCTTCAGTGACGTTCTGTTTATGGTATTTTGTCGGCGGGATCGGATTTACATCTTCTATGATCAATTTTATAGCCGTGTTGATCATTGCGTGTCCATGCGCGTTAGGCCTTGCGACACCGACAGCAATTATCGTCGGCACCGGCCGGGGAGCGTCGGCCGGCATCTTGATAAAAAATGCCGAAAGCCTCGAACGCGCGTTGAAAATTCAAACCGTTATTCTGGATAAAACCGGGACAATTACCGAAGGGAAACCGTCGGTGACGGATGTCGCCGCATTCAATGGGTTTGAAAAGAACCAGATGATCCGGCTTGCAGCCGCACTTGAAAAAAGATCGGAGCATCCCCTTGGCGCGGCGGTCGTCGATTATGCTGTAATTCAAAAACTTTCGGCCGGCGAAAGGATTGAATCGTTCAGGAATTTCGAAGGGTGGGGGGTCACTGCAGTTGTTGAAGGAAAACCCGCCGCAATCGGAAATCGTGCTCTGATGGAAAGTAATGCTATCCGGATTACTGAGGCGGACTCTGCGGTGCAAAAATTCTTCGCCGAAGGGAAAACAGTGTTGTATGTCGCTTCCGACGGAACACTGGCCGGTGTTGTCGCTGTTGCCGATACGATCAAAGTTAATTCTAAAGAGGCGGTCTCACGATTCAAACAAATGGGAATCGAAACGATCATGATGACCGGCGACAATGAACATGTCGCGAAGGCGATCGCGAGGGAAGCAGGCATAGACCGTGTGATTGCAGGCGTTTTGCCGCAAGAGAAAGCCGCTCAAGTGAAGGCTGCCCAAGCTGAAGGAAAAATTGTGGCAATGGTGGGCGACGGGGTAAACGATGCCCCTGCGTTGGCTCAAGCCGACGTCGGCATAGCGATGGGAAGCGGGACAGATGTTGCGATGGAGTCGGCCGACATTACATTAATGACGTCCGATCTGAACGGAGTTGTTGAGGCTATTCAATTGTCGCGGCGGACAGTTCGGATCATCAAGCAGAATTTATTTTGGGCATTCATCTATAATGTGATCGGGATTCCGCTTGCCGCGTTTGGAATGTTGAACCCAGCGATAGCGGCTGGCGCAATGGCGTTCAGTTCGGTGAGCGTGGTGAGCAATTCGCTGAGGCTGAAGAACAATTAAGAATTAAGAATTAATAGTTAATAATTAAGAATTGACGGTTAAATTCATTGACCTGCAATCGCAATAACTTTTCGTTTTCATTTCTTAATTCTTAATTCTTAATTCTTAATTCCGCATCCCTTGCATCATCATCCATGGTAAAGGCAGACCCAGTCCTCTCATCAACATCATTATTCCCATCATCACGATTGTCGCCGCCGCAAGTTTGTCACCCCACGTTCGCAAACGAAAGCGAAAAAACGTCGATACAAATCCAACAATCACAAGCGACGGTACAATGCCGATTCCAAACAACGCCATTGTCGCGGCTCCATTAAATGCGCTTCCGGAAGCTGCTGCGATGATGAAAGCGGAATAGAGCAATCCGCACGGCAGGAGCGGCGTCAAAAATCCGATATAAAATTTGCTCTCGATTGCAGGCGAGGCAAGCAACGCGCCGTACGTTTTCGTATACACGTTTAACAGGAATGACTTTTTCTCTTCACGGAGCTGTATTTCCCGCGGAAACCCCATCCACGGAAAGATCCTCATCATCCAGATCCCGCAAAGAATCAGCAACACTCCTGCGGCACTCGAAAACCATTTTCCAACCGATTGCAGTCCCGAAAACCCGCCTCCCACAGCACCGAGCAAGGCACCCACAAAGATGTAAGACAACACACGCCCGGAATTGTATGCAAGATGCTTGAGAAGTGGATTCCACTTTCGGGTTGTGCTTCGGTCCTGGAAATTATCTTGTGTGGAATATGCGGCAACGATTGCCCCGCACATCCCGACACAGTGCATGCTTCCGAAAAAACCAGTTAGAAAGATAAGGGTAAGGTTCATGACATTCCGATTAGTGATTCGGATAAATTACATAATCCCGGCGCCCATTTCCAGACAAAAATATCTATGAAGTATATTGAAAAAGTTGAAACAATGTGCTATCTTGCGCCATCAAGATTTTAATTTACGAGTGAACGCGTAAGAGCGGCTGGACTAAAAGACAAGAACAGAATTATGAGCTTGCCGGTTGCAGTTGTTATCATCATCTCCTTCGTTGTCGTGGCAGGTGCATTAACGCTTGCCGGATTCGTCTGGGCAGTCCAGTCGAAGCAATTTTCCATCAAACAGTTGAATGAGGGGGCGAAACAGATTTTTGACGACGAAGAACCTATCGGCATACCTCAGGATTTGATATTCAAAAAACCTTCCAATGGCAGTACAAACCACCACTAAAGAGCAGTTCGTTTCGTTTGCCTCCGACGCTGCTGAAGACGTCTCTGAAAAACAGCATCGAGTTGAGATCGACGAATCCGTTACAAGCCCAGTTGTTCTGTATTTTGCCACCGGCATTGCCTGGTTGCTGTTCGGTTCGCTTGCCGGACTGGCAGCGGCGATAAAATTCAATCTCCCCGATTGGCTCGGCGGCACGTCGTTTCTCACGTTCGGCCGGGTCCGTCCGGTTCATCTCAACACTGTGATGTACGGCTGGGCATCGCTCGCAGGTGCCGGAATGGTCGTCTGGCTGACCGGCAGGCTCTGCCGGGTAGCGATACAAAAAACCTGGGCGCTCTATATATCCGCGGTTCTTTGGAACATCGGCGTTCTGTTTGGTGTCGTGTCGCTGTTGTTCGGTTACAATCAAGGTATGGAGTGGCTTGAGTTTCCGAGACCGGCCGGCGGTTTGATCGCACTTGGATTTTT